>Ga0247825_10001370_pt1 | contig 15966 bp, 15 predicted proteins | sample 13C_Vanillin_Day_FD_194413 | JGI IMG/M metagenome (GOLD analysis project Ga0247825, IMG submission 194413) | Soil microbial communities from agricultural site in Penn Yan, New York, United States - 13C_Vanillin_Day48 | ecosystem: Environmental > Terrestrial > Soil > Agricultural land | place... | reverse complement strand
CCAGCAGGGCTCGACCTCGGCGATGGGAGCATCATCCAGACGCTGGTTCATCTGCTCGATGTCGAGGAGTCGTGGTATACGCGCTGCCTGGGCAACGCAAGTTCGCCGGAGTTGACCGTGGAAGCTGCCGGCACAATCGAAACGATCCGGGAACGGCTAGCTGGTCAGGCATCCGCCTGGATGGGTCTCCTCGAAGACGTTGAGGATCCTGCGCTCGACGAGTTGGTGAGCAATCCTTCGCGGACGTCGGACCGAATCTTCAGCCATCCCCTGTGGACGCGACTGTCACACGTGCTCAGCCACTCGACGCAGCACCGCGGCGAGCTCGCGCTGGCGACTTCGCGACTGGGACACTCGCCTTGCGAACCGGACTTTCTGGAGTACTACGAGTTCTTCACGTAAGTGGCCGCGTCAGTCCTGGGCCCCGAGTCCGTAGTGCTCCGAGAGCGCCGTCTCTGCTTCCGCCTCGAGGACATCGCCGTCGATGTGCGCGTCAGGCTGCGATTGGACGAGGTACTGCTGTGCTGCGACGACGATGCGGCCATCCTCGAATGAGGCACCACCTATGGGTACGATTCGACGCGTCAGGCCGAGGATGCCCGCATCGACAACGATCCATGTCGGCACTTCGCTGAGGCGGTCTATCAGGTAGCGATCGACTTTCCCAATGGACTGATTGTCCTGCGAGACGACATCGGCGCCAAGCCATTTATCTAATCCCTGGCGTTCCTGGTTCGGCATCATGAGCGTGCTTCCTTCTAACGCAGAGAGGCGCCCGCAATGTACGGGCGCCTCTCAGTGTAGATGACTTGTTAGCGGGTAATGCGACGTTCGCGTTCGACGTACTGATCGCCGCGGTCGTCTTCGTAGACCACGTCTTTGGTCTCTACGCGACGATGCTCGTGGGGCGTGACGGCATCATCGGTTCGGTCGTGTGTCACGCTCCGGCTCGGGCCGACGAAGCTCCAGCCTTCGAGGAAGACGAAGGAGACGATCAGCCCCAGGATGCCGACGAGCAGCAGGATCACACCGATCGCGTTGATGTCGATGCCCGTGGTGGTCGCATTCACGCCGAACGCCAGAACGGCACCCGCTGCTATGAGAATAAGGCTTGTTCCGATTCCAGTTCCACGCATATGAAGTACCTCCTTGGTGAATTCGAAGGTATGCCACCAGACGTAGAATGCGAATTTCGGCCCATGCGATTTTGTTTCAACGGCATGGCAGTGCAGCTACGCAAACGGGCCTCGATTGCTCGAGGCCCTTTCGATAGCGGTGCGACGCTCCAGCCTACTCCGGGAAGTGCACGAACAGAGACAGGCGCTCTTCGGTGCCGACGGCCTTGCTAATGTGGCCCTTGCCGGTGGTATCTTCGACGAGCATGACGCTGCCCGGGCCGAAGACCCGCGCCTCGCCATCGCTGGCGGTGATTTCGACTGCACCACTGAGGTTAACGATGAACTGGCGGCGCGGCGCCGGGTGGTAGTCGAGGTTGTAGTCCAGCCGGTTCCTGCGGAAGTTCAGGCCCGTCACTGTCAGCGTCTCCGACAGGAGGGAGGCCATGCCGTTGTCCGTCAGCGGCACCTCCACGTCTTCGAAATGGGAGATCCCGTCCGCATCCTCGTACAGCCTTACGTACTTGAAGCCGTCAGCCATCGTTGTCTCCTCTAGCTCTTACTTTGAAGTCCGGGCACTCCGAACCCATTAAAGGGTTACCTGCCCCAGAGCTTCTTCGTGGCGATGTCAGCGCCATCACGCAGGGCTCGGAACTTTGCCCACGCGATTTTCGGGTGAGCAACACGGCCGCCGAGGCCGCAGTCGGTGCCGGCGAGGACGTTCTCCTTGCCGACGAGGTTGGCGTACCGGATCAGGCGCTGGGCAACGAGTTCCGGGTGCTCGACGAAGTGGCTGTGGTGGCCGACGACGCCGGGGACGAGCGTGGTGCCTTCGGGCAGCTTGACGTCCTCGAAGACGGTCCATTCCCACTCGTGGCGGGCGTTCGAGGCCTCGATGGAGTAGCTGCCGGCCTTAACCGCGAAGATGACGTTGGCAATATCGCGCAGGGGGATGTCGTGGGTGTGCGGGCCGTGGCCGCTGCCCCAGCAGACGTGCAAGCGCACGCGGTCTCTGGGGCAGTCGCGCAGCGCGTGGTTCAGGGCCTCAACGCGCAGCATGGCGTACTTGTTGTAGTCGGCGACGGTCATCTCCGGGAACATCTGCCAGCCGTCCGGCAGGTCCGGGTCGTCGATCTGCAGCACGAGGCCGGCGTCGGTGATTGATTTGTACTCGTCGTGCATGGCGTCGGCGATGGCGTAGAGGAACTTCTCCGTGTCGTGGTAGTAGTCGTCTCGCAGCCAGTGCTCGATGGTGCCGGGCGAGTTCGCGGGCAGGAACGCTTCGGCGGGCTTGTGCTTTGCGATTGCGGCCCTGAAGTTGCGGATGTCCTCCTCTGCGTACTCGGCGCCGATGTAAGTCAGCGGCGCCACGCAGAACGTGTAGTTCGCCTGACCGGTCTGCACACCGCCCGATCGGATAGCATCCGGACCGGCGGACTGGATGGGGCGCCCGAAGAAATCGTGATCGCGGTAGTACTCGGGGAAGTCCTGGATGTCGCGCGCGGAGATGTTCATCGCGTCGACGGTCTCACCGGGCTTCAGAGGTCGCTGCTCGAAGCCACCGAGGCGCTCCCGGACGTAGTTAGTGAAGTTAGTCTTGCTGAGCTCGCCGTCGTTGACGCTGTCGATGCCGTTCTCGATCTGCAGACGCACGACCTCGTCGACGGACTCCGACAGCAGCCTGTCGAGGGCGGCCTTGTCGTAACTGTCACCGCGGGCGCGGGCCTGGATCAGGGGCGGAAGAGCGTCGGGACGCGGCAGGCTGCCGGCGTGGGTGGTGATGATACGTTCGGAGCTATTGAGCATGTAGCGATGGGGTCCTTTCGAGGGTTCCTTTGGCAGTCAGGAGCGTATCAGATAACAGATACCAGGTAACAGGAGGGGCAAGCGGCAAGGAGCAACGGTAATCATTGGTGCCCGGTCTGACCTTTGTCCCTTAACCCCTTGCCCCTCACGGCCAGGACACGAGAAGGCCGTCCTTCTAACGAAGGACGGCCTCGATCTGCTGGCTCAGCGCCTTAGGTCTTCTTCAGGGGCGGCTGCTCCGGATCGAGCCACGCCTTGAGGCCGCTCGACGTCGTGATGCAGAGCCAGTTCGTGCCGCCGCGGTGGACGGCGATGTTTCGGATCGCGGGCCAGTTGAGGGCGAACCCACCGGCAACGCCAATCTTGTTGTTGAAGAACTTGCTGCCGTGATAGCGCTGCAACTCGTTGATTATGTCCTTGCGCTTGTTGTCGTCGAATTCCGCCCGGGCCTTGTTCGTCAGGTCATCCAGAGTTGCGTCGCCGCCCTGGAAGTAACCACCCGCCGAGTTGTGCATGAAATACGCGGCCGCGGCAGGATCTTGGGAAGACGTGTCGGGGCCCCAGGTGACGCCGCTGAACTGGCCCTTGGCGTTCCGGTACTGTGGTGTCCACTCTGTCTGGTAGTTGATCAGCTTGCGGTTCATCTTGAACACGCCGCTGTTCTCAATCATGCCAAGGTAGATCTCGGCCCTGGTATAGAAGCCGGCCGGGAAGCTGGACGGCCCCGGGGCGGCATACACCATGTCGAACTCCATCGGCGTCTTGAGCCCTGCCGCCTCCACAAGCTTCTTCGCCTCCGCGAGGTCGAACATGTAATTTTTCGCATTCGGCCCAAAGGCCTTTTCGTCCTTGGGGTCCAGCCACCACCCTTCGTAGACACCGCGCGGCAGGGCAGCCTCCCAGTACGATTGCACGGGAAGGCCCTCGGAAGCGAACCGGTCCGTGTTGTGCGCCGCCGCAATGAAACCATCGCGGTCCAGCGTCCTCATCACGGCGATCCGAAGCCGCTCGTCACGGAACGGTGACCCTTCGATCTGGCCGAAGAAAATGCGCTCCGTACCCGTGATGTTTGGGTCTGTCTGCCGCATATTCAGCTGAGGCAGGTCCTTCTTCGTAACCACGATCTCATTGGCAGGGACGCCGTACTCATAGATTGCTCCGGCGCGGAACTGGGCGACACCTGTCGCCTGCTCCGGGATCACGGGCTCCTCGATCCGCTCGACGAATGGCTCGCCGTTAGTCAGCTTCGCGCGCTTGAAGTTGGGGTTCTTGAGCCAGCTGTACTTTACCTCAGAGTCTTCGACGAGATAGTACGGGCCGGTCCCAATCGGCTTGCGCGGGATCTCGATCTTCGCTGGGTCAGCTGCCTCCTTGGCCAGGACATACCACGTCCCCAGGACCTGGGAGCCGATCAGGGAAAGAATCGTTGAGTTCGGTTGGTTGAGCTTGATCACAATCGTCTTGCTGTCGGGGGCCGTCACGGAAGTAATCGGAGCGGCAGGACTCTTAGCGTTCGATAGCTCGGAAGCGCCGATGCCTTCGTTCTGGAGCCGGTTCCAGGAGAAGATCACGTCCTCAGCGTCGACGATACGCCCATTGACAGGCGCAACGGGAGCGAAGCCGGCTCCAGGGTCAAGCTTAAGAGTCAACGTCAATTTGTCGGGCGAGAGCTCGTAGGACTGCGCGAGGTCTCCCTCGATCGTGCCATTGGCGCCCTCCATGAAGCCATCCGACACACGCAGCAGCTGGCTGAAGCCACGACGGGCGCCACGAATATTGATCCCGGGTTTCATCGGGTCGTGAGTCAGGATCACACCCGGGTGGCTCCCGATGTAGGTCCCACCCTTCTTGGCGTTCTTGGTCTCATCCGTAATGTTCGCGAGGAGCCCGGAAGTGTCCTTGGGACCGGCGGGACCGGAGCTGCTCGGCGAATCTTCGTCGCCACCACCACAGGCTGCGAGGAACGCTGCGGCGCCGGCAGTTGCGCCTGTGGCCGCGATTGCACGCCGGCGGCTAAGACGGCTGTCCAGGACTCTGTTCCAGTAGGACCTTTCCACTTTCGGACCTCCCTAAGGCTTCATGAAGGGCGCCGCGTCGGGTGCGATGCTCGCCCGTGTCTTATTCACGATTGGGATTATAGAACCTATCATCGAATACGCCATAGGTTGACCATTCGGATCGCTAACTAGACACAAAGCAGCCGTCCCGGGTGGAACGGCCCCTTCAAGACGTGGGTTATGCGACAGAGCTACTAGACTAAGGGTTGAACCCTCAGCTAGAGGATCAACGTGTTATCTGCCCTGGGACTGTAGTGAAGCAGCCTGCTGCGAGCGTCCGCCACCCGCAGCAGGCTGCTTCACTACAGATTCTGGTTACGCTTTCTTCAGCGGCGCGTACTCCGGGTCGATGAAGGCCCGCAGGCCGCTCGGCGTCGTGACGCACAGCCAGTTCGTGCCACCTCGGTAGACACCGACGTTGCGCACCACCGGCCAGTTGAGCGCGAAACGCGTGCCCTGACCGATCTTGTTGTTGAAGAACTTGCCACCGTGGTACCGCTGTACTTCCTGGACCAGCTCCTTGCGCTTGGCTGTGTCGAACTCGCGGCGGGCGCGGTTTGTGAGGTCATCCAGCGTGGCGTCGCCGCCCTGGAAGAAGCCGCCGGCCGAGTTGTACAGGAAGAAGACGGCTGAAGTCGGGTCCGCCGATGCGGTGTCCGGGCCCCAGGTGGCGCCATCGAACATACCCTTCGAGAAGCGGTACTGCTCCGTGTTGTACTCGGTCTGGTAGTTGATCAGCTTGCGGTGCATTTCGAAGACGCCGCTGCCCTCGATCTGGCCGAGGAAGATGTCCGCTCGGCTGTAGAAGCTGGCAGGGAAGGCAGACGGACCGGGCGCCGCGTACGCCTCTTCGAAGGCGAGGGGCGTCTTGTGGCCCGCCGCTTCGACCAGCTTCTTGGCCTCCGCGAGGTCGTAGACGTAGTTCTTCGCGTTGGCACCGAAGGCCTTCTCATCCTTCGGGTCCAGCCACCAGCCCTCCCAGACACCGCGAGCGATCGCGGCGTCCCAGTAGCGCTGGGCCGGCAGACCTTCGGCCTCGAACCTGTCCGTGTTGTCCGCCGCATCGATGAAGGCGTCGCGGTCGATCGTCTTCATGTAGGCGATGCGCACGCGCTCGTCGCGGAAGGGCGAGCCCTCGTTCTGACCGAGGTAAAGGCGCTCGGTGCCGGTAATGTACGGGTCGAGCGTGCGCATGAGCAGCTCGGGCACGTCGCGCTTGGTGGGCACCACCTCGAGCTGCTGGACGCCGTACTCGTAGATTGCGCCGGTGCGGAACTGCGCCGTGGCCGAAGAGATGTCGGGGATGACGGGCTCGTGGATCTCGTCGATGAACGGCTCGCCGTCCGTAAGCTTTGTGCGCTTGAAGTTCGGGTTCTTCTTCCAGGCGTACTTCACCTCGGAGTCTTCGGTGAGGTAGTACGGGCCGGTGCCGATGGGCTTGCGCGGAATGTCGAGCACGTTTACGTCCGCGCCTTCCTTGGCGAGGATGTACAGGCTGCCGAGGACCTCGGTGCCGAGCAGCGACAGGATCGTCGAGTTCGGCTCCGACATCTTGATCACGACAGTCTTCGCGTCCGGCGCCTCGATCGAAGTAATCGGCGCACCCGGGTTGAGCGAGTTCGCCAGCTCGGTGCGGCCGATGCCCTCGCGGAGCAGGCGCTCCCATGAGAAGAGGACGTCCTGCGAATCAACGGTGCGGCCGTTGACCGGCGCGACCGGCGCGAAGCCGGCGTTGGGCTCCAGCTTCACGGTCAGGGTCATGTTGTCGGGGGACATCTCCCAGGACTGCGCGAGGTCGCCCTCGATGGTGCCGTCGGGACCCTTCTGGAAGCCGGGAGCGATACGGAAGAGCTGGCTGAAGCCGCGGCGGGCGCCGCGAATGTTGATGCCCGTCTTCATCGGGTCGTGGGTGAGGATGACACCGGGGTGGCTGTCGATGTAGACGCCGCCCTTCTTCGCGGACTTCGATTCGTCCTGGATGTTAGCTAGCAGGCCGGAGCTGTCCTTCGGACCGCTGGCGCCGCCGCCACTTCCGCCGTCACCGCTACCACCGCAGGCCGCGAGGAATGCGGCTGCTGCCCCGAAGGCGCCCGTCGTCGCGATGGCGCGGCGGCGGCTGACGCGTCCCTCAAGGACCTTATTCCAATAAGATTCTTGCATTGGTACTTCCTTTTCCTGGAGCTTCGCGCGCACTCATCTGCGACGAAGGCTAGCGCGCATCCTTCGTGCCCGGCTGTAACCGGCATTTCGTGGTTCCAAATGTCTTACAAGATGGGGGTGAAAATGACTGTGCTTGCCTACGTATGGGAAATATCAACCAATTACCAATATGAGCTTATTCAGATATACGTCAAGAAATGACTTAAGGATGCATGGAGCAGGCTTCGCACGCGGAAAATCGCCCCTGGAATGGGGCGATTTTCCGTCAGATAAGACCCTCTGGACGTAATAATTGCGATCAAATCCATGCCTCGCGACGCGATGCATTCATGTGATGATTCGACGCATTTACTCGCACTTTCAGAGCGGCATGCTCATTCCGTGAACAACTAGATTTGTGGGGTAAAAGGTGTTTTCTATGTAGACCAATGGTCATGCGAATACGTGACTAGATCGAGTGGCCAACGACCTCGCTAAAATGCGCGTAAACGCCTCCCAATCGCGGTTGTCCTGCACGCATGACGTCCTGGAAGTGTGGCAGGTCACGCAACGGTGTGCGATCCGTCATCTCCGCGATGCGGTCGTCGCCGATGCGCTTGTGGTCGCTGCCCTTCGAGCAGAGGGCATACCAGTTCATCTTCGCCTGCTCCTCCAGCTGGAGCATGTTCATCACCGACTCTTCGAGGCTGGCGCCGGTAGTAGTGGCGCCATGGCCCTGCAGCAGGACGGCCTTGCCGTTGCCGAGGAGGTTGGCGACGTCCATGCCCTCTTCATCTGTCTGAATCGTTTTCACGTGTGGGTACACAGGCAGCGGATGCCTTACCAGCTGGATGCCCTCCTGGCACATGGGCAGGATGGGCTCTTCGAGGACGCTCATAAGGACGATGTAGCGCGGGTGGACGTGGACGATCGAGTGCACCTCAGGGTAGGTGCGGTAGATGCAGGAATGCATCTTTACCTCGAAGGGCTGGGTGCCGCCAGGAGGGCCCTCGACGAGGAAGCCTTCGAGGTCGCAGACGATCATGTCCCGCGCCCGCATGCGGGACAGCGCGTCGATGGCGTAGCCGCGGCCCTTGATGACGAAGTGTTGGGGCGAGTCGGGAACTCGCAGGCTGGCGTGGCCGTTCGCAGCCAGGACGCCGCTGGCAAGGCCGGTCTCGGCGAGCACGCGGTTCGCGACCGCGACCTGGTACTTCACATCGTCGTACATTGATTTCTCCTTCTCCTGGTCGAGCAGCATCCGGGACTCGACGAGGTCAACTGTAGCTGACGGCTCTCCAGTCTTATGTTGCTACGCCCAGACCTCCCGGCCATCCATAGCGGTTTGGCATGCCAACCGTTACAGATTAGAAGGCGTATCGGCATGCGTTGGCCGGCCTACCCGAGGGCACGCCGCACAAAACTGTAGGGGTCTAGCATGCTAGACCCCTACACCATCACTTGCGTTTACTGCCTTGAACTTCGTTCCGTCCCCCCGTGGGAGAAGGTTAGGTTGCCCTGCTACCCCCAGGGGCCCAGGAACACCTCGCCGTTGTAGGCGTCGGGCAGCGGCTCCACCGCGTCGGGCCACTGGAACGCGACGGGTCGGCGCTCACTGGGCTGGCGGACGCGGCCGTCCCAACCGATCTGCTCCATGTAGTAGTAGAGCTGGATGCAATGGCCGTCCGGATCCCAGACGTGGGCCACGTAGTCCATCCCAGGCCGCAGCGCCGCCGGCGGGTTTCGGTCCACGCGCACGCCGTTTTCTTCGAGGAAGTCGCAGGCGTCCTTGAGCTGGCGGTAGTTGGCAACCTGGCAGCCGAAGAACGCCGACGTTGTGTGGTCGCTCATGCCCAGCTTGCTGCGCAGGGACATCGGCGCAAGCGTCATGGCGTGGTGCTCCGTGTTAGCGCGCAGGTGGACAACCCGTTCGCCTTCGTGCTGCATCTCTTCCGTCACTTCGAAGCCCAACGTGTCACGGTAGTACGCCACGGCGTCCTCGAGGTCGTCGACGAAAAGGCCTACCGGGCCGATACGCGTGATCTTGAAGGGCCGCGGCAGTTTGATGCCCTGGACGTCGTACTTCGGCTCGAGCTCTTCGATGTGGCGGTAGCCCGACTCCAGGTCGATGCCTTCGCTCAGGGCGTCCTGCACCTCCTGGAACTCGTTGATTTGAGGCAGTTCCGGCGCCTCGCGGAAGCCGCGGTTATACATGGAGCGCGGCTTGCTGTAGCCCTCCCAGCCGACCTGCTCGATGCCGTAGTAGAGCTCGTTCGTGTGACCATCGGGGTCGTTGACGTAGGCGTGCCAGTTCGAGCCCGGCATGTCGCGGCCGACGCGCTGCAAAGGCGCGCCCTGCTCGCTCAACCACTTCGCCGCGTCGCCGACCTCCTGCAGGCTGCCCACCTGCCAGGTGATCTGGTTGATGGTCACCGGGTTGTACTCGACACCGCGGAGCATGTCCATCGCCTGCTTGTTGAACAGGACGAAGGTGTGATGGTCGGTGTTGTGGCGGGTGAAGAATCCGCCTTCCTGGCTCTTCAGCTTCGCGCGCTGCTCATCCGTCAAGCGCTGCGTGAAGAAGCCGGCGACATCGGAGATCTTGAAGCCCAGCAGGTCGATGTAGAAGCGCTTCGCCTCGTCCATGTTGACGACGTTGAAGCCGAAGTGACCGAGGCGCCGGATTTTGAACGGCCTGTCGAGCAGGACGCCGCCGACGTCGTACTTAGTGCCGAGGGTCGTGGTCATGACGAATCTCCTGTCGAGAGCTTCCCGTGCGCTAAAGAATGCGTACCCGATCTTAGCAGGAAAGGGCGATTTTGGTAGGCGGGGCTTTCCAGCCCGCCGTCTTTGAGCCGGGATCTGAGGGCGCGCCGCCGCCAAGGCTGGAAGGCCTCGGCTACGGTGGTTGACAGGTAAGAAATAGATAACAGGCTTGGATTTCGTCCAAGCCTGTTATCTGTTCATCTGATCTCTGCTATTCGTCTTAGCAGCAGTCGGGCGGGCAGTCCGGTCCGCAGTCGCAGCCGGAGCAACACTCCGCTTCCGTGTCGATCTGGATGACTTCGATGATGTCTTCAGCATTCGCCATTGGGGGCACCTCCTTCCTCTGTAAGAAGCGAGCAGCAGTAACATTCGGCGGCGGTCTGACCGGGGTCGCACTCGCAGTGCTCGACGTGACCCTGCAGGACGTCGATCTGGCCGCGCAGGACCTCGAGCTCGGCGATCCTGCGCGAGATGGCGTCCTTCTGGGCGTTGAGCACTTCGGTCAGGTCGCCGGCAAAGACGGCGCATTCCTCGTTGAGGCTGCCGGTCACTAGTGATTTCACCTCGGCCAGGGGGAGGCCCAGGAGGCGGATGTGCTTGACGAGACGCAATCGCCAGACATCACCTTCGGAGTACAGGCGGTAGCCGGCGTCGCTGCGTCCGACAGCCGGGATACAACCTTCCTCCTCGTAGAACCGAATCGTCTTGGTAGACAATCCGGTTCGCTTCGCCACTTCACCGATAGTCAACTGCTTCGCCATGAACATCACCCTAAAGATTCCAGTAACTGGAAGGTCAAGCCCTTTACAGGAAGTTTACTGAACCTTCTCGAAAAGCGTCGTAAAGTACCCGAGATGACAGCTCTCAGCCAGCCGCGAGAGATGGAGACCTCGGTCCTCCAGCAGCTATCAACCCTGGACCGATTCCTGCCGGTATGGATCGGCCTCGCGATGATCATTGGCATCGGCCTCGGGCGTCTCTTTCCCGACCTCAACGACACCCTCGACGACATCAAGGTCGACCAGACATCGCTGCCGATCGCCATCGGCCTGCTGGGGATGATGTACCCGGTGCTCGCGAAGGTGAAGTACAACCGCCTGGGCGACGTGACCAGCGACCGGCCGATGGTGATGTCGTCGCTCCTGCTGAACTGGGTTGTCGGCCCGGCGCTGATGTTCGCGCTGGCGTGGATATTCCTCTCCGACCTGCCGGAGTTCCGCACAGGGCTGATCCTGGTCGGCCTGGCGCGATGTATCGCGATGGTGCTGATCTGGAACAACCTGGCGTGCGGCGACACCGAGGCGGCGGCCGTGCTCGTTGTCCTCAACTCGGTGTTTCAGGTCGCGGCGTACGCACTCCTGGGCTACTTCTACCTCGAACTGCTGCCGGGCTGGCTGGGGCTGCAGGAAACATCCATCGACTTCGACCTCTGGGCGATTGCGAAGTCCGTGCTGATCTTCCTGGGCATCCCGCTCGCGGCCGGCTTCGTCACGAGCTTCGTCGGGCGGCGACGCAAGGGCGATGCATGGTACGAGAACGAGTTCCTGCCGCGCATCGGGCCGTTCGCGCTCTACAGCCTGCTGTTCACGATCGTGGTGCTGTTCGCAATCCAGGGCGACCGCATCACGCGCCAGCCCCTGGATGTGGCGCGAATCGCCGTGCCTCTGCTCGTCTACTTTGCCGTGATGTGGTCCGTCGCGTTCGCGTGGGGGCGGGCGCAGGGTCTGAACTACCCCCGCACGGCGACGCTGGCGTTTACCGCGGCAGGCAACAACTTCGAGCTCGCGATCGCCGTCGCCATCGCCACATTCGGCGTCGAGTCCGGCCAGGCGCTAGCGGGCGTCGTGGGGCCGCTGATCGAGGTGCCGGCACTGGTGGGGCTGGTCTACGTCGCGCTGTGGGCGCGCCGCCGGTTTTTCGTCGCCGAAAGTGCAACAACATAACGCGAGCCGAGCCGGGCATGTTCGTGCTGACCACGAGGCCTGGTGAGCCTATCCGACAGGCAGCGTCGTAACGCTCCAATCAATCTCGGACTTAGGACTCTAGGGACACACAACATCTGCCGAGATTAGAGATGAGGCAGGTGCCATTGGTGTACCCGCGTCATCCCAATTGCGAAGGACGGTGAAGGGCATGCTGGCATACATTGATGGCGGTACCGGTGGCATGATGCTGCAGGTGCTCTTGGGCGGACTCGCAGGAGTAGCACTCCTCGTCAAGGCGACGCTGAGCGGGCTTTTTGGCGGCGGAGCAAAGGACGAGGACGAGGCTGAGCCCACCGAACCTGACATTAAACCTTCGTGATTGCACGCTTGCGCAAACCACGGCCCCGTATCATTCGAGAGCCCGGGTCGTTTCGTGACCCATCTGGCGGCATATTCGAGGCGGATGCACGGATCTTTCGATTCCTGACAGGCGAGAGCGCGGCGGACTTCGAGGCCTTTCTCAATAGCGGCCTCTACCAGCAACTCACAGCCTCGGGCGCCGTCGTCGAATCTACGCGGGTGGGTCTTTCGGCGGAGCCTGAACTGTACGAGGTTGCCGACGACACGCAGCTCATCGTCGAGCATCCGCGCATCCCGTTCATTTCCTATCCCTACGAGTGGCCGTTTGAGATGCTCCGAGCTGCGGGCGAACTGCAGATAGACCTCACGAAGCGCGCCTTCGACGCCGGCTACAGCGTCAAGGATGCGACGCCCTACAACGTACAGTTTCACGGCGCAAAGCCGGTGTTCATCGACGTTGCTTCCTTCGAGCCCCGAAAGCCGGGAACGGCTTGGCGCGCCTACTCCCAGTTCTGCCGTATGTTCCTCAATCCCCTGCTCTTGCAGTCGGCCACCGGGGTCCCGTTTCAGCCTTGGCTGCGCAGTGCGATCGATGGCATCGATGTCGAGCAGCTTGGCCCGCTCCTGCCGATGGGCAGGAAACTTCGCCCGAAGACATTCGTCGACGTCGTGCTGCAATCGTGGCTCAACAAGCGCTTCGGCAACAACGAAGCCCTCCTGCGCAAGGTGGCCACTCAGCAGGTCTCAGACAAGACCGTGGCAGCGATGATCGACCGCGCCGCGAAACAGTTGCACGGGCTGAAGCGCAAGGGTGGGAAGACGGTCTGGGGCGACTACGAAACCGGGAAGACCCACTACTCATCCACCGCCGAGCGCTTCAAGGAGCAGTTTGTACGGGAGAAGCTCACAGAGGCGAAGCCCAGCGTGACGTGGGACCTCGGCTGCAACGCCGGACAGTATTCCCTGATTGCTGCGGATGCTTCCGACTACGTTATCGCAATGGACTTCGATGAACTGGCAGTAGGCCGGTTGTATGAGCGCATCGCCGGTAAACGGACGAACATCCTGCCGCTGATTGTGGACCTCACCAACCCGTCACCGGGCCAGGGCTGGGCGGGCAAGGAACGGAAAGCCTTGCTTGACCGCGGGCACGCCGACTGGGCATTAGCATTAGCCCTCGTGCACCACCTCGCCATCGGAGGCAACGTGCCCCTGCACTACATCGCCGAGTGGCTCGCCCAGGCGGCGGACAACGTGGTCCTCGAGTTTGTGCCGAAGAGCGACCCAATGGTGAAGCGGCTCCTGTTGACACGAGAAGACGTTTTCTCCGATTACACGCCACTGGGCTTCGAGCACAGCATCGCGCCCTACTTCAGCGTGTGTGAGCGCGTCGCTATTCCGGAATCAGACCGGTTGCTTTATGTCCTCAGTCGCCGTTAGCACCACCCGCCGTCGCATAGGGCTGCGATTGCAGGTTAGCGAACCGGTCCGGGCGCTCGGCTTCGCGCTGAGTATCTGCTACGTGTCCATGCGCCAGTACGTTGTCGGTGAGGCACCGGAGTACTCCGTGATGGCGGTTCCTACGAACATGTTCCTCCTGGTAACGCTTGCCCTGCTTGTCTTCCCGACGGTCGCCCTCTTCGTTGCCGGACGCATTATCCAGGCGCGTCGAGGCGCCGCAGCACTGCAACGTTTCCACACAGGCTTGACGCTGGTGGCTGTGCTCCTTTACATGAGACAGGCAGAGATCTACTCCAAGTCGCTAAACAACATCGAAGGTGATCTGGAGCAGGTCTTTCCTGCGCTTGCGAGTGTTGTCTTCGGACTGGCGTTCCTGGCGATTGCGATCCTGATCGTCCGCTTCAGGAAACTTGCGCAGTCCTTCTTCACCGTGATTGCATTGCCCGCCCTGGTGCTCACTGCTATCCTGCCGCTTTTCCGTTACAACCAGGGCAGCGATTACGTCTCCTACAGCGCGGTTGACGTAGGCTCTCCGGACGCCACCAAGCCTCCTGTCATTGTCCTCGTGTTCGACGAATTCTCGGCGGAGGCGCTGCTGAGTGAGGACGAGGAGATCGACGCCATCCGATTTCCAAACTTTGCCCGACTGGCAGAAGAGAGCCTCTTTGTCGAGGGTGCTCAGTCCAACTTCTTTCACACTTGGATTCAGGTCCCGTTCCTCGCAGACTCATCGATGGCAATCTCATCCGAGTATGATCCCCGCCTCTTCATGCAGCTCTACCGCATCGAGCGCATCTACGCTGACGGCTGCGGGTCGGACTACACCTGCAGGGGTATGCGGTACCTCTCTGAGGAGCACGAGCTCGACCTGAGCTTCAGGCTGGCCGCGAGGGCAGTGACCCGTCCGATCCCGACGCGCTTACTCGACCTCACGGGCGGCGTTGGTCTCGGTGCGTTCAAAGCAATCGGCGTCGCACCGCCGTCGGCCACCAAGTCAGACATACACGTTCTCACGAAGGACCTGTTTGCTACGTTCTTGGAGGACATCGACAGCGAAGCGTCTCGAGGCCAGCTCTATTTCGTGCACTCGCTGCTACCGCATGTGCAGTACATCTTCGATAGTCACGGCGACTACCAGGACTTCGATTCCCATGAGTACGAGCATCAGATGGCGATCGCGCCCCACAACCTCGACGGGCTCTGGCCTAGTTACCTCGAACAGGTCGAGTACACCGACAAGCTCCTCGGTAAACTGATTGCGAAACTGCAGGCGGAGGGCCTCTGGGATGACACAGTGCTCGTCGTCACAGCCGATCACGGCGCGCGACGGGAGTTCCCAACTGTCGACGATTCTATCGAGGTCGAGCCGATGACTCCGCGTGTGCCCCTGTTCATCAAAGCACCCAGCATCGGTCCATCCACCCCTCACCTCGATTACCAGCACGTCGACTTCGGGCCTACCCTGTACGACATCCTCAACGTAGATCCCGACAGGGATCCCATTTCTGCTGAGCTGCGAGCACTCATCGGCCAGGGACGGTCGATATTCGGGATCGATAACGCACCGAGGCCTGCACCGTTTTACGTCAACTATAGGGATAACATCTTCTGGCGCTACGACTTTGACCAAGTGGCCCGAGCTTGGAATCTCACTGAGACCTTCGACGAACCAATTCCCGACAAGACAGCATTCGACTGAAGAACCAGACCTAGTGCGCCGCTGCGCCTTCCTCGACGGCTGGCGCGGGCTCCGACGCGATCGTGCGGAGGGCGTCCAGGGCTTTGTCGACCTCTGCTTCAGTGTTGAAGGCGTGGGTGCTGATGCGGATGGCTGCCGGGCTGGCGACGGCGCGCACGGCGATGCGGTAGCGGTTCCACAGCGCGTCGACGACCTGACGCGGCTCCCATCCGTCGATGGCGACGGCGGTGAGTCCGCAGGTAGCGGCCGAGTCTGTTGGGCCGGTGAGGGTCGCGCCCTTGATATCACCGACGCCCGCGCGCATGCGGTCGCCGAGCTTTGCGCAGTAGGCCTCGATTTCCTCCATGCCGATCTCTTGCAAGAGCGAGATCGCCTTGCCGAAGCCGGCCGTGAGCGCCGGGCTCTGGGAGGCGATGCGGAAGCGCATGAGTGGGTTACCGCCACCGGGGCCATCTCCGGGCAGGGCACGCGTGTCGGCGATGGCGTTGGTCGTGAAAAGAGGCTCGATGTTGCGGATATGCTCGCGCTTCACCCACAGCGCGCCGGTGCCGTTGGGCCCAAGGACCCACTTCTGGCCTGAGATCGAATAGAAGTCGACGCCGAGGGCCTGGACGTCGAGGGCGAGCTGGCCGCCGGTT
>Ga0247825_10001369_pt1 | contig 15967 bp, 12 predicted proteins | sample 13C_Vanillin_Day_FD_194413 | JGI IMG/M metagenome (GOLD analysis project Ga0247825, IMG submission 194413) | Soil microbial communities from agricultural site in Penn Yan, New York, United States - 13C_Vanillin_Day48 | ecosystem: Environmental > Terrestrial > Soil > Agricultural land | place... | reverse complement strand
CCCCACCAGATCTGGACGTCGTCGCCGGGGACCTGGGTGAACGTGCAGTGGGCGTCGAGCATGACCACGGCGTTGTCGACGCCGTCGGGCAGACCCTCGGCCAGTCGCCTGCCGGTGGTGATGTGCACGGGTTCGCCGATCCGGTTGAGCACGATCCGGTGCTGCGCGGCCAGCGACTGCACGCTGGTGACGCCCGGGATCACCGAGTAGTCGAACGAGACGTTGCCGCGGGCGAGTACTCGCTCGACGATCCGCAGCGTGCTGTCGTAGAGAGAGGGGTCACCCCATACGAGGATCGCCCCGACCCCCGGCTCGGAGGCGAACTCGGCCTCGAACAGCGCCGCGCGGCGCTCGTGCCAGTCGTCGACCACGCCCTCGTAATCGGATGGGGTGCGGTCCCGGGGCGGGTCGACGATGTCCACGACGCGGTACGGGCCGGTGACGTGCTCCTCGAGGATCGTCGTGCGGAGATCGACGAGGTCCTGCTTCTCGTAGCCCTTGCCGATGACGAAGAACACATTGGCCTTGTTCATCGCCTTGATCGCCTGGATCGTCACCTGGTCGGGGTCGCCGGCGCCGATGCCGATCACGAAGAGTTCACGCATCTCGGCAGGCTATCCGTGCGGTATTTCGGTGAATCTTCTAGGTCCCCAGCGATATCGACTGAGGCATCCCTATAGGCCTCGTTCGTTTCACAAGTTCCCGGGTTTGACCTGCGCTTTAGTCCAGGACAACCGTGCCTGCCGGTACACGGCGGCCGAACGCACCGCCACCGGCTTCGTGTTCGCTGCCATCGGTCTCGTGCCCGTTCTCGGACAGTGGCCGTCGATGGCGGAAGTGCCGTCGCGCCCGAGGTCGCCTTCCCATGAGTTTGTCGCCCGGACAACGTCGGCGTCACTCGCTGGCCAAGGGAAGGCATTCGAGCACTTCTCGACACTCACCGCAGAGATCGAGAAGGCCGTCCTGATCTCAAGGATCCGCGCTTGACGCCGCGAAAACCGGGCGTCTAGACTTTGCCCTACATATTATGACCCTTATTTAAGGGCGGGTTCGATCACTCGGCGTGCGGCAGTCTTCGACTTCAACGTGCGTGGGGACAAGGGGTTCACACGATGACCAAGACGACGGTGACGTCTGCGTGCGCCTTGCTGATGATCGGTCCTCCGTCGTTGGGCGATCGAAACGACGCGTTCTGCGTGGTCCCACTGCCAGATGGCCGCGGGTGGTCGATCGAGATGCATGTTGCCGGTGTCGCAGACATCCTCCCGGCTGGGTCGGTCGCCGACGAACAGGCATTCGTGCGGGGAGCAACCCGGTACCTCCCGGACCGCACCATCCCGATGTTGGGCGAGGCGGCTGAGCGGGCGGCAAGGCTCAGCGTCGACGCACAGCGCACCAGCTTGCAGATCACCGTAACGGTCACTCCGGACGGACGCCTGATCGGTGGCGCCGTCGGCCGCGGACAGATCCCGGCCGGACGCTGCACGCCGTTCGATCCTCGCGATGCCCCCGACATCCTGTCCGATCCAATGCATCCGATGCACGCACCGCTCACTGCGGCGTCGAGCGCCTCGGATGCTCTGCGCGCCGCGCGCCGCGGCCGGGGGGCGGCGGTCTACTACGACCTCATCAGAGGGTGGGCGGCCGACGAGAACGGTGTCATCGCCCGGATTTCAGCTCCACTTCGAACGGTCGCCTATGTCATCGTGCAGGAGTTGAGGATCGCGGCCAATGAGGTGGTCGCCCGCTGGTGTGTCGAGCAGGGGCTGCCGATCCTGTACCGTAATCATCGACGGAACCCGTTGGCGGACAATGCCGACCGACTTATGAACGAAATCACCGCCGCCGCCGGTGAGCCCGACGTGTTCGCGGAACTGTGCGGCCGACTGCTCGCCTCGGCACAGGCTGCGACATATGACCCGACGGCGCACGGCCACCATGGTCTGCGGCTCGGCGCATACACCCACGCCACCACACCGCTGCGCCGAGTGGCAGATCTGATCAATCAGCGAATTATTTTCGCTCACCTGGACCACGCTCCGGATCCTTACTCCTTCGATCAGCTCACCTCGATTGGCGCCGACTGCAACCGCCGCGAACGGGAGACGACAAGCTGCCCCGTCGAACACACCGCCAGGCGTACCGCTCAGGATGTGGCACTAAACCTCGATGACCTCGACAGTCGTCAATTTCGTAGGGTTCTCCAATACGAGACAGGCCGCTCGATACGTGACCAGGTCGCCGTCGAGGTCGCACGTCGTCTCGAGTCCGACACCTTAACGGTGCCCGAGATCGCGGTGCTCATCGACATCGGGGATCCGTCGTGGGAGCCGGTGCAGCTCACCGTCGTCGACGCCCTGACCCGCGCCCATCCGGAAATGGGCCCGAGCGTGGCCTCGGTGTGGCAGCAAACCCACCCCGATCAACCACCGATCGCAGTGGAATATCGGCGGAGAGGTGCCTACTACAACCAAATATTTGCCGCGCGTGCAACCCACCGCGGCATCCGTGGGAAGTGGAAAATATCAGTGTCGAAGAAGTGCGCCAAACAGCTTGCCGCCTGGTCAGCAATACGGGCTTATCTCACCGGGGCCGACTGTCCCGATCCGGAACCCGACTGGTCGTCAGGTGTAGATGTCGCGTGATTGGCGACGACAGTGCCGCAGGACACGTGTTGACGGTAACTGTGTCGCGATATTGATGGCATGGAAGCGCATCAGGATGTCGGATAGATCGTCCTCGTCGAGTCCCAGCTGATCTGCAGTACGGGAAGGCACCGGAGATCTCGCTGCCGGGAACCGCGATGGAAGTCAGAGCTAGAACCCTATGGGAGCGGGTGACATCGAGCACCTACACGGTTCGATCACCCACTATCTTCCGATGTCTCATCTTTGCTTCCGGCCACTCTAAACGAAAGGTCGCGACAGAAAGGTGTTCAACGCCATGGCTTCACAGATCACCGTCGTCGGTATGGGTGCCGAAGGCTGGGACGGGCTGGCGCCACCGGGCCGCGACGCGGTACTAGGCGCGCAGGTTCTGCTCGGCGGCCGCCGACATCTTGCAATGCTCCCTGCCACCGGCGCCACGCGGGAGTCGTGGCCGACCCCGCTCCGCGACGGTCTCGCCGCGCTGCTCGACCGACATCGCGGCCAGCGAATCGTCGTCGTCGCTTCAGGCGATCCCCTCGTCTCCGGCATCGGATCCACGCTCGTCGCCCACCTCGGTGTCGGAGCTGTGACGGTGCTGCCCGCTGTGTCGTCTGTCGCGCTGGCACGGGCACGAATGGGGTGGAGCGCCGAGTCCGTAGACGTGGTGACCCTGGTGGGCCGCGACGTGAACGCGGCCCGCCGCGCATTCGGGCGGGGGCGTCGGCTGATCGTACTGACCTCGGACGGTCGAACACCGGCGCGGATCGCTGATCTACTGTGTCTCGACGGTTTCGGCGCGAGCACGATGACGGTTCTGTCCAACCTTGGTGCCCCGGGGGAGGCCCGCCACACCGTCTCGGCCGCCAGCTGGTCCGGCGACGCGCCCTCACTTAACGTCGTGTGTATCGAATGCAATGGAGCGGAGGGCTATTCCACTGCGCCAGGATTGCCCGACGACGCGTTCGAGCATGATGGGCAACTTTCCAAGCGACCGATCCGGCTTGCGGCGGTGTGCGCGCTCGCGCCCCGCCCGGGACAGCTGCTGTGGGACGTCGGGGCAGGCGCTGGGTCGGTCGGTATTGAGTGGGCCCGCGTCGATCCGCGCTGCCGAACAGTCGCGATCGAGCGCGATGGCGTGCGCGCCGATCGGATCGCGAGGAACGCTGCCCGGCTCGGCGTCCCATCGGTGACAGTGGTGCGCGGCTCCGCGCCCGAGGCACTCGCCGGCCTCGCCACCCCCGACGCAATCTTCGTCGGCGGTGGCACGGTGTCCGGTGTTCTCGAAACATGCTGGGAAGTACTTCGTCCCTCAGGTCGGCTTGTCGTGCATGCAGTGACGTTCGAGACTGAGGCGACGCTGGTTCGGTGGTGGAAGACGTACGGCGGGGAGCTGACCCGGCTAACCGTGGAACAGGCTGCACCCCTTGGTGGGTTCAGTGGTTGGCAGGCATTGCGCCCGGTGGTGCAGTGGAGTGTGACGAGAGGCGAATCATGACAGTTCACTTCGTGGGAGCCGGGCCGGGCGCGGCCGACCTGTTGACGCTGCGCGCCGCGCAGCTGCTGAGTGACGCGGATGTGGTGCTCTATGCCGGAACCTATCTTGACGGCGAGGTTCTTGCGCATTGCCGACCCGATGCGGCACTCGTCGACACCCAGCGCCTAGACCTGGATGAGATCATCGCGCATCTGGTCGACGCCCATCGCCGCGGCGTCGAGGTGGTCCGGTTGTGTTCCGGCGACCCATCGCTGTATTCGGCATTGACGGAGCAGACGCGTCGTCTAGACGTGGCAGGGGTGCCGTGGGATGTAACCCCCGGTGTGCCAGCGTATGCGGCCGCCGCGGCGACGCTCGGCACGGAGCTGACGGTGCCAGAAGTGGCGCAGACAGTCGTGCTCACTCGCACCCAGGCTCAGTCGACGGTGATGCCCGACACCGAATCCCTCACACAGGTCGCGGGACTGCGTGCGAGCTTGGTGCTTCATTTGGCGATCACGCGTATTCGCGCCCTGGCGGAGGAGTTGAGCGGTCAGTATGGCGCCGATTGTCCGGCCGCAGTGGTGGCATTCGCATCCAGGCCGAACGAGCTGGTATTGCGAGGGACCCTCGACGACATCGCAGACAAGGCACAGGAAGCGGGACTGAAGCACACCGCGGTGATCGTTGTCGGCCGCGCCCTCGGTGTGCGGACGCAGCCCGAGGTCGCGTGCTCACACCTGTACGACCCGGCGCGTCAGCGGTCCTGACGGCCGGGCGCCGCGATCTCTAACTCGAACGAGTCGCGGCCGGTACAGCGCGCGATGTCCACACCGCCCCCGACGCCGACACCGACGTGCCCGATGCGCCGATGATGAGAAGGCACTTCATGTCGATCGCGGCGGGGTCGAGTTGCTCGAGCGTCGTCACCTCGAGCGACTCGCCTGGCCGGCCGATGTCGCGACCGACCACAACGACGGTGTCAGAAGGACGGTGGCGCAACAGCACGGCCCGCGCTTGTGCGACTTGTGTGGTGCGGGACCGCGAGGCCGGATTGTAGATGCCGAGCACGAAGTCGGCCTGTGCGGCGGCTGCGAGGCGTTGCTCGATCACGTTCCACGGCTTCAGTCGGTCGGACAGATTCATTACCGCGTAGTCGCCACCGATCGGCGCGCCCGCCCGCGCAGCCACCGCCTGGATCGCCGACACACCGGGCAGCACGCGCACCGGAACCTCCGCGAACCGCGGATCCTGCGCCGCTTCGAATACCGCCGACGCCATCCCGAAGACCCCGGCGTCGCCGCCCGAGACGACCGCAACCCGTTCTCCAGACAAGGCCAGCTCGAGGGCGAACCGGGCTCGGTCCACCTCAACAGTATTGCCGCTCGGGTGGCGCTTTTGCCCCGGGCGAACCGGCACTCGGTCGACGTACGGTCCGTAACCGACAACGTGGTCTACCAGAGCCAATGCCGTGGTGGCCTCGGGAGTGAGCCACTTGGCGTCCGCCGGGCCGAGTCCAACGACGAGAAGTTCACTCGTGAAGGTGCTTTCGGTAACCTCAACCACCGTGGGTGGCCGGGATCTGTTCGTAGTGTCCCGGTTGCGCGGAGCCCGGTCGCCGGGGGCGAGGATCACCGAGAAATACGGAACCGTGAGGGGATCGACATCAGCGGCCGGGACGATGCGCTGCCCTCCCATCGACGCCCGCTCGACGTACACCGCATCGTCGAGTCGGCCGGACTGGGCTAACGCCCTGCGGACGGAGGGGAACGTGCGGCCGAGCTTCATGATTGCGGCACCGTCGGTGTCGGCGAGACGTCGTGCCAACTCAGGCTCGGACAGTGTGCCGGGCAGGACGGTGAGCACATCGGTACGGCGCACGAGCGGTTCCTGCGCGGCTGCGGCCGCCGCGGACACAGACGTTACGCCCGGAACGACCTCGGTGACATAGGTGTTCGCGAGCCGATCGTGCAGATACATGTAGGACCCGAAGAACAGCGGGTCCCCCTCGCACAGAATTACCACGGTACGGCCGGCGTCGAGGTGGGCGGCGAGGCGAGCCGCGCACTCGTCGTAGAAGTCGGCGATCAAGCCGTCGTACCCTCCGGGATGGTCGGTGCTGCCTGTGGTGATGGGGTACACCAGGGCCTCCTCGGTGATGCCTGAGGGAATGAGCTCCGATGCAATCGCTCTCGCAATAGAGCGTCCGTGGGTACCCGAGTGATAGGCGACCACGTCGGCCTGCTCGATCAGCCGAGCCGCCTTACGGGTAATCAGCTCGGGATCACCAGGGCCGAGACCTACCCCGTAGAACCGTCCGGCCCCGTTCACTCCGCCTCCTTGGCCAGGGCATTGATTGCGGACGCCGCCATCGCCGAACCACCACGACGGCCTCGCACCACAAGGTAGGGAATCTGCAGTGGATGGGCTGCGAGTGCTTCCTTAGACTCTGCGGCGCCGATGAACCCGACCGGTACGCCGATGATCGCGGCGGGACGCGGCCCACCGACATCGATCTGCTCCAGGAGGTGGAACAGCGCAGTGGGGGCGTTTCCGATCGCGACGACAGCGCCGTCGAGTCGGTCCCCCCACAGGGACACCGCAGCGGCTGAGCGAGTGGTCCCCCACAACGTTGCAAGTTCTGCCACGCGCGGGTCGCGCAGGGAGCACAGAACCGAGTTACCGGCGGGCAGGCGCCTGCGTGTGACCCCCGACGCGACCATGTGCGCGTCGGTGAAGATCGGTGCACCGGCTCGGAGTGCGTTCCGCGCAGTGGACACCAGATCCGGATGGATCTCGAGATCGCGGATCAAGTCGGTTTGTCCGCAGGCGTGCACCATGCGCACGGCGATCTTTTCGGCGGCGGCGGGGATCGTGGACAAGTCGGTCTCGGCGCGGATCGTCGCGAACGACCGGACATAAATGTCGGCGCCGTCGGTGAGGTAGTCATAGCGCCGAGGCGGGGAAGTGGGGGTCATCGGGTCCTCGCGAGCAGGAGAAATGTGGGAAAATGGGGGTGCCGCAGGTTTTTCGCACCGTAGGACATGCAGTGACCGGCTAGTCGGTTGACTGATGGTGCGCCGGGCTGCGCACGGATGTCGCTACCGGTGAGGCTACACCCACGCGGCGCCGGCTTCACTCAAGGATGCGGGTACAGCGCCTTGGGTAATGCATGGCGGTCGCCGCTGTGCTGTCGCTTGCGTGCAGGTCAATGCACACGGCGAGGAGGAGAATGTGACGATTCTGCCAACGTGAGCAATTCGCACGAAGCTGCCCCACTAGCGAATCGGGAGTGCGAGAGCGAACGCTGCGCGCAGCCAGTGCGCTACGCTGCATCCGCAGTGATGCTCGCGCAGCCAGTCGAAGACCGGCGCGGGTCCTGCCACGGTGTGTCGTCGTTGGTCGTCCATGCCGCTCTAGCGGTCGGGCCACGAATTGCTGTCTGGGAAGGCCTGCGTCGCGGTGATGATCCGTAAGCCACGACTGGCTGGAACGGCAAATCCATGAGGTTTGGAGAATCCAACATGGCTCGTATCACGCTGCTTTCGACGTCGGACGCAGATCTGTTGTCCGCACTGAGCTCGGATGCCGAGTACGCGCTGGGGAACTTGTCGCGCCTGGACGTCGACATCGACTTGCCGTGCCTGCTCGAGGGTGCGAAGTTCGTAATTGTGCGGCTTCTCGATTCCGTTCCGTCCTCGAATAACTGCCTCGGTGCCGTGCTATCGCACGGCAGCCCCGTAGTCGTGCTCGGGTCCGGTGAGATGCTCGATATGCAGCGGATGAGCCACTCCACCGTCCCGATCGATATCGCTGCCAAGGCACACACCTACCTCACGCAGGGCGGACCCGCGAATCTCGCCCAGCTCCACGTATTCCTGTCCGACGCGGTCCTACGCGTCGAACAGACTCGTGAGCCGCTGCCCACGCAGCCAGACCACGACGGCCATTTCTTCGCGGCGACCGATGAAGGTCTGCCGTCGGAGGAAATCCTCACTTAGTGCTCGACGTGTCGGACCGCACTCGCCGTCGACTCGTGGAGGGCCTGCAGAACCCTGCAGCGTGTGACGGTTGACATAAAACGACCCCTGAGCGACTATGTATTCAGTATATATTCTGTCCCTATATAAAGGATTCGCGTTGATCGAACCGTGCACCGCTGACCTCGAGCTGGATACGCCGACGCCTGAGATCGGCTTCAGTGTTCGGTGACCGGGGGTAAACGGACCTTCGCCTGGGCCACGCGATGCTTCCAGTTCGTCACTGCCGGAGTCGAGTTCGGGGAGAGCGCTTCCGTGAGAATGTCATCGCTTTGCCTTGTAGCACCCGGCCAGGAGGCTGGACCCAAAGATGTTCCACGTAGTGCCGCGACGGTTCGCAGTTCCACGGAATCGGCTCAACTGAGCTGATGACGGATCTGCGGACGACATTCCGGGGTCGACCATGTACGCCGCTGCTGAAGGGAAATTGGTATGACGGTGCCGAGCCTTGAAAGGGTCGCCGAATCATCGGCGACCGCAACGAAATCGGCAGCCACCCTGGGGGTGGTCGCCGAATCAACCCCCAACGAGATGAGAGTTGCGGCGACCCCAGCTACCGTCGATAAACTTATCGGGCTGGGCTACGACGTCCGTGTCGAGTCCGGTGCGGGGACAAGGGCAAGCTTTTCGGATGCGGCCTACTCCGAAGCCGGCGCCACTGTGGTGCCGACCGAGCAGGCCTGGACAAGTGATGTCGTACTGAAGGTCAACGCCCCAACCGACGCCGAGATTGCAGGCATGCGCGACGGTGCCACGATCGTCGGTCTGTTCAGTCCTGCACAGAACCCGGAACTGATCGACAAGCTGGTTACCCGCCGCGTCACCGCGCTCGCGATGGACGCCGTTCCGCGCATTTCCCGGGCGCAGTCCTTGGACGTGCTGAGCTCGATGGCCAACATCGCCGGCTACCGCGCCGTAATCGAGGCCGCGCACGAATTCGGCCGGTTTTTCACCGGTCAGGTCACCGCCGCAGGCAAGATCCCTCCGGCAAAGGTGCTCGTCGCCGGGGCAGGCGTGGCCGGGTTGGCGGCGATCGGCACGGCGAGCAGCCTCGGTGCCGTCGTGCGTGCGACCGATCCGCGGCCCGAGGTGGCCGACCAGGTCAGGTCCATCGGTGGCGAGTATCTCGCCGTCGAGGTCGACGAGGACCAGACGCAGTCCACGGACGGGTACGCCAAAGCCACCAGTGAGGCGTACAACCGGCGAGCCGCGGAGATCTACTCCGAGCAGGCGAAAGACGTCGACATCATCATCACCACCGCCCTGATCCCCGGTCGCACCGCCCCGCGCCTGATCACCGCCGCAGACGTCGCAAGCATGAAGAGCGGTTCGGTCATCGTCGACATGGCGGCCTCCCACGGCGGCAATGTCGAGGGCAGTGTCGCCGGCGAGGCGGTACGAACAGAAAACGGCGTCACTATCATTGGCTATACCGATCTGGCCGGCCGGCTGCCCGCCCAGGCATCTCAGCTGTATGGCACCAACCTCGTCAATCTTGCCAAGCTGGTCACTCCGAACAAGGGCGGACAGTGGACCCTCGATCTCGAGGACGTGGTCCAGCGGGGTATCACGATCGCGCACAACGGACACAAGCTCTGGCCACCGCCCCCGATTCAGGTCAGCGCCGCGGCCACCACACCAAAGACTGAGCAGAAACCCGAGTCTGCGGTCGAAAAGAAGGCATGGTCTACCGGCACCAAACTCGGTCTGGTAGCCCTCGGTATCGTCGTGTTGTTTCTGGTGACCGCCTATGCCCCGGAACCGATCCCGCGTCACTTCACCGTCCTCGTGCTGTCGATCGTGATCGGCTACTACGTGATCGGCAAGGTGCATCATGCACTGCACACCCCATTGATGTCGGTCACTAACGCAATCTCAGGAGTCATCGTCGTCGGTGCGCTGTTGCAGGTCGGTGCTCAGGACACGTCCGTTCGGATCCTTGCAGCCATCGCGCTACTACTTGCCTCCATCAACGTATTCGGTGGCTTCGCGGTGACCCGCCGCATGCTCGCCATGTTCTCGAAGGGAACCTGAGATGTCGTTCGCCTCCGTCGCGACCGCAGCGTACCTCGTCGCATCCCTGCTATTTGTATTGTCGCTTGCGGGTTTGTCCAAGCATGAAACCGCCAAACACGGCCTCACGGCGGGCGTTACCGGCATGGTCATCGCCGTCGCCGCCACCGTCGGCCTCGTTCTCGACGGCCATCCCGATATCGCATCGATTGCTCTTCTGGTGACCGCAGTGCTTGTCGGCGGAACGATTGGACTATGGCGAGCCCGCGTCGTTCAGATGACCGGCATGCCCGAGCTGATCGCGCTGCTGCACTCGTTCGTTGGTCTCGCCGCTGTGTTAGTCGGCTGGAACGGCTACCTCGCCTCCGAACATCTCCAGGGATCGCTGGCCGGCATCCACCACGCCGAGATCTTCATCGGCGTCTTCATCGGAGCAGTCACCTTCACCGGCTCAATCGTGGCGTTTCTCAAACTGTCCGCCCGAATCAAGTCCACGCCGGTGATGCTCCCGGGCAAGAATTTGATCAACCTTGGCGCCCTCGTACTCTTCGCGACTTTGACCGTCGCGTTCGTGATCGACCCGCAGCTCTGGGAGTTGATCGTTGTCACTATCGTCGCCCTCGGGCTTGGCTGGCACCTGGTAGCCAGCATCGGTGGCGGCGACATGCCCGTCGTCGTCTCGATGCTCAACTCGTACTCCGGCTGGGCGGCCGCTGCCTCCGGCTTCCTGCTCGGCAACGACCTGCTCATCGTGACCGGCGCGCTAGTGGGTTCTTCCGGTGCGTACCTCTCCTACATCATGTGCCAAGCGATGAACCGGTCATTTCTCTCGGTGATCGCGGGGGGCTTCGGTATCCAAGCCTCCTCCGCCGGAGAGGCCGAGCAGGCCGATCATCGCGAGATCCACGTCGACGACGCCGCCGAGTTGCTTAACTCGGCCTCGTCGGTCGTGATCACCCCCGGCTACGGCATGGCCGTAGCTCAGGCGCAGTATCCAGTCGCGGAGCTGACCCGCATCCTGCGAGACCGCGGCGTCAATGTTCGGTTTGGCATCCATCCCGTTGCCGGTCGACTCCCCGGCCACATGAACGTCCTGCTGGCCGAGGCGAAAGTCCCCTACGACATCGTGCTGGAAATGGACGAGATCAACGATGAACTGTCCGTAACTGATGTCGTTCTCGTGATCGGAGCGAACGACACCGTGAATCCGTCAGCTACCGAGGATCCCGGCAGCCCCATCGCGGGAATGCCGGTGCTACGGGTCTGGGAAGCATCCAATGTGATCGTGTTCAAACGTTCCATGGCTGCCGGCTACGCCGGCGTGCAGAATCCGTTGTTCTTCCGTGACAACACGCAGATGCTCTTCGGTGATGCCAAGGAACGCGTCGAAGAAATCCTCGGCGCTGCGAGGGAGGGCCACACTCGCACTGGTAAGGAAACCAGTTCCATGACAGTGTGATTGAAGAAGATCATCAGACCGGTCGATGCGGCGCGAACGTGGATCCGGATGCTGCCGGAACCGGTGGTGGCGTACTCGGCGACACTCTGCCGTTCGATGAGGTTCTGCTTGCGGGCGAGTAACACTCATTACTGCTGCCCCCATGGGCCTCGCTGGCCCAGCTTTTGTACTAGGACGTGGGCGAATTCACGGAATCACCACATTGTAGGCTGACGATGGCCGCCTCGGTTCGCCCCGATATTTCCTGTCCTGTACGCGCTGGTTGCTGTCACCGGACCGAGTGATGGCGGTGGTTCTGGCGCCGGATGCAGTGGACACGGAGCTCGGAGGGCACGCCGCGGGGGTAAATCCTGAGCGTGCTGACCCCCGCTAACTGCGTGGAAGACCGCGATATAGCGCAAGCGGGGCGCTCATGGTCGCCGAAACCCGTTGCATCTGAGGGAGAGCGTCAACCCTTCTGCTGCGTGGAACGGATCGTGGAAGGGCGGGCGGCAGACGGGATCGGCTGTGGCCGCAGCCGCCCGGTGCGTCACGAATCTGCCTGCCATGTTGCGGTAGGTTGTGCGCCGAATCCCGCCACGGGGCCGATGACAACAACCGATGGTGGACGGACTCCTTCTTCGTGGATGAGGCCGGCCACAGTCCCCAGACTGCCGCGTAACGTGCGTTGGTTGTGAAGAGTGCCCTCCTGAACGACGGTGGCCGGTGAATCAGCGGGTCGCCCACCACGTATGAGCGCCTCGACGATGCGGTCAATATTCTCGATCGCCATGAGCAGCACTAATGTGCCGCGTAGCCGGGCCAAGGCATCCCAGTTCGTGAGGGAGTCCTGATGGTTGGGTGGGATGTGACCGCTGACCACGACGAACTCATGCGTGACGCCCCGGTGCGTGACCGGAATCCCCGCGGCGGCGGGGACGGAGATTGCGCTGGTGATTCCAGGTACAACTGTCACCGGCACACCGGCTGCGGCGCAGGCTTCAAGTTCCTCGTACCCACGGCCGAAGACATAGGGGTCACCACCCTTCAGGCGAACAACGAACTTTCCTGCTTTGGCTCTGTCGATCAAAGTGAGATTGATTGTGTCCTGGGACATCTGGCGCCCGTATGGGATTTTGGCTGCGTCGATCACTTCTACACGAGGATCGAGTTCGGCGAGGAGTAGTGAAGGGGCCAGGCGATCGACCACCACGACGTCCGCACGCGCCAAGAGTCGGCGCCCACGGACAGTTATCAAATCCGGATCACCCGGCCCACCACCGACCAATGCAACTCCAGGCAAGCTGGGTTCAGCGCACTCGGCAATCTCGGTTCGAGACGCTGCGGTGGGGCTGATCGCGGTCCCGAACCGCGGAACATCGGCATACATGCAGAATATGCGGCGCCCCTCGGCTTCGGAGGCTACCGTCGAGTCCGTGTCCGGGTCATTCGTGCATGCGAGTGCATACCACGCACCGTCAAGATCACCCGCGCGATACTTCCTCAACTCGAGCGTAACCAACCCGTTGGCGGCCATCTCTTCCACCGCCGGTGTCGTCCGACAACTGATTATGTGTACTCGTGCACCGGCGGAAACCAACGGCCCCAAGCGTCGCTGGGCCGCAGTGCCGCCACCTACCACCACGACGCGTCGACCCATCAAGTTGAGTCCGACCGGGTAATTGCTTTCGGCGTCAGCAGTCCGCGAAATGGCCTCGTTCACAACCGAATCCTACTGTTCGGCAGGATGATCACGCTATCGAGGTCGGAAAATGGTGCCGATCGAGATATCAGAATCACGTTCGAGGCCGACCACAGTGCGACGCGTGTCATGTCCGTTCCGAAACTGCGCCGTGAAACCGAGTCTTCGCCAAACTTCGAGAGATTTTTCCGGTCTGGGTCTCGGGTAACTTGTCGACGACAATGACGTGGGCAGGAATTTTGTAGCTTGCGACCTTGCCCTTGCACCATCGACGCAGCGATTCTTCATCCACGTCGATGTCGGGCGCGGTCACGACGACGGCCACCAGGACCTGGCCGAACTCGGCGTCGTCGATCCCGTAGACAAGGGCACTCACGATCGACGAGTTAGTGCAGAGAAACTCTTCGACTTCGACAGGGGAGACGTTGATGCCGCGCGTCTTCACCATGTCCGTTGCACGACCGACGTACGTCAACCATCCGCGTTCGTTGACGAATCCGAGATCACCGGTAGCGAAGTACCCCGATTCGTCGGTGATGGCTCGGATACTTCCGTCGGACTGCATGTATCCGGCGGCGACGCGCCCAGCGGCACATATCTCCCCCAGGTCACCAGCGGGCAGTTCTTCCCTTGTCACCGGATCGACAATTTTGACGGTCACCCCGGGAAGAGGAGGGCCGTTCGTGGTGAGTCGGTCATGCATCGCCGCATCGTGGGGCGTGACGGTCGCATTGGCGTAGAGTTCAGAACTGCCGTAGACGTTGCAGATCTGCTCGGCTCCCAATTCGTCTACGACGATCTGTATTTCAGCTGGCGATCCGACTGTGATTCCCTTCTGCAGGGTGGACACCCGCTCGGTCGTGAAGCTCGGATGGTCAAGCATGGCTCGGGTCATGTTGGGCATGGTGTACAGCGCGGTGCAGCGATGCCGCTCGAACAGGTCGAGGGCGGCGCCCGGTTCGAATTTGGTAAGGGTCACGAGCACGGCGCGGTGCGTAAGCGCCACGATCATTCCGTTCGGCCCGCCCATCGCCCAGAAGAACGGCATCGGCACGAAGAGTGTGTCGGATGCAGATAGGCCCAAGCGATCACCGATCGCCGTCGCGTTGACGATGATGTCTTCGTTGACGAGGGCGATACCTTTCGGCGTCGACGTCGAACCCGAGCTGAACAGGACTAGACCGACTTCCCCTGCGCGGGCCCTCGGTTCGTCGGGAAAAGGGCCACTGGCCTGGACCGCGGAGTAAAGCGCTGCACCGGGCACTGCGCCGGGGCCGACCTCGACGATGCGTCGCAACAACGGGAACTGCTCGAAACTGGAGGCCTCGGGGACGCCCAGCTCAGGAAGGAGCGACCGCAGAATACCGATCACATCGCCACCGCGGACCGTCGATGACACGAACAGTACTTCGGGCTGGCCGCTGACGAGCAGGCGTTGGAGGTCCCACTTCTCGACCCAAGTACTCAACGCTACGAGGCGAGCACCCACGATCGAGATGCCGACGGCGATTTCGATCCATTCGACGTTGTTTTCCATGAGCACCGCCACACGACTGTCCGGGCCGATGCCCTCCTGGTCGAGATACTGTGCGACCCGCAACGCGCGCGACCAGATCTCGCCGTACGTCGCACAGCTTCCGGCCGTGATCACCGCTACGTCGTCGGGATTTCTAGCTGCCAAGACCTGAAGGAGGTGCCCCAATGAAGGAGCGCTGGATGCTGTCAGATCCGGTGCGTTCATGACTCGTCCTTCGAATCGCTTGACGGGATGAGGCTGGCATGTGGGCGGGTATCGACCCTCATCGGCGTCACGGTACTTCTCGGAATCGGAGATTATCCGGGTCGAGCTGTTCGATCAGTGTCATCTCGGCGGGGCGGGGTGATCGGGTCTCGGGCACTTCACCCTCGACGATGAGGGCGAAGCCGGTATTGGCAATCACCTCATCGACCTCGACTCCCGGATGTACCGAGATCAGGCGCATCGACCGTGTGGTTGTCTCGAAGTCCAGAACGGCCAGATTCGTGACGACCCTGCGCAGGTCGAGATATCGTTGCGCGGCTGCACCGGCCGTTGCCGCGTTGTCGTATCCGACCCCGCACACGACATCGACGTGCTCGGGGAAATTGCGGGTTCGGTGTTTGGGAACCCAGTAACTCGTGGTGTTGTTCACCGTGTTGCCGGGCGCGCCGCACACGCCGACCAGCTGCCGGGTCGGTTTCGCATAGGTGCCGATCGCCGAGAGATTCGCGTTCCCGTAGCGATCGACCTGCGCCGGCATCATCATGATGTGGCCTTTCCCCGCCCAGGCCATCTCGAAGACCGCCCGGTACGGAAGCCACCCTTCCACGGGGCCTGTCGGGGCTTTGCCTACCGGCCAGGTTCCACTCACCAGGTAAGCGTCACCATCTGACAGCACCAAATCCGGCTCGAACGTGGCACGGGCCAGGCGTGCCGCGATCGCGGGGATGATCCCGATCGGACGCGCTACGATTTCGCCGTCTCCGCGCCAGGCGTCGGCGCAGGCAGCAACGCACACGTCTGCTCTGATCGCTGTCATCGGGCTGCCTCCGCCCGCTCTCGGCGGCGGGACACGGCCTGCTGGTAATCCTTTTCTGTACCGGACAAGTAGGTGTCGGTGAACTGCTGCCAAG
>Ga0247825_10001368_pt1 | contig 15978 bp, 12 predicted proteins | sample 13C_Vanillin_Day_FD_194413 | JGI IMG/M metagenome (GOLD analysis project Ga0247825, IMG submission 194413) | Soil microbial communities from agricultural site in Penn Yan, New York, United States - 13C_Vanillin_Day48 | ecosystem: Environmental > Terrestrial > Soil > Agricultural land | place... | reverse complement strand
CGATCCAGCCGTGCACGTCGCGCTTCTCGCGCCGGAACTGCTGCGGCCTCTGTTTTGCCGGACTGGTTGACGGCGCGGGCGGCGGTGCGGACGATTCGTCGTGCGTCATGTTTTTTTTTTCGTCGCGCTTGAGATCGCGCTGTACCGCCGGTGTTCGCAAAAGCTTCTCGATCCGTTCCGCTTCGTCGAACCGTTCGTCAACGCGGAAGCGAAGTTCGGGAGCAAATTTTAAGTTAACGCGGTGCGCGATTTCGCCGCGCAGGAAGCGCTTGTTCCGCTCCAGCGCCTCGATCACGTCCTTGATGTCGCGGCCGCCGAGCGGCATCACGTAGATGGTCGCCATCCGCAGATCGGGCGCCATGCGTACCTCGGGCACGGTGATGAGATGGCCCTCGAGCACCGGATCGTGCACGTCGCCGCGCGTCAGCATGTCGGACATCGCGTGACGGATCAGCTCGCCGACGCGCAGTGCGCGCTGCGAGGGGCCGGCCTGCGATTCGCGATCGCGATGATTGTTTTTTCGAGCCATGTTTGCCTTTAGATACGTTCGTCATGGGAGGGCTTAAGTCCCGGCCACCCACGTCTTGCTTCTCTTCAATGAAGGAAGACGTGGATGCCCGGCACAGGGCCGGGTATGACGGCGGATAGAGCGGAGATAGTCGCCAGCCTGAGATTTGGACTCAGAGCGAGCGTTGCACCGTCTCCACCCGATAACACTCGATCACGTCGCCTTGCCGCATGTCCTGGTAGTTCTCGAAGGCCATGCCGCATTCCATTCCGGCGGTCACCTCGCGCGCGTCGTCCTTGAAGCGCTTGAGCTGAGAAAGCTTGCCCTCGTGGACCACGACGTTGTCGCGGATCAGCCGCACGCCCGCGCCGCGCTCGACCTTGCCGTCGGTGACGCGGCAGCCGGCGACCTTGCCGACCTTCGACACGTTGAAGACCTCGAGGATCGTCGCGTTGCCGAGCATGGTCTCGCGCCGCTCCGGCGTGAGCAGGCCGGACATCGCCTTCTTCACGTCGTCGACGAGGTCGTAGATGATGTTGTAGTAGCGGATTTCGATGCGCTGGCGCTCGGCCAACTCGCGCGCTTCCTTGTGGGCGCGCACGTTGAAGCCGATGATGGCGGCGCCCGAAGATTCCGCCAGCGTGATGTCGGACTCGGTGATGCCGCCGACGCCGGAATGGATGATCCGCGCGCCGACCTCGTCGGTGCCGAGCTTTTCCAGCGCGCCGGCGATGGCCTCGAGCGAACCCTGGACGTCGGTCTTGATGATCAGCGGGAAATCCTTGCGGCCCGACGTCTTGAGCTGCGACATCATCTGCTCGAGCGAGCCGCGCATGCCGGTGGCGTGCGCCGCGCTCTTTTCGCGCTTCTGGCGGACCCGGTAGTCGCTCAGTTCGCGGGCGCGGGCTTCCGTTTCGACCACGGCGAGACGGTCGCTCGCCTCGGGCGTGTCGGCGAAGCCCAGAACCTCGACCGGAACCGAAGGACCGGCCTCCTGCACCGGCTGCCCGGTGTCGTTGACCAGCGCGCGGACGCGGCCCCAGGCCGCACCGGCGACGATGATGTCGCCGACATGCAGCGTGCCGCGCTGAATCAGAACGGTGGCGACCGGACCGCGGCCGCGATCGAGCTTGGCTTCGATTACCGTGCCTTCGGCGGCGCGCTCCGGATTGGCCTTGAGGTCGAGGATTTCGGCCTGCAGCCCGATCATTTCGAGCAGCTTGTCGATGTTGGTCTTCTTGGTCGCCGAAAGCTCCACGTCGACCACGTCGCCGCCCATCGATTCGACCTGCACCTCGTGCTGCAGCAGATCGGTGCGCACGCGGGTCGGGTTGGCGTCGGCCTTGTCGATCTTGTTGATCGCCACGATCATCGGCACCTTGGCCGCCTTGGCGTGGTTGATCGCCTCGATCGTCTGCGGCATCACGCCGTCGTCGGCCGCGACCACCAGCACCACGATGTCGGTGACCTTGGCGCCGCGGGCGCGCATCGCGGTGAACGCGGCGTGGCCCGGGGTGTCGATGAAGGTGATCTTGCCGTGCGACGGCGATTCGACCTGATAGGCGCCGATATGCTGGGTGATGCCGCCGGCTTCGCCGCCGGCAACGTTGGTCGACCGGATCGCGTCGAGCAGCGAGGTCTTGCCGTGGTCGACGTGGCCCATCACGGTGACCACGGGCGCACGAGGCGCAAGATGCGCCGGATCGTCGGCGACGTCGAACACGCCTTCCTCGACGTCGGCTTCGGCGACGCGCTTGACGGTGTGTCCAAGTTCCTCGGCGATCAGCTGCGCGGTGTCAGGGTCGATGACGTCGTTGATCGTCACCATCTGGCCCTGCTTCATCAGAATCTTGATGACGTCGACCGACCGCTCGGACATGCGGTTGGCGAGCTCCTGGATGGTGATCGCCTCCGGGATCGTCACCTCGCGCGAGATCTTCTCGCGCGGCTCGTTGCCCATCATCGCCTTGTGGCGGCGCTGCTCGCGGCGATGGAACGACGCGGTTGAACGCTCGCGCACCTCGTCATTGAGCGCGGTGACCAGGGTCAGGCGGCCGCGCGGCCGTTCGGTCGCGGTCTTGGCTGCGCGCGTCGGCCGCTGCGGCGGCGCCGCCGGGCGCATCGCGCCGCCGGGGCCGCGGCGGAATTTCGGTGCTTCCTCTTCTTCGGCTTCGAGCGCCGGACGGACGCCGGGGCGCACGGCTGGGCGCGCCGCCGTGGTCGTCGTCGTTTCGCCTTCGCCGAAACGCTTCTTGGCGACTTCGTCGGCTTTCTTCTTGGTTTCTTCGTCGTGCTTGCGACGGTCGTCTTCCTCGCGCTTGCGGGCTTCCGCCGCCTCGCGCTCGGATTTCTCGATCGCATCGCGCTGCGCGCGGATCTTCGCCTCTTCCTCGGCGATCTTGCGCTCTTCGGCTTCGCGCAGACGTGCGTCGCCGAGCGCGTGGGCGCGACGGTTGCGCTCCTCGTCGGTCAGGGTGCGAAGAACGACGCCGGACGACTTCGGCGCCGGTGCGGCAGGCGCGGGGGTCGCGGCTTGCGTCCCGGGCTTGGCTGTCCCGGGCTTGGCTGTCGAAGGCTTGGCCGCAGGCGCGACGGGGGCCGCGCGCTTGGCGGCCGGAGCCGGCGTGGCGGCCGGAGCCGGCGCGGCAGCCTCGGGCTTGCCGTCGCCGCCGCGGCGTTTCTTGACCTCGACGACCACTTGCTTGCTGCGGCCATGGCTGAAGCTCTGGCGCACCGTGCCGGTTTCGGTGCGCGGCTTCAGCGACAGCGTCGACTTTCCGCCGACGCTCAGCGTCTTGCCGTCAGGGGTCTTGGTGTCAGACATTCCGTCCCGATTCCTGTCAGTTCCGTGTGCCAGTGCCGCCACTTCCGCCCGGTTCGCCGGTCCGGAAGCGCTCGAAGCGCGCTAAACGCGCCAAAAACGTGTCTGTGGCAGGCCCGGCAAGCAGGGCTGCATGTACCACATTTGACCGGCCCAATGCCAAATCCAATTGGGCGGTCGAGAAGGCCCGGATCGCCGCCACCCGGCCTGCTTCCGGCCGATGCCGCAAGGCGCCCGCGAGCTTTGCGACGCCGTCGGCCGCCGCGTCCGAAGCATGGATCAGGCCCACGATGTCGTCGTGGGCGATGGCGGCCTCGACCTTGGCGAAGCCGGTCAGGACCAGGCCCGATTTGCCGGCGATGGAGAGCGCATCCAGCGCCGTCTGCTGCAGAAGGCGTTCGGTCAGGTCCGCCAGTTCCGCGGTCACGCGGACGTCACGCTTGAACCCGCGGGCAAACACATTCCGCGACACCGCATCTTTCAGCGTCCGCTTGTCGGCCGTGATCCAGAGACCGCGCCCGGGCAGCTTGCGCTTGAGGTCGGGAACAACGCCTTCGGGCCCGACCACGAAGCGGATCAGGTCCTCGACCGGCCTCACCTCGCGCGTGACGGCGCACAGGCGCTCCGCCCCGGGGCGGCCCTTGCGCGGCCCGGCGTCGAGTTCCTCGTGTTGCTCATGCGCGAGCATCAATGCAGTCGCCTCTCTGGTTCAAGCCGGCGTTGCCTCGGCTTCGGCTTCTTCCGGCTCGGCCTCGGCCGCGGGCTGCGCGAGATCGGCCTCGGTGATCCAGCCCGCCTTGAGGCGGGCCTGCATGATCATCGACTCGGCTTCCTCTCGCGTGGTGTCGTGGCCTTCGAGGATGCCCGGCTCGCGCTTGCTCTCGCCGTCCTTGCGCTCGGTCCAGCCGGTCAGGTCGTCGGTGGCGCAGCCGGCGAGATCTTCGACCGTCTTGATGCCGTTCTCGCCGAACTTGACGAGCATCGCCATCGTCACGCCGGGCACATCCTTGATCGCGTCCTCGACGCCGAGTTCCTTGCGCTTGGTATCGAGCTCGCCCTCGATCTTGGCGAGATAGTCGCGGGCGCGGGCTTGCAGCTCGCGCGCGGTGTCCTCGTCGAAGCCTTCGATGCTGGCGAGTTCCTTCTCCTCGACCACGGCCAGCTCCTCGATCGACCCGAAGCCTTCGGATGCGAGCAACTGTCCGACCACCTCGTCGAGATCGAGCGCTTCCATGAACGTCTTGGTGCGCGTCTGGAACTCGGCCTGGCGGCGCTCCGACTCTTCCTGCTCGGTCAGGATGTCGATGTCCCAACCGGTGAGCTGCGAGGCGAGACGCACGTTCTGGCCGCGCCGGCCGATCGCAAGAGAGAGTTGGGCGTCCGGCACGACGACTTCAATACGCTCGCGATCCTCGTCGAGCACGACCTTGGCGACCTCGGCCGGCGCGAGCGCGTTGACCACGAAGGTCGCGATATCGGGCGACCACGGAATGATGTCGATCTTTTCGCCCTGCAATTCGTTCACCACCGCCTGCACGCGCGAACCGCGCATGCCGACGCAGGCGCCGACCGGATCGACCGAAGAATCGCGGGAAATCACGGCGATCTTGGCGCGCGAGCCCGGATCGCGGGCGACCGCCTTCACCTCGACGATGCCGTCGTAAATTTCCGGCACTTCCTGCGCGAACAGCTTCGCCATGAATTGCGGGTGGGTACGCGAAAGGAAGATCTGCGGGCCGCGCGGCTCGCGGCGCACGTCGTAGATGAAGGCGCGCACGCGGTCGCCGTTGCGCAGCGTCTCGCGCGGCAGCATTTCGTCGCGGCGGATGATCGCCTCGCCTCGGCCGAGATCGACGACCACGTTGCCGTATTCGACGCGCTTGACGATGCCGTTGACGATGTCGCCGATGCGGTCCTTGTATTCCTGGTACTGCCGGTCGCGCTCGGCCTCGCGCACCTTCTGCACGATCACCTGCTTGGCCGACTGTGCGGCGATGCGCCCGTATTCGAGCGGCGGCAAGGCGTCCGCGATGGTATCGCCGACCTGCGCGGCGGGATTGCGCTTCTTGGCGTCGTCGACGCTGATCTGGTTCGACGGGTTCTCGACATTGTCGACCACCAGCATGTGGCGGGCGAGCCGCAGTTCGCCGGTCTTCGGATTGATCTCGGCGTGGACGTCGGTTTCCGCGCCGTAGCGCGAGCGCGCCGCCTTGGCGATCGCGTCCTCCATGGCCGTGACCACGATGGTCCGGTCGATCGACTTTTCGCGGGCGACCGCATCCGCGATCTGCAACAGCTCGAGCCTGTTGGCGCTGACGGCCATCGCTCATTCTCCTTCGTGCTGGGCGCGATTCCGGTTGTTGCCGGAGGCGCGGGGACTTGAATTCCGCTGGTGTGTTGGATGATTTCGACGGCCATGATCAGGCCGCACCTGATCAGATTGGGTTTGGCCTGGTTGATTGTCGTTGAATGCCTGTTGCTGCTGCTCGCGTTCGGTGCCGCGGCGAAGCGACTCCGCGATCAGCGCGTCGGTCAGAACCAGCTTGGCCTCGGCCATGTCCTCGATCGGCAGCATCACGTCGGCGGGCTCGCCCGCGGGCGCGTCGTCGCGCTTGATGCGCGCGAGATTGCCTTCGGCGCCGAGCAATTGTCCGCGGAACCGCTTGCGGCCTTCGGCGGCCACCGCCATTTCGATCTTCACCTGGTTGCCGGCATAGCGTTCGAAATCGGACAGCCGCACCAGCGGGCGGTCGAGGCCGGGCGACGACAGCTCCAGCCGATAGGCGCGATCGATCGGATCGGTCGCGTCGAGCACCGGCGACAGCGTGCGCGAGCAGGTCTCACAGTCCTCGATCGTCATCGTGCCGTCGGGCCGCTCCGCCATCACCTGCACGGTGCAGCCGTCGAGACCCGATACGCGCACGCGCACCAGCCGGTAGCCCAGGCTTTCCAGCACGGGCTCCACCACGGCGGCGACGCGCGCCGCCACTCCGGGATCGACGATCAGGCGCTTCTCGGCGCCTTCCGCCGCGCTATGGGTCGTATCGACAGTCTCGGTCATCCGTCCGCTTCGGTGCCTGTAACCCTTGGATTTTGCGCGCTTTTTCTTGCCCGCCGGCCCAAAAGGGGTCTCCGGGTAACAAAAAAGAGCGGGTCCCGGGGGGCCCACTCTCAACATCCGATCGGATCATCCGATCGTTATGAGATGTCTACTACAGACGCGCGGAATATAGCGGTTTTTCAGAGCCTTGCAAGGGCAAGGATCGGCTCGGAATTGACTAACGGTTCCTTTACAAAACGCACCTAACGTGGCGCGGCGAGGGCCGGAGAGTTTGTACGCCGGCAGGAATTTTTTTATGTCCACGTCTGCGTCCCTGATTCCAGAGCTCGAAGACGTCATCCAGCACGGCACCGCCGACCGGCGCGCCACAACCGTCAAGCGCATCGCCAACCTGTTCGTCGACGGCGCGGCGAGCTTCAACGAAGACCACATCGGCCTGTTCGACGACGTGCTCTGCCGTCTGGTCGACGAGATCGAGGCGAAGGCGCGCTCCGAAATGGCGCAGTCGCTGGCGTCGCTCACGAATGCACCGACCGAGCTGATGCACACGCTCGCCAAGGACGAGGACATCGCGGTCGCGGGTCCCGTGCTGGCGCAGTCGCCGCGGCTTCGCGAAAGCGAACTGGTCGAACTTGCCAGGACCAGGGGCCAGGCGCATCTCGCCGCCATCGCCGGCCGCGCCGACCTCGGCGAAGCGGTGACCGACGTGCTGGTGCGGCGCGGCAATCCCGAGGTGGTGCTCACCGTCGCGGACAACCAGTCGGCCAAATTCTCCGAGGGCGGGTTCTCCGCGCTGGTGAAGCGCGCCGAGGGCGACGAGGACCTGGCCCAGAAGGTCGGCTCGCGCCCGGACATTCCGCCGCACCTGTTCCGCGAGCTTCTGGTGCGCGCGACGATGGTGGTGCAGCAGCGCCTGTTGGCCTCCGCCAAGCCCGAGACGCGTGCCGAAATCCAGCGCGTGCTCGACAAGATTTCCCGCGAATACGACAAGTCGGTGCCGGTGCGTGACTACACGCACGCGATGCGCACCGTGGTCGCGATGCGTCAGACCAACGAGCTTGGCGAGCCGGAACTCGTCGACTTCGCCAACCAGAAGAAGTTCGAGGAGACCGTGTCTGCGCTGGCCGTGCTCTGCGGCGTGCCAGTCGAGACCGCCGACCGCCTGATGGCGGGCGACCGGCCGGACCCGATCCTCATTCTCTGCAAGGCCGCGGGTTACAACTGGGAGACCGTGCGCGCGATCATCATGTCGCGGCCGAGCGCCAAGGGCACGTCCGGCCAGTCGCTCGATGAATCGCTCGCCAATTTCGAGCGGCTGTCGGCATCGACCGCGCAGCGCGTGGTGCGGTTCTGGCAGGTCAGCCCGCCGGGCGACGACTGATCGCTATTTTCGTCTGAAAACCAGGTAGCAGGGCGTGCGGCCTTCGCGTACGGCTTTCGCCTCGTAGCGTGTGCGGGTGAAGCCCGGCCACGGCTTGCGCCAATCGTCGGCTTGTTCGGCGGTCCAGATAAAATCGGGCGATCGCAGCACACGCATCAGCGTCCATTCGATGTAGCCGGAAATGTCACTGGCAAAACGAAATTCGCCGCCCGGCCGGACTGCGCCGGCGATCCCGGCAACGCTCTTGTCCTGCACGAAGCGGCGCTTCCAGTGCCGGCGCTTCGGCCATGGATCGGGATAGAGAAGATCGAAACGGGCGAGGCTATGTTTCGGCAGCCATGCCAGCATGTCCGTCGCATCGCCGTGATACAGGCGGATGTTGACGAGCTTGCGTTCGTCGATAGCGGCCAGCGCCTTCGCCATGCCGTTGATGAACGGCTCGATGCCGATGAAGCCTGTGCGCGGATGCCGCGACGCTTCGGCGATCAGATGCTCGCCGCCGCCGAAGCCGCTTTCGAGGCGCACGTCGTCGACGCCGTCGAACAGCGCGCGCAGGTCGGCGGGCGCCGGTGTGGTGAGGTCGATCGCGAGCTTCGGCAGCAGCGTGTTGAACAGTGCCGCTTGGCGCGGCTTCAGCGCATGTCCCTTGCGCCGGCCGAAGAAAGCGCCGCCTCGCTGTTTCGGCTCATCGTCCATGCCGGCAATATATTCGGAAGGTCTAAAAACAGCGATGCCCGGCGGTTGGCCGGGCATCGCATGCAATGAATGAAGCGCTGTCTACTTGAACGCGCTCTTGAGCTCGTTGACCAGGTTGGTCTGCTCCCAGGAGAAACCGCCATCCTTCTCGGGCGCACGTCCGAAGTGGCCGTAGGCGGCGGTGCGGCGGTAGATCGGCCGGTTGAGCTTCAACGAGCGGCGGATGTTGGTCGGCGTCAGCCGAAAGATTTCCGGCAACACCTTCGCGAGCTTGCGCTCGTCGATCTTGCTGGTGCCGTGGGTGTCGACCAGGACCGACATCGGATCGGCAACGCCGATCGCATAGGCGATCTGGATCGTGCACTGGGTGGCGAGACCGGCGGCCACCACGTTCTTGGCGAGATAGCGCGCGGCATACGCGGCCGAGCGATCCACCTTGGTCGGGTCCTTGCCCGAGAACGCGCCGCCGCCGTGCGGCGCATAGCCGCCGTAGGTGTCGACGATGATCTTGCGGCCGGTCAGGCCGCAGTCGCCGTCCGGTCCGCCGACCACGAAGTTGCCGGTCGGGTTTACCAGGAAGTCGGACGACTTCTTCGGCATCCAGCCCTTCGGCAGTGCGGACTCCACCGCGTTGCCGATCAGGTCCTTGACCATGCCCGGCGTATACTTCTTGCCGTTGCGGCTCTTCTCGTTGTGCTGGGTCGAAACCACGACCTTGGTGCAGCCAACCGGCTTGTTGTTCACGTATTGCACGGTGACCTGACTCTTGGCGTCGGGCTGCAGGTCGTGAAGCTGGCCGGCGCGGCGCTTCTCGGAGAGCACCTTCAGGATCCTGTGCGCGAAGAAAATGGGCGCCGGCATAAAGGTGCCCTTCTCGTAGACCTCGCTCTCGGTGCAGGCGTAACCGAACATCATGCCCTGGTCGCCGGCGCCTTCCTCTTCGCCCCCCTTCTTCTTCTTGGCGTTGACGCCCATGGCGATGTCGGGCGACTGGCCGTGCAGCAGCACCTCGACGTCGGCGCCGTGATAGGAGAAGCCGTTCTGCTCGTAGCCGATGTCCTTGACCACGCCGCGGGCGATCTCGGTGATCAACTCGCGGTCGACCACCGACACGCCGTTGATCGTCTTGAACAACTGGCCGCGGCCTTCGCCCGCCACCACGATCTTGTTGGTGGTGCAGAGCGTTTCGCAGCCGAGCCGGGTGTTGATCTGGCTGTCGTCGGCGATGCCGAGCTTGATATCCTTCTCGATGAAGGCATCGAGAATGGCATCGGAAATCTGGTCGGAGACCTTGTCCGGATGACCCTCGGATACGGATTCACTGGTGAACAGGAAGTTTGAGCGGGACACGTACAGTCTCCTGTAATGGCGGCAACAAGGGTCCGCCGTGCAAAGGCTCGAACCTTTTTGCAGCGGAAGGCAACGCGGTCAAGATGTGGGACGCCGTGGGCAAACGTTCCGGTCGTGCCCAGCGGTGCCGGCGGGCCAGTGTCCGAACCTGAAGTTCGCACGATTGCTCAGCAGGCGCCCGCGAGCTTCGGGTTCAAAGGGACACTGGAATCATAAGCTTGACTGCCGCGCCGCCGAGTGGCGCCACCAGCGCGTTTACGCGCGTCTTCGACGCGCTATCGCGACGCGAGGGCCGGCGCGATCGCCACAAAGCGGGGCGTCGCCTCGTTCGAAATCTCGCCTCGGAGCAAACCGGAAATTCGGGTGAACGTCCGAACCGCGACTCCGGATCAGCGCTTGTTGTCGGCCGCGATCTGCTCGACCAGATCGACGATCCGGCGGCGGAGCTTCGCGTCCTTGATGCCCATGAAGGCCTTGGTCAGCGCGAGCCCGTCGGAGGTCGCCAGGAAGTCGGAGACATAGGCGGGCGACGGCGCCTCGCCGAATCCGTCCTGCGTTTGTCCCGGAGCGTGCGGCGCGCCTTCGAAGAAGAACGACACCGGCACTTGCAGGATGTGTGCGATCTGTTGAAGCCGGCTCGCGCCGATTCGGTTTGCACCCTTCTCGTACTTCTGCACTTGTTGGAAGGTGAGACCGAGCGCGTCTCCGAGCTTCTCCTGACTCATTGCCAACATCATCCGACGCATACGCACCCTTGCACCTACGTGCTTGTCCGTAGGATTGGGCGCCTTCTTAGCCATCATGTCTGGTCTTAGCTCCGGTTCCTCGAAAGAAACCCGTTATTGCTCACAGTTCAAACGCGTGTGCAATCCGTGAAATAGCTCTGGTTGGCAGGACTTCACGTAGCGACAACGATATCTGAAACTTGCGCGTGAAATTGTTCAATTTGGGGACATCATGCTTTTCGGACGCTGGCTTAAGGCTTTACGCGCGCCGCCCTAACCGCATACCACCGGACGTCATGACGCATCATCATGACGCATTAGCATGACGCGTCATCACCAGACGTCATCGTCGATAAGCCGACACGCGCCGAGCGCATATACGGCCACCGGTGCTACGCGCGGCGTGCGCGCCGGCGAATGAGAACAATCGTGACGATTGCAAGTGTCAGGAAAAACCCTGCATCGCCGGTGCGCGCGTAAAGCGGCGGCTCGATCCGCCGCGGCAGTTGTGCATCGAGCACGCCTTCGGTCCCAAGCGGCAACGATCGAACGGTGCGGCCGGCCGGGTCGATCACCGCCGACACGCCGGTGTTGGCGGCGCGCACCAGCGGCAGGCCTTGCTCGATCGCGCGCACCTGCGCCTGGCGCAGATGCTGATAGGGGCCGCTGCTATGGCCGAACCATCCGTCATTGGTGAGGTTGAGCATCCAGCCGGGCCGCTCGCTGCCGGACGTTGCCTCGCCCGGAAAGACGATCTCGTAACAGACGAACGGCAGCATGCGCGGCGCGCGTGGCACATCCATCGCGCGCCGCCGCTCGCCGGGAATGAATCCGCCGGGCAGCTTGGTGAGCTGCATGATGCCGAGGCTTTCGAGGAAGCTCTGAAACGGCAGAAATTCGCCGAACGGGACCAGGTGAATCTTGTCATAGACCGACAGGATCGTGCCGTCGTGGTCGATGACGTAGATCGAGTTGTAGGCGCGCTCGATCTTCTTGCCGGGCGCCGCCTCCGGCGCGCGGATCGCGCCGGTGATCAGCACGGTGCCCTGCGGCAACAGCGCCGCGATCTGCGCCATCGCCTCGGGCTCGCGCGTCAGCAAAAACGGAAACGCCGACTCCGGCCAGATCAGGTGCGTCGCATCGCGCACGCCCGACGACTGCGGACCGGTCGAACGGTCCGACAATTCGAGATACTGGCTCATCACCCGCTGCCTGGCGGAGTAGTTGAACTTCTGGTCCTGCTGCAGGTTGGGCTGCATGATGCGCAGCCGCACATTGTCGACGAACGCGGTCGGCGTCCGCGACAGCCGCCACGTGCCGTAGGCCGCCAGCGCCGCGAGGACTGCGACGCCAAGCGCGAGCGGCATCCACGGCCGCCGCGTATCGACGCGCTCGTCGAGCAGCACCGCGGGGCTCGCGAACACCGCGACGGCGACGAATGTCAGTCCCCAGATGCCGATCAGCGCCGCGCCTTGCGAAAGCGCGAGCGGGCCGGTGAGCGCGTAGCCGTAGGCGTTCCAGGGAAAACCGGTGAACAGGAAGCCGCGCAGCCATTCGGTCACGGTGAGCGCGACCGCGAGCGCGATCAGCCGCCCCGGCCCGCGCGTCCAGAGCATGCGCGCGAGCGCAAGGCCGAGCGCCGTGTAGCAGGCCATGCCGGCGGGCAGCGCGGTCACCGCGAAAGGCAGCAGCCAGCCGAAGGTCTTGGCGTCCACCAGGAACGCGTGGCCGACCCAGTACAGTCCCGCGAGGTGATAGCCGAAGCCGAACCACCATCCGGCGATCGCCGCGCCGGGAATTCCGCCAAGCCGCCCGCCCGCCGCGCCGTCGGCGAGCCACACCAGCACCGGCAAGGTCAGGAACAGCACCGGCCACGCGTCGACCGGCGGCATCGCCAGCGCCGAGCAGGCGCCCGCCGCGAGCGCGACCAGCGCGCGCCGCCATCCCCAGCTCAGCACGATCCAGTGCGCGAGGCGCGTGATCGCCGATCCTGATGCGCGGGTTTCGATCGCGGTCACGATTTGCGCGGCGTGTCGGTGTCGGCGGCCTGTTGCGGCGCCTTCGCCGTTTCGTCCGCCGCCGGTTCGGCAGACGGTGCAGAAGCCGGCGCAAGCGTCAGGGCTGCGGCGGCCGCCGCGTCGGAGGGCCGGTAGCGGCGGCGGCCTTCGCGGTCGCGCTCGATGCGGACGTTCTTGCTGGAATGGATGCGGACCTTCTTGATCCGCCGCGGATCGGAATCCAGCACCTCGATCTCGAAGCCCTCGGGGCCTGCCACCAGTTCGCCGCGCAGCGGCAGCCGGCCGGCCTGCGACATCAGGTAGCCGCCGATGGTGTCGACCTCCAGCGCGGCATCGCCGACATTGAACGCGACGCCGACGGCCGCGGTCACGTCTTCGAGCCGGGCGCGCGCGTCGGCCACATACGATCCGTCATTCTCGCGCACGACAGCCGGAAGTTCGTCCTCGTCGTGCTCGTCGGCGATATCGCCGACGATCTGCTCGACGATGTCCTCCATGGAAACGAGACCGTCGGTGCCGCCGTATTCGTCGACCACCAGCGCGAGATGGATGCGCGTCGCCTGCATCTTCTCCAAGAGGTCGAGCGCCGGCATCGACGGCGGGACGAACAGCATCTCGCGCATGATCCTGGTCGACGACAGCGGGAGCGCGAGATCGATGGCGTTGAAGTCGAGGCTTGCCGCGCGTGGCTTCTTGCGGCGCGTGGGCTTCGCGGGATCGATCTTCGCCTGCGCGGTCATGAACGCGATCAGGTCGCGGATGTGCACCATGCCGACCGGATCGTCGAGCGTGTCGTTGTAGGCGACCAGCCGCGAGTGGCTTGCCTTCTCGAACACCTTCACCAGTTCGCCCAGCGAGATGTCCTGTTGCACCGCGACGATGTCGCCGCGCGGCACCATGACGTCCTCGATCCGGCGCCCGCGCAGCGCCAGGATGTTCCGGATCATGGTGCGCTCTTCCGGCGACACGCCGGCTTCGCCGGGACCTGCCGCTTCGAGCACGACTTCGATATCGGCGCGGGTCGGGCCGTTCCTCCAGCCGAGGAACGCCCGTGCTATGCGCGCGAAAAAGCCTTCGCTGTCGCCCGCGATCGGGCGCGGGACCGGCACCGGAAGGTTGCGCGGTTCGTTCGGAGCGCCGGCCGGGTCAGCCGGCCGGCCCGGTGCGTCGGATTGGGGCATGATACTTTTCAGTTTGCGGGCGGGCGCGGCGCGTAAGGGTCGGGCACCGCGAGGCGCCCGAGAATCCGGCGCTCCAGGCGTTCCATCTTGTCGGCGTCGCGGTCGTTCTCGTGATCATAGCCGAGCAGATGCAGAAATCCGTGGATGGCGAGGTGGGCAAGGTGGTGGCTGAACGGCTTGCCCTCGGCGGCCGCTTCGCGGGCGGTCGTCTGATAGGCAATGACGATATCACCAATATATGGGGTCGGCCGGGCGGATTTTCCGCCCTTTGCGGCAGGGCTCGTCCGCGCGGCCGGGAACGACAGCACGTTGGTTGCCGCATTCTTGCCCCGCCAGTCGCGATTGAGCGCTTTGATCGCCGAATCATTGCCGAGCACGATAGCAAGCTCGGCTCCGGGCGTTGAGACGGCTTTCGCCGCGGCCAAAACCGCTTTGCGGACAACCGATTGGGCGGTGCGGCATTTCCGCCAGAGCGTCGAGCGGACGACGATCTCGATCCTGACGGGTTCCCGGTTCCGCCTGCGAGGCCGGGCGGGAGCGACGGATTTGCGGCGGCGCCTGGATCTCAATCCTTTGGGCCTCAATCTTTGGCCCCGCGCCGGCGCGCCGCGTCGGCCCTGTCGTAGGCGGCGACGATCTTCTGCACCAGCTCGTGGCGGATGACGTCTTCGGCCGTGAACGCCGCGATGCCGATGCCCTCGACGTTCTTCAAAAGATGCGTGGCTTCGGCGAGACCCGAGGTCTGGCCGGGCGGCAGATCGACCTGGCTCGGATCGCCGGTGACGATCATCCGGCTGTTCTCGCCGAGTCGCGTGAGAAACATCTTCATCTGCATCGCCGTGGTGTTCTGCGCCTCGTCGAGAATGACGATCGCGTTCGACAGCGTGCGGCCGCGCATGAAGGCGAGCGGCGCGATTTCGATCTCGTTGGTCTGCATCGCGCGCTCGACGATGCGCGAGTCCATCAGGTCGAACAGCGCGTCGTACATCGGCCGCAGATACGGGTCGATCTTCTCGCGCAGGTCGCCAGGCAGGAAGCCGAGCCGTTCGCCGGCCTCGACTGCGGGCCGCGACAGGATGATGCGATCCACTTCCTTGCGCTCGAACAGCGCGACCGCATAGGCCACGGCGAGCCAGGTCTTGCCGGTGCCGGCCGGGCCGATGCCGAACGCCAGCGCGTTCTTGCGCAGCGCGCGGATATAGGCGTCCTGCGCCGCGGTGCGCGCGCGCACCGGCCGCTTGCGCAGGTTGATTTCCTCGAAGCCGGTGCGCGCACCGGCCGCGTCGAAGTCGAACAGCGAGCCCTGCGCGATGGCCAGCCGGATCGCCGCCTCGACCTCGCCGGATTGCAGGTCCTGTCCGCGCTTCACCTGCTCGTAGAGGCCTTCGAGCACGCGCCGCGCCTGTTCGACCGCGTCGCGCGAGCCCTCGATGGTGACGTGATTGCCGCGCTGCTCGGCGGCGACATTGAGACGCCGCTCGATCAGAGCGAGGTTCTGGCCGTACTGGCCGAACAGCACGGAGGCGTGGCGGTTGTCGTCGAAGGCGAGCACGACCTGGGTCGGAGTGCCTTCGGAGGAGGGCACCAGTCCTTGTCCGGGTCCGAGCGTTTGCAACGGCATCAGGCTCCTGCAGCTTCGATTTGTGCAGCTTCGGTTTGCGGATGGTCGGCCCGGGCGGGCGCTTTGGCAAGAGAACTCACCAGAGAACCGGCCAGGGCGCCGAACAGGCTGTTGGCGCTCAGCTCGGTGACGGTCACGGACGCGATTTCACCAATCAAAGACGTCGGGCCCATGACCTGCACCGGCTGCAGATAGGGCGAGCGGCCGACGATCTGGCCGGGGTAACGGCCGGACTTCTCGAACAGCACGTCGAACGTCACGCCCTGCTGGCTTGCAAGAAACGCCGCCTGGCGGGCCGCGATGTCGCGCTGCAGCCGTTGCAGCCGTTCGTCCTTGATCGCTTCCGGCAATTGATCCATTTCGGCCGCGGGTGTGCCGGGCCGCGGCGAATATTTGAAGGTGTAGGCCGTGACGAAGCCCACGTCGTCGACGAGTTTCATCGTGTCGGCGAAGTCTCGGTCGGTTTCGCCGGGGAAGCCGACGATGATGTCCGACGTGAACGCGATGTTGGGCCGCACGGCGCGCATTCGGTCGACGATGCGGAGATAATCGGCGCGGGTGTGGCGGCGGTTCATCGCCTCGAGAATGCGGTCGGAACCGGACTGCACCGGCAGGT
>Ga0247825_10001367_pt1 | contig 15978 bp, 11 predicted proteins | sample 13C_Vanillin_Day_FD_194413 | JGI IMG/M metagenome (GOLD analysis project Ga0247825, IMG submission 194413) | Soil microbial communities from agricultural site in Penn Yan, New York, United States - 13C_Vanillin_Day48 | ecosystem: Environmental > Terrestrial > Soil > Agricultural land | place... | reverse complement strand
TGCCGGAGGTGAGCGTCTCCTGCATCATAGAATTCATCATCGCGACGATGCCGGGCTCGACGATGCGCCCGAGCCGGTCCGGCTTGCGCTCGTAGAGAAGCCTGCCGCCGACCGTTTTGACCCTCTGAACAATGTGCGGCGTCACCGCCATGCCGCCATTGGCGAACGGCGCATAGGCGCTCACCAGCTCCAGCACCGACACCTCCGAGGTGCCGAGCGAGATCGAGGCGTTCGGCTCGAGCTTGGAGGCGATGCCGAGCCGGTGCGCGGTGCGCACCACGGATGCCGCACCGACCTCCATGGTCAGCCGCACCGACACCGTGTTGAGCGACATCGCAAGCGCGCGGCTCAGCGTCACCGCGCCGAAGTATTCATGGGTGTAGTTCTCCGGGCGCCAGCCCTTGATCGAGATCGGCTTGTCGTCGCGCACCGTGTCCGGCGTGAGCCCGCGCTCCAGCGCGGTGAGATAGACGAACGGCTTGAACGCCGAGCCCGGCTGGCGCTTGGCCGCCACCGCGCGGTTGAACTGGCTTTCGGCGTAGTTCCTGCCGCCGACCAGCGCCAGCACTGCGCCGTCGGGCGACATCGCCACCATCGCGCCCTGGCCGACGCCGGCCTTCTGGCCGTGCTTGGTAAGCTCCTCGACCAGCGCGCCCTCGGCCGCCGCCTGCAGCACTGGATCGATCGAGGCTTCGACGACGATGTCCTGTTCGACGCGGCCGACCAGGTCGTCGATGGTGTCCATGATCCAGTCGGCGGCATAGCCGATCGAGCCCGAGCCCGGCAGCTTTTCGGCATGGCCGGGCTGGATCAGCGCGATCTTGGCCGCGTCGTCGGTGATGAACCTCATGTCCACCATCGCCGCCAGCACGAGCTGGGCGCGTTTTTCGGCGCCCTGCGGGTTGCGGCTCGGCGCAAGGCGCGACGGCGAGCGCACGAGGCCCGCCAGCATCGCCGCCTCGGCGACGGTGAGCTTCTGCGCCGGCTTGTTGAAATAGCGCCCGGCCGCGGCCTCGACGCCGTAGGCGCCCGCGCCGAAGTAGACGCGGTTGAGATACAGGTCGAGAATCTGCTGCTTGCTGAACTTGTGCTCGAGCCACAGCGCCAGCGCCACCTCCTGCACCTTGCGGGCGAGGGTGCGCTCCTGGGTCAGGAACAGGTTCTTGGCGAGCTGCTGGGTCAGCGTCGAGCCGCCCTGCGCCACGCCGCGCCGCAGCACGTTGGCCGTGAAGGCCCGGGCGATGCCGATCGGGTCGATGCCGTAGTGCGAATAGAACCGGCGGTCCTCGATGGCGATGAAGGCCTGCGGCACGTGTTTCGGCAGGCTCTTCAGCGGCACCGCCGAGCCGCCCATGTTGCCGCGGGTGGCGAGCATGCGGCCCTCGCGGTCGACGATTTTGATGGTCGGCGGGCGTTTGGGGATTTCCAGCGACTGGATCGGCGGCAGGTGCGCCCCGACCCAGATCGCGCCGCCGATCACCGCGATCACCAGCCACAGGCCGGCAACCGCGCCCCAGTAGAGCGTGCGCCCGGTGATCGACCGCCAGCTCCGGCCGCCGCCGCTGTGCTTGCCTGCGGATTTGCCGCGGGACTTGCCGCCAGACTTGCCGCCGGATTTGCTTTTGGACCGCGAGGCCGGCCGGTCGCCGTCGGACCGGGTGCGGCGAGAAGCCGCTTGTTCCGGCTCAGACGCGGCAGGCGCGTCGAAGACCGGCTCCCGGCGTTCCTTGCCCCTCGGCCCAGCCATATCCCGTCCCGCAAAACCGCCCCGGCAACCCCCGCCAAAGCGGTGCGTTTTGAAGTTATCGGGACCGCTTTAAGGGGGGGTTAAGCCGCCCTGGCCGACCCCTCGCAACCTTAGACGGCGCTTGGGTTTGCGGGCGTTGCGGGATTGTTGAGATTCGCCCCGGAGGTATTTCCAATCGTACATATTTTGTGCATCATACCCGCGTACCGGGGGATCCGGTGGATGCTCAAGCCTGGGGAATCTCATGCGTAAGGCCGCACTACTCGCAGCAGTCGTTCTGGCTGCCTGCTTCACGACCACGACGTCCAATGCCGCCGCCAAGAAGAAGGCAGATCCGGCAGTGGCGGCTCAGCAAAACACCACGAAGCTCTTGCAGGCTGCTGTCGACCCCTATGGGACGACCTCGAAGGCCGCCGCGGCGTCCAAGAAGAAGGTCGCCAAGAAGGGTGGCAAGAAGAAGAAAAAGAAGGCCTGATCGGCTTTCCGTCTCGTCCGCGCACCGCGCGGACGAGATCTGACCGACAAAATGGAATCGGCGTCCGTGCTTCGGCATCGCGACACCGGTTCCATTTTTGTTTGGCTCGTTCGTCCCTACGCCGAACGGGATGGCGCCATGAGCGTGTTTCGCTCGCGCCTCTGGTTTTTTGAGACTGAAGGCGCGGCGCCTTGAAGTCGGGCCCTAAGCCGCCGGCGCGAACAGCTGCAGCAGCGAACGCTTGATCGCCATCTCGCGGGTCGGCGAGGCGATCTTCGCGCCCAGCAGATCGGTGACATAGAACACGTCGACCACGCGCTCGCCGAACGTCGCCACGTGCGCCGAGGTGATGTTGAGGCTGAGCTTCGACAGCGTCGCCGTCAGCTCGTAGAGCAGGCCCGGCCGGTCGAGGCCCATCACCTCGATCACCGTGTAGCGGTTGGACCACTGGTTGTTGATCGTCACCTCGGGCTCGATGGTGAACGCCTTGAGTCTGCCTTTGCTCGTCGAGCGCCGCGCCACCACCTCGGGCAGCTTCAGCGTGCCGCCGAGCGCCTTCTCGATGGTGTCGGCGATGCGTGCGCCGCGGCGCACCTCATCCTCGTCCTGTTCGAATTCGCGCGACACCGCGATGGTGTCGAGCGCGCGGCCGTCGGTGGTCGTGAAAATCTGCGCATCGACGATGTTGGCGCCGGTCGCGGCGCAGGCGCCGGCCAGCGTCGAGAGGAGCCAGGGATGATCGGGCGCAAGCACGGTCACCTCGGTGACGCCGCGGTTGGCGTCGAGCGCAAACGTCGTCGCCATCGTCTTGCTCGTGCTTTCGGCCGCGTCGACGAACCGCGCATGTGCAACACGATGCGGCAGATCGACCTTGAGCCAGTAGGCCGGATAGTGCCGGGCGAAATAGGCCTCGATGCGTTCCGCCGGCCAGTCCTTGAGCTCCGCCTTGAGCTCGGCCTGGGCCATCGCCACGCGCTGGGCGCGGTTGACCTCGGAGAAGCCGCCGGTCAGCGCGGGTTCGGTCTCATAGTAGAGCGTCCGCAGCAGTTGCGCCTTCCAGCCGTTCCACACGCCGGGACCGACCGCGCGGATGTCGGCAGTGGTGAGGAGCGTCAGGAGCTTCATGCGCTCGAGCGATTGCACCACGGCGGCAAAATTCTCGATGGTCTTGCGGTCCGACAGGTCGCGCGATTGCGCAACCGTGGACATCACGAGGTGCTGCTCGACCAGCCATGCCACCGTGTCGGTGTCGGCCGCCGACAGGCCGAGCCGCGGGCAGAACACGCGGGCGATGCGGGCGCCGGCAATCGAATGGTCCTCGATGCGGCCCTTGGCAATATCGTGCAGGAACATCGCCACGTAGAGCAGCGTGCGGTGCTCGGGCAGGATCTTCCGCATCAGGTCGTTGGCGAGGGTGAATTCCTCATTGGTGCCGCGCTCGATTTCCGCCAGCACGCCGATGCAGCGGAGCAGATGCTCGTCCACCGTGTAGTGATGGTACATGTTGAACTGCATCATCGCGACGACGCGGCCGAAGGCGCGGACAAAGCGGCCGAGCACGCCGGTCTCGTTCATCCGGCGCAGGATGATTTCGGCATCATGCGAGGTCAGGATTTCCAGAAACAGCCGGTTGGCCTCGGGATTCTGGCGCAGTTTCTGGTCGATCAGGCGCAGCGACTTGGTCGCGGCCCGCATCGCGTCGGGATGCAGCACCAGGTTGTTCTGCTGCGCGAGGCGGAACATGCGGATCAGGTTGAGCGGGTCGCGCGTGAGAACCTCGGGCCCGGCGATGGTCAGGCGGTTGTTGTCGTCGAAGAAGCCTTCGGCGTCCGGCAGCGCGCGGCGCCCCCGCGGACGAAGCTTCGCCATCATCCGGCTCAGCACCGGCGCGGGCTTGGCCTGCTGGTCTTCCAGCGCGGAGCACAGGATCGCGGTGAGATCGCCGACGTCTTTCGCGACCAGGAAGTAGTGCTTCATGAAGCGCTCGACGTCCTTCATGCCGGGATGTTCGGTGTAGCCGAGCCGCACCGCGATCTCGCGCTGGATGTCGAACGAAAGCCGCTCCTCGGCGCGGCCGGTCACGAAGTGCATGTTGCAGCGGACCGACCACAGGAAGTCCTCGCAGCGCAGGAACAGCCGCAATTCGTCCGGCTCGAACACGCCGAGGCCGGAAAGCTCTTCGAGGTCGTGGACGCGATAGACGTACTTGGCGATCCAGAACAGGGTGTGCAGGTCGCGCAAGCCTCCCTTGCCGTCCTTGACGTTCGGCTCGACGAGATAGCGCGACTGGCCGCCGCGGCGGTGACGCTCCTCGCGCTCGGTGAGCTTGGCCGCGACGAAATCCGGCCCGGTGCCCTGCACCACCTGCTTGTCGAAGCGCGTCACCATCTCGTCGAACAGTTTCTTGTCGCCGAGCAGGAAGCGCGCTTCGAGCAGCGCGGTGCGGATCGTCATGTCCGCCTTGGCCTGCTTGATGCACTCGTCGATCGAGCGGGTGGCGTGACCGACCTTCAGGCCGAGGTCCCAGAGGCAGTAGAGAATGGCCTCGGCGACCGACTCGCCCCAAGCGGTCTGCTTGTAGGGAAGCAGGAACAGCAGATCGATGTCGGAGCCCGGCGCCATCAGGCCGCGGCCGTAGCCGCCGGTCGCGACGATCGCCATGCGCTCGGCCTCGGAAGGGTTCTCCGAAGGGTAGAGATGCTTGAGCACGAATTGGAACAGGATGCGAATGATGTCATCCTGCATCGCACAAAGCCGCTCGGCGCAGCGGCGGCCCTGGCGGTCCTTCAGGAGATGCCGCTCGGCATCGGCGCGGCCGGCGGCCAGCACGCCTTTCATCCGCTGCGCAACCGCGCGGCGAAGTTCCTGCTCGGAGCCCGCATGATCGTCGGCAAGCTTGGACAATTCGGCCACGAGCTCGCGCTCGTCGAAGGCTGGAGTGGCGCGAGCGGGGGGCTTTTCGAGCGTGAGCATCGGTCCTTCGCATAGCGAAGCGCGGGCCGCCTGTCACGGCATCGCACGGCAAAACAACAGCACTTCAGGACTTGCCTGTCTTGGAAGCAATTTCCCTTTCCAGACCGGAATAGGAGATATTTTTCCTTTGACTGTCAATGGGTTAGCACTTAAAAGAAGAATAGCGCCGATTTGAAGCGAGCAGCTTGCGGGCGCTTAACAAATGCAGCTAAAGCGGTCGGGGCCCGCCCCGTCGCATGAAGCTGACGGGCGGGTATAGTTTTGCCCGCCTCCATCGAACCGCGGTCCAAAAGCCGCACAGTGTGTGGAGGTTATCAGTGACGACCCAATCCAAATCCCTCTGGTCCCGGCGCGGCCTGCTGGCGTCCGTGCTTCTCGTGGGCTTGCTGCCGACGGCGAGCTTCGGTGCGGACAAGCCCAAGACCATCAACATCGACTGGGCGACCTACAACCCGGTGTCGATGCTGCTGAAGGACAGGGGCCTTCTGGAAAAGGAATTCGCCAAGGACGGCATCGGCATTCGCTGGGTGCAGGCGCTCGGCTCCAACAAGGCGCTCGAATTCCTCAACGCCGGCTCGATCGACTTCGGCTCGACCGCGGGTTCGGCGGCCCTGGTCGCCAAGATCAACGGAAACCCGATCAAGTCGATCTACGTCTATTCCAGGCCGGAATGGACCGCGCTCGTCACCCGCAAGGACACCACGATCGGCAAGATCGAGGACCTCAAGGGCAAGCGCGTCGCGGTGACCCGCGGCACCGATCCGCACATCTTCCTGGTTCGCGCGCTGCAAAGCGTGAAGCTCACCGAAAAGGACATCACGCCGGTGCTGCTCCAGCATCCCGACGGCAAGACCGCGCTGATCCGCGGCGACGTCGACGCCTGGGCCGGTCTCGACCCGATGATGGCGCAGGCCGAGGTCGAGGACGGCGCGCGGCTGTTCTTCCGCAACAAGGAGGCCAACACCTGGGGCATCCTCAACGTGCGCGAAGAGTTCCTCAGGGATCATCCGGATCTCGTGAAGCGCGTGCTCGCGGTCTATGAGGAGGCGCGCAAGCAGTCGCTCGCCAACTATGCCGACCTCAAGCGCGTGTTCATCGCCGTCACCAAGCTGCCCGACGCCGTGGTCGACAAGCAGCTCAAGGAGCGCACCGAGCTCAACCACAGCAAGATCGGCGCACCGCAGCACGAGTCGATTCTTGCGGCAGGCCTCGCGCTTCAGGCGGCCGGCGTGATCAAGGCGGACGTCAACGTGAAGGCCGCGGTCGACGCGCTGATCGACGACCGCGTCCCGCTGACCCACTGAGCGGAAGAGATGCTCTGCCTCCTCCCTTGGTAGGGAGGGGGCAGGCTTGCTTCGTATCGGGTGTTGGTATGTCCTTTGTCCCCATGACAATCGCCGCCGCAGAGGCAACGCCGCAACAGCGCAAGGCGGGGTTTGACCGCCTCGGCCGCTACGGCAAGCCGTTGCTTGGGCTGGTGCTGCCGGTGGTGGCTGCGGCGCTCTGGGAACTCGCGGTGCGGGCGGGGCTCGCGAGCGGCCGGCTGGTGCCGCCGCCGTCGGTGATTTTCGCGACCTTCTGGGAGCTGGCGCAGGCCGGCGAATTGCAGCGCCATGCGTCCGCCACGTGTTCGCGCGTTGCCGCGGGCTTTTGCATCGGCGTGGTGGCCGGCACGCTCGCCGGCGCCATCACGGGCTATTCGGCGCTGCTGCGGCGGCTGCTCGATCCGACCTTGCAGGCGTTGCGCGCGATCCCGTCAATCGCCTGGGTGCCGCTGTTCATCCTCTGGTTCGGTATCTTCGAAGGCTCGAAGATCACGCTCATTTCGGTCGGCGTGTTCTTTCCGGTCTATCTCGGCATCATGGGCGCGATCATGTCGGTCGACCGCAAGCTGGTCGAAGTAGGACGCGCGTTTCGCCTGTCGGACACCGCGATGGTCCGCCGCATTCTGCTTCCCGCGGTGCTGCCGGCTTATATCCTCGCGCTGCGCTCGGGACTTGGTCTCGGCTGGATGTTCGTGGTCGCCGCCGAATTGCTCGGCGCGTCCGAAGGCCTGGGGTTTCTGCTGATCGACGGGCAGCAGCTCGGCAAGCCGGCGCAGATCGTCGCCGCCATCGTCGCGTTTGCCGTGATCGGCAAAACCACCGACTGGATCGTCGCCAGTGCCGCAGCGCCGTTCCTGCGCTGGGAAGACGCGTTCGTGCGGAGATAGTCCCATGCTTACGCTCGAACGCGTTGGAAAAACCTACCCGAATGGCGTGCGCGCCCTCGAAAGCGTGTCGCTCGAGGTCGAGCCGGGCGAAATCGTCGCGGTGATCGGCGGCTCCGGCTGCGGCAAGTCCACGCTGCTGCGTGCGATCTCCGGGCTCGACACGCCGAGCCAGGGCCGGGTGGTGCTTGACGGCGCGCCGGTGACCAGGCCGCACGAGAAAATCGGCATCATTTTTCAGGAACCGCGTCTGCTGCCCTGGCTGTCCGTCGCCGACAATGTCGGCTTCGGCATCGAAGACCGGCCGAAACGCGAGCGCGTCGAGCGCATCGGCCTGGCGCTCGAGCGCGTCGGCCTCTCCGAAAAGGCGAGGGTCTGGCCGCGCGAGCTTTCCGGCGGGCAGGCGCAGCGCGTGGCGATCGCGCGGGCGCTGGTGCCGCGGCCGGAGGTGCTGCTGCTCGATGAGCCGTTCTCGGCGCTGGACGCCTTCACCCGAGTCGATCTTCAGGACCATCTCCTGGCGCTGTGGGCGGACTCCAAACCCACCCTCGTGCACGTGACCCACGACGTCGATGAGGCCATCGTGCTCGCCGACCGCGTGGTGGTGATGCGTCCGCGTCCCGGCCGCATTGCCGACGAAATCGTTGTCGATCTTCCCCGTCCGCGCGATCGCCAGTCGGCCGCGTTCGATTTCGCCAAGCGCCGCATACTGGCCGCACTGGACCGCTCGCTCGACCGCACCGTGACGGTCGACGACCGCGAGACCCGGGCCGCCGCCGGCCAGGCGATGTGGTGGTAAGACCATGGCCGGGCCGCTGTCCGGGCTCTCGCTTCGTGCAGCCGGAATGACTAGAGCACATCCCGGTTCAGATGAACCGGGATGTGCTCTAGATTCTAGAGTTTGCGCATGTCCTTTTCGGAAAACCGGTGCCCACTTTTCCGGGACATGCGCTAGAACTAGGGACCTTTCCACGCGGGAACGTCCCAATGCGTAGCTTTCAGGTTTGCGAGTGCGGCACGCCGCTTCAGTGCAACGAACTGCCCGATCCAAAGCCGGCCGGCACCGAAGTGCTGCTGAAGGTGTTGGCCGCCGGCGTCTGCCACAGCGATCTGCATCTCTCCGACGGCTATTTCGACCTCGGTGGCGGCAAGAAGCTCAGCATTCTCGACCGTGGCATGAAGCTGCCGACCACGCTGGGGCACGAGAACGTCGGTGAGGTGGTTGCGATCGGCCCGGCGGCGCGGGGCGTCAAGGTCGGCGACCGCCGGCTGGTCGATCCGTGGATGGGCTGCGGCGAGTGCACCGTCTGCAAGCGCGGCGACGAGCAGCTCTGCACCAAGCCCTCCAGCATCGGCGTGTTTCGCCCTGGCGGCTACAGCACGCATCTGATGGTGCCGCATCCGCGCTATCTGTTCGACATCGGCAATATCCCGCCCGAGCGCGCCGCGCCGCTCGCCTGCTCGGGCGTGACGACCTACAGCGCGCTGAAGAAGGTTGGTCCGACGCTGACCACCGATCCGGTGGTGATCATCGGCGCCGGCGGGCTCGGCCTGATGTGCCTTGCGTTGCACAAGGCGATGGGCGGGCACAGCGCGGTGGTGGTCGACATCGACCCGGCCAAGCGCGACGCTGCGAAGAAGGCCGGGGCTTCCGCGGTGATCGACGGCGGCGCGCCCGATGCGGCGCAGCAGATCATCACGGCGACCAAGGGTGGCGCCTGGGCGGTGATCGATCTGGTCGGCTCGAGCGCGACCGCGAGGCTTGGCCTCGACAGCCTGACCAAGGCGGGCAAGCTGATCATCGTCGGCCTCTATGGCGGCGAGATTACGCTGTCGCTGCCGCCTTTCCCGATGCGGGCGATTTCCATTCAAGGCTCCTATACCGGCAGCCTGACCGAGACCGCGGAATTGATCGAACTGGTCAAGCGCACCGGCGTGCCGCCGGTACCGGTCGCGACGCGTCCGCTGGACGATGTCAACGCGGTGCTGAGCGATCTGCGTGCCGGAAAGATCATCGGCCGGGTCGTGCTGACGCCCGCCTAGGGCGTGACCGAAACTTCCAGACCGAAAGTCGTTTGCAAGGAGAAGACAATGGACGCTGCCGAACTTCGAGCCATGCAGGCGCCGATCAAGGACCGCTACAAGAGCGATCCCGGCGCGGCGCTGATCACGCTGAAGGCCAAGGGCACGCTCGACGACAGCAACATCGCCTGCAAGGTCGAAACCGGGCGGGCGCTGGCGGTCGCCGGGTTGCATCCGGCCACCGGAGGCTCGGGCATGGAACTTTGCTCGGGCGACATGCTGCTGGAGGCGCTGGTGGCCTGCGCGGGCGTGACGCTGAAGGCGGTTTCGACCGCGCTCGCCATTCCCCTGAAGGCGGCCACGGTCTCGGCCGAAGGCGATCTCGACTTCCGCGGCACGCTGGGCGTCGACAAGGAAGTGCCGGTCGGCTTTCGCCAGATCCGGCTGCGGTTCGACGTGGACACCGATGTGCCGCAGGACAAGCTCGATCAGCTTCTCAAGCTCACCGAGCGCTATTGCGTGGTGTATCAGACCATCGCCAAGGGCCCGCCGGTGGATATCAAGCTTTCTCGCGTGTGATATCAGTCTAAATCATAGCTTCTACCACATGGCCGTGGCATAGGCGTCCGAAGGACGGCGTCGCTTTGCTCGCCTATGTCCTGGCCATTGGCGTCTTTAAAGCTGACGATGTCTGGCGCTCGTCAGATCCCACGGCGTCCGGCCCGGTGCTCATGTCTCCCGATCTTCTGTTCTGGTTCTCGCTGGTTCTGAAAATGGCGGTCACCGCGGGCTTCGTCATTGGCGCCGCGATGGTCGCCGAACGTGCTGGTCCGGCGATCGGCGCGCTGGTCGCGACGCTGCCGATTGCCGCCGGCCCGGCCTACGTCTTTGTCGCCCTCGACCACGACTCCGCATTTATTTCCGCGAGCGCGATCGGCAGTATCGCGGCGCATGCGGCGACGGCGGTGTTTTCGCTGGTCTTCATCGTGCTGGCCCAGCGCTTCGGCATGGTGCTGAGCGTCGGCGGCGCGGTGGCAAGCTGGTTCGTGGTCGCGTTCCTGCTGCGCAAGGTGCCGTGGAGCTTCGTTTCGGTGGCCGCGGTCAATCTCGCGATGTTCGGGGTCTGCATCGCGCTGACCAACCGCTATCGCCACGTGAAAATGCCGCTGATCGTGCGCAAGTGGTACGACGTGCCGGTGCGCGCCTTCATGGTGGCGTGTCTCGTCGCAGCCGTCGTGGGATTGAGCGGCCGCGTCGGGCCGATCGTGACGGGCCTGCTCGCGGTCTATCCGATCGTCATGACCAGCCTGATGCTGATCTTCCAGCCGCGCGTCGGCGGGCCCGCGACCGCGGCGCTGATCGCCAACACCATGTGGGGGCTGGTCGGGTTCAGCGCGTGTCTGTTCACGGTGCATCTCGCCACCGTGCCGCTCGGCACCTGGGCCGGTCTCGTGCTGTCGCTGGTGGTGTCGGTGGTCTGGAATCTCGTGCTCTATGCGCTGCGCCGCCGCGCGCTGGCGCGGCGCAGCGCGTGAGCGCGATCTGGCGTTCAGTGCTGTCCGATCACGAGGTTCTGCTCGCGGATCACCCGTGCCCAGGTCTGCGTCTCGGTCCGGATCATGTCCCTGAATTCTTCCGGTGAGCTGTCCATCCGCTCGAAGAACTGCCGGTCGAGGAACCGTTCCTTGAACGCTGGCTCCGCCAGGATCGCGCGGACGTCGGCGTTGATCTTGTCGACGATCGGGCGTGGCGTTCCGGCGGTCACCGCGAGCCCAAACCAGGTGCCTGCGATGTAGCCCGGCAGGTTGCCGGCTTCCGCGGTGGTGGGAAACTCCGGGAGCTGCGGCAGGCGCTTGGCGCTGCCGATGCTCAACATCTTGACCTTGCCGTCGCGATGCGCCGGCAGCGCGAGGCTGACGCTGACCATCATCATGTTGGTGTGGCCGCCCATGACATCGTTCTGGGCGGGCGTCGCGCCGCGGTAATGGATGGCGTTGAGCTTGACGTTGGCGGCGTTCTCGAAGCGCACGACGTTGACATGGGGGCCGGATCCGACGCCGGCGGTGCCGTAGCTGATTTCACCGGGCTTCTGCCTGGCGAGCGCGATCAGTTCCGTCACGCTGTTCACCGGCATGGTGGGCGCGACCATCACCGAATGATGGATACGGACCAGGCCAGTGACGAGCACGAAGTCTTTCTCGACGTCGAGCGGCAGCTTGTCCTTGGGATAGAGATTGGGATTGATGACGAAGGTTCCCGCTTCCGCGAGCATCACCGTGTGGCCGTCGGGGGCGGCGTTCGCCACCTGCTGCGCGCCCACGATGTGAGCGCCGCCGCCCTTGTTCTCGATGACGATCTGCTGTCCCCATTTCTCGGACAGCCGCTGGCCTAGCGCGCGCGCCACCGTGTCGGTGACGCCGCCGGCCGCCGCGGTGACGACGAATGTGACGGTGCGCGACGGATAGGACTGGGCCTGGGCCGGAGCCGCCGCCAGAACCCAGGCCATCACTGTTATCGTGCCAAAGGCATTCAGCTTCATCGTGTTGCTCCCTCGCTGACGGCTAATCGATCCGGATATTGGCCTCGCGCAGCACCTTCGACCATTTTTCGCTGTCGCGCCTGATGAAGTCGGCAAACTGCTCCGGCGAGGACACCAATGCCAGTGCCGGAAGCCGGAGGGACATGGTGCGCGCGCCGGTCATTCGATCTGGATCTTGGCCTCGCCGATGATCTTCGACCACTTGGCGGCTTCCGCCTGCAGGTAGGCGCCGAAGGCTTCGCGGGGTCCGGGCAACGGCTGCACCACCTGTGGTTCGAGGAACCGCGCGCGGAAGTCCGCATCGCCGATGATCTTCTGCACGTCGGCGTTGATCCTGGCGACGATATCCGGGGGCGTTCCCGCGGGCGCGAACAGACCGAACGACACGCTCGCGTCGTAGCCTGGCACGGTTTCGGCGATGGCCGGCACGTCCGGGAATTGCGGCATCCGCTTCAGGCTGCCGAAGCCCAGCATGTTGAGCTTGCCGGCCTTCACGGTCGGCAGAGCAATAGACGGGCCCATCGTGATCATGTTGATGTGACCGGCAATGACGTCGTTCAGCGCCGGGCTCGCGCCCCGGTAATGAATCGGCGTGAGCTTCAGCCCGGCCATGCTCGCAAACAGCAGCGCGCCCATATGCGGCGCGGTGCCGAGGCCCGCAGTGCCGTAGCTCAGCGTGCCGGGTTTTTCCCTGGCGAGCGCAATCACCTCGGCGATGGACCTGGCGGGCAGGTTGGGACTCGCCAGGAGCGCCATCGGGATTGAGGCATAGCCCGCGACGGGCACGAAATCATTGACCGGGTCGTAGTTGAGCTTGCCCTTGGCATGCAGGAACGGCTGCATCGTGAACATGCCGGTTTCGGTCGCGAGCAGCGTGTAACCGTCGAGCGGCGCCGATTTGACGGCTGCGGCCGCGAACGTATGACCGGCGCCGCCTTTGTTCTCGATGACGACGCCCTGGTTCCACATCTGCGAGAGCCGCTGGCCGATGGCGCGCGTCAAGACGTCGGTCAGGCCGCCGGCGGCCGATGTTACGACGATCGTGACGGTGCGATTGGGATAGGACTGCGCCGCGGCCGGATTTGCCGCGAGACCTGTAACGAAGCTTGCGGTGAACAGTCCGAACAACGCGAGCGCGCGGAACGTCGTCCTCATCGTTTCCTCGAATTTTCTTCGTTCGCGGCTGGGTGCCGCGATTGTTCAGCCTACCACGCGGCCCAATCCAGCGCCCAATCCAGCGCCCAAGCCGACGTCTGAGCCGGGGCTGAGCTAAGGCCTAGTCTGCGATTTTTGCTTGAGCGCATAAAGCGCCTCAAGCGCCTCGCGCGGCGACATTTCGTCCGGATTGATGGCCTGCAGCGCGGCCAGAAGCGTATCCAGCGCGCTTTGCCGGGGATCGGGCGCCGCAGGCTTCACGGGGGCCGCGAACAGCGGAAGGTCCTCGAAACCGCGGGGCGTCGCGCGGTCCTCGGCTTCGAGCATGGCGAGCACCACCTTGGCGCGCTCGATGACGCCCGGCGGCAGGCCGGCCAGCTTCGCAACCTGGATGCCGTAGGAGCGGTCGGCCGAGCCGGGCACGACCTCGTGGAGGAATACGACTTCGCCCTCCCATTCCTTCACGCGGACGGTGGCGTTGTGCAGCCGCGCGAGCTTGGTCGAGAGCACGGTGAGCTCGTGGAAATGGGTCGCAAACAGCGCACGGCAGCGGTTCTGCTCGTGCAGGTGCTCGATCGCCGCCCAGGCGATCGACAGGCCGTCGAAGGTCGCGGTGCCTCGGCCGATTTCATCAAGGATCACCAGCGAGCGCTCGCCGGCCTGATTGAGAATGGCCGCAGTCTCGACCATCTCGACCATGAAGGTCGAACGTCCGCGCGCCAGATCGTCGGCGGCGCCGACCCGCGAGAACAGCTTGTCGACCACGCCGATCCTGGCCTGCTTCGCCGGCACGAAGCCGCCCATCTGGGCGAGGACGGCGATCAGCGCATTCTGGCGTAGAAACGTCGACTTGCCGGCCATGTTCGGGCCGGTGAGCAGCCAGATCCGTCCGGCCTTCGCGCCTTTCGGCGGCGACAGGTCGCAGTCGTTGGCGACGAACGGCTCGCTGATGGCCTGCTCGACCACGGGATGTCGTGCGCCTTCGATCGCGAAGTCGAGCGAGCGGTCGATCTCGGGCCGGACATACGAGCGTTCGACGGCCAGCGTCGCCAGCGCGCTGGAGACGTCGAGGATCGCCAGCGCTTCGGCGGCCGCCTTGATCGGCTCGCTCGCAGCCACCACGACCGCGTTCAACTCCTCGAAGACCTCGAGCTCCATGCTGAGCGCGCGGTCGGCGGCGTTGGCGATTTTTGCTTCGAGCCCGCCGAGCTCGGTGGTGGTGAAACGCACCTGGCCGGCGGTGGTCTGGCGGTGGATGAAGGTTGAGTTCAGCGGCGCGGCCATCAGCTTTTCGCCGTGCTGGGCGGTGACGTCGACGAAATAGCCCAGCACGTTGTTGTGCTTGATCTTCAGCGACTTGACGCCGGTGTCGTCGGCGTAGCGCGCCTGCAAGCCGGCGATCACCTGTCGCGTGTCGTCGCGCAGGCTGCGCGCCTCGTCGAGCGCCGGCAGATAGCCCTCGCACACGAAGCCGCCGTCGCGCTTGAACAGCGGCAATTCGGGCGCGAGCGCCGCATCGATCGTGTCTTTGAGAGCGGGTTCGGGTGCGAGCAGCGCCACGTTGACGGCACTCATTTCGGCGGATTTCTCACCGAACGCCGTCAGCCGCGCCGCCAGCGCCTCCGCCGCCGCGATGCCGTCGCGAACCGCGGCGAGGTCGCGCGGGCCGCCGCGGCCGACCACGAGACGCGACAGCGCGCGCGCCATGTCGGGCGCGGCGTTGAGCAGCGCGCGGGTCTCCTGCCGCGCGGCCGCGTCCTCGGCAAACGCCGCGACGGTGTCGAGCCGTTGCGCGATCCTCGTCGGATCGGTCAGCGGCGCGGCGAGCCGCTGCGCCAGCAGCCGTGAGCCAGCCGCCGTCACGGTGCGGTCGATGGCGGCAAGGAGGGAGCCGCGTCGCTCGCCGCCGAGCGTGCGGGTGAGCTCGAGGTTGGCGCGCGTCGCCTGGTCGATCGACAGCGTCGCGCCCTGCGCCTCCCGCACCGGCGGCGACAGCGGCGGCCGTTTGCCGAGCTGCGTGCGCTCGACATAGGTGACGCAGGCCGCCGCCGCGGCAAGCTCCAGCCGCGTCAGCGCGCCGAACGCCTCGCTGGTCGCCACCGCGAAATAATCCGACAGCCGCCGCTCGGCGGTGGCGCCGTCGAACACGTCGCGCGTCACCGGCACCACCGCGGGCAGCGTGCGCAGATACGGAGCAAGCTCGGGGTCGGACCACAGCGCGTCGGAGACGATGATCTCGGAGGCCTCCAGCCGTGCGATCTCCGCCGGCAGACCTGAACGATCGCATTCGGCGATACGGAACTCGCCGGTGGAGATGTCGATCCAGGCCAGTGCAAAATGGCTCGCCGCGTCCACCGCCGATGCCCGCGCGCGCGCGAGCGCCACCAGGTAGTTGTTGCGCCTGGCATCGAGCAGCGTGTCTTCGGTGAGCGTGCCGGGCGTCACCAGGCGGATCACGTCGCGCCGCACCACGCTCTTGGAGCCGCGCTTCTTCGCCTCCGCGGGATCCTCGAGCTGCTCGCATACGGCGACGCGATGGCCCTGCGCGATCAGGCGGTGCAGGTATTCGTCGGAACGGTGAACCGGCACGCCGCACATCGGAATGTCGCGGCCGAGATGCTTGCCGCGCTTGGTGAGCACGATGCCGAGCGCGCGGCTCGCGATCTCGGCATCCTCGAAGAACAGCTCGTAGAAATCGCCCATCCGGTAGAACAGCAGACTGTCCGGATTGGCGGTCTTGATCTCCAGGTATTGCACCATGACCGGCGACGGCCGCTCGGCGGGCTCCTGCGGCGGGTCGGCTGTGTCGGGGAGGGAACGCACGTCGTCCATGAGGGCGGACGGTAGCAGAGGGCGAA
>Ga0247825_10001366_pt1 | contig 15982 bp, 16 predicted proteins | sample 13C_Vanillin_Day_FD_194413 | JGI IMG/M metagenome (GOLD analysis project Ga0247825, IMG submission 194413) | Soil microbial communities from agricultural site in Penn Yan, New York, United States - 13C_Vanillin_Day48 | ecosystem: Environmental > Terrestrial > Soil > Agricultural land | place... | reverse complement strand
TCTACAACCGTAGGCGCCTGCACCAAGCCCTCGGCTACGTCAGCCCGGTGGATTTCGAGGCCCGGAACGGTGGCGCTTAATTACCGTGTCCGGAAAACCCGGGCCAGCTCACCCTGACCCCGAATTAGCAGTGCTTGAGCCGCTCCTTGCAGGTGCGAAGCACTTCGTCGGGATCGCGCTTCCACCAGTCGAGCTCCGAGAAGATCTCGACCTCCTGGAATCCGCCGTAGCCCGCGGTTTCGACCCAGCTTCTGATCAAAGGAAGATCGATCACGCCGTCGCCCATCATGCCGCGGTCGTTGAGCAGGTCGCGCGTCGGCACCAGCCAGTCGCAGATATGGTAGGCGAGGAGGTGCTCCTTGCCTGCTCGCCGGATCTGCGATTGGAGCTTTGGATCCCACCACACGTGGTAGACGTCGACCGCTACGCCGACGCCCTCGCCCAGCGCATCGCAAAGGTCCAGCGCCTGCTCCAGCGTATTGACGCACGCCCGCTCTGCGAGCTGCATCGGGTGCAGCGGCTCGATGGCGAGCGGCACGCTCGCCTTTCTCGCGTCAGGAAGGATGCTCGCAATGCCCTCCTTCACCCGTTCCCTTGACGAGATCAAGTCCCTGGATCCGGGGAGCAGGCCGCCGACCACCAGCACCAGACATTGCGCGCCGAGCGTGTGCGCCTCCTCGATGGCGCGCAGGTTGTCGTCCTTCCAGTCCTTTGCCGTGAAGAATCCGCCACGGCACAGACCGGTGACCGCCAGGCCGTTCGCCTCGATTCTTTTTCTTGACTCCTGAAGCCCCAGGTGCGCGACCTGGTCGCGCCACGGCGATATGCCCCGTATCCCGTGGCGCGCGCAGCCGTCGATGATCTGCGCAAGGTTCCACTGCTTGCGCACCGTGGCGGTGTTGAGCGAAAGCTCCACTACAGCGTCCCCGGCGGGAACAGCTTCGGCAGGAAGAGCACCAGGTCGGGCCACATGATCACCAGCGCCAGCACCGCCAGCATCGGCAGGAGCATGATCATCACATCCTTCAGCGCGTCGACGATGCGGATGCCGGCGACGTGCGCCGAGATGAGCAGGCACAGGCCGTACGGAGGTGTCACCAGCCCGAAGGCGAGCGACACGATGCCGATCATGGCGAAGTGGATCGGGTCCATGCCGACGCTGCGCGCGAGCGGCTCGAGCACGGTGCCGACGATGACGATGGCCGGGATGGCGTCGAGGAAGCAGCCGACCACCAGGAACACCGCGGCGATGAAGAAGCCGGTAGTTACGGGCCCCATGCCCCAGGCGGCCACGTTGGCGAGCAGCGCCTTGGGAATCTGGTAGTAGGCGAGCAGCCAGCCGAAGGCCGAAGCCGTACCGACGGCGAACAGCGCCACGCCGGTGAGGCGGCCCGTGTCGAGCAGCGCCTGGTGCAGGCCTTTCAGGTCCATCTCCCGGTACACCAGCATGGTGAGCGCCGCGGCGTACAGCACCGCGATGCAGGCCGACTCGGTGGCGGTGAACCAGCCGAACACCTTGCCGCCGATGATGATCACTGGGGTCATCAGCGCCGGCACCGAAACCAAGATTGCCTTGAGCGTCTCGAGGAGGGTGGCGCGCGGATAGGTCGGGTAATTCCGCAGCTTGGCGTAGACGTGCACCGTCGCCATCTGCACCAGCGCGATGAGCACGCCCGGCACGATGCCGGCCATGAACAGGCCGCCGATCGACACGGTGAGCAGCCCGCCCCATACGATCATCAGGATGGAGGGCGGAACGATGACGGCAAGCACCGCCGACACCGCGGTGATGGCCACCGAGAAGCTGTCGTCGTAGCCCTCCTTGCGCTGCGCCTCGATGAAGATCTTGGACTGGCTCGCGGCGTCGGCGGTCGACGAGCCGGAAATGCCGGCGAAAAAAAGCGACAGCACCACGTTGACCTGCGCGAGCCCGCCCGGGAAGTGGCCGACCAGGTCGCGCGACAGGCGTACCAGGCGGTTGGTGATGCCGCCGACGTTCATCAGGTTCGCGGTGAGCAGGAAGAACGGCACCGCGAGCAGGATGAACGAGTTGTAGGCGTTGAAGGTCTCCTGCACCAGGTTCTGCGGCGTGAGCCGGTCCTCGATGAGGAAGATCGGCAGGCAGGCGAGGCCCAGCGCGAACGCCACCGGCACGCGCAGCGCGAGCAGCGCGAAGAACACCCCGAACATGATGAGGCTCGCGCTGCCGGGGTCGAGGACGGTCGCGCCGATCATCGGCCGGTCACAAGGCGCAGGTCGTCCCACATCTGCTCGCCCAGGAACAGGATCCAGGTCGCGCCGGCGAGCGGCCAGGCGACGTGGATGTACCACAGCGGCAGCTCGGCGAGCTCAGAGATGCGGTTGAAGGCGAAGCGCGTGAAGTCGATTCCCCACCAGAGGAACGCGGCGGCGAACGCCAGGACGAACACCGCGGACACCAGGCGCAGCGCCGCCTGCGCCCGCGGATTCATGGACGGCCAGAGGTCCACGACGAAATGCGTGCCCTCGCGGATGCCGACCATGGCGCCGATCATGATCGACCAGACGAAGAAGAAGCGCGCCATCTCCTCCGTCCAGATGTAGCTTGGGATGAGCGCGGTGTAGCGCGAGAAGATCTGCAGCGACACCGGCACGACGAGGATCGCCACCGAGGCCACCAGCAGCCACGAGAGCAGCGCGCCGTACCAGCGCGTTATCGTCCTGAACATGAAAAAGCGGCGGTTGCCCGCCGCTGAACGTTGGTTTGCCTGCTTATTTTATGGAGTTGATCTTCGCGAGGATCTGCTCGGCGCCGATCTCCTTGGCGTACGCCGCCATGACCGGGTCGACGCGCTTCTTCATCTCGTCGCGACCGGCGAACGGCACGCGCTTGAGCTTGCCTTCCTTCTCCATCTTCACCAGCTTGGCCTCGTCCTCGCTCGACTCGATCTCGCGGCCGTAGGCGCCGGCTTCCTTGCCTGCCCTGAGCACCGCCGCTTGCAGGTTCTTGTCGAGCTTCTTGAACGTCTTGCCCGAGAAGCACAGCGGCCGGATGGTGATGGCGTGCTGCGTCATGGAAAGGTGCGGCGCCACCTCGTAGAACTTCATCTGCTCGACGCCTGCCGCCTCGTTCTCGCCCGCGGCGATGACGCCATTCTGGATGGCGTTGTACACCTCGTTGTAGGCGATGACCGTCGGCGCCATGCCGGCGGCCTGGAACGTGCGGCTCCAGATCGGCGCACCCTGCACCCGCACCTTGAGCCCCTTCAGCTCCTGCATGTTCTTTACCGGCTTGTTGACGAAGATGTTGCGCGTGCCGCCGCCGGCGTAGCCGATCAGCATCACGTCGGCCTTCTGCGCGATCTCGTCGGCCACCGGCTTGAGCACGTCCTGGTCCAGCACCTTGTTCCAGTGCGCGAGGTCGCGGAACAGGAACGGCGCGTCGATGAACGGCGCGGCCTTCGAGAAGGTCGACATGTGCGCGGGCGACACGATGGCGTAGTCCACCGCCTTGCCCTGCGCCATGTACTCGAAGTACTGCTTCTCCAGCCCGAGCTCGCTGTTCTTGTGCAGCACGAAGCTGATCGGCTTGCCGTAGTACTTCTTCACCAGCTCCTCGAAGCGCGCCATGGCCTTGGTAAAGGCGTGCTCGTCGTTGAACTGCGAAGCGCCGTGCAGTGTGAGCGCCTGCGCAGTTGCCGTTAAGGGAAACAGCAACACTGTGAAAAACGAAAGAACGCGTCTCATGATGCCCTCTCCTCCTCCTTGACGGTGATGCGCCACAGTGTACGCGGGTCGTCCGGGTCCGTGAGCGTCGCCGAGTGCAGCAGCGAAGCGTTGTCCCAGATCGCCACGTCGCCCGTTCCGTACTTCAGCCGGCACTGGTACTTTTGCTGCGTCGCGTGGGCCTTGAGCTCGTCCAGCAGGCCGAGCGCCTCGTCCTCGGGCATGCCTTCGATGCCGAAAGAGCTGCCGGAGACCGCGTACAAGGCGATACGGCCGGTGATCGGATGACGCCGGGCAACGGGGTGGCGCACCCAACTCATCTTCCTCTCCTGCTCGCCGGTGAGCACGGAGGCGACCGTCCGGGATGCCTTGTCCAGGTCGTCCCGGTTGCCGTAGTGGTGAAGCGCGACCAGGCCGCCGATCCTCCGCTTCATGGAAGAGGAAAGATCGTCGTAGGCGGCATACTGGTTGGCGAACAGCGTATCGCCGCCCCTCTTCGGCACCTGGATTGAGCACAGCAGCGTCGCGCGCGCCGGAACCTGAAGATAGGAATAGTCGGTATGGAAATAGGTCCCGGCGTCCGCCAGCCCGGTCGGCTCGCCGTCCTTCCTCACGTTCGAAAGAATGAGGATGTTTGGGTGCTCGGGATGGCGGAACTGATCGATGACGTGGGGTTCGGGCTTGCCGAACTGTCCTGCAAATCGCACGAACCCTTCAGGGGAAAGCTGCTGTCTCCGGAACACCAGCACCTGAGCGGCGAAAAAGGCGTCCCACACTTCCCTGAAATCCGGGCTCACCTGGTCGGCTTCGGCGCCGAAGCCGTCGCTCAGCCGGGCTAGGCGCACCCGTGGACGGCCAGCAGCTGCTTCATGCGCTCGCAAGCGAGCGCCGGTTCCGACAGCAGCCCGGCGGCGTCGGCGAGGCGGAAAAGCTCGCTCAGATGGAGGATGTGCCGCGCAGACTGCTGGCCGCCGACCATGACGAAATGCTCCTGGTGGCCATTCAGCCAAGCCATGAACACCACGCCGGTCTTGTAGAAGCGCGTCGGCGCGCGGAAGATGTGCCGGGACAGAGGAACCGTAGGCGCGAGGATTTCCCGAAAGACCTGATTGTCTTTCCCCAAATAGGACAAGGCATGCGAGGCGGCGGGCGCAATGGCGTCGAAAATGCCGAGCAGCGCATCCGAATGGCCCTGCGCATCGCCCTCGATCAGCTCGGCGAAGTTGAAATCGTCGCCGGTGTACATGCGCACGCCCTTAGGAAGCCTGCGGCGCATGGCGATCTCCTTGTCCTGGTCGAGGAGTGAGATCTTGATTCCATCGACTTTCGCAGCATGCCTTTCGAGAATGGAGAGGCAAACGTCCATGGCGGCGTAGTGATCCTGCTTGCCCCAGTAGCCCTGCAGCGCCGGATCGAACATCTCGCCCAGCCAGTGAATGATGACCGGCTCCTTTACCTGCGACAGGATGCGGTCATAGACCCTGGCGTAGTCGTCGGGCGATTTCGCGCTCGCGGCGAGCGCGCGGCTCGCCATGAGGATGATGCGCCCGCCGAGCTTTTCGATCGCGGCGCACTGCTCCTCGTACGCCTCGACGATTTTTTCAATCGAATGCTGTCCCGGCGCAAGGTGATCCGTGCCCGCCCCCGACGCGACAAAGGCGCCGTCCACGCTCCTGGATTCCTGCACGGACTTCTTGATGAGCTCGAGTGAAGTCGCCCAATCGAGTCCCATGCCGCGCTGCGCGGTGTCCATGGCCTCGGCCACGCCGAAGCCCCACGACCAGAGGTGCCGCCGGTAGGAGAGCGTGGCGTCCCAGTCGATCGCGGCTTCGAGCCACGGCTCCTTGGTCGACAGAGGATCGGCGACTACGTGCGCGGCGGCGAGGGCCTTGCGAGTGAACGGCGCATTTGGCCGCTCGAACGCCGCAGGCTCTCGCACGGCATGGTTCCCCGTGGGCAGCTTGAGGGTCAGGATGGGATCGCGTTTCATGGTTTGAGCCTCGGCACGTCCAGCCATTTTCGCTGCTTCCAGCTCTTCAGGCCCAGCTCGGCGAGCTGCACGCCCTTCGCGCCCTCGAGCAGGTTCCAGCGAAACGGACCCTCGCCGGCCACGTGCTTGAGGAAAAGCTCCCACTGCGCCTTGAAGGCGTTGTCGTAGTTCTCGTCCGGCATTTCGTCCCAGCCGTCGAAGAAGTTGATCGGCTGCGGGATATCGGGGTTCCATATCGGCCGCGGCGTCTTGTCGTAGCTCTGGAAGAGGCAGCGCCGCAGCCCGGCGACCGCGCTGCCCTCGGTGCCGTCCACCTGCAGAGTCAGGAGGTCATCGCGCCGTACGCGCACCGTCCACGACGAATTGAAGTGGGCGACGACACCGCCCGCAAGCTGGAGAGTGGCGTAGGCCGCATCGTCGGCGGTCGCCTTGTACTTCCTGCCGTTCTCGTCCCAGCGAAACGGGACGTGGGTCGCGCCCAGGCAGCTCACTGCCTCCACCGCGCCGAAAAGGTTGTCCAGCACGTAGCGCCAGTGGCACAGCATGTCGAGGATGATGCCGCCGCCCTCCTGCTTGCGGTAGTTCCAGGAGGGGCGCTGCGCGGGCTGGCGGTCCCCCTCGAACACCCAGTAACCGAATTCACCTCGCACGGAAAGAATGCGGCCGAAGAAGCCCGCGTCGCGCAGCTTCTTCAGCTTGAGAAGCCCGGGCAACCAAAGCTTGTCCTGCACGACACCATGCTTGATTCGCGCCTTCTTCGCCGCCGCGTAAAGGTCCTTCGCCTCGGCGAGCGTGGTGGACACCGGCTTCTCGCAGTACACGTGCTTGCCGGCGGCAATGGCACGCTTCAGGAGCTTCGGGCGCAACTGGGTGGAAGCGGCGTCGAAGAACACCGAGTCCCCCTTGCCCTTCAACGCGGCGTTCAGGTCGGTGGTCCAGCGCTCGATCCCATGCTGGCGCGCGAGCTCTTCCACCTTCGCAGGATTGCGGCCGGCCAGCAGCGGATCGGGCATGACGCGCGTGCCGTCCTTGAGCACCACGCCGCCCTGCTTGCGGATCTCGAGGATCGAGCGGATCAGGTGCTGGTTCATGCCCATGCGGCCGGTAACGCCGTGCATGATGATGCCGATGCGCTTTTCTTTCATTCTGTCATTGTCCTCATGGCGTTCCAGTCGGGTAGCGCTCGGCTGCCGAAGCCGGGCGCATCGAGCGATTTGATCTCCAGCATGCCGCCCGGGATGCGCACGCGCACGGCACCGTGGCTGCGCTCGTACAGATCGCGGTGCGATTGCAGGAACCTGTCCTGCTCGGCCTCCGGCAGGCCGGCCATGCCGTTCACGTAATGATGGCCATTGCGCTCCACGTGTGACAGGCCCAGCAGCGAAACGAGCGCCAGGTCCTGCTGCAGGGCGAGCCCCGCCTGGACCGTGAGGTCCTCGCCCGACATGAAATAGCGGTCGCGCCCTTCCTCGGTGTTCCAGAGGCGGCAGCGCGCCGCGTTCAGGATGGACTTGTAGAGGCCCTTGCAGGTTTTCGACGACACGCCGCTGTAGCCCAGGCGCCGCGCGCGCGGGAAAGCCTCGAGCGAATCGTCCGATTCGTCGATGATGACCGGTTTCTCCTCAGCCAGGGCGGAGACGTCCCCGTCGAGCGCATGCGCGCGCTTGATCGGCTGCTCGATGTACATGATGCTGGAGAGCAGGCGCCGCAGCCGCGAATCGGCCCGCATCTCCCGCCACAGGCGCAGCACCTCGTCGGCGTCCGAGTACTGCTCGTTGCCATCCAGGGTGGCGCGGTAGGGGTCGCCGATGCGCGCGTCGAGCACGGCGGCAATCGCGGCCAGGCGCTCTAAGTCGGCGGCCAGGTCGCCGGACACCTTGAGCTTGAACCAGCGATGGCGGTAGCGCTCGATGACCTCTTCCAGCGTTTCCGGCAGCCCGTCGTCGAGCTTCTTCTCCGCGGCGGTGAGCGGATCGGAAAGCCCGACGGTGTGGCGCGCGGCAATGGTGGCGCGCGGCCGCAGGGCGCCGAGGAACTTCGCCATGTCGAAGGCCGCCAGGTCGGCCTGCCAGCCGGGGGCCGCGATTCCAGCGGCGTTCGTTCGTATGGCCGAATAGAACGAAACGCCGAGAGCGCGGCAAAGCGCGTCCAGAACGGCGCGGTCGATCAGCGCCGGCCCGTAGCAGGCGACCAGGCTATTCAGCCCCTGCGTCGCGGCAATCGCAATCTGCGGCCCATACGCCTCGATGGAATGGCCGAAGGCGGTGTTGGCGCCGCCGGCAAGGTACGCCTCGCGCGCGAGGCGCAGCGAGGCGCGCAGCTGCTCGAAGTTCTGCTCATTGGTAAGCGCGGGGTCCTTGTCGAACCACTTGGGCGCGAGCAGTTCCGCCGCTGCACCTTCTGCTTCCTTGCCGTCCTCCAGCCGGATGCGCGCGCGCACGAACGCCTGCGGCGCCTCGGTAAGCGTGACAATGCCGAAGCGAAACGGCAGCCTGAGCCGTACATCCCGCTCGCAAAAGAGCATCTCCTTGACGGAAAATCTCATAACTCTATGGTTGAGCACGCGACATGAAAACTCCCCGCATCCTCACGACGGTGGTGGGCTCCTACCCATTTCCGGACTGGCTCGCCGCGCTGCCCTCCGAGCAGGCGGTTCTCGACGCCACGCGCGTCGTCATCCATACCCAGGAGCAGGCCGGCATCGACGTCGTGTGCGACGGCGAGCTGTACCGCTTCGACGTCAACCATCCCGAGACCAACGGCATGATCGAGTACTTCGTGCGGCCGCTCGACGGCGTGCGCGGCGAGATCGGTTTCTCGGAATGGATCGGATACTCGCGCGGCGCGGCAACGCGCTTTCGCACGCGGCCGCCCGGCGTGGTCGAGGGGCCGATCGGCGCCGGGGCGCTCAACCTGCCGATCGCCTGCGCGCGCGCCCGCGCGCTGGCGTCGCGGCCTTTCAAGTTCACCCTCACCGGGCCGCACATGCTTGCGAAGACGCTGCACGACCTGCACTACCGCGACCCCGAGAAGCTGGCGCACGCCATCGCCGAGGTGCTGGCCGAGCAAGTGCGCCACTGCGACGCCGACGTCATCCAGGTGGACGAAGCCAATCTGCCCGGGCATCCGGAGGAGTGGCGCTGGGCCGCAGCGGCCATCAACAAGGTGCTCGAGGCCGTGCCGGGGAAAGCCAGGGCCGCCGTCCACCTGTGCTTCGGCAACTACGGCGGGCAGTCCATCCAGAAGGGAGGCTGGGCGATGCTGCTCGAGTACCTGAATGCGCTGCGGGCGGACCACGTCGTCATGGAGACTTCCCACCGCCCGGCGGAGGAGCTCGCGGTGTTCAGGGAGCTGCGGCCCGAGATCGGCTTCGGCCTGGGCGCGGTGGACATCAAGCGCACCGAGGTGGAATCGGCCGACGATGTCGCGCGAGCCATCGAGCGCGCCGAGCAGGTCCTCGGCAGGGACCGCATCAGGTACATCCACCCGGATTGCGGCTTCTGGATGCTCAGGCGCAACATGGCCGACGGCAAAATGCGCGCGCTGGTCGCCGGCCGCGACCTGTACGAAGGCCGTCACGCTTCGAGTGCCTCCAGCAGGCCGCGGATGTAGCCGATGGCGCGCGCCGCCGCGCCGGGCCCGTCCGGCACGTAATCGAAGGGCTCCACCGCCACGTCGCCCGCGTAGCTATGGCGCTTGAGCGCTGCAAATAGCGGGGTGAAGCGCTGCTCGCCCTGGCCGGGGCCACGGCGATTGCGATCGTTCACCTGCACGTGCGCGATCACCCCGTTCGGCAGCCAGCGCTCGACCAGCGCGTCGAGCGGCTCCTTCTCCATGCGACCGGCCGAGCTGCAATCAAGCATGCTTTTCATCGCGGGGTTGCGAATTGCTTCGACCAGTTCCGCGGCCTCGCCGAGGTTATTGATGAGAGGAGTCTGCTCGCTGGATAGCGGTTCGATGCAGTAAACCAGGCCCGCCTGCTGCGCCCGCTCGGCCACCGCCGCGAAGCAGTCCGTGGCACGCGCCATGGCGGCAACCCGCGTCTCGCCCGGCTCCACGCGGCGCTGCTGCGGCGAGCCGTGCACCAGGTAGCGCCCGCCCAGGGCTGCACACAAATCGATGAGCGACAGCATCACTTCGATCGTCTTTTTCCTCGTCGATGCATCCCGGGTACTGATCGAGAGGCCCGCCGGCTTGACCAGCAGCCAGTGCAGCCCGGTCACCGCCACGCCGCAGTCCTCGGCGGCGCTGCGCGCGCCGGCGATCTGTGCCGCGCTCATGCGGTGCGGCTCCTCGCTGAGCGTGTACGGCGCCACTTCCAGGCCGTCGTAGCCCAGCTTCGCCGCGTACTCGCACTGCCGGGCGAACGGCATCGCCGCGAGCACCTCGTTGCATAGGGCGATCCTCATTCCATGCCCAGCAGGCGATAGATGCGGCGCGTGTAATCGCCGAAGCGCTCGTGGGTCTTCATGTCCAGCGTGCGCGGGTGCGGCAGGTCGATCTCGAAGTTGTCGGCCATGCGCGCCGGACCGGCGGTGAGCACCACCACGCGCGTGCCGAGGAACACGGCTTCCGAGATGCCGTGCGTGACGAAGATGATGGTCTTGCGGGCTTCTTTCCATATGCGAAGCAGCTCGAGGTTCATCTTCTCGCGCGTCAGCGCGTCGAGCGCGCCGAACGGCTCGTCCATCAGCACGAGCTTCGGGTCGTGCACCAGCGCCCGCGCGATCGCGGCGCGCTGCTGCATGCCGCCCGAGAGCTCGTACGGGAACTTGTCCTCGTAGCCCGCGAGGCCCACCAGTGCGAGCAGGCTGCGCGCGCGCTCGCGCGCTTCAGCCGCCGGCAGCCCGAGGATCTCGGCCGGCAGCAGCACGTTCTGCAGCACGCGGCGCCATTTCAGCAGTAGCGGCGCCTGGAACACCATGCCTACGTCGCGCGCCGGGTCGAACGCATGCGTGGCCGAGCCGATGCGCACCTCCCCCGCGTCGTGCGGGTGCAGGCCGGCGAGGATCTTCAGCAGGGTCGACTTGCCGCAGCCCGACGGCCCCACGAGCGAAACGAGCTCGCCCGGCATGACGTCGAAGGTGGCATCCGAGATGGCGAGGTGCTCGCCGTAGACCTTCCTCACCCCGGAGAGGTGGATGAAGGCATGTTCCACGTTCGCGTTCCGCTCAGCCAACGCGGGCGTCCTTGGGCACGAGCCAGAGCTCGAGGAGCAGGACCAGCCCGTAGAGCGCCATGCCGAGCAGCGTGATGAGCAGCACCGCCATGAACATCGCCGGCGTATCGAGCGTCACTTGCACCTGCAGCATGAGGTAGCCGAGACCCTTGTCCGAGCCGAGGAACTCGCCGACGATGGCGCCGGCGACGGCGAGGATGGCCCCCACCTTCATGCCGGACAGGATGTAGGGCAGCGCCCCGGGCAGCTGGATCTTGGTAAAGAGCTGCCAGCGCGAGCCCTTGAGCGAGCGCACGAGATCGAGGAGCTCCGGCTCTATTTCCCGCAGCCCCCGCGCGGTAGTGAGCAGGATCGGGAACACCGCGATCGAGAACGCCATCACCGAGTTCGGAAGGATGCCGTACTTGAACCAGACGATGATGAGCGGCCCCAGCGCCACCTTGGGGATCATGTTGAGCGACACGAGCAGCGGCATGAAGAATGCCTCGAGCGCTTTCGACCAGGTGAAGGCGAGCGCCAGCATCACGCCGATCACCAGCGCCAGGAGGTAGCCGCCGAAGATCTCGGTGCCGGTGACCGCTATGTTGGTCCACCAGCTGTAATTGGGCTGCAGCAGAGCGTTGAGCGTGTCCCCCGGCGAGGGCATGACGAACTTCGGCACATTGCCGAGCTCCACGAAGAGGTACCACGCCAGAACCAGCCCAACGTGGGCCAGCACGGCGAGCGTCCAGCGCCCGAGCTTGGAGTTCATGTCACCCTCGATACACGCGCAAACTGTTAACCGCTTGATTACACGATGGTACCATCGGCCCTTCCGACCAAGAGGAGGCTCCATGCGCAGGTTTCTCATCGCCGCGGCGGCCGCAGTCATCGCCGCGCCCGCGGCAGCACAGCAGAAAATCGACTTCATTCTCAACTGGGTGCCGGGCGGCGATCACGCGCCGTACTACTACGCCAAGAAGCTGGGCTGGTACCAGAAGGAGGGCATCGATCTCAATCTCGAGCCCGGCAAGGGCTCGGCGCTCGCGACGCAGAAGGTCGGCGCCGGCGCGAACCCGGTCGGTCTTGCCGACATGGCCGGCGTGCTGGTCGCGCGGGGCAAGGGCGCCGACTCGGTCGCCGTGTTCAACGTCTACGCGAACTCGCCGCAGGGCATGTACTGGCTGAAGAGCTCGGGCATCAAGGGCATCAAGGACTTCCCCGGCAAGAAGATCGGCAACCCGGCCGCCGACGGCGCGCGCACCATGTGGCCCGCGCTCGCCAAGGCGAACGGCATCGATCCGAAGTCGGTCACCTGGGTGAACATCGACGCCAACGCGAAGCTCGCGGCGCTGAAGGCGCGCACCATCGACGTCACCACATCCTTTTACAACATCCACCACATCTTCAAGCGCGAGCTCGGCAACGACATGGGCTTCCTCGCCTGGCGCGACATCGGCCTCAACCCCTACGGCAACTCGGTGATCGTGAACGCCGAGTACCTGAAGAAGAACCGGCCGCTGGTGGAGAAGTTCACCAAGGTGACGCAGCGCGCCTTCGCCGAGTGCGTGAAGCAGCCCAAGCCGTGCGTGCAGGCGCTCATCGACGCGAACGGCGCCCTGAGCTTCGACAACGAGCTCGTCAACTGGCAGCTCGTGGAAGTGCTGATGAGCGACAAGATCTCCCAGACGGTGGCGCTCGGCTGGCACGACGACAAGCGCATGCAGGCGGACTATGCGCTGGTGCGCGACTACATCGGCATCGACAAGCCGTTCGACGTGAAGACCACCTACACCAACGAATTCCTGGATAAGTCGATCAAAATGAAAGTGGTGAAGGGCGACTGAAGCGCTTGCCGAGGCATTCCGCGAACTGCGCGGTGCGCTCGGTAGCGCGGCGCTCGAACAGCCGGTCGACGATCGGCTTGAGGGGCCCCTCGCCGCTCACGTCGAAGCAGCTCGCCAGCTCGGTCACCGCGCCATTCGCCCGCAAGCTGACCTCGATCGCCATGGTCAGGTGCTTGGCCGTGGCAGTGGCTTGCAGGCGATGCGGCGGGTCCTCGGAATCGATGCGTGCGGTCAGCGTCAGCACCAGGGGCACGGCGCCGATCTTCTCCTTCACCGTCAGCTCGGCGGTCCGGTCGTCCACCCGCCTGATGCGCTCGACGCCCGGAATGCAGGTGCACAAGGACTCGAAGTCGCGGATGAAGCGCCACACTTCCTCGGGCGACGAGCTCACGGCGAACTTCGCCTCGCGCCGCGGCATCAGTCCCACCACTTCTTCAGCTTGAAGTCCTCGGCGATGGCGCCGGCGGCGTTGTGCCCGGCGCCAGCGTGCACGCCGCCGCCCGGGTGGCAGTAGCCGCCGCACATGTAGAGCCCTTCGACCGGCGAGCGGTACTGCGACCAGCCGGCGAAGGGCCGGAAATAGCCCAGCTGGTCCGGGGAGAGGTCGCCGACGACGTCGACGCCGTTGACCAGGTTGTCGTTGTTGCGCTCGGTGTCGGTCGGGTCCTGGATCTTCATCCCCAGTATCTTGTCAGCGGTCATGTTGGGCGCATACGAGCGCCAGAGCCCGAGCACGTGCGCGGCATATTCCTCTCGCAACGCACCCCAACCCTCGGGGCCGCCGGCTTCCAGCCTGTAGGGCGCGTACTGCCAAACGACCGCCGTGTGCTTGCCCGCTGGCGCCTGGGACGGATCGTGCAGCGTCGGCAAGCAGATCTGCAGCATCTCCTTCCGCGGCGCGCGGCCCATCGCGATCTCCTGATATGCGCGCACCTGCTCCATCACGTCGCCGCCGAACATTTCCTGGCTGAACGCTGTATTGACCGGAGAATTGCCGGCCGCGGCCCGGTACTGCGGCGGCTCCGAGAGCGCGAGGTGCAGGACGAACAGCGAGCGGGCGCGCGCGTGGTAGTTGCGTACGCGCCGGACGAACGAGTCCGGAAGGTGCTCCTCGCCGACCATGCCGAGGAAGCTCTTCTTCGGCTCGACGTTGGTGACAACCGCTTTCGCGGCATCGATCTTCTCGCCGTCGGACAGCTCGACGCCGATCGCCCGGTTGCCGCGCAGCAGGATGCGCCGCACCGCGCTGCCGGTGCGCACCCTGCCGCCGTGCGCTTCGAGCGCGCGCCGCAACCCTTCGGCGAGCTGCTGCGAGCCGCCGACGCAGATCGGCGCCTCCCCCGTCAGGATGCGCATCAGGCAGATCCAGCCCAGGCCGAACTGGTCCGGTGCGAACCCGAGCACGGTCAGCCGGGTGAGAAAGTGGACCTTGACCTCGTCGCTGTCGAACAGCTCGTTCAGCAGCTGCACCGGCGTGCTCATCTGCCATTGCAGAAGCAGGTTGCCTTCCGCCGATTTCTCCAGCTCCGCGCTCTGCACCGAGGGGGGAAGCGGCGCCGAGTACATCAGGGGATGCACCGTCGCCTCGACGAACTCGCCATAGTCGGCGATGAGCCCCTGGTAGGTTCTCGCGTCGCGCGTCGAGAACCTGGCGAGCTCGGCAGCCATTCTTTCGGGCTCCCGGTACATCACGATGCTGCGGTGATCGGGGAAGACCGTGCCGCGCAGGTGCTCGGGGTAGACGTAGCGCACGCCATGGCGCTCGAGGTCCAGGTCGCGATAGACCGGGCTCGAGGGGATGTGGGTGTGCACGACCGAGCAGATGTTGTGCTTGAAGCCCGGCAGAGTCGCTTCCTCGGTATGGCAGGCGCCACCGACGCGATTGAAGCGCTCCACCACCAGCACCGAGGCGCCGCTGCGGGCAAGATAGGCCGCGCAGGCGAGGCCGTTATGTCCGGCGCCGACAACGATGAAGTCGTAGGCCATGGCGTCAGATTTTCATCCCAGTGCACTCATTGAAGAACCTCCTCGTATAGGCGCTGCGCTGCCGCCTGGTCGAACTGGCGGGGATTGGTGGCGCTGCAATGATCTTCTGCCGCGTGCCCCGCGAGCCGCGCGAGGTGCTCCTTTGTCACGCCGAGCTGGCGCAGGCGGCGCGGCAGGCCAAGCTGCTCGAGCAGGCGCTCGAAGGCAATGGGTAGTTCCTTGGTGGAAACACCAATGACCCGCGCGAGTCCGTCCATCTTCTCCGGGCAGGCTTCGGCGTTGAAGCGCAGCACGGGCGGCAGGAATAGCGCATTGAGCGTGCCGTGGTGAAGGCGCAGGCCATCGAGCGCGCCCAGCGGATGGCTCAGGCTGTGCACCGCGCCGAGGCCTTTCTGGAACGCGAGCCCGCCCATCAGCGAGCAATGCATCATCTGCTCGCGCGCCTCCAGGTCCGTGCCGTCGGCGTGCGCACTGCGGATCGCGCGCCAGCCGCGCGCGAGGCCCTCGAGCGCGATCGCATCGGCGACCGGGTTGGGGCGCGTGCTGCAGTACGTCTCCACGCAATGCGAGATCGCATCCATCCCGGTCGCAGCGGTCAAGCGCGGCGGCAGTCTAAGCGTCAATTCCGGGTCGCACACCGCCGCCCTGGGAAGAAGATGCGGGCTGAGGAAGCCGAGCTTGCGCCCGGAATCGAGCTTGAGCAGCGCCGCGCGCCCCACCTCGCTCCCGCTGCCGGCCGTCGTCGGAACCGCAATGAGCGGCGGCGGGGTGCGGCTGATACGGCGTGTTCCTCCCTTGAAGATTGCGTACTGCTCGAGCGGCGGCTCGTGCACCGCCATCATGCCCACGAGCTTTGCCAGGTCGAGCGATGCTCCGCCGCCGAACGCGACCATGCCGTCACAGCCCCGCTCCCGGTAAAGCGCGAGACACGCCCACAGGCTGGCTTCGGTGGGGTTCGTCTGGGTCCCATCGAATACATCGGCAATGCCCAGCCGCCGCACCATCCCGAGCTCGACCAGCGTTGCGTCGGTGACTACAAGCGGCCTCGCGATGCCCAGGCGCCCGAGGAGCTCGGGCAGCACGTCAAGCGCGCCACGCCCGAAGTAGATGTCGGTGAGGTAGGAGATCGGCTCGAGTGTCACGCCAGCCAGCGCTTCAGGTTCGCGCGTACGAAGGCGTCGTCGTTGAGCTCCGGATACGCGGCGTAGACGCGGTCGATCTCCTGCGCCTGTCCGGGCGAAAGCGTCTCGCGCGGATCGAGGCACCAGATGCCCTCGAGCAGCCCCTGCCGGCGCA
>Ga0247825_10001365_pt1 | contig 15988 bp, 14 predicted proteins | sample 13C_Vanillin_Day_FD_194413 | JGI IMG/M metagenome (GOLD analysis project Ga0247825, IMG submission 194413) | Soil microbial communities from agricultural site in Penn Yan, New York, United States - 13C_Vanillin_Day48 | ecosystem: Environmental > Terrestrial > Soil > Agricultural land | place... | reverse complement strand
TCGATTCAGTTGTGCCCGCTCGTCGCCCGATATCTGCAGCTGAAGCGCGGTCACAACCTCTGCGCTGACTTGGTCTTCGACCGTGAACAGGCTCTGGCGGCTGACGTCGATCTGCCGCCCCCACACGAGCACATCGTCGCTGGCCCGAATGAGCTGAAGGTTGAATCGATACGCGTCGCCGACGAGACGAACTGTGCCGGTGAGCACGTGCTCGACCTGAAGCTGGTGGCCGACGGCGACCGCGTCGATCGTGCGACCTTCGAGCGACACGGTCGCGCTCGTCGGCCGGACACGGATGGCCCGCACATTCGCGAGCCTCGTCACGATGGCGTCGGCAATGCCGACACCCAGGTGAGTGGCTTCCGCGTCCGGCGCGTCGACGGATCGCAGCGGGAGGACCGCGAGCGAGGCTCGCCGCACGGCATCGGGCGCGCCCACGGCTGGAGCACCACTGAGCCAGTCGCGTAACGGCGACACGCCGGTGAAGGCGAGAGCCGCAATCAGGACTACGGCGGCCACCGACGCGGCCTGGATATATCGGGTCTTGCGGCCTGCCGTGCGATCATCCGCTCCAGTGTCACGTGACCTGGACGGCTCGCTGTGAGCCTGCAGTTCCAGCATCACATCGCGCGCCGACTGCCAGCGCTCGCTGGGGTTCTTCGCCAGACATCGCCGCACGAGGTCGTCGAGCCACTCTGGAACCGATGGCAGACGGCGCGACAGCGGCTCCGGCTGGCGGTCGAGAATCGCGAGCACCAGTTCTTGTCGACTGACGCCTTCGAACGCCTTGCGTCCCGTCAACATCTCGAACAACACCGAACCCAACGAGAACACGTCGGAGCGCGCATCGCTTTCGCGGCGTGCAAGTTGTTCCGGCGCCATGTACTGCACCGTCCCGAGGATCTCGCCCGGCGTCGTGAGCTCCGACACTCTCGTGACCGCATCGAACGGCAAGGCCGTGGCTGCGGGCACCTGGGCCGGCTCCGTCTGCTGTTTCGCGATTCCAAAGTCGAGCAGCTTCGCGATGAGTGCCGATGACGCGTCGCCACTCGGAACCAGGAAGATGTTGCCTGGCTTGAGATCACGATGGATGATGCCCGCCTGATGCGCGCGGTCGAGCGCGGAGGCGATCTGCGCGGCGTAGCGAACCGCTTCGTCCACTGGCAACGGCCCTCGCGTCAGGCGCGCCGCCAGCGTCTCGCCCTCGAGCAACTCCATCACCAGATAGCGCACGGTCGTGGGCTGACCCACAGCGCGCCGCTGATCGGGGGGGAGCGTCGCCTCGCCGACGTCATGGAGCACGCAGATGTGCGGGTGGCTCAACGCCGCGATCGCGCGCGCCTCACGATCGAACCGTTCACGAGCCTGCATGTCGTTGGCGACGTGCGACGGCAGGACCTTGATCGCGACCGCGCGCCCGAGGCGTGTATCGCGCGCAACGTAGACCTCGCCCATACCGCCGGCGCCAATGCGCGCGCCAAGCTGGTATGGCCCGATCTGAATACTCTCGAGTGTCGTTGCGACGGTGAGCCCGGTCGCGGTCACATCGGCGGGATTCTCGAGGAAGCCGCTCGCGTGATCGTGCGACGCAAGCATGCGATCGACTTCACGCCGGAGCCCTTCGCTCCCACTGCAGGAGTCGATCAGATACGCCTGACGAGCCGACAGGGGCAGCGTCAACGCATGCTCGAATATCGCCCGCACCCGTGGCCAGTCATCGGGGTGGATGGACATAACCGGTCGCGATTCTAAGTCAGTGACCGTGCGCTGCAGCCTGTGGCTGCATTTCTCGATCAGCTTCCGAAAAACGCGATAAACCCTCGCCGCAGGTGCCAGAGGTCAACCTTCGACGACACCTCGAACGGCGAGTGCATGCTGACGAGCCCGACGCCGACGTCGATGACTTCCATGTTCTGACCTGCAAACCAGGCGGCTATCGTGGACCCGCCATATCCAGCGTCATACGAGTGCGTCTGCCATCTGACCTTGTCGCGATCGAAGAGACCCCGCATCTTCGCGAAGAACTCCGAGTTGGCTTCACGGCCGGAGCCGTACTCCTTCACCACCAGGCCGTAGCCGAGGCGTGACGTCAGGCTGGGATTCTGCGGCTGCGGAAAGAGCGGATTGACCGCCGTCGTGCAGTCCGAGACGAGCACATTCGTCTTCGCGTAGGTGCGCCGCAGCGACAGCGCGTTGAAGTCCTTCCCCTGCTGCGCCATCAGCATCTCGGAGACGAGCGTGTTGAACCACTCGGAGTTGACGCCCGTGTTCCAGGAGTTGACCTCTTCGTTGTTCACCGCATACGCCACCGACGTGTAGCGCGGTGTCTTCACGTCGGCGATCGCGCGAAGGTTGATATATCCGCCCACGCGATTGTCCTGGCCGTAGGCGCCGAGGAGCGCCCGGTCGAGCCCCACATCGCGCGGCATCGTCGCGGGAACGATTTGCAGATCGGCAGACAGCAGATCCTGCGCCGTGATTCCGTACTTCTGATGCAGCACCGCCAGCACGCGGTCCGTCGCGGTTCGCTGTCCCGCCGCCGTGTCCGGCGGCATCGAGCCGATCAGCGGATCGAGCTCCTCGGTGCGGATCACATCCGGCTGCAGCCGCGCTCGAAAGTCGCGATCGACGTGCGGCGCCAGATCGGTGATGAGCAGCACCGGGTCGCCCGCAGCATTCCCGATGTCGATCCACGCGGTGGTTCCGTCCGCCTTGTCTACGCGGCCGGTGATGGCGAGCGGCACGTTGACCCACTGGTAGTTCTTGATGCCGCCGTGGACTTGCGTGTCGATGAGAACCGCCTGCTGGCTCTCCCGGAAGGGCTTCGTCTTGAACTCGATTCGCGGCGAGTCAATGTGCGTGTTGACGATGCGCAGCCCGCTTTCGATTGGCTCGGTGCCGACGACGAAGAGCACGATCGTGCGATCGCGATTGATGGCGTACCAGCGCGAGCCGGGCTTCAGACCAGCGGCCGCAGCAGCGTCCCACTTGCGGAAGCCGTTGCTCTCGGCAAACTGCGTCGCGCTGCGGACGAAGAGCATCTCGGACTTTGCCTGGCCAAGGAAGGTTTTCACGTCCTCGCCGAACTTCTGCACCTGCTCCTGATCGGCCGGTGTCAGCTCGGGCCAGGCATTGGCGAAGCCCACGTCCTGCCCTCGTGCCGCGACCGCGAGCACGAGGCATAACAACGCAACCAACCCGCCTGTGACAGCCCTCATCTCAACCTCATTCAGAACGAGTTTCGTGCCGCCGAACTCAACCACGTCTCACGAAAATGGCGTTGCGCGTCGGTAAGCGTCTGGCCCGCTTCTTCAACCGGCGTCAGCGTGAGCCGCGGATCGTCGATCAGCTTCAGCGCCGTTGACATGCGCATACCGCGACGCTCGTAGACGACCGGCAGCGACTCACCGGGCTTGCGCGACGTAACGAGCTTCCCGACTTCAGCCGCGCGCGTCACCTTCGTGCCGCCGACGGTCACCAGGACATCGTCACGCTCGAGACCACCCTGATAGGCGGGCGAACCATACGGCACATCCGCTGTAATGCGAACGCCGGTCGGGTCGTCCTGCAACGTGAGCTCGCCGGCAAACGCCCGGTCCGTGTTTGCTCTCACCAGAATGCCTGCTCTCCCGAAGAGCCGCGGGTAGTCGGGAACCTCGTGTCCTTCGATGTAGCGAGCGAAGAAGTCGTTGGCGAACTCCGCATCACCGGCGACGGTCCCGAGCACATCCTTCAGATCGTCAATCGTGTACGGCGTCTTGACGTAACCGGGCACGTCGATGCCGGGACGGCCGAAGCGACTCCAGAGCGCGCGCATGAAATCGTCCAGCGTCACCTTTCCGTCCGAGCGATCGCGCAGCGAGAGATCGAGGCCGACACCGAGCGCCGTGCCCCACGTGTAGTAGGAAATGTAGGTATTCGCGAAGTTCGTCTGGTCGATCGACGTCGCGGCATCCACGAACGGCGCCAGGCGGCTCATCTCGACCGCCGATCGGATCTGGCGGGCAGGGCTCGTGGCGATCTTTTCGATCGCCTCGTCCATCGCTCTGAGGAACGAGCGCAGGTTCAGCAGCCCGGCGCGCTTCAACGTGAGCGGACCGTAATAGCTGGTGAACCCCTCGGCGAGCCAGAGCTCGCCCGACATGTTTGCTTCCTCGAAATTGAACGGCTCGAGCGACTTCGGCCGGATGCGCTCGACATTCCACGTGTGAAAGAACTCGTGCGCGATGGTGTCGATCAGATCGAGCCGGTCCGCCTGAATGGATGACGGTGAGGTGAGGATGGTGCTGTTGCGATGCTCCATGCCATCGCCGTGCGCCCAGGGCAGGTAGTCGGCGATGAATGTGTACGTGTTGCCTTCGAACGGTGGATACTCGCCGAAGACGTGGCGCGCCTCGCGCACGATCGTTTCGACATCACGAACGAGGCCATCCACCTCCGCGTCCGTGCCGGTGTGGTGCACCGCGACGCGGAAGACCGGAGTACGCCGATCGTCGGGCGCCGTGAACGACCGCAGCGTGAAGGCGCCGAATTCCGACGGACTGTCCATCAGGTACTGCAGGTTGGGCGCGGTGAACGACTGCGGGTCGCTTCCCGGAGTGAGCTGCGTTGCCACGCGCCATGACGTGCCGGTCGGGCGCTCGAAGCGGATCGTGACCGGCCGGCGCTCGAAGCCGCGCGCCCACATGATGGCGGCTGGCATATTGATATGCGCATGCGAGGCATCGATCGCGAGGTACGTGCCGTCGAGTCGATCGCCGAAGACTTTGTAGGTCACTCGCACGGTCCCGGCGTGTTCGGTCACGTCCCATTCATGTGGATTCGGACGGCTGACGGCAAGCGCCTTTCCCGCTTCGTCTGTGATGCGCACGTCGAAGACGTTTTTCGCGAACTCGTGAAGCGCGTAGCGCCCCGGCGATGAGCGGCTCATTCGCAGCTCGAGCGGACCGGGAGGAACGGTGGTGAACGTCGCCTCGACCTGCATCAGATGGTGCGCGGCTTCCGGGAAGGAGAGGCGGTATGCGACTGGCGCCTGCGCGAACGCGCCTGGCTGGAGGAAAAGAACCAGCAGAAACGCAAAAACCGTGTGCCGGCGAGGCATGGACGATGCTAACACTGGCTTCGGACTACAGGCGAAGGCACAGTCGCCCTAATTTCACAGTTCCCACTGCCGCAGGACGCGACGACACGTGCAACACCGTCCGAGATGGCACGCGGCAATGGTGGTCGCATCGAAGGTCACCGGTTCGACAGACGGCGGTGTCGTCGCATGTCCCAACGTGATGTGCGGCGCGAACGCCTCATAGCTCGAACGGCGCCGGAAGCCTGCGACCCATTCCACGTCGCCAACGCGCGCATCACTGTTGAAGAACGCCGCCTCGGTTCCGCCCGTACGCTCGAAAGCGTGCAAAGCATCCATGAGTTGCCGATGCAACTCCTTTAGTGCTGGCGTTCTGTCGATCGCCATCCACACAGCGCTTCCCCCGCGACCGGCACCGGTGACCGTCAAACGGAACGGCGCCCATCCCGCCAGCGCCGACCCGACGCCATCGAGCACCGTGTCGATCTCCTCACGCTGGACGAACTGCTGCGTGAGGGTGATGTGCGGCGGCATGTCGCCGCCGAGTCGCAAGCAGACCGACTCGTGCCGCGGCAGCGTTGCACTCAGCTCGATCGCCCGCCGCGAGATGTCCGGCGGCGGCAGGATAGCAACGTCGATTGCAATCACCAGAAACCAGAGACTACGGCCGAGAAGATGCTGCCGCGAAAGGAAGTGGCCGCCCGTGCTCGTACGTCGTGATCGTGCGCAGGACGACGTCCGCCATCATGTCCAGAAAAAGCGGGTCGTCGTTGACCGCCTCGGCTCGCGCCATCGCCAATCCGATCTCGCGACTCACAGCTGCTGCTTCACGATCGAGGTCGTACAGCACTTCGATGTGGTCGCACACGAATCCGATCGGACAAATGACCGCCGCTTCGAGGCCCGCGGCCCGTTCGCGTCGCAGATAGTCGCTGATATCGGGCTCGAGCCACGGATCACCGGGCCTGCCGCTGCGACTCTGATAGACCACCGCCCACTCGCGGATGCCGGCTTCTTCTGCGACGAGGCAAGCCGAGTCGCGAAGCTGCGCCTCGTATCTCGACGCGGCCGCCATCGGCGAGGGAATGCTATGTGCGGTGCACACGAGTCGCGCGGACGCGCGCAGATGCTCCGGCAGCTTCTCGAGTGCCTCTCGCACGTGTGCCGCATTCGCCGCGATGAACAATGGATGATCGAACCAGCTTCCGACGAACGTCACCTCGACATCGTCGCCATCGCGTCGCAGCTCGGCGCGCGCGGCGGCAACGTTCTCGCGATACTGCTGGCAGCTCGAATACGAATGCTGCGCCGCCGCGATGAATCCTACCGCTCGACGCAGACCCGCGGCGCGCAGATCTCGCAGCGTATCCGGAAGGAGCGGGTGCCAGTTGCGCATCCCGACGTACACGGGAAGTGGATGACCCGCCGCTGCCAGGCGATCCTGCAAGCCCGCCGCCTGCTGACGAGTGATGGCTGTGATTGGCGACACGCCGCCGAAGAGCTCGTAGTGGCGAGCGACCTCTTCGATACGCTCAGGGCTGACGCGCCTGCCGCGGAGAACATTCGCGAGAAACGGGCGGATGTCATCGAGCCCCTGGGGTCCACCGAATGAAACGACGAGAACCGAATCGAAGGTCGCCAACCGCCCTCAGCATATACGACGGGTTACGCGACCCTCGGGCGGGTTATTGTTATGGCGATGATGCACACCAGACTCGCTCTCGTGGCAGCACTGCTCGTGATTGGCCTTGTTCCTCTGGCGGCTCAGGACTGGCAGCAATGGCGCGGGCCCGCGCGCGACGGTTCGATCCGCGGGTTCAAAGAGCCTGCGGCCTGGCCGAAGGAGCTGACGAAGCGATGGAACGCCGAGATCGGCCCAGGCTATGCGACTCCTCTCGTCGTTGGCGATCGACTCTATGTCTTCACCCGCCAGGGTGACGACGAGGTGTTGCAGGCGCTCGATCCGGCCACTGGGAAAGCGGTGTGGCGCACGAGTTATCCCGCGCCGTTCAAGATGAACCCGGCGACCGCGCCGCATGGTCCGGGACCGAAGTCGACACCGACGTTTGCAGGGAATCGGCTCTTCACGCTCGGTATCAGCGGCATCGTCACAGCGTTCGACGCCATGAGCGGCAAGCAGATCTGGCAGCGACCACACGACGCCACTGAGCCGCTGTATCACACCGCGATGTCGCCGCTCGTCGCCGGCAACCTGATGATCCTTCACGTCGGCGGCCACGATAACGGCGCGCTCACAGCGTTCGATGCAGCGACGGGTGCAGTGCGTTGGAGCTGGGCGGGCGACGGCCCCGCGTACGGATCGCCACTGCTGTTCGATCTTGGAGGGACGCCGCAAGTCGTGACGTTCACGCAGAAGTATTTCGTGGGCGTGTCACTCGAAGGTGGAAAGCTCCTATGGCGTCGTCCCTACACGACGCCGAGTAATACGACGAGCCAGACGCCGATTCTCTACAAGGACATGGTGATCGAGACGGGACGCGGCAACGGCATCACTGCGTTTCGTGTTGCGCCGAGCAGCGGTGAGTGGACGACGAACAACGTGTGGCACACGGACGAAGTGTCAGCGCACATGAGCGACGCCGTGGCAAGCGATGGCGTGCTCGTCGGCCTCTCACACTTGAACAGTGGCGAGTACTTCGCGCTCGATCTGGAGAGCGGCAAGGTGCTGTGGAAGAGCGGCCCGCGTCAGGCGAATCACGCAGCCATCACGCGCTCAGGTAACACGATCTTCTCGCTTGAAGACGACAGCGAGCTCGTCGTCATTCGTCTCAACAAGGAACGCTTCGAGCCGGTCGCGCGCTACAAGGTCGCGGGCAGCGACACGTGGACGCAGCCGGTGATCTCGGGGAATCGGATCTTCGTAAAGGACGTGACGTCACTCACGCTGTGGACGATCAACTGAGGCCGGCGCCGCCCCGCCCGTGAAGCTCGGCCGAAAACGGCTGAGACCTGAGATGCGACAGCGCGGCAAGAAGTTCACACCTCGCCGGCGACTCATCGCCGTTGTCGTGTGGCATTCGCATCGTTCGCGTCGGCATGACGCTTGCCCCCGAGGAGGCATCCACTCTCCACCCAAAGAGGTGCAGCATGCGTTTGTCACCGCTGGAACCGGAATTCGGTTGGGGCGACAAAGACGAGCCGGGTCCTCAGACCGCCGATTCGCGCGAGCGCGGATTCATCACCGATGTCGATGAGAGCCGGTTGGGGCACTCAGAGAGCGTCGATCCGGATGATGTCGGTGATATCGCGGACGAGGGTCCCGGGCGTCGCGGGTGAACAGCGAAGTGGCGGTCACGCCGGGTTACACGTGATTGCGAAGCATGAGCTCTTTGGGATGAGGTTCGAGGTACAACTGTCCCGCCAGATACGACACTCCGTGAGCCCGAACATAGTGTCGCAGTAGCGTCATCGGGACGATGAGCGGCACCAGCTCGCGGCGATAGTCTTCGATCGCGGCGACCAGCTCCGCCTTCGAGTCGCGATCGAGGTGGTCCTTGAAGTACCCCGCCATGTGCTGCAACACATTGGTGTGCTTCCGGCGCGTGGCGAGCACCGCCAGCGCAGTCATGAATGCCCGAGTGTAGCGACGTTCGAGATCATCGTGCGGCAATGTCCGCGCTCGTGCCACGAGTCGCCCGAGTTGCTGATACGTTTCGGGGGAATGCGCCATCAGGATCAGCTTGTGAGCGGTGTGAAATCGCACCAGCTCTCTCACGCTCCACCTTCCGCTCAACAACGCACGCAACCTCCAGTAGGCGAATACCCGCTCGACGAAGTTCTCCCGAAGGCGTGGATCCGACAGGCGTCCTTCTTCCTCCACGGGCAGATCAGGAAAGCGCTCCACCAGCCTCACCGCAAATCGTCCGCGTCCGGATTTCGTGGGAACGCTGTGTGCGCCGTAGACTTTGACTCGCTCCAGTCCGCAACTCGGCGAGTCCTTCTTGAGGACATATCCGCACAGCTCCTCCGCCGCCAACTCCTCGACTCTCCGCTCCGCGTATTCGTCCAGCGTCGCCGTCAAATCACGGGCGGTCTTGGCAGTGAGCAGGCGGACGCCATCATGCGTGCGCACAAGGCGCATCGCTTCCCGCGGTGTGCCGAGACCGGCTTCCACTTCGGGACAGACCGGCACCCATTCCACGAATCGTCCGAATGTCCCGGTTAGGAAAGGGTCCTGCTTGTGGCCACCATCGAATCGGACCTTCTCTCCCAGAAGGCATGCTGAAATGCCGATTCGAAGCGGACGCCGGAGTGGTAGAGCGCTCATGGCATTTCCGCCACTAGATCTTCCGGCTGTCGTAGGCCCAGTGCAGCACGGCCTGGCGCTGCCTGCGCCGGCACTCGAGATCGCCTGGCTCGCAGTTTTTTCGAATCGCTGCAACGTGGCGTGCGATCGCCCGCCATCGTCGGATCTGGCGGGCATCGTCCGATGTCCGGCGACCCATGTAATACCGGCAGTACCACTGGAACCAGCCGCGCGGGTCCTGCGGACGAATCCAGCCTTTGCGGCGCCACGTGGCGAGCGACTGAGAGGCGTTCACCCTGAAGTAGTTGAGGCGAGCGTCGTGATGCTCGGCGCAGAGCTTCGCATCTGCGAACCAGCTGGCCGGAAACTCACGTCGACAGTCGGTCATGTACTTGCCCCCGAACACACCGAGCTGGAGCATCTGCTTAGGTGTGAGCTGTGGGCGGAAGTTCGGCGCGAAGTTGCGGCCGACCTGCTCGCTGCGATGATACGTGTACCCGCGCTGCATCTTGTCGTTGACGACTACCCTGTCTGTTTTCATCGGGCGTCGTCGCGACTGTGGGCGGTGTGCGTCGTCATTGTCAGGCGTTCGACGTCAAAGCCATTGGCTCGTGCCGCTGCCAGCGCCGACGCAAGACGTTCAGCGTCCAAGACGGGAGTGCGCCCGAGTATCCAGAGATAGTTTCGGTCTGGCGAGCCGACGGTCGCCCACGTGTAGTCGTTGGCCAGTCCGAGAATCCAGTAGTCGCCCCACACGAACGGCAGGAAGGACAGCGCGGCGGGGGCGAAGCGCACCTTCAGCTTCGCGAACGTGCGGTCATCAGCCACTCGAGCAACACCTTGCACCTCGGCAGCACTACCATCTTCCGCCCGACACCGATTGATGACGTCGATACGACCGTCGCGCCTTCTTGCGTAACTGGCCCGGACGTCACTGGCGCACTGGCGCTGAAACCTGTTTGGGAATCGCGCAACTTCGAACCAGTCTCCGGCGTAGCGATCGAGGTCGACTGCGTCGACAGTGTGAACCGGTTGCGCGATCAACTGATCGCGGGTCGTGCCCCCACCTGTTCCGTCCGGTGTCAGGGCCTGCGTGGAAAGCGCCAACGAGGTCCACAGCGACAGCGTGATCGTGCGCAGTCGTGACGTCATATGCGGACCGGGCGAGAGCCCGAAAGAGTGGCGCGTACGAGCTGATGCCGCCGCGCAAGCACGTGAGTGAGGAGACGCCGAACCAGGCCGTCTGAAAGCCGACGGACCAACGTTCCGCCGGGCAGGGCATATTCGATTCGGTCTTCATACAGGCTCTGGCTCGCACCCATCGCCTCGATCCGGTGTGTGTGCCGCCACGTTCTGAAAGGGCCCCTCACCTGCTCATCGCAGAACTGCTTCCCACGTACATAGCCGTAGTGACGGGCCTCCCAGAGCATCCGCAGTGGTCCCAGCCCTATGGAGAAGGTGACCCGCCCACCGTCCTGCACACCGCCGGCGCGGCGTTCGATTCGCACCCACCCGCCTAATGGGATCAGATCCAGAAGCGCCTCTGGACGTTCATGCCACTGGAAGACGTCGTCTGCAGAGGCGGGAATCAGCGAACGGTGCACGACGACAGCGACGCCTGGTGAATGATCACCGCGTTCAGCACGCTGTGCGATGTGCCGCAGGAGGCCGCCAAACATCAGCGTATGGATCAGAATAATCGCGTTCCAGTAGAAGCGGCCGAGCAGGCCGCGCGGATCGAAGGTGGCCGTCTGCCGGATCCTCGAGCGTCTCCCCCCATCGACCGAGGTCACCTCGAACTCCAGCCAGCCTCGCCCAGGCAGCTTCATGTCCGCGGCAAGACGCATCAGTCGATCGGACTCGTAGGCGACGACTGTCCAGCCATCGATAACGTCGCCGACGATGCAGCAGTCCTGATCGCGCCGCCCGCGATTCATGCTGGCTCCCCCGAACAACCGATCAAGCCAGCGACGTATCTTCCACAGGCGATTGCCGAAGTACCAGCCACTGGCGCCGCCGATGCGTCGCACTGGCGCGAACGCCTGAGAAGGCGGCACATCGACGACCACTTCGCGCGTGTCCACCTTCCATGCCGCGCCGCCATCGTCGATGGCTTTCTGGAACGCTGTGCGCAGTGGCATCGGGTGAGTCGGAAACGTCTCCCGAGCCGCCGACGACCGTACCACCGTCGCATTCCTCAATCCTTCGACGAGCGCGCGTCCGACTTGAGCCTGCGCGGGCGTGACCAGCGCGAGCCAGAGGCCTGACAAATGCGGCGTCAGAACCGGCACCGGCAGCAACAGCCGGCGCAACCCCCGAAGGCGTGCGTACTCGCGCATGATGTCGCCATAGGAGACGACCTCCGGTCCGCCGATTTCGAACACCCGGCCGCGGCTCTCGGGTAAATCGAGCGCCGACGCCAGGTACGCGACCACATCGTCGATCGCGATCGGCTGCGTGAGCGTCTCGACCCATCGCGGACACACCATCACCGGCAGCCGCTCGACCAATGCCCGAATCATCTCGAAGGACAGACTGCCGGCGCCGATGACGATCGACGCTCGAAACTCGATGACCGGGACTCCGCCGGCACGAAGTGCCTGGCCGGTTTCTGCCCGGCTCTTCAGATGCGCGGAGGACCCACCGATGTCGTCGGCCAATCCTCCAAGATAAATGATGCGCCGCACGCCGGCACGCGCGGCGGCATGACCAAAGTTGCCGGCAGCCCGCCGGTCCAGCTCCGCGAACTGCGACCCGGCGGCCATGGAATGAACGAGGTAGTACGCCGACTGCACGCCAGCGAAGGCGCGGACGAGGGAGGCCTCGTCGAGGCAGTCACCCTGGACGACCTCGGTCGTGGACCTGCCCGGCGTGATTTTTTCCGGTTGCCTTGCCACACATCGAACAGCTCGGCCGGCCTCTTCGAAATGTCGCAGCAGACGGCCGCCGATGTACCCAGTAGCGCCGGTGAGCAGAACGTCGGGCTTCATATATGACTCGCCTCTAGAGGCCTTTCGGCAGGATGACTGAATCGATGACGTGGATGACACCGTTGGATGCGAGGACATCCGCGCTCGTCACGGTCGCGTTCTCAACGTGCACCACACCGTCCTCGACCTTCACCGTGATGGTGTCGCCGCTGACGGCTCTTGCAGACTGCAGCTTCACCACGTCCGAGGCCATGACCTTGCCTGCCACGACGTGATACGTGAGGATGCGACGGAGCTTCTCCTTGTTCTCCGGTTTGAGCAGCGTCTCGAGCGTGCCGTCGGGCAGCTTCGCAAACGCCTCGTCGGTCGGCGCGAACACCGTGAACGGGCCCACGCCCTTCAGCGTGGTCACGAGTCCGGCAGCGTCGAGGGCCTTTGCGAGCGTCTTGAACGATCCAGCCGCGATGGCTGTATCGACAACGTCTCGGGTCTCGGCGCGTACACCTGTGGTGCCTGACGCGGCAACCGTCAAGACGACCGCAGCAACAGTCGCGAAGGCGAACGTTTTCTTCAACATGGTTTGGATACTCCTCGATGTGTGTGATGACTGATGGTTACCGTGCGTGCACTGTGACGGGACGCATCCAGCGGCCCTGCACGCGCTTCCAGAACAACCCCTGATACAGGCCAGCCACTCCAACCAGTCCGTAGACCGCGGCGCTGAGCGCCGAGACTTCGCCGAAGCGCATGCCGAACAGCGCCGCGACGAGATCGAAACGGGCGACGGCGATCAACCCCCAGTTGATCGCTCCGACGACGACGAGCACGGCGGCGATGATGTCGAACTGCTTCATGACATTCTCCTTGAGGCTCGGACAACCCAAAGCCATGCTTTGACTTTAGAGCAAGCTCGATTGCTTTAAAGTAAAATCGAACGCGGCCGTGAAAGTCGTTTGCGCCTCAAGAGAAAACCGACGCTGAATGTGAGCCACAGTAAAAACGGAGGCGTGATGCTGTCGAAGACTCTGCAGGATGGGCTGAACGACTACGCGATCGGAGACAAGCTCCGGACGCTCCGTCTGAAGAAGAAGATCGGCCTCGTTGAACTCGGCAAGCACACGGGGCTGTCACCGGCGCTGCTCTCGAAGATTGAGCGCGGCCTGATGTTCCCGACGCTGCCAACGCTGCTGCGCATCGCGCTCGTCTTCGGTGTGGGTCTCGAGTTCTTCTTTGCCGGCGCGCGCGACAAGCCGCTGGTCGCGGTCGTGAGGAAGGGCGATCGCGTGCAGCTGCCAGACCGTCCTGGTGCTCGCGAGGTAGCGTATCGATTCGAGTCGCTCGACTATCCTGCAACCGAGCGGCGTTTCAACTGTCACTACGCCGAGTTCTTCCCGGTTGCTGCTGATCGGTTACGGCCTCACGATCATCCCGGCGTCGAGTTCATCTTCGCCATCCAGGGCACGTTGAGCGTGCACATGGGCGGCGAAGAGCATGCGCTCGACGCAGGCGACTCGCTGTATTTCGATTCGAGCGTTCCCCACGCCTACCGGCGGAGCGCCGGTCGAACCTGCAGCGCCATCGTCGTGACAGCGCAGTAGAGACGTCTCCGGAATTTCGGCGAGGTCTGGCGGGACGTGCGAGCTCTGACGGTGCAGCACTAGAGGCGAAGAGAGCGACAGTCTGCCGCATCCGTGCGCGATCACGTGTCAGCCTCTCGACCATTCGGCGCGTTCCCCAGTAGAGCGAGTGCGGATAAGGTCAAACCCGCCCGCGGCATTTCGCACGACGACGGGCGTCAGCCATGACGGTGCACGTCCGGTCGACGCCTCAAGCGCTGCGACAGCCTCCTCGGTCAGTGCCTGTTTGACGACGCCGACGACCTTCGCGCTGCCGTCCATGATGATCCGCTTGTTCGGATGTTTCCCTACCTCCTTCGTGGAAACGGCTCAGTCGTGGGCAGGCAGCTTGCGCTCGTCGGCGTAGCTCGCCGCTGCGCTCTCTGCCTGTGACGCGCCGCCCTTGGGGCTGAGCCACCAGCACCAATGCGGGTCTTTTGACCAGCCGAGGAATCGTCGGGCACCTGTTGTAGCGGATTCGATTGAACAAGGCGTAGCAGAACGATGCTATCGCTATTGCGGCGCGCCCGGATCGACGACGTGGAGTACGCGCAAGACACCGCGCGCCGGACCGAAGATGACGTACAAAGAAAGCCCCCGGCCTGCGCCGGGGGCTGTTGCTCATACAGCAGGGCGGAGCTTACCGGCTGACCTGGAGGCTGGTTCCACCACCAGGGGCGCCGTTGCCGGGGTCGCCGTTGGAGACCACCTTGACCCAGAGTGCATCCTTGTCCTTGAAGTACGAGGTGTCGCTGGCCTTGCGCAGCGCATCCAGGCTGTCCTGCGGCGCACCCGAGGCTGCGGTGGTGAATCCCGGCAGCTCAAAGATCACCCACGAGCCGCGATCCAGTTCCATCAGGGTGAGGGGCACGGACGGCCTGTCGGTGGTCACCTTGATCTCGGTACCGGCTCGTACGTTGGTGCCCCCGGTGACGGTGAACTCCTTGCCATTGCGGCTGAGAACGACTGGCGGCTGAGGAGGTCCAGCAGGAGCGCCGAACCGACCACCAGGTGCGCCAGGACCTGCAGCCGCGCCAGGGCCGGCGGCGCCAGGGCCGGAAGCTCCGGCTCTTGCGACGCCGGAACCAGCGGCTCCGCCGGGACCGGCAGCTGCGCCTCGGGCGCCACCGGCACCACGAGCGCCGCCGAAGCCGCCGCCGCCGCCCAAAGTCAGGCGTCCGACATCGCCCTTGCACACGGCAGCGTTCCAGGTGGGCTTGATCTCACAGGCTTCCGCGTCGACGGCGATGCTGTCGTTGACGCCGTCGTGGATGAGAACGTAGGAATTGGGACCACCGCCGAGCGAGCCGTCCTTGTCGCGGAACGCCGCGGTCTTATAGGACGTACTGCCTCCATTATCGCTGGCCCACTTGCTGTTGTTCGCCATCGGCGGGAAATACACCGGCTTGGCGTTGACGAATTTCAAGCGCTCGAAGGCGTTATTGGTGCTGACCCCGAAGCTGCTAAACAGCAGGTTAGAGATTGCTCCCGTCTTGCGAGTGGCGTTGTCCTCGTAATTCCGAAAGGTGGTATTCACCACGTCATGACGGTAGTCGTAGTACTCGTAGCCGCGGATCGGGAAATCCGGCAATTCGCGCTTCGGCAGGCTGCGACCGTAAGCCTTTTCCGCATCAGTCGTGGGGTTGCCGATGTTCTCGGTTTCGCCCACGAACAGCGAGTCGACGACTTGTGACGTAAAGGCGTAACGACCGAATGCGCCGGACGCGTGCGTAAAGCCCATCGCGTTGTCGGCCAGTCTCACGTTCCTGAACACGTGCATCTCACCGCGGCCCCAGATGCCGCCATTGCGGTTCTTGTAGGCGGTGAGATCCTCGAAGACCGATTTAAGCGCCGTGCTGTTCGGGTCAGCGGGATTTTCAAGGCCGGTATGCGAGCTGCCGGTAACACCGAAAGTGTTATTGGGCGCAATGTTTCGGTCGAACATGAACGCGTCGTAGTTGGAGTGGCCGACGTTGCCCTTGAACTCGCGGAATGGCGTTCGACGCGGCCAGGTCTTCGCACTGATCTCCGTGCCTTCGAATTTACCGTTCGGGTGCTCCGGCAATGACATCCAGAAGCCGTTCGAGTCGGAACC
>Ga0247825_10001364_pt1 | contig 15991 bp, 11 predicted proteins | sample 13C_Vanillin_Day_FD_194413 | JGI IMG/M metagenome (GOLD analysis project Ga0247825, IMG submission 194413) | Soil microbial communities from agricultural site in Penn Yan, New York, United States - 13C_Vanillin_Day48 | ecosystem: Environmental > Terrestrial > Soil > Agricultural land | place... | reverse complement strand
CTTCCATCTGCCTGTGCAGAGCGGCTCGGATCGCATCCTCAAGATGATGCGCCGCGACTACACCGTGGTGGAGTACCTGGAGCGCCTCGAGAAGCTGCGCGCCGCCCGGCCCGGCATCGCCGTCACCACCGACATCATCGTGGGCTTCCCGGGCGAGACGGATGAGGACTTCGAGCTCACCATGAAGCTCACCGAGCAGGTCCGCTACGAGAACCAGTTCTCCTTCATCTACAGCCCCCGCCCCAAGACAGGCGCCGCCCTGCGCGAGAAGGACTGGGGCCCTGTGCCCCACGAGGTGAAGATCGCCCGCCTGGAGCGCCTGCAGAAGCTCCAGCGGAAGATCTGCGGCGAGATCGCCGCTACCCAGGTGAGCCTGGAGGTGGAGGTGCTCGTCGAGGGCCACTCCAAGTACGACGCCGCCAAGCGCTTCGGCCGTACCCCCGAGAACCGCACCGTCAACTTTGATGGCGATGCCCCCGCAGGCGCTCTCGTGAAGGTCCTCGTCGAGCGCGCCACACCCAATCAGCTCATGGGCCGTCAGACGGCGGTGGTCATGGCACCTACCGTCATGCCCCCTCCCGCCGAGGCCTTGGCCGGCGTCCAACCGGACCGGTTTCCTCTGGTCGTGACGTAAGGGGGCGGCCAATTCGGCCATCCAAAACGCTGACGAGGGGGGGTGGGGCGTGGTAGGAGCAGACGTATGGCGATCGTGCCCGAGACCGTGTTGAAGGCGTGCCCCATCTTCAAGGGGTTCACCGACACTGGCATCGCGATCTTCGCCACCATCGCCGTCCCTCGCGCCTTCCCCAAGGGCACCCAGCTCTTCACGGAGGGCAAGAAGGGCGAGTCCTGCCTCATCGTCGGTGAGGGCACCGTCCGCCTGAGCGCCAAGAACCAGGCCGGGGAGGAGATCTCCCTGGGAGATGTGGGCTCAGGAGAGCCGCTGGGCGAGCTCGCGCTCGTGCAGACGGGCGACCGGCTCTGCACCGCCACCGCCATGACGGATGTCTCCGCCCTGGAGATCCGCCATGCCGATTTCCAGAAGCTTCTCATCCAGAAACCGCAAGCGTGCGTGAAGCTGTTGATGGGCATCGTCGTGTACTTCGGCCAGAAGGCGCGCGACAACCGCGAGATGCTCCGTACGCTCGTCGGAAAGGCCCCTGCCGCTCAGTGAGCCCGTGCTAGCTTGAGTGCCGCTCATGCGTGCGCGCGCCCCGGCGATAGTGATGCTCCTGGCCCTCGCGGCCGCTCCGCTGGCGTACGCCGAGGCCGACTGGTTCACCCGCATCTACACGCCCGCCGGGGTCGAGCTCCGAACCGATGCCCGCGTCTTCACGCTCTTCTGCCTGCTCAACCTCGCCGGCTACGACGCCGGCCCGCTGCGCCGAGAGCACCCCGTCCCCGCCTACCGCTACCCGCCTGCCCGCACTCTCGTGCGCGAGACCCTGGCTGGCGCGGACCCTACGGTGCTCCAGCGCGCCCAGGCCTTCTTCGACGCCCACCCGCTGCCCCTGGAGCGCTACCTGGCCCTTGCGGTCCGCATGGAAGACGAGCCCGAGGTGCCCGCCGAGCTGCGCGAGCTGGAAGGGCTCGAGGCGCTCCTCGATCTGGCGGACTCGAAGTGGCCTGTCCCTGTCCTCCGGACCGAGACCTTCGATGACTACCGCGCTGCGATGCGCTCCTACCTTGCAGCCGTGGATGCCCCGCTCCAACGTGTGCGGAGACTCCTCCGCCTGCCGGAAAGCGGGCCGGGCATCCGGATTGCCGTTAATCTGCTCGGCGCGGAGGGTTGGGTTCGGGGTTTTCGCACGGAGACGGGGATGGCGGTGGTGGTGGGACCGGGTAGGACTCCAGAGCTGGAGCGCGTGCTGTGGGAGTACGCACGGCTCATGCTGCCGCCTCGAGTAGGGGAGCAGGCGCAGGCTCGGTGGGCTGCTGGGCCGGCCCTCTTGCGAGAGGCCCAGGCGCTGGGCGCACGGGAGGCGACGGTGGGGGAGTACGCGGTGGCGCTGGTGAGCCGGGCGGCGGCGCTGGCGGCCTTGGAGGCGCCGGACTCGGCCTACGAGACAGCAAGCCGCGAGGGTTACTTCGGGTTGAAGGCGCTGACGGGAAGTTTTGGGGACTCGCGCCCGGTTGATGCCTGGGTGCTGGAGGGGCTGGCTCGGATAGGGACCGGGCAGGCTCCCCGGAAGTGAATGAGAGGCTAGGACGACGCGTGGAAGAGTTACTCACCAACCTGCTGAGCAACACCCAAGGCATCTTTGCCTATGGGACTGTCTTCCTGATCCTCCTGGTGTGTGGGCTCGGAGTCCCACTGCCTGAGGACATCTCGCTCATCCTGGGAGGCTGGCTGGCGCACAAGGGCGCCGCGAACCTGCCCATCATGATGGTGGTGGGCTTCGTGGGCATCCTCGCGGGCGACAGCCTGATCTTCAAGTTCGGCCGCAAGCTGGGCTCGAACGTGGGGCGCAAGCAGGGCGGCTTCTTCGCGCGCATCATCACCCCAGAGAAACGCGCCAAGGTCGAGGGCCTCTTCGAGAAGCACGGGCAGAAGATCGTCATGATCGCCCGCTTCATGCCGGGGGTGCGCGCGGTGACGTACTTCACCGCCGGCTCGGTGGGCATGTCCTACTGGCGCTTCATCTTCTGGGACGGGCTGGCTGCGCTCTTGTCCGCGCCGGTGTTCGTCTTCCTGGGCTTTCACTTCGGCAGCGAGCTGGACTACCTCATCGACAGGCTGAAGGAGGGGCAGGCCTATGTCCTCGCGGGCCTGGCGGTGATCGGCGTGGGCTGGTTCCTGTGGCGCCGGCGCAAGGCCGCGGCCGCGCGCACCCAGGTGGAGCAGGGCGGGACGATCGCCTCCGTGGTGCCTGTCCTCTCTCAGGAGTCCAGCTCAGGCCCTGGGCCGTTCCTGGACGCCGCGGAGAAGAAGGCCGTCGCCGGCCGCACCCGCACCTCCGAGCTGCAGAAGTAGTCAGCGCCGCCCGAAGAGCCCCTTGAGCCAGCCCACGACGCCCACCTTCTTCGCGGGCTGATCTGAGACGGCGGGGATGCCTGTCCGGGACGGGGCCTTGGCACCGGGGGACGCAGGAGGCTCGGGGGGATTCTCCTGCGCCAGCCGCTCCTTCACCGCCTCGGGAGTGTCCCGCGTGGAGAAGGTGCTGGAGACCTCGCGCCCCGTGGAGTTCTCCTTCGCCGTCACCTTCAGCAGGGACTCGCTGTTCACCTCGAAGCTGATCGTCACCTGCACCTCGCCGCGCGGGCGATGAGGCAGGCCCGCCAGCTTCAGCGTCCCCAGGAACTCGTTCTCCGCCACCCGGATCGACTCTCCCTGGAAGATGCTCACCTCGAGCTCCGCCTGGTTGTCGCGGTGGGTGGACAGCGTGTACATCTTTGTCGCTGGCAGCGGCGCGTTGCGATCCATCACCACCTTGAAGCGCCCGCCCGGCAGCCCCACGCCAATCGCCATGGGCAGCACGTCAATGAGGGTGAGGCCCTCCTTCTGCCCCAGGCTGTGCGCCATCAGCGCCGCGCCCAGCGCCACCGCCTCGTCCGGGTGCACGTTCTTGGTGGGCGGCTTGCCGAAGAACTTCGTGATCTTCTCGTGCACCAGCGGGAAGCGGCTCTGGCCTCCCACCAGCACCACCTCCTGGATGTCCTTGGAGGTGAGCCCCTTGGCCTCGAGCACCTCGCCGCAGACCTCGAGCGTGCGATCCACCAGGCTCTCGGTCAGCTCGATCAGCTTCTTGCGCGTGAGGGTGACGTCCAGATCGTACGGCGTGTTGTCGATCATCGTCACGAACGCCACGTGGATGCGCATGTCCGTGCGCTCCGACAGCGCGCACTTGGCGCGCTCGGCCGCATCGTGGATGCGCTGCATGGCCACCCGATCCCCCTGGAAGACCTTGCCCGTCTGCTTCTGGAACTCCTCCAGCAGGTACTCGACGATGGCGTTGTCGAAGTCGATACCGCCCAGGAAGGTGTCGCCGCCGGTGGAGATCACCTCGTAGACGGTGTCGTGCAGCTCCAGCACGGACGCGTCGAAGGTACCACCGCCCAGATCGTAGACGAGGATGCGCTGGTTCAGCTTGCGCCCGTAGCCGTACGCGAGCGCCGCCGCGGTGGGCTCGTTGAGGATGCGCTCCACGTAGAGCCCGGCCAGCTGTCCGGCCTCGCGCACCGCCTGGCGCTGGTTGTCGTTGTAGTAGGCGGGCACCGTGACCACCGCCCTGGAGATCGACTGGCCCAGCTGGTTCTGCGCGACCTCGCGCACCTCGCGCAGGATCATCGCGGAGATCTGCTGCAGCGAGAAGACGCGGTTGCCCAGCTTCACCGCCGCCTCGCCGTTGTCTCCCGGCGCTACCTCGTAGTGGAAGCGATCCTTGATGTGCTGGACAATGGGCGAGTCGTACGCGCGGCCGACCAGGCGCTTGGCGCCGTACACCGTCTGCCGTGGGTTGGTCAGCATCTGGCTCTTGGCCGGGTGCCCGACGATCAGCTTCCCTTTCGCATGGAGCGCCAGGATGGAGGGCACCGTGTTGTGGCCCTCGCGGCTGCGCAGCACCTCGGGCTTGCCCTTGACCACGTAGGCCGCGCACGAGTTGGTCGTGCCCAGATCGATCCCGATGATCGGGCCGTCGCGCTTGGGCTCCTCCTTGGGAGGCTCGAAGGGAGGAGCGTTGGGCACCGCGGACACGCCGGCCGAGACGACCGGAGTATGGGTGCCCGAAGGAGTGCGCACGGTAGGCACGGACGTCGAAGGTGTCCGGGGCTCGTACGGTACCGGGGGCGCGGCAACAGGCGTGGGCGGCTCGGGCTCTACGGGGGGCGCGACAACAGGCGTGGGCGGCTCGGGCTCTACGGGGGGCGCGGCAATGGGCGTGCGTGGCTCGGGCGGTACGGGAGGCGCAACCTCCGAAGCAGGTGCGGGCGGTGCTCCCGGAGCTTGGGGTGCGACAGTGTAGTCAGGAGTCCCGACGCCCAGGGGCACCGGGGGCTCTGAGGACTGGGCGTGGGGCAGGGAGGCGAGGGCGGTGTCCAGGAAGCGCTTCGTCTCGGGATCGAGCGTGAGGAAGCGCAGCCCCATGCCGGAGATGCCCTGGCCCTGCTGCCCGGTGACGAAGTGGACGATCGCCGAGGCGTAGATGATTCGCGCCCCAGTGGAGAGCTTGAGATCCAAAGTAACGGCGGTCCCCGGAGGCTTCACCGTCTTGGAGCGCAGGTAGATGCCGCCCCGAGTGATGTTGGCGCCGTACTTCGCGAGGAACTCTTCCGGAGTGGCGAAGGGGAGCTTGACCGCCAGCCCGATCGGCCCCTGATTGGAATCCGTCAAGGCGTCATCCCGTACGTAGTGGGTAGGCGCGAGTATCGCCTGATCCCAGAGGGAAGGCACCAAAACAGCCGACTGTTGGGACTCGGGACCGTTGCGAGCGTGCCTTCAGGCACGTATGGAAGCGGTCCCGCTGGGCGATGGAGCCCTGCGGCGCTCCGGGAGCCCTCATGCTCAACCCTGATGTCCGGCTCGCGCTCACGTTTGACGACGTGCTGCTGCTGCCCGCCGAGAGCTCGGTGACCCCTCGAGAGGTCGAGCTGTCCACGCGCCTGACGCGCAACCTGCGCCTGAACATGCCGCTGCTGTCAGCGGCCATGGACACCGTCACCGAGTCCCGCACGGCCATCGCCATGGCGCAGGAGGGGGGCATTGGCGTCATCCACAAGAACATGACACCTGAGCAGCAGGCGCTCGAGGTGCTCAAGGTGAAGAAGTTCGAGAGCGGCATGGTGGTGGATCCCGTCACCATTGATCCGGAAGCGCCGCTGGCGCGCGCCATCGAGCTGATGCGCCAGCACAGCGTGTCCGGCATCCCCGTGACGAAGGGCCGGCGGCTGGTGGGCATCGTCACGAGCAGGGACGTGCGCTTCGAGACAAACCTCACCCAGAAGGTAGACCAGGTGATGACGCGCAAGCTCGTCACCGGGCGCGAGGGCATCAACGAGGCCGAAGCCAAGCAGCTCCTGCACCAGCACCGCATCGAGAAGCTCCTGATCGTCAGCGAGGAGTTCGAGCTCAAGGGGCTGATCACGATCAAGGACATCGAGAAGCGGCGCACGCACCCCAACGCGGCCAAGGACGCCAAGGGGCGCCTGCTGTGCGCCGCGGCGGTGGGTGTCTCCCCGGATCGCGAGGCCCGCCTTGACGCGCTGGTGAAGGCCGGGGTGGACGTGATCGTGGTGGACACGGCGCACGGGCACTCCAAGGGCGTGATCGAGGGCGTGCGCGACACGCGCAAGAACTTCAAGGGCTTCGAGCTGATCGCCGGCAACGTGGCCACCGCCGAGGGCACCCGCGCGCTGATCCAGGCGGGAGTGGACGCGGTGAAGGTGGGCATCGGCCCGGGCTCCATCTGCACCACCCGCGTGGTGGCCGGCGTGGGCGTGCCGCAGATCACCGCCGTGGATGACTGCGCTCGCGAGGCGGAGAAGCACGACGTCCCCATCATCTCGGACGGAGGCATCAAGTACTCGGGTGACATCGTGAAGGCGATCGCCGCCGGGGCCAGCTCGGTGATGATCGGCTCGCTCTTCGCGGGCACCGAGGAGGCGCCGGGCGACGTCATCCTGTACCAGGGCCGCAGCTACAAGAGCTACCGGGGCATGGGCTCGCTGGGCGCCATGAAGCAGGGCGCCAAGGATCGCTACTTCCAGGCGGACGTGGAGGCGGTGAAGCTGGTGCCGGAGGGCATCGAGGGGCGCGTGCCGTACAAGGGCACCCTGTCGATGAACATCCACCAGATGCTGGGGGGTATCCGCAGCGGCATGGGGTACGTGGGCTGCAGCAGCATCGAGGAGCTGCGCCGCAAGGCCCAGTTCATCCGCATCACCTCGGCCGGGCTCAAGGAGAGCCATGTGCACGACGTGATCATCACCGAGGAGGCGCCCAACTACCGGGTGGAGTAGGGCGCCCGGCCAGCGCGGCTACCTGCTGCCGCGGCGCCTGCCGCCCGGTGTGGCGGGGGTCTCCTCGGCGGCGGGCGTGGCCGCGACAGAGACCTTCTTCTCCGCGCTGGCCACACGGTTGAGGAGCGTGTCCTTGTCGTCTGGGGCCAGCGTCTCGATGGCCTGCCGCAGGGTGTTGAAGTCCAGGCGGGCGATGGTGACGGTGTTTCCCCCGCGGATCTCCTGGACGGTGGGCACGTCCACCAGCTCCCGGACGTAGGTCTCGAACTCCACCCGCACGTCGGCGGTCTGCTGGATGCAGACATCCTTGGCGTTGACGATGGCGCCCGCGCCCTCCTTGTACTGGAGGTCCGGGTTGCGGCTCATCGCCTCCTCGAAGGTCTGCGTGCGCTTGCGCAGGGACTCGTACAGGGTGATGTAGTCCGTGAGCCGCTCCGTCTCGGGACGGTTGACGTTGCGGGCCTTGTTCAGCTCCTCGTTGGTGTTCTCGCAGGAGAGCTTCTCCAGCTCACCGGCCTTGGGGGAGTCCTTCACCGCCAGGTTCGAGGTGTCCCGGTCGAGCCGCTCATCCGAGGTGAGCTCCCGTGCTGCACAGCCGGTGACAGACAGGAAGAAGACAGTGGCAGCAGCAGACAGACGGCGCATCCAGAACCTCGAAGGAGTTGATTTTCCAAAGTTTGTAGCGGTATGGGCCGCCCTCCGTCAACGACGCCTGGGGAGAACCTCATGGATATCCACGCCGAGAAGATCCTGATCCTCGACTTCGGCAGCCAGTACACGCAGCTCATCGCCAGGCGCGTCCGCGAGCTGGGCGTCTACTGCGAGATCCACCGCCCGGATCTGCCCGAGGAGCAGATCCGCCGTTTCGCCCCGCGCGGCATCGTGCTCTCCGGAGGCCCCGCCTCGGTGGAGGCGGAGGGCTCGCCGCGGTGCGATCCGTACGTGTTCCAGGCGGGCGTGCCAGTGCTCGGGATCTGCTACGGGCTGCAGCTGCTGGCCAAGCTGCTGGGAGGCCGGGTGGATCGGTCCGCCCACCGCGAGTACGGCCCGGCGGAGGTGGAGGTGCTCGCCACCAGAGGACCCTTCACCGAGTTCAACCGGGGCGATCGGGTGAAGGTGCTGATGAGCCATGGAGATCGCGTGGAGGCGCTCCCGCCAGGGTTCGAGGCTATCGGGCGCAGCGCTAACTCGCCCTTCGCGGCGGCGGCGCATGTCTCGAAGCCGGTGTACGGGCTCCAGTTCCACCCGGAGGTGGTGCACACCCCGCGGGGTAAGGAGATGCTGCGCGCGTTCCTGTTCGGCGACTGCAAGGTGAGCGGCTCCTGGACGATGAAGGGGTTCATCCAGGAGGCCGAGGAGGCCATCCGCCGCCAGGTCGGCGAGCACGGGCGCGTCATCTGCGGGCTGTCGGGTGGAGTGGACAGCTCGGTGGCGGCGCTGCTGCTGCACCGGGCGATCGGGGCGCGGCTGCAGTGCATCTTCGTGGACAACGGGCTGCTGCGGCAGGGCGAGCGCGCCCAGGTGGAGGCGCTCTTCGTGGATCGGTTCCACGTGCCGCTGAAGACGGTGGATGCCAGGGCGCGGTTCCTGGAGAAGCTGGCCGGAGTCACCGATCCGGAGAAGAAGCGGAAGATCATCGGCCGCGAGTTCATCGCCGTGTTCGAGGAGGCCGCGCGCGAAGTGCACGACGCGGAGTTCCTGGCGCAGGGGACGCTCTACCCGGACGTGATCGAGTCCGTCTCGTACAAGGGCCCGTCCGTCACCATCAAGAGCCACCACAACGTGGGCGGGCTGCCGGAGCAGATGAAGCTCAAGCTGGTTGAGCCGCTGCGGGAGCTGTTCAAGGACGAGGTGCGGGTGCTCGGACGAGAGCTGGGGCTGCCGGATGAGATGGTGAGCAGGCAGCCGTTCCCGGGGCCGGGGCTGGCCATCCGTGTGCTGGGCGAGGTGACGGATGCACGGCTGGAGCTGGTACGGCGGGCGGATGCGATCGTTCAGGAGGAGATCCGCCAGGCTGGGCTCTACACGGAGCTGTGGCAGGCCTTCGCGGTGCTGCTGCCCGTGCAGAGCGTGGGGGTGATGGGCGACGAGCGGACCTACGAGTCCACCTGCGTGCTGCGCGCGGTGACGAGCGTGGACGGCATGACCGCGGACTGGGCACGGTTGCCATTCCCTGTGCTGGAGCGCATCTCCACGCGGATTACCAACGAGGTCCGTGGCATCAACCGCGTGGTCTACGACATCTCCTCCAAGCCCCCGGCCACTATCGAGTGGGAGTAGGAAAGAGCCGGTTTTGGCTTGCGCTGTCGCGGCACATGGCTACTTATGTCCCCGGATCTCCCAACTCCCCGATCCGAAATAAAAGGGTGAGCGGGCTGTTTGAGGGAACGCTGTGGGATATCGGCTGGGTGTGAGACATACAGCATGGTTGATCCTTGCCACCTTGGTGGCGGGAGTGTTCCCGGGTGCGCTCGCACCCTTGGGGCTGAGGGCTTACCGCGCCAACGCTCCGGTGGAGCACAAGGAGCCGTGCAAGGAGCAGGTGGATGCAGAGCCGCTCAAGCTCCTGGGTGTCGCGCAGCGCAAGGGATATGCGGGCCCGACGCGGGGCTGGCTGACCCTCCGCGCTCCTCGCTTCCAAAAGCCTCGTCCGCAGTTCCTCTCGCTCTCCTCTAGCTACGAAGATCCCCGGCAAGTGCTACTCCCTCCCCGGTTCGATCCGCCTCCAGACGGACGCGTGTGAGGTCCGCCCCGCTCGGGGCGTGAGTCTCGCTGTCTTCTGTCCTTCCACTTGTTCAACAACAACCTGGGTCCCCGGGCTCCTCCGGTCTTCGTTCTCGCACGAAGCCGACGACAGGAGTCGTGTGCCCAAAGAAAGAGAGATGTCATCATGCAGAAGCTGATCGAAGGCCTTCACCGCTTCCAGTCCGAGATCTTCAGCACTCAGCGCGAGCTGTTCGCGAAGCTCGCCAATGGCCAGAACCCCGAGGTGCTGTTCATCACCTGCTCGGACAGCCGTATCAACCCCAGCCTGATCACCCAGACGGATCCGGGAGATCTGTTCATCCTGCGGAATGCGGGGAACATCGTGCCCTGCTATAGCCACGGCACGCAGGGCGAGGACGCCACCATTGAGTTCGCGTTGGCGGGGCTGAAGGTCAAGCACATCGTCGTGTGCGGGCACTCCGGGTGCGGCGCGATGAAGGGGTTGCTGGAGCCGACGGCCTTGGAGACGCTCCCGGCGATGAAGGCGTGGCTGAAGCACGCCGAGACCACACGGGAGCTCATCCGCGACAACTACCAGCACCTCCACGGTGACGCGCTGCTCACCGCTACCGCTCAAGAGAATGTCCTGGTCCAGTTGGAGAGCCTGCGCACACACCCGACGGTCCGCGAGCTGTTGGAGCAGCGGGCCATCACGCTGCATGGCTGGGTCTACAAGATCTCCACTGGACAGGTATTCAGCTATGACCCGGACCGCGGGCAGTTCCTGCCGCTCGTGGCGGCGCCGGATGTACCCCTGGCTCCTCGTCCGCATGATCGCCTCCGGCAGCTCGAGGTCCGGGAAGTGGAGCGGACAACCGCGGCCATGGCCACCTTGCGGAACAGCGTCTAGTCTGCCGCCCCACTCATGACATCCCCGCCGTCTGGAGGTCTCCGTTGATTCGCAAGCTCCTCGTCGCCAGCGTGGGCGCTGCCCTCGTATCCAGCTCCTGTGCGACCACTGCCGCACAGGAGGGCAGCAGCTCCATGCAGAGCAACACCTCGATCATGGTTCCCCAGCCGGAGAACCCGCTGCTGGCCCGGTGGGCGGGGCCCTATGGCGGGGTGCCCGCCTTCGACAAGGTCCAGGTCGCGCACTTCAAGCCCGCCCTGGAGGAGGCGATGGAGCAGGCCCGCCGCGAGATCGCCGTAATCGCGGACAACACGGCCGCGCCGGACTTCGAGAACACCATCGCCGCGATGGATGACGCGGGGCGGACGCTCGACAGCGTGTCGACGATCTACAGCGTCTGGGCCTCGACCATGAATGGGCCGGAGTTCAAGGCCATCGAGCGCGAGATGGCGCCCAAGCTCGCCGCGTTCGAGGACGAGATCACCCAGAACGAGAAGCTCTTCCGGCGGATCGAGGCGGTCTACAACTCGCCGGACAAGGCGAAGCTGACTCCCGAGCAGCAGCGCCTTGTCTGGCTCCGCTACACCAACTTCGTCCGCGCGGGCGCCAGGCTCGACACGGCGGCGAAGAAGCGCGTAGCCGAGATCAACGAGCGCCTCGCCTCGCTCTACACCTCCTTCAGCCAGAACGTGCTGGGCGACGAGGAGCAGTACGCTGTCATCCTCGAGTCGGAGGCCGACCTTGCCGGCCTGCCCGAGTCCATCCGGGCGGGCGCCGCGGCCGCGGCCGAGGCGCGTGGGCAGAAGGGCAAGTGGGCCATCACCAACACGCGCTCTGCGATGGAGCCTTTCCTGACGTACTCGGCTCGGCGTGACCTGCGCGAGAAGGTCTGGCGCAACTACGTCAACCGCGGGGACAACGGCGACGCGCGCGACAACAACGCGACCATCACCGAGGTCCTCAAGCTGCGGGCCGAGCGGGCGAAGCTGCTGGGCTACGCGACGCATGCGCACTGGCGGCTGGAGAACGCCATGGCCAAGACACCTGAGCGCGCCATGGCGCTGATGGAGGCCGTATGGACCCCAGCCGTCGCCCGTGTTCGCGAGGAGGTCGCGGACATGCAAGCGATCGCCGACAAGGAGGGCGCGAAGCTGAAGATCGCTCCCTGGGACTACCGCTACTACGCGGAGAAGGTCCGCAAGTCGAAGTACGATCTCGATCAGAACGAGGTGAAGCCGTACCTGCAGCTGGAGAAGCTGCGCGAGGGGATGTTCTGGGTTGCGGGAGAGCTGTTCGGCTTCTCGTTCGAGCCGGTGAGCGGCGTGCCGGTCTACCACCCGGATGTTCGTGTCTGGGAGGTGAAGGACAAGGCCACCGGCCGGCACATTGGCCTCTGGTACTTCGATCCGTATGCGCGGCCGGGGAAGCGCTCGGGGGCGTGGATGAACTCCTACCGCCAGCAGGAGCGCTTCCGGGGCGAGGTGACGACGATCGTCTCCAACAACTCCAACTTCGTGAAGGGACAGCCGGGCGAGCCGGTCCTCATCAGCTGGACGGACGCCGAGACGCTCTTCCACGAGTTCGGCCACGCGTTGCACGGGCTGAACTCCCAGGTGAACTATCCCTCGCTCTCTGGCACCTCCGTGGCGCGAGACTTCGTCGAGTTCCCCTCACAGCTGCTGGAGCACTGGCTCTCCACGCCCGAGGTGCTGAACCGGTTCGCTCTGCACTATCAGACGGGCAAGCCCATCCCGGCGGAGCTGGTGGCCCGGATCACGAAGGCGTCCACGTTCAACCAGGGCTTCGGGACGGTGGAGTACCTGTCGAGCGCCCTGGTGGACATGAAGCTGCACCTGGCGGGCGATCGGCAGATCGATGCGGATGCATTCGAGCGCGACACGCTGAAGGCGCTGGGCATGCCGGAGGAGATCGTGATGCGGCACCGGACGCCGCAGTTCGGCCACGTGTTCGCGGGTGACGGGTACTCGGCGGGCTACTACAGCTATCTCTGGTCCGACACCCTGACGGCTGACGCCTACGAGGCCTTCACGGAAGGGAAGGGGGCCTACGATCGGGACGTGGCCGAGCGCCTGCGGAAAAACGTCTTCTCGGTGGGCAATACGCTTGATCCTGCGGATGCCTACCGCTCCTTCCGGGGCAAGGATGCGGGCATCGACGCCCTGATGCGCAAGCGCGGCTTCCCCGTGCCTGGCGCTGCAACGCAGAAGAAGGCGAAGTAAGGACGGATCAGGGCTTCCACTCCTCTTCTCCCAGAGGAGCAAAGCACGCCTCCACGTCCTCGTCGCGGACCTCGGCCAGGGTGGCGGGGTTCCAGCAAGGACGCTGGTCCTTATCCACCAGCACGGCCCGGATGCCCTCTCGGAAGTCCGGGAGGGCTGTGATGTTCTGGCTGAGCCGGTACTCGATGGCGGCGACCTCTGGATAAGGAAGGGAGCGGCACCGCCGGAGCTGCCGTAGTGTCACCTTCAGGCTCGTCGGGGACATGCGCGCCAGGGTGGCCCGGGTCGTCTCGGCCCACTCGGTGCCCTCGGCCGCGAGAGCATCGAGGATCTCCTCCATCCGGTCCGCCTTGAAGCACCGATCGATGGCATCCTGCTGCGAGCGGAGCGGCGCCGGGCCAGCGTCCGTGGTGAAGGAGGAGAGAACACGGGAAGCCACCTCGTGGGCCGACCCGCTCCCCCAATCCGCGTCCCCCAGCGCCCCCAGCAGCGCGTGGAGCCGGGTGTGCTCCACGTGGTGCGTGCCATAGCCCACCCACATCGCGTCCGCGGCAGTGCCCCGCGCCCCCGTGAGCGCCATATAGCTCCCCACCTCGCCGGGGAAGCGCGGAAGGAACCACCCACCGCCCACATCCGGGAAGAAGCCAATGGCCGTCTCCGGCATGGAGAACACAAGCCGCTCGGTGACGACGCGGTGTGAGCCATGGATAGAGAGGCCCAGCCCGCCCCCCATGCTGATGCCGTCCACGAGCGCGATGAACGGCTTCTCGTAGTGATGGATGCGGTGGTTGAGGGCGTACTCCTCGCGGAAGTAGGCACGGGATAGAGGCTCCTCCCCCCCGGGCACTGGCTTCCCCATCGAGAGAGCCACCGCGCGCACGTCACCTCCGGCGCAGAAGGCTTTTCCACCCGCGCCGCGGATCACCACCGCCTTCACCTCGGGCATCCGGGCCCAGGCGTCCAACTGCGGATGGATGGCCCGGACCATCCCAAGATTGAGCGCGTTGAGTGCCCGAGGACGGTCGAGCACCACCAGTCCGATGGGGCCGCGCCTCTCCAACTGCACGTCGTTGCTCATGGCAAACGGTGTACTTGATTTCGTGGGAAACGCTCTGCCAATGACGGTAGAAGCCAGAGCTCAGGCGGCCCTCTGCCTTGCCGCCCGGGAGGAACTGACATGGTTCACGAGAGATGCCGTCTGTCCTCTCGTCCGTCCTTGCGCAGGCACTGGCCGGTATGGCTGTGCCTATGGCTGAGTTGCAGTCCTTCTGGTCCCCAGAACGCGCGAGCCTGGCAGCCCCCTGGGACTGCAACGGTGGTGGGGCGCCAGCTTGATTCCAGAGTGGTTGCGCTGAAAGAGCAGAATGGAGCGGCGGATCACCCTTCGACGGAGGGGCGAGAGCGGGCCGTCGCGGCTTGGCGTCAAGCACCTGACGAGGACAGCGCGCTGGAGCTGGCGCAGGCCTACTTCCCAGAGTTCTCCAATACCCCGGAAGAGCAACCGTTGAAGGCGCCCGTCAGCCCAGCGGCTGCCCTGCGCGTGAAATGGGCGGCCACCGAGGGAGGAGACCTGGAGATCGCCACGCGAGGCTCTGTCTTCATCGTGAGGCAAGAGGGAGGCGCTACCCCCGCATCGGGAGATGGGAAGAGAGCCACCTTCTATGGAGCCAGGCACTTCTGGACTCCAGTGGGCAGGCTCGCGGCCGATGAGAGGGGGCGGTGGTTGACGCAGCGGGTGGAGGAGTACGTGGTGCTGGAGGGGGGAGGGCAGCCATTCCGGGCGCAATACGAAGTCACCGTGCCCGAGGGGGTAGGCGCAGTGAGGGACGCGGGGGACTACCTCGAGTTCCTGGACGGGCGAGAGGTGCCGGTGCTGCGGTTGCACTACGCGGTGGCTCGGGACAGCGCGGGGCTCAGCCGTCAGGGCGAAGTGAGGCTCTGGGCCGTGACGGCCGAGCCGATGAAAAGCCAGGGAGCGCTGCCCCGGCTCGCGCTGAAAGGCCGGACGCTGTGGGTGGAGATGGAGGTGGAGTTGGAGGGAATGGAGGGCCCTGTCGTGGTGGATCCAGGCTGGAGTTCCACCAACTCCCTGGCCACTGCCCGCAGTGGTCACTCGGGGACGCTGTTGCCCTCGGGCAAGATGCTCATAGCCGGAGGCTCCACCAGCAGTGGCGGCAGTCCCCTCACCAGTGCAGAGGTATATGACCCCGAGACAGGTACCTGGACTTCTGTCGGCTCCATGCTGACTGGCCGGTCGTCCCACTCGGCGACGCTGCTGCCCTCGGGCAAGGTGCTCGTCGCCGGGGGCTCTTCCGGCACCCTCGGCAGCTCCTTCGCTGATGCAGAGGTGTATGACCCCAGCACGGGCACCTGGGCTTCCACCGGTTCCATGATCTCCGCGCGCTTCAGCCACACAGCGACGCTGCTGCCTTCGGGCAAGGTGCTCGTCGTCGGCGGCTACAACATCAGCAACGCCCTCGCCAGCGCGGAGCTATATGACCCCGGGGCGGGCACCTGGGCTTTCACCGCCTCCATGGCCACCGAGCGCTACGGCCATACGGCGACGCTGCTGCCCTCGGGCAAGGTGCTCGTCGCCGGGGGCTCCAACGGCAGTACCGTTCTCGCCAGCGCGGAGGTGTATGACGCCGGGGCGGGCACCTGGGCTTCCACCGGCTCCATAGCCACTGCCCGCAGCAACCACACGGCGACACTGCTGCCCTCGAGCAAGGTGCTCGTCGCAGGGGGCTTCGGCAACTCCTTCAGCGCCCTCGCCAGCGCGGAGGTGTATGACGCCGGGGCGGGCACCTGGGCTTCCACCGGCTCCATGGCCTCTGCCCGCAACAGCCACACGGCGACGCTGCTGCCCTCGGGCAAGGTGCTCGTTGCCGGGGGCTTCAGCGGCGGCAGCTACCTGGACAGTACGGAGGCGTATGACCCCGGGACGGGCACCTGGGCTTCCACTAGCTCCATGGCCGCTGGCCGCAGCAACGCAACCGCAACGCTGTTGCCGTCGGGCAAGGTCCTCCTCGCCGGGGGCGCCAACGGCAGCACCGGCCTCGCCAGCGCGGAGGTGTATGACGCCGGGACGGGCACCTGGGCTTCCACCAACTCCATGACCATCATCCGCAGCAGACATACGGCGACGCTGCTGCCCTCGGGCAAGGTGCTCGTCGCCGTA
>Ga0247825_10001363_pt1 | contig 16004 bp, 14 predicted proteins | sample 13C_Vanillin_Day_FD_194413 | JGI IMG/M metagenome (GOLD analysis project Ga0247825, IMG submission 194413) | Soil microbial communities from agricultural site in Penn Yan, New York, United States - 13C_Vanillin_Day48 | ecosystem: Environmental > Terrestrial > Soil > Agricultural land | place... | reverse complement strand
GAGGAACGGCGCCGGCCCCGCGCCGTCGAGCGCGAACGTATCGGCCGGCGATGCCGTCAGCGAGTAATCCAGCGTCATGCGCATCCTGCCCTCGGGCGTTTCCGCCAGCCGCGCGGTGCGCAGGTAAGACACCCGGCAGACGGGATGAAGCTGCCGGACCAGCACGCGGCGGCGGAACCACTTCGTCTGCCGATCGCCTGACTCGGCCGATTTCAGGAGTCCCAGTGCGTCGAGCGGGATGTCGGTGCGGCGCTTCGCCAGTCGGGACGCGGTGCGAAGCTTGCGCTCGAGGAAGACACGGGCCTCGTCGCCGTACCTCCGCACCCGGTACTTGCTCCGCCCATAGGAGCCTCGGCGGTGGAACACGTCACGCTCGGCCGTGTCGAGATACAGGGTCGAGACCCGGTATTCGTCCGCGTGCGGACCGGTGCCGTGCGGGTCGGCGGCGAGCCGTTCGCGCGCCCACTCGCGGATTTGAATGCCCGTCGCTTCGTTGACCAGGAACTTGATTTCGGCCGTATACCCGTTGTCGCCCGCGCCCATGGATGTAACGTTAGGGTAACTCAGCTACGACGCCAGCCCCCGCAATTTCGGGGAATTTACATTTATTTGACACCGCCGGAGTTGGGTGGGGCGAGCCGCGCCGAAGCCTTCGGCGAAGGCGGGTCAGGCTCGCCTATCGGAGTGACCGAATCAGCCCGTGCGGGCAGGCTCCCAGCGACGGCCGAGCGCAATGATTCGATCGAGCAGGCGCTCGTAGGGCAGGCCGCTGACCTCCGCCGACTCGGCGAAATCTTCCCCATAGGCGATGTTGGGGTTCGGATTTGCCTCGAGCACGAACATCCGCCCCTCGTCGTCCACGCGGAAATCGACGCGCGCGTAGCCATTGAGATCGAGCGCGCGGTACGTGCGCTTGGCAACCCGCTGCATCTGTTCGGCCAGCGCGGGGTCGACGCGCGCACGATCGGTCATGATGCCGTGCTTCTTCTGATATTGCGTGCTCCACTTCACGCGTTCGGTCGCGATCTTCCAGCGGTTGTCCGGCATCTTGTCGAACGACATTTCCCAGGCGGGGAACGCCTCGAGCCGCTCGTTGCCGAGGACGCCGACGTAAATCTCCCGGCCATCGACGAACTGCTCGACGATGGCCGCCGTGCCCAGGTTCTCGTGGATGAAGCTGACGCGGCGCGCGAGCTGATCGTGATTCTCCACGACGGACGCCTGCGAGATGCCGGCGGACGCCTCGAAGAACAGCGACTTGACGATCATCGGAAACGCGAGGCGCTTGGGCAGCACCGGCTTCCGCCCCGGCCGCACGACGGCGAACTCCGGCACGCGGATGCGGTGGTAGGCGAGGAGCTTTTTCGACAGCGCCTTGTCGCGTGCGAGCACGAGCCCCCGCGGATTACACCCGGTATAGGGCAGCCGCAGCAGCTCGAGATAGCTGACGACGTTCTGATCGAAGGTCGTCACGTCTGCGAACGCCTCCATCAGGTTGAAGACGATGTGCGGTTTGAAGTCTTCGGCGCTCGGACGGATGCCGCTCAGGTCGTCGTGGATGCCGAGCACGTGCACCGTGTGCCCCAGCTCGCGGAGCGTTTCGATGACGTCGTACTCCATCTTCCACTCCGCCTCGAGAATGTCGATGCCCGTCGTGTCCTCGGGCGGAACGAGGTGGTCATGGACGAGCGCGAGAATGCGGACTTTCTTCACAGGAACAACCGATGCCCGCCGCTGTGCAGATAGTTCATCACCTGCACGGTGAGCAGCACCGTGAACTCATGCCGCGCCTGTTCCTCGGAGCTGCGTACCCGCAGCTTCAGCTCGCGGCAGCGGGCGACCATGTCCTCGAGGACCTGATCGATTGTGTACTGATAGATCCCTGTCCAGCTGGCGACGACGCGGCGCACCGGACGACGAATGCGGCCGATGAACTGTGCGGCGGTAATGTTGCTGGCGTGCTCCGGCGCATCGGAGAAGATGCGCCGCAGGTCGCGGTCGTAGAAGTTCGGGTGATCGACTCCGTAGTGGCGGCGCTTGTTGCGGTAATGCTGCCGTAACGTCTTCCTCGCGTCGCGCAGCGGTTCGATCTCGGCCTGGTTGTCAACGCGCGGCGCCTGCCCCGCGAGCGAGCGCATCAGCGCGTCCATGTATTCGAGCTTCTGCAGCGCTTTCCACCCTTTGTAGCGATTGGCCCATTCGCTGTTCGGCGTGAGCCAGACGGCGAACGTTTCGGCGAAGTCTTCGTCCGGGTGGCTCTGCGCGTACCAGGCGTCGAGGTGAAGCACGTAGCTCTTGCTGTACGGCTTCGGCGTGTAGAACTCGGGGTATGCGCGCGACGGCAGGCCGAAGATCTCGCGGCGCGCGCGGCGCAGCCGGAGCTTGTACGCGTTGTCGATGGCGTGGCCTGCCTCGTGGCGCAGGATGCGCATGCCCCATTCATGCTCGCCGCCTTCGACTTCGAACATCTGCGTTTCCTCCAGCCGCTCGAGCCGGGGGTGCGCCAGATAGAAGGGGATGGCGATGGCCGTGGCGCCATCCGGGGTGAACCACTCCTCGGCGATGTAGAAATGCAGCGGGAAGCGAAGGCCGCGGTCGTCCAGCTCGGAGCGAAGCTGAGCGATACGGTCGGCGAGGATGCCTTCGACCGTCAGCGGCAGGTCCGCCATCCGGAGATCGAGCAGTTCTTCGTCGCCGAGTTCGGCCCAATCTTCTCGTAACGGACGTCGCGCCATCGTATCGTGGTAGTGCGTAATCCGGCTGAAGCCGGACTCCACATCTGAAGGGCACCTCTTCCGGGGTGCCGCCCGTATAGGGTACAGGTATTAGGTATCAGGGGGTTTAAGCGGCTATGTCACACGTTCGCATCGGGTTGGCGGTTGTCGTGGCCGCGGTGACGTGCATGTCTGTGCTGACAATCGGACAGGAACGCGACCGCGCCAAGGTCGCCGACGAATATAAGTGGAACCTCGCCGACATCTTTACCGATGCGGCCGCGTGGCGGAAACAGAAGGACGCCGTCACCGCCGAGATTCCAAAGCTGCGTGAATTCCGCGGCAAGCTCGGCGCGTCGCCGCAGTCGCTGGCGTCGGCGCTGGAACTGGCGACGCGCCTCAACAAGGAGCTGACCCGCCTCTACGTGTACGCCAGCATGCTGGCCGACACCGATACGCGGATCTCCGAGCCGCAGGGGATGCAGCAGGAGATGCAGCAGATCTATGCGCACTTCGGGGCCGAGGCGTCGTTCATCGAGCCGGAAGTCCTGAAAGTCGGCACGACGACGATTGAGAAGTTCATCGGGTCGGAGCCGCGGCTGAAAACCTACACCTTCTATCTGCGCGACATCGTGCGCCGGGCGCCGCACACGCTCAGCGACGCAGAGGAGAAGCTCCTTGCCGACGCGTCGCCGCTTGCCGGCTCCGCCTCGAACATCTACGGAATCCTGACCAACGCAGACTTCCCGTATCCGACGATCACGATCAGCGACGGCCGCATGGTGAAGGTGGATCAGGCCGGTTACAGCGAGCTGCGGACGTCGAAGAACCGCGATGACCGCAAGGCGGCGATGTCGTCGTTCTTCGGCGCGCTCGGCGGTTTCAGCCGCACGTTCGGCACGACGATCAACTCGGAAGTGCAGAAGGTGCTCTTCTACGCCAGGGCGCGGAAGTACAACTCGAACCTGGACGCATCGCTCGATCCGGCGAACATTCCGGTCACCGTCTACACGCGCCTCGTCGCCGGCGTGAACCGGCACCTGCCCACCTTTCATCGCTACCTGAAGCTGCGCAAGCGGATGATGGAGATCTCCGACGATCTCCACTACTACGATCTGTACGCGCCGCTCGTCTCGTCCGTCGATCTCCGCTACAGCCCCGAGGAAGCGCAGAAGCACGTGCTGGCCGCCTTCGCGCCGCTCGGCAGCGACTATCAGGGCGTCGTCCACCGCGCGTTCAAGGAGCGCTGGCTCGACTGGCATCCGACCGATGGCAAGCGGTCAGGCGCCTACTCCAACGGCGGGGCCTACGACGTGCACCCGTACATGCTGCTCAATTACCTCGGGCAGTACAACGACGTCAGCACGCTGGCCCACGAGCTCGGGCACACGATGCACAGCTACTACTCGAACAAGACGCAGCCGTACCAGACGGCGGATTACGCCACGTTCGTGGCGGAGGTGGCGTCGACGTTCAACGAAGCGCTGCTCATCGACCACATGCTGAAGCAGATCAAGGACACGCCGACGCGGCTGTCGCTGCTCGGCAACTACCTCGAGAACATCAAGGCGACGGTCTTCAGGCAGACGCAGTTCGCCGAGTTCGAGCTGCGGCTGCACGAGATGGCGGAGAAGCGGGAGCCGATTACCGGCGACGCCCTGGCGAAGCTCTATCTCGACATCACGCGCCGCTACTACGGGCACGATCAAAAAGTGACCGTGGTCGACGATTACATCGCGCACGAGTGGAGCTTCGTCCCGCACTTCTACCGTGACTTCTACGTCTTCCAGTACGCGACGTCGTTCACCGCGGCGGAAGCGCTGTCGGCGAAGGTGCTGAGCGGCGACAAGGAAGCGACGAAGCGCTACCTGACGTTCCTGAGCGCCGGCGGGTCGGACTATCCCGTGGAGCTGCTGAAGAAAGCGGGCGTTGACATGACGACCGACGAGCCGCTCGACCTGACCGTCCGGAAGATGAACGCCGTGATGGACGAGATGGAGAAGCTGCTGGTTAGGTAGCTGGGGAGCTGGGTAGCTGGGGAGCTACGCGCAGCGCGCATTGGCGATCTGGCGAACGCGATCGAGGAACGCGGCGGTCCACGCCTTCAGGTCGCGCTCGTCGGCCGTGCCTGCCTGAAACTGCGGAAACCGGGCGTCGGCAAACACGCGTTCAATCTGTTCTTCAGTGATCGCGCCGAGCCGCCGGGCGGCGAGCGCGCGGCCCTCTTCGGACACAGTCACATCCTCGAACGTCGCGCCTTCGAACGGCAGCGCGCGCATGCTGAGCAGGCACGTCGTGCGGTCGTACCACACGGGCAGATCGCGCCACCGCGCCAGGTTGACCTTCGGCGGTCCGAAGGATGCGCCGAGGTCCTGGATCATCGCCACTGGCTGCTCGCAGGTCCCATCACGGCGGACCTGATCCAGGCACACCAGCCGTTGGTTCTGGCTCTTGTTGTCCCAGTGGGCCAGGAAGGCCGCGAGGAGCCGGAACGCATCGACTTCCGCCCGAGGCGCGTCCACGCGATCGAGCTCCCGCCACTCCCAGCCGGTGATCATGTCGGTCTCGATAGCCGTCGCCGGAAACCGCTGCTCGACCGAGACCCATTCGAAATCCGTGAACCCTCCAGCGATCTCTTCGGAGATGAACGGCCTGAGAAACGTCCGCCGGAGGTGTGCGGCGACGAACGGGTGCCGCGGGCAGCCGTAGCAGCGCAGCCGCGGGACGATGGTGACCGTATCGGCCGCGTAGCCGAGCATCCCGAGCAGCGCAGTCGCCGCCGCCTCGCCGTGGATTTCCGCGTCGTGGCCGTACTTCACTTTCACCGTCGGGCCGTCCGCGAACACACAGTCGAACTTCGGCGTCGTGCCCGACGGATCCGACGGCGCGAACCGGCACGAAGGAACCGGGCGGCGCAACGGGCTGGACGGTGAAGAAGCGTGCAGCGATTGCACGCTCGCCGGGAGGACAAAGGCTGCCCGGCGGAGGGCGTCGTTCCGCAGGGCCTTGCCGTCGGCGCCGGTCAACGTGATCGCCGGCGCCTCCCGCTCGTGGAAATCGCCGCGCGGCGGAATCGTCGCGTAGTCGGCGGCGGCAAGCCACGTCGAGATGCCGACGGCGGAGACGAGGAGAGCCGTGGCTAACAGCAAGCCCGGACGCACGACTTGACGTCAGCAAATAGCGCGCCCGCTGAGCCCGGCCGTTCGCTCAGCCCGGCCATATTGCCGGCTCTTTTCCGGGCCGATATGGCGATCGTGCGCGACTCGTCCGGAACGGTTCTGCTGCTCGAGGATGAGGCCAGCCTGCGGGAGCCTCTGGCCCACCTCCTTCGCCTCCGCCGCTACAACGTCATCGAAGTCGACACGGTTGATGCGGCGCTGGCCGCGATTCGCACCGAGCGGCCGGACGCCGCGATCGTCGATCTTCACGTCAAGGACCAGTCCGGGCGCGACGTCATCGTGCGCATGCCGTCGCGGGCGCCGGTGATCATCTTTTCCGGAATGGGCGCGGCAAGCGGCGATCTGGCCCGCATCCGGCCGCGAACGCGTCTGGTTGAGAAGCCGGCCTCGCTGACCTGGGTCATCGATTCGCTGGACGAGATGCTCCAGCGGACGCGGGAGTTCGCGTGAGCTCGCGGGCCTTGGGTCCTTCCGTCCCGGCCATCGCACCAAGGACCGAGGACCAAGGACCAAGGACCAAGGACGGACCATAGGACCAAGAACGGACCAGGAACGAAGGCCTAAGGACCAAGGACTAGAGGATTCTCTTGCCTAGCGCCGACAGCGCCAGCTCTGTAGCGAACTCGGCGGTCGCATTGCGATTGTCGAGCGTCGGGTTCACTTCCACCAGATCAAGCGCGATCAGCTGATTCGAGTCGGCGACCAGCTCCATGATCACGTGCGACTCCCGGTAATCGAGCCCGCCGCGGACCGGCGTGCCGACGCCTGGCGCAATCGTCGGATCGCAGACATCCAGGTCGAACGAGACGTGAATGCCGCCCGTACCGGAGGAGGCCAGCGTGAGCGCGCGCTCGGCGATCGTTGCCGCGCCCTCGCGATCGATGTCCTTCATCGTGAAGACGTGCACGCCCGACGCGCGGATCTGCTCTTTCTCCTCATCGTCGAGATTACGAATTCCGACCAGCACGGTGTGTTCAGGCCGTACGCTCGGAGACTCGCCGATGGACGCCAGCTCTCCCGGCTCCTGTCCGAGCAGCGCCGCGAGCGGCATACCGTGGACGTTGCCGCTGGTCGTTGTCTGCGGCGTGTTCATGTCGGCGTGTGCGTCCACCCAGATCAGGCCGAGCGGCTTGCCGTTGATCCGGCGGATGTAGTCGGCGCTCGCGGCGACCGATCCGGCGGCGATGCTGTGGTCGCCGCCCAGCACCAGCGGCACGGCGCCGGCCTCGAGCGACGCCGAGCAGCTCGCATACAGCGAGCGGCAGACCTCGGCGATCGGCTCGATGTATTTCTTCTGGCGGTCGAGCGCGTCCTGCGTCTCGGCAATCGGAGCGGGGAGATTGCCTTTGTCGACCACCTGGCGGCCGAGCCGTGCAATGGCTTCGCCGAGGCCGGCGATACGCAGCGCCGACGGACCCATGTCCACCCCGCGGCGCGCGCCGCCGAGATCGAGGGGGACGCCGATGATGTGAATGGGCTTCAAAGTGCGCCGTAATTCAAATTGCAGAATTCAAAATGCAGACCGTGGCCATTTTGCATCTTGCATTTTGCATTAGCGAAGCTTGTACGACACCGACATTCCCTCGCCGGACGGCGAGACGATCGTCGTGAAGAGCGACGGGTGCCCCTGGACCGTCCGCAGGAACGGTTCCATGTCCTTCTTCTTGTTCACCACGTTGTGCGCCGTGAAGATGCCGCCGGGCGTGAGGCGCGGAAACACCATGTCGAAGAATTTCTTGTAGTCGGGCTTCCAGGCGTCGAGGAAGACGAAGTCGAAGGTTCCCTGAAGCTTTGGAATCTCTTTGAACGCGTCGCCATGCACGACGCGCACGACGTCGTCGAGGCCTGCACGCTTGATGTTCGACGCCGCCTCCGCGGCGCGGGCCGGGTCGTACTCGATTGCGACGACGCGGCCGCCGGATTCGCGCGCGCCAAGGCCCAGCCAGATGCCGCTGTAGCCGCTGGCGGCTCCGATTTCGAGGATCGACTTCGCGCCGCGCGTCGCCACGAGCACGCGAAGAAACCGGCCGTCTTCCTCGGAGACGGCGAGCTGCCCTTTATCGGCGGCCTTGATGCCGCGCAGGATCGATTCGATCTGCGGAGTCAGTGCGCCCGAGGGACGCTGCTGCGCTGCGTCGAGCAAGATGAACGGAACGAGGGCGAGCACGGCCGCGAGTCGCATCCGGCGATTCTATTCCGAGGTGGCTTGGAGGTTGACGGAGGAGAACGGATTCACAGGAGCAACGGAGGAACGGAGACGAACGGAGCTTTGAACCACGTGAAGCTTGTCTTCGTGCTCTTCGTGACCTTCGTGCTCTTCGTGGTTAAGTCTTTGTAACGGCGGTGGCAACGAACGCGGCGGCTTTTGCCGCGGTTTCTCGCCCATCGGCGATGCAATCGGGAATGCCTATCGCGCGGAAACCGCTGCCGGTGATGAAGACGCCGGGAATGGCCGCCAGCTGCCGTTCGATCGTCGCTACTCGCTGCAGGTGGCCGACTTCGTACTGCGGGCTCTGCTTCGTCCACCGGAACAGGCGCGTGAAGAGCGGCGCTCCTGTGATCTCGAGCAGGTGGGTCAGCTCGTCGACGACCGTTCCCACGAGCTCCTCATCACCGGCATCCAAGCGCCGGGGATCGCGGCCGCCGCCGAGGAACCCGCGCAGCAGCACGCGTCCCTCCGGCGCGCGATGCGGCCACTTCGACGTGACCCAGGTGGCCGCCAGCAGCGGACTCCGCTCGACGCGCGGCACCACGAAGCCGCTGCCTTCCATCGGATGCGCGACCTGGCCACGTTCATAACCGAGCGCCACCGTGGCGGTCGAGGCGTAGGGAATCGCTTCCGCCAGCGCGGCGATCGTCGTGTCGAACGCCCGCAGCAGGGAGCCGGCGACATATGCCGGAACGGCGAGGATGATCGCCCGCGCGTGGATCGGACCTTGAGGCGTTTCGGCGCGATACGTCGCGTGGCGGTGAATCTCGAGGACGCGGGTCGAGGTGCGGACGGTGCCCGCGGCCAGCGCCTGCAGCAGCGTGTCCACGAGCTCGCCCGTCCCGCCAGGAAACGAGACGAACGCGCCCTGTGGCGACGGCCGCGCGCGCATCGCGCGAAAGGCGCGCAGGACGCTGCCGGACTGCCGCTCGGCCTCGAGCAGCCGCGGAAAGAGGGCCTGCGCCGAGAGGCGGTCCACGTCTCCCGCGTGGATGCCGGCAAGAAGCGGCTCGGCCAGGTAATCCACCGCTTCCTGACCGAACCGGCGCCGGACGAACGTGCCGATGGACTCGTCTTCGTCGCCCGCGTGCCGCGGCATGAACAGCTCGCAGGCCATGCGGAAGCGCCCGCCGAGGCTGAAGACCGACGAGCGCGCCAGAGACCGGGCATCGAGCGGGAAGCCGAGAAACGATCCTTCGGCAATCCGATGCAGCCGATCGTCGCGAAGGATGTACGCGGTGCGCGGCGCCAGCGTGGAGACGAGTCGATCGGCAATGCCGAGTTCGCGGCAGAGCGCAACCGCCGCCGGCTTCTGTACGAGGATCGAATCCGGACCGCCGTCCACGACCCAGCCGTCGAACCGTTCGGTCGAGATCACGCCCCCGGCCCGCGGACCGGCTTCAAGGACCGAGACGTTGAGGCCACGGCGCTGCAGCTCATAGGCCGCGGCCAGGCCGCTGATCCCTCCGCCGACGACGGCGACGTCGAGGACGTCCTGCATCGCTCTATCTCATTCGCCGTCCAGCCGAGTGCACGTACTGGGCGAGCATCTGGACATGTTCAACCGGCGTCGACGGCAGGATTCCGTGACCCAGGTTGAAGATGTGTCCGGTCCTTCCAACAACGCGGCGGAGCACGTCATCCGTCTGCTCGAACATCCGTGACGTCGGGCCGAGCAGCAGCGTCGGATCGAGATTGCCCTGAACCGCGCGATCGCTGCCAATGCGGTCCCACGCCTCGTCGAGCGGGATGCGCCAGTCCACGCCGATGACGTCGCCGCCCGCCGCGCGCAGCTCCTCGAGGATCGTCGCCGTCCCGGTACCGAAATGGATGGTTGGCACACGTCCGCTGATCGCCTGGAAGATCCGCTGGGTGTGCGGAAAGGCGAACTCGCGATAATCGGCGGCGTTCAGCGTGCCGACCCACGAATCGAACACCTGCACCGCGTCAACCCCCGCCTCGATCTGCGCGGCCAGGTAGTTCGAGACGACCGTTGCGAACTTTTCGCACAGCCGGTGCCACGCCTCGGGATGACCGTACATCAGTGCCTTCGTCCGCGCGAAATTGTTCGAGTGCCCGCCTTCGATCGCATACGAGGCGAGCGTGAACGGCGCCCCGGCGAAGCCAATCAGCGGCACCGCGCCGCCAAGCTCCTGCTGAATCTGGCGGATTGCCGTGAGCACATGGCCCAGCGCGTCGCGCGGTTCGAAGACCCGCAGCCGATCGATGTCTTCCGGGCCGCCGATTGGGCGCTCGATCTGCGGCCCTTCGCCCTTGATGAAGTCGAAGGGCAGTCCCATCGGCTCGAGTGGCAGCAGCAGATCCGAAAAGAGGATGGCGGCATCGACGTCGATCCGCCGCACCGGCTGAAGCGTGACCTCCGTCGCCAGGTCGGGCAGGCGGCAGATCTCGAGGAGGGAGTGCCGTTCGCGCAGCGCCCGGTACTCCGCCATGTAGCGCCCGGCCTGGCGCATGAACCACACCGGTGTCGTGTCTACCGGCTCGCGCCTGCAGGCCTTCAGGAACCTCGAGTTCGTCACTTAGGGTTTGACTGGCACACGGAGGAGCTCGCGGGCAAGCGTGACGAGCTCTTCGATCCAGATCGGCTTGAAACGCAGTTCCGCGCCCAACGCCCTGATTTCGTCGCGGACGTCGTCGTCGAGGCCGTAGTCGCCGGTCACGATGGCGACCGGAGTGGTGGCCAGGCCGTCGATCGCCCGGATCGCCCGCAGGAACTGGAGGCCGCTCGTCAGCGGCATCCGCAGGTCGAGCACGATGGCGTGGGGCTGGTGAGTCTGGGCAAGAGTCAGCCCTTCCTCGGCTGACAGCGCCGCCCACACTTCGTACCCTTCCAGACGAAGCGTTCGCGAAAACGAGTCCGCCGTCGCCCCGTCGTCGTCGACAATCAGGACGCGCGGCGCCGTCGAGCTCTCGCCAAGCATTCGGCCATTGTGGTTCCGAGGGGTAGCAGCGTCAAGGTGACAGCGGGCCTTGTGCTATATTCACCCGTCTTCGCCAGCTTTCTGGCCCGTTTTCGACCGCCAGATGGTCTGGGTACCGTTATGTACAGTCGTCGGAGGATGTGTTGAGCCCGATTCTCGTGCGGCCGGTCCGCGAGCAGCTCGAGCACGATCGCGTCATCCGCCTGCTACAGGCGAAATACAAGAGGAAGTTCGAGACGGCAATCAACCCCGGCCACGAACAGAACGCCCCCGTAGGCGGCCCGCCCCCCTGGTTCCCCGACCTGGTTCTGCAGTCTCCGGAAAAGAGCCGCCGGCTGCTCGGCGTCGTCGAGGTCGAGACGACCGAATCGATCAATCACCTCGAGGCGATGTCGCAGTGGGGCGCATTCTCGCGTCTTCGCGTCCCGTTCCACCTGTATGTTCCTGCAGGCTCGGTCGACAGCGCACGGCGGTTGTTTACTGACCTGCAGATTACGGTCTCCGAGCTGTGGAGCTACAGCTCGTTCGGCGATCAGATCCGCTTCACGCTGGTGCAGCGGCACGGCCCGGAACCGAAAGTCCCGGCGAGGCCGGCAAAGGCGGCCGCTGCTCCGCGCGCTCGCAACGCTGCGCCGGCGGCTGCGCGCAGCGCGCGGCGTCCCGCGGCGGCACCGGCGGCGCGGCGGAAACCAGCCGCTGCCGCGAAAGCGAAGGCCGCGCCCGCGCGGCGCGGTACCGCAAAGGCCGCGAAACCTGCAGCCCGTTCCACCAGAACACAGAAGCGCCGGTAGGCCAGCGTGCCGTTCCTGCGCGTGATTCGGGACAAGCGTGGGTACGAGACCACGTACCTCATGCACTGGTTCCGCGACGGGAACCGGCAGCGGACACGCATCCTGTATGCGTTCCGCACCCCGGGCGGCGTCCGCGTGGGTCGAGATCCCCTTGAGCCGGCCGTGCTGCGCGAGATCGAGGCGCAACATCCCGACATCGCGTTTGAATGGAAGGTGATCCGCGACAATCAGCAGATCATCGAGCCGGCGATCGAGCAGCGGCGCCGGCGGCCGAAAGCGAATGACGGAGCGGTCGCCGCTGCGCCTCCAGCTCCACCAGCGGCGGCTGCGGCAGCCGGTTCACCGCCCCCCGGTCGGGAGGCGGCCGACCGTCCCAAGCCTGTGCCCTCGACGATCGCCGGGGTGACACCGGACGAACAGGTCGCCTTCCTGACCGAGTGGTATGGCGCTATCCGTGAGCGCATCGACAAGCGAATCAGCGATGCGGCACGGCGCGTCACGCTGCATGCGCTGGCCGAACGCCTGAACCCCGTGGCGTGGACCGACGCCGATCAGATCACCGCCGGGTTGCAGCAGGCGGGGGAAGCGCTCGAACGGCTCGGGCGCGTCTTCGCACGCCGCCGCCGGCGTGGCCGGCGCCGGGCGGTGGAACAACCACCACCGCCGCCCTCGTCTGAAACAGACTGATGGATTGGATTGCACCCCTGCTGCGGCAACTCGCAGACCTTGGCATCTGGGGTCCGGTTCTGTTCATCCTGCTTTACGTGGTAGCAGCGATTACCCTCGCCCCGGCGTTTCTCCTGACGTTTTCCGCCGGCGCGGTCTTCGGGCTGTGGCGCGGAACGCTGCTCACGTTCGTCGGCGCGTCGCTCGGCGCATCGGCCGTGTTCGCGGTGGCCGCGCCGCTGGCCCGTTCCCGTGTGCTGCGCTGGATCGATCGCGATCCGCGGGTGGCGTCAACCCGCCGCGCCGTTGTCCGCGACAGCGCATGGATCATGTTTCTGCTCCGGCTGTCGCCGCTCGTGCCGTACAACCTGTTGAACTACGCGCTGGCGCTGAGCGGCGTCCGCTTTCGCGATTATCTCGTCGCGCTGGTTGGCATGTTCCCGGCCATTACCATGTATGCCTACTACGGGAAGGTCGCCGGCGATGTGACGCGCATCGCCGCCGGCGTGTCACCGCCCCGCGGAACCGAGTATTACGCGATGATGGTCATCGGGTTGATTGCGACGTTTGCCGCGACGCATCTGATCGGCCGCGCGGCGAAAAAGGCCATGGCTGAAGAAGGCGGCGTCACGTAGCTTCCCCCTTCAGGCGGAAGGAGCAGGCATATGAAACACGCAATTCGAGTGCTGCTGGTTGTTGTTTCCGCCGCGTCGCTTGGCGCGCAGGGAGCAGGCGAGTTCCGCACCACGCCCTCCGAGGTGAAATGGCCGGCTCCCGCAGCCGGCGGTGCCGGTACATCAGGCGTCTCCGGAACCCAGACTGTGATTCTGAAGGGCGACCCGGCGAAGCCTGGCCTCTACACGATGCTCCTTCGGGTCGGTCCGAACACGAGGATCGAAGCTCACGCGCATCCCGACGATCGCGTCGCCACCGTGATCTCCGGGATGTGGTACTTCGGATATGGCGCGAAATTCGACGAGTCGCGGCTGAAGATGCTGCCGGCGGGAAGCGTCTATACGGAACCGCCGAACGCGAATCACTTCGCCATGACGCGCGGCGAAGGCGTCACCATCCAGATCACCGGGACCGGGCCGTCGGGCACGGCCTACGTTGATCCCGCGCACGATCCCAATCGGAAGAAATAGACCGCGTATAATCCGCGCACCCCAGTCCAGCATGACTCTGGTTGCCGGAACCCGCGTCGGTTCGTACGAGGTCGTTTCACCGCTTGGCGCCGGTGGCATGGGCGAGGTCTATCGCGCGCGCGACACGAAGCTGCAGCGCGACGTCGCCGTCAAGGTCCTGCCGGAACACCTGGCAAACGACCGCGATCGCCTGGCTCGCTTCGAACGGGAAGCGCAGGTGCTCGCCGCACTCAACCATCCGCACATCGCGCATATTTACGGCTTCGAGGAATCCGGCACTACGCGAGCGCTCGTCCTCGAGCTCGTCGAGGGCGACACTCTGGCGGAGCGGATCTCGCACGGTCCGCTGGCGCTCGACGAGGCGCTGCCGATTGCGCGCCAGATCGCGGAGGCACTCGAGGCCGCGCATGACCAGGGGATCATCCATCGCGATCTGAAGCCGGCGAACATCAAGATCACGCCTGCGGGCGACGTGAAGGTGTTGGACTTCGGCCTGGCCAAGCTGGCGGACAACGCGGCCGGACCTTCCGGCCACTCCTCCCACACGATCTCGCCGACGCTGACGTCGCCGGTCATGACAGGCGTGGGCACGATCCTCGGTACGGCGGCGTACATGGCGCCGGAGCAGGCGAAGGGGCGGCCTGCCGACAAGCGCAGCGACATGTGGGCGTTCGGCTGCGTGCTCTACGAGATGCTGACCGGCGCGCGCACGTTCGAGGGTGAGGATGTCAGCGACACCATGGCTGCGGTCCTCCGCGCGGAGCCGGATTGGAAGAAGCTTCCGGCCGGTTTGTCACCTGCGCTCAGAGCACTTATCCGGCGATGCCTCGAGAAGGACCGTAATCAACGTGTTGTCGATGCCGGCGCCGCGCTGTTCGTTCTCAGCGATCTGAGCGCGCCCTCGGCGGTTGCGCCATCAGGTGCGCCGAGTGTGCCGCTATCGCGCGGCCGGATGCTCACGGTGGCGGCGATTGTGCTCGTTGCCGCGGCCCTGGCAGCGGCCGGCACCTGGTTCGCCATGCGGCCCGATCCGCCGCGAGTCGTCCGATTCGATGTCACCCCGCCGCCCGACGCGGCGCTGACGGTCGGCCCCGCCGGTGTCAACCTCGTGATTTCCCCAGAGGGGAAGCGCGTCGTCTATCACGCGAGACACCAGAGCGCGAACGCGCTGGACATCCGCAGTCTCGACACCGGTGAAAGCGTCGCGCTGCCGCAGACTGACGGCGCGACGCATGCGTCGTTTTCGCCAGATGGGTCGCATCTCGCGTTCTTCAAGGCAGGTAAGCTGTACAAGCTCGCCATTGATGCCCGCGTTCTGACGGCGCTGGCAGACGTGTCGGACGGCAGCGGGATCAGCTGGGGACACGCCGACACGATTGTGTATACACGCCCGGGTCCCAAGGGCGGCCTGTTTCGTATCGCCGCCAGCGGCGGTGTTCCGGCCCTGGTGACCGCACCCGATACGAAGACGGGAGAGCAGGACTATATGTCTCCTGAACTCCTCCCGGACGGTGCCACCGCGGTCTTTGTCGTCCGAAAGGCGACGAGCGACAATTCCCGTCTTGTTATCGCCGCTCGCACGCTGGCGTCGGGCGAACAGAAGGTAGTCGTCGACAATGGAGTGTCTCCCCGGTACGTGCGAGATGGATATCTTCTGTACGTTCAAGGGAGTGTGCTGACCGGCGTCCGCTTCGATCCCGGGCGGCTCGCAGCCTCGGGACCAGAGGTGCCGTTACTGAACGGAATCATTACGAAGGCGTCGATTGCGAACTTCGGCGTCAGCCGCGATGGGACCCTTACCTATATCCCGGGAAGCACGGTCAATTACGTCAGCCGCTTGATCTGGAGGGCCCGCGACGGGAAGCTGCTCGCGGCGGCCAGTCCGGCACAGCTCGAGTACCCGAGGTACCCGCGTGTCTCACCGGATGGCCGCCGTTTCGCGGCCACGGTCGGCCCGGCGCAGGAAGGCCACATCTGGATCTACGACATGGCAGGCGCGGCGCAGCCGTACAAGATCACGTTCAACGCCCACAACACGTTCCCAACGTGGTCGCCGGACGGATCCCGCGTCGCGTTTTCGACCACACGCGACGGTCCGACGCGAAATCTGTTCACCGTCGCCGCGGATGGCAGCGTGGTGGAGCCGACGCGTGTTGTCGCGAACGACAGGGACAAGACCAACTTCACCTGGTCGCGTGACGGAGTGCTGATGTATCAGGCGCTCGGCGACGCGACACGAATGGACCTCTGGACGCAACCCGCTGCCCCGGGCGGGAAGAGCACGGTGTGGCTGGAGACGCCGTTTGCAGAAAACAATCCGGTTTTTTCGCCTGACGGAAAGTGGGTCGCGTTCGTGGC
>Ga0247825_10001362_pt1 | contig 16008 bp, 18 predicted proteins | sample 13C_Vanillin_Day_FD_194413 | JGI IMG/M metagenome (GOLD analysis project Ga0247825, IMG submission 194413) | Soil microbial communities from agricultural site in Penn Yan, New York, United States - 13C_Vanillin_Day48 | ecosystem: Environmental > Terrestrial > Soil > Agricultural land | place... | reverse complement strand
GCCGCGGCCGCAAGCGGCTCCTCGAGCCAGTCCAGCGATCCGGTCACCGACTGCCAGTAGCCCGCGCGGATGGTGCGCTCGAGAAGCAGCACCTGCAGGTCGTCGGTGTGAACCACGACCAGCACGGACACCGGCAGCTTGGGGGTCATCCTTCGCGGAACAGGTCGCCCAGCGCGAGGCGCTTATGCGGATCCACGAAGACCGCAAAGAAGGGCGTGCCGTGCGCGGCCCAGAATTGCGCCGCGGAGCGCAGCACTTCGACAAGCATGTCGCTCGCTGCCTCGCCCTCGAGGAGCAGCACATAGCCGTCCGCTTCGAGCCATGCAAGGTCGGTGAGGCAGTCTTCCAGCGCATCCCAGTTGCGCCCGAACCAGTCGGGAAAAGCGAGCGCACGGGAGAAGGCTTCGAACACCGGCTGGCGCAGGTCAATGCGGGCGACGGCATGGCCGCTGCCCTGCAGCGCTTCGACGACCGCTTCGGCGCGCGTCACGCGATAGACGCCGGAACGCGCCGGGTCCGTAAGCCTTTCGCGCAGCTTGCCCATTACTCGAAAATTCTCCGGAACGACTGGTAATGATCGTCAGTGTAGTAGTACTCGCCGCCGCGCCCGGCGACGATGCGGCGCGCGCCCCGGTCCCGGGCGCCGGGCGTGCGAACCGTGTATTCCTGGTAGTAACCGCCTTCCCTGCGCGGCAGCAGCCTTTCCCGGTTGCCGAAGACGCGGCCGTCCTGCCGATAGGGAAACGGGCCACCCGCCTTGATGAGCTCGAGCGTCGCGCGCGCCTCGATGGGCAGCTCGCCCACCGCGACGCCGGCGGCGAAAGCCGTGGAATAACAGAAAACCGCAATTGCCAGGAAAGCGCGAATCACGCCTTCGGATTTTCCCTCAATCGCAGCCCGAGATCGCGCAGCTGCTTTTCGTCCACCGGGCTGGGCGCCTGCACCAGGAGGTCCTGCGCGCGCTGGGTCTTGGGAAAGGCGATCACGTCGCGGATCGAGTCGGCGCCCGCCATCAGGGCGACCAGGCGATCGAGCCCGAAGGCGATGCCGCCGTGCGGGGGCGCGCCGAACTGCAGGTTGTCGAGCAGGAAGCCGAACTTGGCGCGCGCCTCCTCGTCCGAAATGCCCAGCGCCTTGAATACCTTCGACTGCACTTCGGCGCGGTGGATGCGCACGGAGCCGCCGCCGATCTCCCAGCCGTTCAATACCATGTCGTAGCCTTTCGACAGGGCACGCGCGGGGTCCGAGGCAAGCAGGTCCTCGTGTCCGTCCTTGGGCGAGGTGAAGGGATGATGCATCGCGCCCCAGCGCCTGGCGTCCTCGTCCCACTCGAACATCGGGAAGTCGACCACCCAGAGCGGCCGCCAGCCTTTCTGCACCAGCCCCTTGTCGTGGCCGATCTTCGCCCGCAGGGCTCCCAGGGCATCGTTGACCACCTTCGCGCGGTCGGCGCTGAAGAAGATCAGGTCGCCGGGCCTGGCGCCGGTGCGCTCCACGATTTTCTTCAGGACATCCTCAGCAAGAAACTTGACGATCGGCGATTGCAGGCCGTCGGGATTCACCTTGATGTAGGCGAGACCCTTGGCGCCGTAGTTCGCGACAAACGCCGTGTAGTCGTCGATCTCCTTCCTCGTGAAATCCGTGGACACGCGAAGCGCGGCGACGCGGCCTCCAGGCAGGTCGGCGGCCTGGCGGAACACCTTGAAGTCGACCGACTTCATCAGGTCGGTAAGCTCGGTCAGCTCGAGCGGGATGCGCAGGTCGGGTTTGTCGGAGCCGTAGCGCGCCATCGCCTCGGCGTGCGTAAGGCGCGGGAAAGGCTGCGGCAGCTCCTCGCCGAGCACGTCGTCGAACACCTCGCGCACCAGCCCCTCCATGAGGTCCTGGATGGCCTGCTCGCTCATGAACGAAGTCTCGACGTCGATCTGCGTGAACTCCGGCTGGCGGTCGGCGCGCAGGTCCTCGTCGCGAAAGCACTTCACGATCTGGTAGTAGCGGTCGTAGCCCGCCACCATCAGGAGCTGCTTGAAAAGCTGCGGCGACTGCGGCAGGGCGAAGAACTCGCCCGGATGCACGCGGCTCGGTACGAGGTAATCGCGCGCGCCCTCAGGCGTCGAGCGCGTGAGCATCGGCGTCTCGATGTCGATGAAGCCGTGCGCGTCGAGATAGCCGCGCACCGCCATGGCGACGCGGTAGCGCAGCCGCAGATTTTTCTGCATCGGCTCGCGGCGCAGATCGAGCACGCGGTAAGCAAGGCGCGTGTTCTCGTTGAGGTTCTCCTCGTCCAGCTGGAAAGGCACCGGGGCCGAAGGGTTGAGGATCTCCACCTCGTGCGCCAGCACCTCGACCTCGCCGGAACGCAGCTCCGGGTTCACCGTACCCGACGGCCGGCGGCGCACCCTGCCGGTCACGCGCAGCACGAATTCGCTGCGCACGCGCTCGGCCACTCCGAATGCCTGCGCACGGTCCGGGTCGAACACCACCTGCGCCAGCCCCTCGCGGTCGCGCAGATCGACAAAGATGACGCCGCCATGGTCGCGGCGACGGTGCGCCCAGCCGCACAGGGTGACGCTGCGATCGACCAGCGCGGCGGACAGCTCGCCGCAATAGTGAGTCCTCATTTGTTCTCCAGCGGCGGAACGACGCCCATCGAGATGATGTACTTGAGGGCCTGGTCGACCGTCATGTCGAGCTCCACCACGTCCTTGCGTTTCACGATGACGAAATATCCGCCCGTCGGGTTCGGCGTGGTCGGCACGTAGACCGCCAGGCAGTCATCCGGAAGGTAGCGGCTCACTCCGCCGCCCGGAGTGCCCGTCAGGAAGGCGATGGTCCACATGCCCTGGTGCGGCCACTGCACCAGCAGCGCCTTGCGGAACGCCTGCCCGCTCGAGGAGAACAGCGTGTCGGAGATCTGCTTCACGCTTGAATAGATCGAGTTCACCACGGGGATGCGGTGCAGGATGTCGTGCCAGATCTCGACCAGCTGGGCGCCAAAGAAGTTGGTGGCGAACAAGCCGGTGAGGAAGACGATCACGATGGTGAGCAACGCGCCCAGGCCGGGGATATGCACGCCCAGCCAGTTCTCGGTGTGCAGCGAGGCCGGCAGCAGCAGCAGCGACTGGTCGAGGAGGTCGACGATCGCCTTCAGGACCCACAGGGTGATGACCAGCGGGATCCAGATGAGCAATCCGGTGATCAGGTACTTCTTCATGAAATAAAAAGGCCCGGCTGGTGCCGGGCCGGCATGGTATGCCTTGGGCTCAGGGGGTCGGTGCCTCGGATTTCGGCTTCGACTCCGTCTTCGTCTCGCTCTTTGCCTCGGTCTTCGCTTCCGTCTTGCCTTCCGCCTTGGCCTCGGGCTTCTTTTCCGGCGCTTTCGTTCCCTTGTTCCGGAAGTCGGTCGCATACCAACCACTTCCCTTGAGCTGGAAGCCGGCAGCGCTGAGCATCTTGCTGAAGGTATTGCTACGGCAGGCCGGACACTGGGTGAGCGGTGGCTCGCTCACCTTCTGGAGAAACTCCTCCTGGTGCCCGCAAGTCTCGCAGCGATACTCGTATATCGGCATGTCTTTCCCCTTCTGCAGCGATTATATCGCTGATTTTGGGGCGAAAAGCCGGGCTTCAAGCCTCAGAAGGGGATGTCGTCCTCCATGTCGTCGAACTTGCCGGCGGGCTTCTTGCCCGCGGCGGCACGCGGTTCGGCCGCCTTGGGTTCCGTAGGCTCGCCGCGCGGCTCGCCCGCTCCCGCACGCGAGCCCAGCATCTGCATGCGGTCCGCCATGATCTCGGTGGTGTACTTGTCCTGGCCTTCCTTGTCCTGCCACTTGCGCGTGCGCAGGCGGCCTTCGACATAGACCTGGGAGCCCTTCTTCAGGTATTCCCCCGCTACTTCGGCGAGCTTGCCGCGGAACACCACGCGGTGCCACTCAGTTTCCTCTTTCTTCTCGCCGCTTGCCTTGTCGTTCCACTGGAACGATGTTGCGACCGATACATTGGTAATGGCGGCACCATCCGGCATGTACCGCGTCTCCGGGTCGCGACCCAGGTTGCCCACAAGGATGACCTTGTTCACCGATGCCATATCACACCTCCCCCGTAATGGTACTCACAACGTCGCTCTCGAAAGTTCGTTGACCGGCGCCCCGGGGGGGCGCATGGCGCTCGCCGCGGCCAGCCAAAGCGCCGACAGCGCCGCGCAGGCGGCGAACACCGCCGTGGCGCCGTAGTGCTCGGCCAGCCAGCCGCCGGCGAACCCGCCGAAGAAAAGTCCCAATGTCTGCGTGGTGTTATACACGCCGATGGCCCTGCCGCGCGCGTGCGCGGGGGCGATGCGCGTAACGAGCGAAGGCAGCATCGCTTCGAGCACGTTGAACGCCACGAAGAAGGCGAGGAGCGCTGCGCCGTAGGCGAGCACGGATTCCCCGAGCATGAAAAACACCTCGACCGCTGCCAGCAGGGCGATGGCGCCCAGCAGTACCGGCTTTGGCCGGTTGCGCCGGTCCGCGTACCAGATGGGCGGTGCCATGATGACGAAAGATATGAGCACCACCGGGAGGTAAAGCTGCCAGTGCTTGGGCAGCGGCATCCCGGCCTCGACCAGCAGGCGCGGCACCACCACGAACATCGCCATCTGCACGAGGTGCAGCACGAAGATGCCGAGGTTCAGTCGCAGCAACTCCGGCTGCAGCACCTCATTCCGCTTGGCGTCCGCCGGGCGCGGCGCCGGGGGCGGCGCTTCAGGCACCAGTCCCTTCACCACGCCAATCGCCGCGATGCACAGCGCGCCCGTGAGGAAGAAAAGCCCCGACATGCCGATCGACTGGTACAGCACCGGCGCGGCGACCAGCGACACGGCGAAGGCGAGCCCGATCGTCGCGCCGATCATGGCCATGATTTTGGTCCTGTGCTGCTCCCGCGTCAGATCCGCAGCCAGCGCCACCACCACGGAAGATACGGCGCCCGCGCCCTGCAGCGTACGCCCCGCGATCGCAGTCCAGATGTCGCTTGAAGCGCCGGCGAGCACGCTGCCGGCCGCGAAGATGACGAGGCCGAGGTAGATCACGGGCTTGCGGCCCCAGCGGTCCGAGGCCATGCCGAACGGAATCTGCAGGATGGCCTGCGAAAGCCCGTAGGCGCCGAGCGCGATGCCGACCAGCGTCAGGTTGTCTCCGCCCGACAGCCGCGGCGCGTGCACGGCGAACACCGGCAGGATCAGGAACAGGCCGAGCATGCGCAGGCCGAAAACGCCGGCAAGGCTGATGCCTGCGCGCAGCTCGGTGGGATTCATGGCAATGAAGGCGTATCGGCGGGAATGCGAAGCGCGCTATAGTAGCAAGCTTTGCTTTGGCCGCACGCCTCTATGGAAGGTCTGAAGAAGTCGTCCCCGCGAAGGCGGGGACCCAGTTTTGTTTTTGAGAAACATGGGTTCCCGCCGGCGCGGGAACGACCATTCGCCGCTTCTTCAGAGTTTCCCTAATCGGCGGGCTTTCTCGATGGATTCCATCCGCATTCGCGGAGCGCGCACCCACAACCTCAAGAACCTGAGCGTCGAGCTGCCGCGCAACCGGCTCGTCGTCATCACCGGCCTCTCCGGCTCGGGAAAAAGCTCGCTCGCCTTCGACACGCTTTACGCGGAAGGCCAGCGCCGCTACGTCGAGTCGCTTTCCGCTTATGCGCGCCAGTTCCTCCAGCTGATGGAGAAGCCCGACGTCGATTTGATCGAGGGCCTGTCGCCGGCGATCGCCATCGAGCAGAAGGCCGCGAGCCACAATCCGCGCTCTACCGTCGGCACGGTCACGGAGATCCACGACTACCTTCGCCTGCTCTACGCGCGGGTGGGCACGCCCTACTGCCCCGAGCACCAGGTCGCGCTGCAGGCGCAGACCGTGGCCCAGATGGTGGACCAGGTGCTCCTGCTGCCGCAAGACACGCGCCTCATGGTGCTCGCGCCGGTCATCGTGGGCAGGAAGGGCGAGCAGGCGGAACTCCTCGACGAGCTGCGAGCACAAGGGTTTACCCGCGTGCGCATCGACCAAAAAGTGCACGAGCTCGATGCGTCGCCGCGCCTGGCGAAGGGCGTCAAGCACACCGTCGAGGTGGTGGTCGACCGCCTGCGCGCGCGCGCAGACGCCAAGCAGCGGCTCGCCGAGTCGCTCGAAACGGCGCTGAAGCACGCGGATGGCAAAACCATCGTGGTGGAGACCGAAAGCGGCAAGGAGCACCTTTTCTCCGCGCGCTTCTCTTGCCCTTATTGCGACTACGCGCTGCCGGAGCTCGAGCCGCGGCTTTTCTCCTTCAACAACCCGATAGGCGCCTGCCCGCGCTGCGACGGCCTGGGCAGCGTCGAGTTCTTCGACCCGCGGCGCATCGTGGCGCATCCCAATCTGTCGCTCGCGAGCGGCGCCATCCGCGGCTGGGACCGGCGCAACCACTTCTACTACTCGATGCTGCAATCGCTCGCCCGGCACTGCCGTTTCGACCTCGAGCAGCCGTGGGAGATGCTCGACGACAACATCCAGCAGGTCGTCCTCTACGGCTCCGGGAAGGAGCGCATCGCCTTCCAGTATCCGGGCGAACGCGGCCGCAGCACGGTGAAGGAGCACCCGTTCGAGGGCGTGATTCCGAACCACGAGCGCCGCTACCGCGAGACCGCGTCCCAGGTGGTGCGCGAAGAGCTGACGAAGCTGCGCAACACCCAGCCGTGCCCCGAGTGCGGCGGCACGCGGCTGCGACGCGAAGCCCGCCATGTGCGGCTCGGGGACCATTCGATCTACGAAGTGTCGCGCTGGCCCCTCAGGCAAACCACCCAGTTCTTCCGCGATTTGCAGCTGGAGGGCGCAAAAGCGCAGATCGCCGAGCGCATCGTGCGCGAGATCTGCAACCGCCTCGCCTTCCTGGTGAACGTCGGCCTCGACTACCTGGCGCTGGAGCGCTCCGCGGAGACGCTTTCAGGCGGCGAGGCGCAGCGCATCCGCCTCGCCAGCCAGATCGGCTCCGGCCTCACCGGAGTCATGTACGTGCTGGACGAGCCTTCCATCGGCCTGCACCAGCGGGACAACGCGCGCCTCATCGCCACGCTGAAGCACCTGCGCGACCTCGGCAACTCGGTGATCGTCGTCGAGCATGACGAGGAAGCGATCCGCGCCGCCGATTACGTCGTCGACATGGGACCCGGCGCAGGCGAAGCCGGCGGCCGCGTAGTGGCGGAGGGCTCGCCCGCGGAAATCGTCGCCCATCCCGCCTCGCTCACCGGCCGCTACCTTTCGCGGCAGCTCAGCATCCCGGTGCCCGCGCGGCGAAATCGCCCCAAGGAGAGGCTCTTGATCCGGGGCGCGCGCGGCAACAACCTCAAGGACGTGGACCTCGCGCTACCCCTGGGGCTACTCGTCTGCATTACCGGCGTATCGGGCTCGGGCAAGTCCACGCTGGTCAACGATACGTTGTACGCAGCCGTGGCGCGGCATCTGTACGGCAGCAGCGCCGAGCCGGCGCCGCACGATGCGCTGTCGGGCCTCGAGCTCCTCGACAAGGTGGTAAGCGTCGACCAGAGCCCCATCGGTCGCACGCCGCGCTCCAACCCGGCCACGTACACGGGGCTCTTTACGCCGATCCGGGAGCTCTTCGCCGGCGTGCCCGCGGCGCGCGAGCGCGGCTACGACGCCGGGCGTTTCTCGTTTAACGTGAAGGGCGGCCGCTGCGAGGCATGCCAGGGCGACGGCGTCACCCAGGTGGAGATGCACTTCCTTCCCGACATCTACGTTCCTTGCGACGTCTGCCACGGCAAGCGGTACAACCGCGAGACGCTGGAGATCCGCTACAAGGGCCGCACCATCCACGAAGTGCTGGAGATGACCGTGGCCGAGGCGGCCGAATTCTTCTCGGCGGTGCCCGCCCTCGCGCGGAAGCTCCAGACGCTGATGGACGTCGGGCTCGGCTACGTGCGCCTGGGACAGTCGGCGACCACGCTCTCGGGCGGCGAGGCGCAGCGCGTCAAGCTGTCGCTCGAGCTATCCAAGCGCGACACCGGCCGCACGCTCTACATCCTGGACGAGCCCACCACCGGGCTGCACTTCCACGATATCCAGCTGCTCCTCAACGTGCTGCACCGGCTGCGCGACGCCGGCAACAGCGTCGTGGTCATCGAGCACAACGTAGACGTGATGAAAACCGCCGACTGGATCGTCGACCTGGGTCCCGAAGGGGGCGAGGGCGGCGGCCGCATCGTCGCCGAAGGCACGCCGGAGCAGATCGCGGCCAACAAAGTCGGCCATACCGGGCGTTATCTGCGTCAGGCGTTGGGACAGTCCACCCGGAATACCACGCCGGAGCCGTCCTCGCGGTTGGCCGCGCGCGCCTGACCGCCATGGAACTCGGCAACGAGCCGCACGATATAAAGGCCGAGGCCCAGGTGCGGCTCGCCGCCGCTGCCGGCACGCCCTGAAACCATCGACTCGAACAATCGCCCGGCCATGTCCGCGGGCAGCAGCGGACCGCTGTTGCTCACCGTGAGGCTGCCCTGGTCGTCCAGGCGCACGCGGATCGGTTCCTCGCCCTCCGAGAAATCGGCCGCGTTTGCCGCCAGCTTGTCTAGCATCTGGGCGTACAGGTCCGGCGCTCCCTTGAGGACCACCGGTTGACCGGGAACAGATAGCGAGAATTTCGCCCGGGGGAAAGCCGAGGCATAGCCCTCGACGCAGCCCCTTACCACTTCGCGTGCGTCGAACGGCTCGCGCTCGGCCTGGCGCACGAGCTGCTCGAGCCGCGTGGCCTCGGACATGCGTGTGAGCACGGTCTGCAGCCGTGCCAGCCCCTCGGCCGCGCGCTCGGTATACACGCGCGCCTCCTCGCTGAGCGATCCCATGCGCAGGTTCTCCAGCGACGATGCGACCACGGTAATGGGCGTGCGCAGCTCGTGCGCCAGGCGTCCACCGAGCTTCTCGAGGTAAGCGTTGTACTGGGCGATGCGCTCGAGCGCCGTGGAGAAGCTGCGCGACAGGTCGCCGATCTCGTCGCCGGCGCGCGAGCCGGTGATGAGCTTCTTCACCCGGCCCTGCGAATCGATCGCTTCCTCGGCCTCGTCGCGCAGCCGCCGCAGGCGCAGCGAGAGGCGCGAGGCAAAAAGCAGCAGCGCGAGCGCACCGAGCGCGAAGGCCACCAGCGTTGCGGCGACCACCTTCTCCAGCGTGCGGTTCGAGAGCGAGCGGATGGCGTTGGTGGTCTCCTCCGCCACGATGGCGGCCGCCACTTCTTCGCCGTCCCAGATCGGGTGCGCGGCCGAAAGAATCACCGCGCGCGCATCCGAAGAGTGGCGCCAGCGCCGCCCCTGGACGCCGAGCAGCGCGTTGCGCACCTCCGCGCCGCCGCTGATCTGCGATTCGCTGAGTGCGTCGTCGAAGTCCTCGGTCGGCCGCTCGAGCAGGAACGAGGTCACCGGGCGCAGCGCGCGCGCGACGTGGTCGAGCGCATTGGACGGCTCGGGCTCGACCGCCGCCCGCTTGCGCAGGTCCCCGGCGATGGCGAGCAGCCGCTGCTCGCGGTCCACGATCCAGATGCGCGCCTCGGCGCGCCCCAGGCTGCGCAGGATGCGCTCCATCTCGCCCGAAGCGGCCACCCCCGGGCGCAACTCGAGCAGCTCCGGCCGGTCGTGCAGCGCGGTGGCCACGGCGCGCGCGGTGGCCATCAACGCCTGCTCCTGCCCCTCGCGCAGCACCGCTTCCATCTCCTTCACGTAGCGGTAGCCGAGCCAGGGAATCGGCGCCAGCGCGAGCGCAACCGCCACCAGCTTGGCGCGCAGGCCGAAGCGGAGCTTCACTCAGGCGTTCCAGCGGTAGCCCAGGCCGTACACCGTGTCGATGGCGGCGAACGCCGGGTCGACCTGCTGGAACTTGCGGCGGAGGCGCTTCACGTGCGAGGTGATGGTCGAGTCGTCGACCACGATGTGCGCTTCTTGCATGAGCTGGTCGCGGTTCTTCACATGACCCGGAAAGCGCGCCACGGCATGCACCAGCCAGAACTCGGTCAACGTGAGCTCCACCGGCGTGCCGCGCCAGGTGACGAGAAAGCGCTTCATGTCCATGCGCAGCGCGCCGCGCTCGAGGATTTCCTCCTCGACGGGCGCCTCGCGCGCGAGATCGGCGCGCCGGAACAGCGCGCTGATGCGGGCGAGCAGATGCGGCAGCCCGGCATCCTTCGTCAGGTAATCGTCAGCGCCCATGCGCAAGCCCGAGATGATGTCGAAGTCCGAATCCCGTGCGGTGAGGAAGATGATCGGCAGCGCGGCCGAAAGCGCGCGCAGCTCGCGGCACAGCGTGAACCCGCCGTCGGGCTCGCCCGCGAGACCAATATCGAGCAGCGCCAGGTCCGGCAGGCGGGTACGGAACGCCGCGAGCGCCGAGCCCCGGTCGGCAAATGCGCTCACCTGGTAGCCGTGCTTCTTCAGCATGTCGGCATAGTTGGCGCGGATCGCCGGATCGTCCTCGACTATCGCCACCGTCTTTGCCATGCGGCCAATATACCGGAGCTTGCGGTGCCACGAGTTCGCCACAATTGGCCGCCGGCGCGCCATGTTTGCGCAGCGCCGGGCGCATGTTCGGCTGGTGCAATGGAGCTGTGCCCACGAAGAAAGGAGGCGCCATGCAGACCACCCGGAAAATCGTCGCCGATTTCTCTTTCGCCGCCGCCGCCGCAGCGCTGATCGGCATCGCGGTCGGCGGTGCTGCGCTGTCGTTCGTCTGGCTGCTCGCGGTGCTCGGCCGCTAGAACCTCGAGGCGCCCTTGTCATGCTGCGCCTGTCGCTCGTGTTCTTCGTGTGGCTCGCGTCGACCGCCACCCCGGCCTTGACAGATACGAACGATCGTACTATTTTGGCGGCGTATGAATGCGCAGGCGCAGACCAAGGGCGAACGCACCCGGGCGACGATCCTCGATGAGGCGCTGAGAATCGTCAGCAAGTCCGGGCTCGACGGCCTCACCATCGGCACGCTGGCCGAGGCGATGGGCATGTCGAAATCGGGGCTGTTCGCGCATTTCGGCTCGCGCGAGGAGCTGCTGCTCGCCGTCCTGGCCCACGGCCAGGCCGAGTTCGGCGAGGTGGTGTTCCAGCCTGCCATGGCGAAGCCGCGCGGCCTGCCGCGGCTGCGCTCCATGTTCGTCAACTGGCTCGATTGGACCGAGTCGGCCGAGCTGCCCGGCGGCTGCCCGATGATCGGCGGCGCGAGCGAGTTCGACGACAAGCCGGGACCGGTGCGCGACATGCTCGCCGGCGGCCAGCGCACCTGGATCGAGACCCTCAAGCGCGCCGTGCGCCAAGCGATCGAGGAAGGCCAGCTCGGGAAGGAAACCGATCCCGAGCAGATCGCCTTCGAGATTTTCGGCATCGCGCTGGTGGTGCATCACCACCGGCGCCTGCTCGGCTACAAGAAAGCCCGCGAGCGCGCGCTCATTGCGCTCGATTCGCTTCTCAAGCGTTACACCGTCTCCTAGCGAAGGAAACTTCCATGTCCGCTGCCCTGCACTTGCCCAAAATTAGCACGAACGTTCGCTTTGCCGCTTCGGCACTGCTCTTTCCCGAGTTCTCCGCTAGCCTGGCCGAACGCCTGTTCCTTACGCCGCCACGGGCCCGCGACGCGGCGGCGACTGCGCTCGATCTCATCGATGCGCACTCCAGCGTGCTGGAGCACAAAGGCCGGCACATCGCCATGTGGCGCTGGGGTTCTCGCAACGACCCGGCGGTGCTGCTCGCGCACGGCTGGGGCGGCAACGCGGCGCAGATGCGCGCCTTCGTGTTTCCGCTGCTTTCGGCCGGCTTCCGCGTCATCGCGTACGACCAGCCGGCGCACGGCGTGTCCGAAGGTCGCCTTACCGGTCTGCCCGATTTCGCCGACGTGCTGGCCGAAGTCGCGTGGCACCACGGCGGCGTGCAAGCCGTGATCGGACATTCGCTCGGCGGAACGGCGGCCGCGCTGGCGCATGCGCTCAACAAGACGGACGTGCGCAACATCGTGCTGGTGAGCCCGCCTTCCGACCTCGTCGGCTACTCGCGCCGCTTCGCACGCTGGCATTGGATCCCCGAGCCGGTGCGCGATTCCATGCAGGCCGCCATCGAAGAGCGCTACGGCCTGCGCTGGTCCGAGCTGGAGCTGCCGCGCCTCGCGGCGCGGCTCAACGCACGGGCGCTGGTGATCCACGACCGCGGCGATCGCGTGGTGCCCTGGAAGCAGGGCGAGCAGTTCGCGCACCACTGGCGAGGCGCGCAGCTCATCAGCACGCAAGGTCTCGGCCATCGCCGCATCCTGGCCGACGAGGCGGTGACGCAGGCAGCCGCTGATTTCATCTCGTGAGACAGCTCTCGGTAAGCTGGAGCGATCCGGCGGCACTCGCCGCGGCGGGACGAGAGATGGCCGGCATGGATTTCCTCTGCGCCATCCGCGACGGCCGCCTGCCGGCGCCGCCGATGGCGCAGCTCCTCGGCTTCCGGCTGGTCGAGGTCGATACCGGCCACGCGGTGTTCGAAGTGCAGCCAGGAGAGCAGCACTACAACCCCATCGGGGTAGTGCACGGCGGACTTGCCATGACGCTGCTCGACTCGGCCATGGGCTGCGCGGTCCAGACCCACATGCCGGCGGGCGGCAGCTACACCACGCTCGAGGCCAAGACCAACCTGGTCCGCGCCATCACTTCGAGCACCGGCGTGCTGCGCGCCATCGGCAAGACGCTCCACGTCGGCAACCGGGTGGCCACTGCCGAGGCCCGGCTGGTGGATCGCGCCGGCAAGCTGTACGCGCACGGCACGACCACCTGCATGGTGCTAAACAAGGTCTGAAGAAGTCGTCCCCGCGAAGGGTCTGAAGAAGTCGTCCCCGCGAAGGGTCTGAAGAAGTCGTCCCCGCGAAGGCTGTATTCCCCGCGGAGGCGGGGACCCAGTCTAGAAATTAGAAATCAACACCCCTAAAGAAGTGTTGCACTTCGTTTGTGAACTCAGGTCCCCGCCTTCGCGGGGACGACCAGTCAGCGCTTTTCAGAATATTCCTAACCCAAGGCTAGCTGCCTGCCCTGCCACATGAGCCGGCGATCGTGATGCGCCGCGAGGCTCTCGCGGTGGCCGACCGAAACCAGCGTTGTCTGTTCGAGCTTCGCCTTCGCCAGACGGTAGAGCGCATCCTGGTCGCTGTCCGGCAATGCCGAAGTCGCCTCGTCCAGGAACAGCCAATCGGGTTTGACAAGCAGCGCGCGCGCAAACGCGAGGCGCTGCTGCTCGCCGCCGGAGAGTACCTGCGCCCAGTTCTCGGTGTGCTCGAGATCGCCTGACAGATGACTCAGGCCAACCGCCTGGAGCGCCTGCCTGATCTCTTCATCCGTATGCTTCGCAGCATCGTCCGGATAGCTCACTGCATGCTTGAGCGACCCGAGCGGCAGATAGGGCTTCTGCGGCAGGAATAGCAGGCGCGCGCCGGCCGGCAGGCGAATGCGTCCCTTCCAGTACGGCCAGATGCCGGCGAGTGAGCGGAAGAAAGTGGACTTGCCCGCGCCGGAAGGCCCGCTCACCAGCACGTGCTCCCCTGGCGCCAGCTCGAGCGAGGTCGCCGCGAGCAGCGGCGCTCCCTGGGGCAACGTCAACTCGAGGTTCTCAAGGCCAATGCGATCGCCGGGCGCGGTTATGCGGTCGCCATCGAGCCGGTCGGCTTCCTCGCGCACGCGATCCAGCGAAGCGGCGAAGCCGATCAGGCGGTCCACGGTCGCCTTCCACTGCGCGAACAGCGTGTAGGCGTTGATGAACCAGGAGAGCGAGCCCTGTACCTGGCCGAAAGCGGAAGCGGTCTGGAAAATCCCGCCGAGCGGCATCGCCCCCGAAAAAAAGCGCGGCGAGACGACGATGTACGGAAAGATGATGGCGAGCTGCGCGTAGAAGGAAGTAAACCACCCGAGCTGCTTCTGCTTGCGCATCAGCGCCCACCAGTTCGCTACGACGTTGGCAAAGCGTTGATGAAAACGGCCAAGCTCCTCCTCTTCGCCGCGGTAGAGCGCCACGCCTTCGCTGTTCTCTCGCAACCGCACTAGTGCGAAGCGGAAGTCTGCTTCGTACCGCTGCTGGTTGAAGTCCAGGCCGATCAGCTTGCGGCCGATCGTGTGCGTCAGCCATGTACCCAGGGTGGCGTAGACCAAAGCGACCCACACCATGTAGCCCGGGATGCTGACGCCGAAGATCTCCATCGCGCCGGAAAGCATCCACAGGATGGCGATGAAGGTCACGAGCGTCACCACGGCGGACATCAGCCCCAGCGCGAGCGACAGCGTCAGCTCGACGAAAAGGCGCAAGTCCTCGGCGATGCGCTGGTCAGGGTTGTCGGTGCCGCGGTCGAGCAGCTGCATGCGGTAGTGCGCCTGGCCCTTCATCCAGTTGTCCAGAAAGCGCCCGGTCATCCAGCTGCGCCACTCGATCTGCAGCATCTGCATGAAATAAAGGCGGTACACCGCGGTGACGATGTAGCCCACGGCGAGCAGCGCGAACTTGCCGAGCTGGCGGAAGAATTCCGCCTGGTCGCGTTTCTCGAAGGTGTTGTAGAAATCGTTGTTCCAGTAATTGAACTGCACCTCCAGCCAGACCAGCGCGAGCGCCAGGCCGACCACGGTGGCGAGCAGCGCGAGGCCCTTAGCGCGCTGCTCCGACACCCAGTACGGCTTCGTCAGGGCCCAGAAAGCCTTTAGGAATCCAGTAGTTCGCATGGCACACCTGAGGTGGGATGCAAATCAGTTTACAGAACCGCCGCGGCAGGTTAACAATCAAGGGGCATGTCCTCAGGCCGCGTTTTTCGCTTCGCGCCCACCCCTGAGCGTTCTCCGCGGCACTTGTTCGTGTTCCTGCACGGCTGCGGTGCCACTGCGCAGTCGATGATCCCGATCGCATTCCGCTTCCAGGCGCGCTTTCCGAGCGCGGCGATGGTCGTGCCCAGCGGATTCAATCCCGATGCGCGCGGCGGCGTAGCCCAGGACTGGTATCCGACGCGCGGCCTCAATTGCGACAATCACCGTGAGCGCGTGGCGTCGGTGCTGCCCGACGTGGAGGACCTCGTGCGCCGCGAGCAGACCAACTTCGGCGTGAGCGCGAGCCGCACGGTGCTGATCGGCTTTTCGCAGGGCGGCACCGTGGCGCTGGAAGCAGTCAAGATGGCCGGCCTCGCCGGCGCAGTGGTTGCCTTCGCCTCGCGCTTCGCGCGCCTGCCGGCGCGCGGCATGCGCATCTCGTCGCGCATCCACCTCGTGCATGGCGCGTACGACTCGGTCGTCTCGCGCGTTTATGCGGAGCGCGCCGCGCGCGTACTGGCCGGGCTGCACGTCCCGGTCACGCTGGACATCGTCGATGACCTCGGCCACGCCCTCTCGCATCGTGCCATCAGCCTGGGCTCCCTGCGCCTGCTGCAGGGCATCTACGAAGGCCGCCGCGCGACGCTGCATTGAAGGAAGGCCTCGTCCTCTTCGCGCACGGCTCGCGCGATCCCGAATGGGCGAGACCGTTCGAGCGCATTGCCGCCATCCTGCGCGAGCGGCTTCCGGCCACCGCCGTCGGCCTTGCGTTTCTCGAGCACGGCGCCTCGCTGGAGGAAGTGGTCGCCGTGCTCGTCGCCAAGGGCGCCGGCTCGATCCGCGTGGTGCCGGTGTTTCTCGGCCAAGGCGGCCACGTAAAGGACGATTTGCCTCGCCTGGTCGCTTCGGCCTCGCGCGGCGACGTAAAAATCCGGCTGGACAAGCCGATCGGCGAGCAGCCCGAAGTGGTGGAAGCGATAGCCGCCGCTATTGCCGCGGTGCGCTGAGCCGTTCCAGCATCGCCTTGACCGCGCGGATCTGCGGTCCGTCCTTCGTAGCGTACTGCGGGCCGGTATAGCCCCACCAGTCCCAGCAACCGCGCGGATTGTAGATTCCGAAGTAGCGCTTGGTCGCCTGCGGGTACAGCACGATGAGGCGATTCGCTTCCGCCCAGCCGTTATAGCCGGCCTCGCGCACGAACCGCTC
>Ga0247825_10001361_pt1 | contig 16013 bp, 15 predicted proteins | sample 13C_Vanillin_Day_FD_194413 | JGI IMG/M metagenome (GOLD analysis project Ga0247825, IMG submission 194413) | Soil microbial communities from agricultural site in Penn Yan, New York, United States - 13C_Vanillin_Day48 | ecosystem: Environmental > Terrestrial > Soil > Agricultural land | place... | reverse complement strand
TACGCGCGCCCGCGCGGAGTCGGTTTCTCCAAGCTGGTGTCGGTGGGCAACGAGTGCGACCTCGGCGTGGGCGAGATAGCCGACATGCTGGTGGACGATCCCGCGACCGGCGCGATCCTGCTGTTCCTCGAGACTTTTCGCGACGCGGACCGATTGGCGCTGGCCGCGCGGCGCGCGTACGCGGCAGGCAAGCCGGTCATCGCCTACAAGCTGGGGCGCTCGAGCGTAGGGCGCGAGGTGGCGACTTCGCACACTGGCGCGCTGACCGGGCCGGACGAGATCGCGGCCGCGTTCTTTCGTAACCACGGCATCATCCGCGTGGACATGATGGAGAGCCTCATCGAGGCGCCGCGCCTGCTGCTGGGCCACAAGCCGCCGCGCGGACGGCGCGTGGCGGTCGTGACCGGGACCGGTGGCGCGGCGGCCATGGTCGTGGACCGGCTCGGCACGCTCGGCGCCGAGGTCGTGCCGCCGTCGCCGGAGGTGATCGCGCGGCTCGCGGCGAAAGACATTCCGGTCGCCCCGGTGCCGCTCACCGACATCCCGATGGGGCAGAGCGAGGGCGGGCGCTACACTGCGATCCTGTCGGAGTACCTCGGCTCCGGTCATTGCGACGCGGTGGTCTCGGTCGTCGGCTCGAGCTCACGCAACACGCAGGTCATTGTCGAGCGCGTGCTGAATGCGCAGTCGCGCGGGGCGAAGCCGCTGGCGGTGTTTCTCGCGCCGCGCGCGGACGAGGGCCTCGCGCTGCTGGAGGAGAACGGCGTCGCCGGCTTTCGCACGCCGGAGACCTGTGCCGACGCCGTCTACGCCTATCTCAACTGGCACGCGCCGGCCGAGCACGAGCCGCGCGCGGACAAGGAGATCGCCGCAGCGGCTGCGCTCGCGGTGAAGTCGAAAACGCAACGCCTGAACGAGCTCGACTCGCACGCCCTGTTCGCGGCGCTCGGCATCACGGTCGTCCAGGCTCGCGTCCTGACTTCCGCCGCGGACTGCGCCGGCATGGGCGGCCAGGTCGCGGTCAAGATCCTGTCCGCGGACATCGCGCACAAGACCGACGCGGGTCTCGTGCGCCTCGATGTGCCCGCCGTCGATGCTCATGAAGAGATGGGGCGGATGCTGAAGGAAGCGCGGACGCGCTTTCCGCAGGCGAAGGTGGACGGCGTGCTGGTGCAGCGCATGGAGCGGGGCCTGGCGGAAACGATCGTGGGATTCCGCCGTGATCCCGAGGTGGGGCCGATCGTGATGCTCGGCGCCGGCGGCGTCGCGGCGGAACTGCGACGCAGCTACTGCGTGCGGCTCGCCCCGGTGAGCCTGGTGGAAGCGCGCGCCATGATCGCGGAAGTGCGGGATCTCGCAATCCTGAGCGGCTACCGCAGCCTGCCGCGCGGAGATTGCGAGGCGCTGGCTCGGACGATACGCGCGCTGTCGTTGCTCGCGCTGCTCGACGCGCGTAAGGTTTCCGAGGCCGAGATCAACCCGCTGATCGTGCGCGCTGAAGGGCAGGGGGTCGTCGCCGTGGACGGCCTGGTCGCGTTTGCGACCGAGGGATGAGGGCTGAGGGATGAGGGATGACCTGAAAGAAGGCGCGAGCGCGCGGCTTGCCGCGCACGTGGCGCAAGCGCGTTACGAGGACCTGCGGCAGCCGGTGGTGCATGCGTTCAAGCGCGCGCTGCTCGATCACGTAACCTGCGCGCTCGCCGGCTCGGCGATGCCGGTATCACGGGCGCTGTTGTCGTACTACCAGGAGACCGACGCCAGCCGTACCGCGACGGTGATCGGCTCCGAGGCCCGGCTCTCTGCGCCCAACGCGGCGCTGGTGAACGGCGCGAACACGCACGGGCTCGATTTCGACGACGGCACCACCCACGGCTCGGCGCATCCGTCCGGCGCGATTTTTCCCGCGGTACTCGCCGCGGCCGAGCAGTACGGAGCGAGCCCACGCGATGTGATCGTTGCCGCCGTGATGGGCTACGACGTGATGGTGCGCATTGCCGCGGCCATGCACCCGGTGACGGCGAAGCGCGGCTTCCACAACACCGCCCTCGCCGGTGTTTTTGGCGCCGCTGCTGCTGCCTCGCGGCTGTTAAACCTCGACGCGGACAAGACCAATCACGCGCTCGGGCTCGCGGGAAGTTTTGCCGGTGGCATCCGCCAGTACCTCGACGACGGCGCGGAAGTGAAGCGCATCCATCCCGGCAAGGCCGCGCGTGACGGCCTGCTGTGCGCCGAGTTCGCGCGCCGCGGCGTCACCGGGCCCGCCAAGGTGCTCGAAGGCCGCTACGGCTTCGCCGACACGCACGCGGGCGGGGAATTTAAATGGGGGCGCCTGTTCGACGGCTTGGGCGAGCGCTACGAAATCGCCGGCATCTACTTCAAGCCCTACCCGTGCTGCCGCCACTACCACTCGGCGATCGACGGCATCCTCGCGCTGCGCGAGCAGAACGGAATCCGGCCGCAGGACGTCCGCTCGCTGCATCTCGGCCTCTACTCGGTCGGCGTGAACGGCCACGACCACAAGCATTGCGACAACCTGCTCGACGCGCAGATGAGCGCGCCGGTGGGGGCAGCGCTGGCGATGGCCGACGGCGGGGTCGCGGCCCACCGCTTCCTGCCGGACAGCCTGGCGCGGCCGGAAGTGCGGCGCCTCATCGACCTGACGGAGACGCGCCTGGACGAGGAATGCGAGCGCATCTATCCGGGCCGGCGCTCGGGAGCGGTCGAGATCGGCCTCGCGGACGGGCGAAAGCTCGCGGCCCGCGTGCTCGACCCGCTGGGCGAGGGCGAGAACCCGATGACCGACGCCGATCTCGAGCGCAAGCTCGTGGCAAATTGCGAGCCGCTCGTGGGCAAGGAGCGCTGCGGCGCGTTGCTGGATGCCGTGTGGCAGTTCGACCGGATGCCGGACACCGAAAAGTTGTTTCGCCTGCTGTCCTAGAGTCACTTACGACTTGAAACCATCTCAAAAAACAGTTCGAAGACCAATTCAGCCGCCGATGAACGCACATCCCTCATCCCTTCCCCTTCTCCCCGAGGAGAAGGGGAAACTCGAGCCTCCCCTCTCCGCTCGGGAGAGGGGCGGGGGTGAGGGTCGAACGCGGATAACATCAAGAGCAACCCTCTGAATAGTTCTGTTTTATATCGGCGTTAATCGGCGTTTATCTGCGGCTAGTTCTTGTTTTTGATTTTCGAGATAGGTTCTTATAAATACAGAACGAGGAGATGAAAATGCCACGCTTGCTGCTGATTTTCTGTGTGCTGGCGCATGCCGGCGCCGCCCTGGCCGCCGACCGTTACCCGGTGCGGCCGATACGCATCGTGGTGACCTACGTGCCGGGCGGGAACACGGATACGGCCGCGCGTCTCGTTGCGCCGCATCTCACTGACCATCTTGGCCAGCAGGTGATCATCGACAATCGCGGAGGGGCGGGCGGGGTCGTCGGCACCGAGATCGCCGCGCGCGCGGCGCCCGACGGCTACACGCTGCTGTTCGGTACCTCGGCGGGGCTGACGATCAACCCGCAGCTGCAGCCGAAGCTGCCGTACAACGTCGAACGCGATTTCGCGCCGATCAGCCTGCTGGTAATCAACCCGCAGCTGATGGTCGCTTATCCCGGCCTGCCCGCGAAGACGGTCGGCGAATTCCTCAAGCTCGCCCGCGCGCAGCCCGGCAGGATCAATTACGCTTCCGTCGGCGTCGGCAGCCCCAACCACCTTGGCATGGAGCTCCTGAAGGCGATGACCGGCATCGATATCGTCCACGTACCCTACAAGGGCAGCGCGCCCGCGGTGCTCGACGTGATGGCGGGAACGGTGTCGGTATTTTTCAGCAGCATTCCGGTCATGCTTACCCACGTGAAGAGCGGCAAGCTGAAGGCGCTCGCGGTGGGCAGTGCAACGCGCTCGCCCGCGGCGCCGGAGATCCCGACCGTCGCGGAATCCGTTCCGGGTTTCGAGTACGTGACCTGGTACGGCCTGTTCGTGCCGTCCGCCACGCCGCGCGCGATCGTGGCGCGGCTGAACGAGGCGGTGGTGAAGTCGCTGCGCCTGCCGCAGCTCGATCAGCAGCTGCGCGGGCAGGGTTCCGAGCCGCGGCCGACCAGCCCCGAGGAAGCGGCGAAGTTCATGAAAGCCGAGCACGCGCGCTGGGCGCGCGCCATCAAGGCGACGGGATTGGCACCAAGAGCCAATCCCTAGGGATGAGGGATGAAGGATGAGGGATGACCGTCGCGCTTCGCGCGACAACGACAGGTTCCGACCTCCCGGAACCTTCGGTCGGAGCTTGCCGACCGGACGAGAGTGAAAGGGAGGGACTCTTAAGCCGGCACGCGACAGCGGGGGGTCATCCCTCCACGTTCATCCCTCATCCCTGGCCTGCGCTGAGCCTAAAGGCGCAGCGCAGGCACTTCGTCCGGATCGATCATCCACATCGCGAATCCCGGGTTCTTTTCCCAGATGCGCGGCTTCCAGTCGTCGTCCATCAGGTCCATGTCGCAGTAGTACTCGGTGCGGCCGCCGCACGGGTTGTCGAAGTACCAGAACACGTTCGAGCCGAGGATGTGCCGGCCGACCGGCGTGTTGGGCTTCCAGCCGCGGCTCTTCATGTACTTGCCGCCGAGGACGATCTCGTCGATGTTCTTCACCTCGAACGCGGCGTGGTTGAAGCCGTTGCGGTCCGCGCGGATCGCGAAGAACAGGTTGTGGTGGTCGTTCGAGCCCTCGCAGCGCATGAAGGCGCCGGTGTCGAGCGCGCGGTCGGTCATGCGGAAGTGCAGCCGCTCGAGGTAGAACGCGAGCAGCTTCTCGAGATCTTTTTTCGCGGCGTTGTAGACCACATGGCCTAGCCGCGACGGGTGCGCGCGGCGCTCGGGGTCGAAAGGATGGTTCATGCGCGGCTCGACCGGCGCGGAAGCGGGCTTCGCCGGAGCCGCTTTCCTGAAGCCGATGCCGAAGCCCGCCTCGTCACGGGAATGCAGGACGCCGGCCGCGTCGGTTTTTACCTCCCGATCGCGCCCGAGCTCGGCGCCAATCCGCTCGAGACCGGCGCCGTCGATGACGCCCCAGATCGCCTCGCGCAGGGTCGAGCCTCCGTCGGGAGCGGGCGGCAGCGCCTTGTCGGACGCGGCGCGCACCAGGATGGTCTGGCCCGAAGGCAGGCTGAAATCCGCGCCGTGCGCGCCGCGCGCGGCGCAGGGAATGCCCCAATCCTCGAAATAACGGATGCCGGCGCCCGGATCCTCGACGCCGTAGACCAGCGATTCCACGCGCAAGATAGCCATGTCTCCTCCTGAAACGCTCCGCCTGCGAGGAAATTATAGTCCTCCGGGAATGCTTCCGACTGATGTACGATTCGCCTCATGCAGGTCGACTGGACGCATTTCACGCCCTGGACATCGCTCGCCGGCGGCCTCCTGATCGGGCTCGCGGCGGCGATGCTCCTTCTGGTCAACGGCCGGATCGCGGGGGTCAGCGGCATCCTCGGCGGGCTGTTTCGTCCCGCCGCGGGTGATGCCGCCTGGCGCGCGGCGTTTCTTGCCGGCCTGCTGTTCGCGCCGGCGCTGTATGCCCTGTCTTCCCGCTATCCGGCGCCCACGATCGAGGCCGGATATCCCATGCTGTTGCTCGCGGGTTTGCTGGTCGGCGCGGGCACGCGCTACGGCTCCGGCTGTACCAGCGGTCACGGCGTATGCGGACTGTCGCGGCTCTCGCCGCGCTCGCTCGTGGCTACGCTCGCCTTCATGGGGGCGGGTTTCTCCACGGTGTTCGTCCTGCGCCATGCGCTTGCCTGAGGAAATCCCGTGCACGCATTGAGCGCGTTTGCCGCCGGGTTGATATTCGGGATCGGGCTGATCGTCTCCGGTATGACCGATCCATCGAAAGTGATCGGATTTCTCGACCTGGCCGGGCAATGGGACCCTTCGCTCGCATTCGTTATGGTCGGCGCGATCCTGGTAGGGCTCGCCGGTCACGCGATTGCGCGCAAGCGCGCCGCGGCGTTTCTCGGGGGAGCGCTTCACCTTCCCGCCGCGCGCGACATCGACCGGCGGCTGGTGCTCGGCGGGCTGGCGTTTGGTGTGGGCTGGGGCCTCGCGGGTTTCTGCCCGGGACCAGCGATCGTTGCGCTGGGGGCGGGGCAGGACAAGGCGGTGGTTTTCGTTATCGCGATGAGCGCCGGCATGGCGCTCTACGAGTTCGCCGAGCATCGGTCGCGCGGCCAGGCAGTGGCGACGGAGGATCAATGACATGAGCGGGGCGGGACTGATCGACGACCTGGTAAGCGCCAACCATATTCTCTCCATGGAGGGCGTGGTGGACGGCTTCGGCCACGTCAGCGTGCGCGACGAAAAAGACCCCGAGCGCTTTCTCCTCGCGCGCAGCATCGCCCCCGCGAGCGTCGCGGCGGCCGACATCATGGAATTCGGGCTCGACGGCGAGCCGCTGGACGCGCGCGGCCGCAAGCCGTACCTGGAGCGCTACATCCACAGCGAGATCTACCGCGTGCGGCCCGACGTGCAAGCCATCGTCCACAGTCATTCCCCCTCGCTGATTCCTTTCGGAATCACCGCGACGCAACTCAAGCCCGTCTATCATATGAGTGGCTTTCTCGGCGCCGGCACACCCATCTTCGAGATTCGCGAATCGGGAGGGCTGAATACCGACATGCTTGTGCGCGACCGCAAACTGGGCGCGGCGTTGGCGAAGAGCCTCGGGCCGGCCGCGTTCGCGCTGATGCGCGGCCACGGCTCCGTCGCAGTGGCCGGGACGCTGAAGCAGGCCGTCTACCGCGCCATCTATGCCGAGATCAACGCCCGCCTGCAGGCGGAGGCGATGCGGCTCGGGGAAGTCACCTACCTGAACGACGCGGAGGCTGCCGGGGCGACCCGCGCCAACGACGAGGTCATCGACCGGCCGTGGCAGCTCTGGAAGGACAAGGCCAAAGGCGGCAGGTAGCGGGACGGGCGCCGGTATTTCGGCGCATCCCCGGATTGCGGGATAGAATCGGCGCCCGGAAGTGTTATGGTCTCTATGGCACCCACAGGAAAAAACCTTAACAATAAGTAAGAAAAAACATGGGCAACCTGACCTTCCTTCTGAACTACGTACAGTCCTGCCTGAGCGGAAAACTGGCGCCGGCGGAGTGCGGCCCCGTTTGGCATCTCCTCATCATCGTCGCGCTTATCGTGCTGATGACGGGGACGTTGGCGGTGCTGCGGCTGCGTGCCCGCGGACAGACCGGCGCGACGGCCTGATCGTCACCGCGCGGCGACCGCCGCCCGGTGAAGCAGTGAAGCAGTGAAGTAGTGACGTATGGAAAGGTGGTCGCGGCTCTTCGTCACCGCGTCACTTCGTCACTGGGTTTAGAATAAACCGTGGCAATGACTCCGTCTTTCGTCGCGCCGCCCAAGGGCGAGCTGACACACCTGCTGCGCCTCGGCCGCTTCCTCGTTCCCTACCGCTGGCGCATCGCGGCCGCGCTTGCTGCGCTGATCATCGCCGCGAGCTGCGTGCTGGTACTGGGGCAGGGCCTGCGCTACGTGGTGGATGCCGGCTTCGGCAGCGGCGACCCGCGGCTGCTCAACGCGGCGCTCGCCGCCGTGATCGGGGTGTCCTGCGTGCTGGCGGCGGCGACCTGGGCGCGCTTCTTTCTCATGATGAGCGTGGGCGAGCGCCTCATCGCCGACCTGCGCAAGGCGGTCTTCGCCCACGTGCTCACGCTCTCGCCCGCGTTCTACGATTCCGCGCGCACCGGCGAGATCGCCTCCCGCCTCACCAACGACAGCGAGCAGCTGCGGCAGGTCGTCGGCTTCGGCTTCTCGATGCTGCTGCGGAACTCGCTGATGATGACCGGGGCGATGGTGCTGCTTTTCGCGACCAGCCCCAAGCTCGCGGCGCTGATCGTGCTCGGCGTGCCGGCGACGCTCATCCCGATCCTGCTGATGGGCCGGCGCGTGCGCCGCCTCTCGCGCGAGAACCAGGACCGCGTGGCCGACGTGTCCGCCCACGTGGACGAATCGCTGCACGAGATCCGCACGGTGCAGGCCTACGTGCACGAGGACCGCACCATCGGCCAGTTCAACGTTGCGACCGAGGCGGCCTACGGCGCCGGCCTGCATCGGGTGCGCGTGAAGGCCTGGCTGATCTCGCTGGTGATGCTGATCGGCTTCTGCGCCGTCGGCGTCATCCTCTGGATCGGCGGTCACGACGTGTTCGCCGGGCGCATGACCGCCGGCGAGCTCTCGGCCTTCGTTTTCTATGCCGGCGTGGTCGCCGCCGGCGCCGGAACCGTGTCCGAGGTATGGGGCGAGATCCAGCGCGGCGCGGGCGCGACCGAGCGGCTGATGGAGCTGCTCGATACCCGCCCCGCGATCGCTGCCGCGCCCCCCGTCATCAAGCTGCCGCCGCGCGTATCCGGCACGATCCGCTTCGATGACGTCTCGTTCGCCTATCCCGCGCGGCCCGACACCGTCGCGCTCGGGCCAGTCTCGTTCACGGTCAAGCCCGGCGAGCGGGTGGCGCTGGTCGGGCCGTCCGGCGCGGGCAAGTCCACGATCTTCGCGCTGATCCTGCGCTACTACGACCCGTCCTCGGGACGCGTGCTGCTCGATGGCGCCGACATCCGTCATTGCGAGCCGCACGACCTGCGGCGTGCCGTCGCGCTGGTGCCGCAGGACCCGGTGATCTTCGCGGCGAGCGTGACCGAGAACGTGCGCTTCGGCCGTCCCGGCGCCTCGCTCGAAGCGGTGCGCGAGGCCTGCGCGGCGGCGCAGGCGCTCGAGTTCGTCGAGCGGCTGCCGCAGGAGCTCGACACCGATCTGGGCGAGCGCGGGGTGAAGCTCTCCGGGGGCCAGCGCCAGCGCATCTCGATCGCGCGCGCCATTCTCGCCGATCGCCCGATCCTGCTGCTCGACGAGGCGACCAGCTCGCTCGACGCCGAGAGCGAGCGCCAGGTTGCGCAGGCGCTGGAGCGGCTCGCGCGCGGGCGCACCACGCTCGTCATCGCGCACCGCCTCGCGACCGTGCGCCACGCCGATCGCATCGTCGTGCTCGAGCGCGGCCGGGTCCACGCCGTCGGCACGCACGCCGAGCTGCTGCGCTCGAGCGAGCTTTACGCGCACCTCGCGCGGCTGCAATTTATCGCCGAGGGCGAGACTGCGTGATAAGTGATAGGTGATAAGTGATAAGGCTCCCGCGCTCGCGCGGAGTTTTTGCGGTTTGTAGGCCCTATCACCTATCACTTATCACCTATCACGCTTTTCATGAAGGAGTGAGGCAATGCCGAAAGTTGCCGTCGCGGACGGAGAGATCTACTACGAAGAGAGCGGGAAGGGCCCGCCATTGCTGTTCGTCAGCGGGCTCGGCGGCGTGGGACGCTACTGGCAGCCGCAGCTCGCGGCGTTCGGCGCGCGTTTCCGCACCATCATCTACGACCAGCGTGGCACCGGGGCAAGCGATCGCAAGCAGCGCAAATTCTCCATCGACCAGATGGCGGCCGAAGCGGTCGGGTTGATGGACGCGCTGAAGGTCGAGCGCGCGGACGTCGTCGGGCTTTCCACCGGCGGCGCGATCGGCCAGACGATGGCCGTCGAGCATCCGCAGCGCGTCGGACGCCTCGTGATGTGCAGCACCTGGACCCACTGCGATCCATGGTTTCGCCGGATGTTCGAAGCGCGCAAGCGGATGTACCTCGAAGCGGGCACCGACCTGCACCAGATGTTCCACCCGCTCTGGCTCTATCCTCCCGACTACGTCAACGAGCACGACGCCGAGCTCGACGAAGAGCGGAAGAAATCCACCGCCGGCGCGCCGCCGGTTGAAGTGTCCACCGGCCGCATCGACGCGCTGCTCGCGTTCGACCGTCGCGCGACTCTCGCGCGCATCAAGGCGCCGACACTGATCATCACCTCGGAAAATGATTACATCACGCCGAGCTACTACGCCGAGGCGCTCGCGCGCGCCATTCCCGGCTCGAAACTGGCGAAGCTCGACGGCGGCGGACACTCGATCTCCAAGACCCGGCCGGAGGAATTCAATCGCATCGTTCTGGAGTTCCTCCAAGAGCAGGGATGAGGGATGAGGGCGGAGGGATGAGGTGTTTGCGATTAACGATTAACGATTAACGATTAACGAGAAACGATATGCGTGAACTGCTGCCGCAAGCCGATAAAATCGCCGCGCTGCTGAAGGCGCGCAAGGAAACCATTTCGATCGCAGAGTCCTCCACCGGCGGGCTGGTCTCGGCGGCGCTGCTCGCGCAGCCGGGCGCGTCGGCCTACTACATCGGCGGCGCGGTGAACTACACGCGCGTCGTCCTGCTGCATCTTTCGGGCATGCGCAAGGAAGAATTGGAGAAGATGCGCGGTGCCACGGAGGAGTTCGCGCTGCTCGCCGCGCGCTCGGTGCGAACCCGCTACGGCACGCACTGGGGCCTGGGCGAGGGCGGGGCGGCCGGCCCGACCGGCAACCGCTACGGCGATCCCGCCGGGCACGTCTGCCTGGCCGTGACCGGGCCGGTCGAGCGCGCCACGACGTTGAGGACCGGCAGCGCCGATCGCGTCGCCAATATGTATGCGTTCGCCGGTGCCGCGCTGAAGCTGCTCCAGGAGACGCTGGAAGGGAAGGCGTGATGGGTGATCGGTGATGCCTGTCCTGAGCTAGTCGAGGGGAGTGATGGGCCTCCCGCGCGGAGGAATTCTTACGGGTTTGTCAGGTCTCATCACCGTCACTCGTCACTTGTCACGCATCATCGGGAATCAGTATCATCACGCTTCCCCGCATTCCACCCAACGTCGCCAAAACCCTACAACGGAGAACCAGAATGAATGTCCCCCACTTTCTGCGTCTTTCTTTTTTGACGCTGCTTCTTTCCGCTTTCGCTGTCGCCGTTCCCGCCCAGGACAAGCCGGCCAAGCCGGCGGCCAGCGATTTCACGCCCGAAGTCGGCCAGGCCGGCAAGGACGTGGTATGGGTGCCGACGCCGCAATCGCTGGTGGACAAGATGCTCGATATCGCCAAGGCCACGCCCAAGGATTTCCTGATGGACCTCGGCTCCGGCGACGGACGCACCGTGATCACCGCGGCGAAGCGGGGCATCAACGCCCTGGGCATCGAGTACAACCCGGACATGGTGGCGGTGGCGCAGCGCGCCGCGCAGAAAGAGGGCGTCAGCGACAAGGCGAAGTTCACCAAGGCCGATCTCTTCGAGACCGATTTCTCGAAAGCCACGGTGATCACCATGTTCCTGCTGCCCGACATCAATATCCGGCTGCGCCCGAAGATCCTCGACCTCAAGCCCGGCACGCGCATCGTCTCCAACTCGTTCACGATGGGCGAGTGGCAGCACGACCGCAGCGTCAAGGCGACCGAAGCGGAGGGCTGCCAGTCTTATTGCCAGGCTTACCTCTGGATCGTTCCCGCCAAGGTGGAAGGCACCTGGCAAACCGGTGGCGGCGAGTTGACGCTGAAGCAGAGCTTCCAGATGCTCACCGGCACGTTGAAGGCAGACGGCAAGGAGACCGCGGTGAAGGGCCAGATGCGCGGTGACCGCATCAGCTTCAAGGCCGGCGACGCGCAATACAGCGGGACGGTCGCGGGCGGCTCCATCAAGGGCACCGTCAAAGGCGGCGCCAAGCCAGGCGAGTGGACCGCCACCCGGAAGCAGGGATGAGGGCGGAGGGCTGAGGGCGGAGGGAATCCCCCCGGACGGCCTTTTTTGCTTTTTCGATCAGTTCCTCATCCCTCATCCCTCATACCTCATCCCTTCGGAGCCGGAGGCGACGATGCGCAAGCTTCGGACGCAGCGCGACAACCAGCAGTGGATGCTCGACCTCGCGCTCAACATGCGCGGGCGGGTGCAGAACTTCGAGCGCGACGATCTCGAGGTGCCGGCGGGCAAGCGCGCCCGCAACTATCGCATGCTGCCCAAGGTCTGGCGCGAGGCAGGCGAGCGCCACGAGAAGCTCGCGCGGCGCGCGGACGCGATGGGCGCGCGCGAGACGGCGACCTACCACTACGACCATGCGATCGAGTCCTACCGCATGGCCCAGCACCCGATTTATTTCGACGACCACCCGGTCAAGAAGTATCTGTACGGCAAGCTCAACGAAATGGTGGATCGCCGCTCGAAGGTGGCGAGCTATCCCATCGAGCGCGTCGAGGTGCCGTTCGGCGGCGGCAAGACGATCTCCTGCCTGCTGCACCTTCTGCCCGACCGCAGGAAGGCGCCCGTCATCATCTACGTGCCGGGTATGGACCAGACGAAGGAAGTGTTTCCCAAGGCCTATCACAACATCGCGCTCTCGCGCGGCTTTCACGTCCTCGCCATGGATGGACCGGGGCAGGGCAACTCGAACCTGCAGAAGATTCGCGCGGTAAAGGACAACTACGAGCGCGCGGGCGCCGCAGTGATCAGCTATCTCGAGAAGCGGCCGGAGGTGGACGCGAAGAAGATCGCGATCTACGGCATCAGCATGGGCAGCTACTGGTCGCTGCGGCTCTCGAGCTACGATCACCGTGCCGCGGCGGTGGTGAGCTCGGTCGCCTGCTTCAATCCCAACAATACGATCTTCACGCAGTCCTCGCCGCGCTTCAAGCAGATGTTCATGTACATGGCCGGCTACGACGACGAGGCGAAGTTCGACCGCGACGTCGCGAGCGGCATGACGGTACGCGGCTGCCTCGGCAAGGTGAAGTGCCCGACGCTGCTCGTTACCGGCGAGTTCGATCCGCTGTGCCCGCTGGAGGACGCGGTCGAGGCATTCCGCGATCTCAAGGTGCCGAAGGAGATGTGGGTGATCGAGAACCAGTACCACCCGCTGTGGGGTATACCGAACCTGGGCGGCATGGACTGCCACGACTACGTGATGGACTGGTTCAAGCTGCTCTTCTCCGGCAAGCGCGCGCCGACGAAGGGCGGGCGCATCGCCTACATCCGCGAGCAGGGCGACGGGCCGTGGGGCAAGTGCGACTGGGTGCCGCCGATCGGGCCGGGACAGGCTTACTTCTAACAGCGTGAGCCGTGAATCGTGAATCGTGAGTCGTGATTCGACTCGCGAGATACTCCCCTCCTGCCGGGGGAGGGGTCGCCCAGCGCAGCGGCGGGGGTGGTGGGAGCGTTCCTCATCCCTGGCATCGAGCACGACTGCGTCGCTTAGGGGCCCCCAAGAGCGTCCATGTAGTGAGAACTCCCGCTGGGGCAGGGTTTTCGTTTACGCTAGCGTTTGAGCAGGGTCGATCCACCATCCACGACCCACCATCCACGCATTTAGGAGAGACTTCAATGGACACGCCCGTCGCAGACAAGATCATCGCCAAGAAGGAAAACGGCATCGGCTGGGTGATCATCAACAACCCGGAGAAGCGCAATGCCATGTCGATCGAGATGTACGAGTCGATGGCAGCGACGCTCGTGAGCTACGGCAAGGATCCGGAGGTGCGCGTCGTGATCCTGAAGGGCGCGGGCGACAAGTCCTTCATCTCGGGCGCGGACATCTCCCAGTTCAAGGAACGGCAATCCACGCTGGAGCAGGTGCGCGCGGGCGAGGCGATCTCGGAGCGCAACAACAAGGCGCTGCGCGAGTGCCCCAAGCCGACCATTGCCATGATCCGCGGCTTCTGCATGGGCGGCGGCCTCGGCACCGCCATCACGTGCGACATGCGCATCGCTTCCGACGATTCCCAGTTCGGCGTGCCGGCGGCGAAGCTTGGCGTCGGCTACCGCTTCAGCGGCATCCGCCGCCTGGCGGAAGTCGTGGGGCCGCAGTTCACCGCCGAGATCTTCTACACCGGCCGCCGATTCAGCGCTCAGGAGGCGCTGCAGATGGGCCTGATCAACCGCATGGTGCCCGCTGCCGAGCTCGAGAAGTACGTGGCGGACTACGCCGCGACGCTCGCCGGCAATGCGCCGCTCACGCTGAAGGCGGTCAAGCAGTGCCTGATCGAATTGAAGAAAGATCCTGCCGAACGCGACCTCGACCTGTGCCAGAAGCTGGTGGAGGAGTGCTTCACCAGCCAGGACTACATCGAAGGCCGCACCGCGTTCATGGAGAAGCGCAAGCCCCAGTTCAAGGGCAAGTAACTTGTGGCCAGTGGCTGGTGGCTGGCAGAAAAAGCCGCGCGATGCGCGGCTTTTTTCATTCTCATGACCACGGCCCTGAGCTACTCGGGCGCCGTCAGTGCCTCGATGTCGAGTGTGATGGTCCCGATCTCGCGCATCAGGTAATCCGGCGGCGGCTGGCGCTCGGCCTCGGTGCGCTCCGCGGGCGGTTTCAGCTGAGCCTCGATGTAGGCGCCGAGCCGCCGCGCGCGTTCGACGACGCGCGAACCGAACAGGCGGCGCTCGCGGTCGTAGCGTCCCAACGCGGCGTCGAGGTCGTCACCGGCCGCACGGATTTCGCGCGCGAGGCACTCGGCGTCGATCGCCGCCTTGGTGACGCCTACTCCGACGTGCGGGCGCGCGACGAAGGCGGCGTCCCCCAGCAGCACCACGCGGCCGATCGCGAGCCTGGGCGACTCCAGGTCGAACACCGCCTGGAAGAAAAGCTGCTCCGTGCGCTCTACGATGGCCGCGATCTGCGGCGCGAGCAGGCGGTGCGCGTCGGCCTTGATGCGCGCGGTGACTTCCGGGCGGATGAGCGGCGGCGGGATCGAGATGCCGTGGCAGTGGCCGGCGACGTCGGTGCAGATGTCGCGCAGCGTAGTGTGGAAGTCGGTTGGGCGGTACCAGATATGGTTGTAGCCGCGGTGGCCGGGGCGGGTATCGTTGTCGCGTCCCGGCACGGGGTAGCAGAGGATCATCTCGCCGTCCGGGAAAGCCATAGTGTACTGCGCGAAGGTTTCCTGCTCGGCTCTGGAAACAAACGTCGCCTCGTCCACCAGCCCGCGCCACGCGACGTAGCCGGCGTAGCGCGGCTGCGCGGAAGGCAGCACGATCCCGCGCGCGGTCGAGCGCACGCCGTCGGCCGCGACGAGCAGGTCGCCGCGCTGGCGCGAGCCGTCCTGGAATATCGCGGTGACGCCCGCCGTGTCCTGCTCGATGCCCTCGAGCGTCATCCCGAAAAGGTAGTCGGATGGCGGCAGCGCGTCCTTGAGCAGGCGGTAAATTCGCGCCCAGCTGCTCTGCAGCTGCTCGGTGGCGAGCCGGTGGGTTACTCGACCGCCGGGCTCCAGGCATACCCGCTCGCGCACCCAGACGCCGATATCCTCGACTTTCAGGCCGAGGCGGGAAATTACCGCGCGCAGCTCATCGTGCGTGCCGATGCCGGCGCCGCGGCTCGCGAGGTCGTCACCCACGCGCTCGAAGACTGCGACTTCCCAGCCGATCTTGCGCAGCCAGTTGGCGGCGAACAGCCCGCCGATGGACCCGCCGATGATCAGCGCACGTCGGCGGCTCATCTGGCGCCGCCCGCCGGGCAGTGATGAAGTGATGCAGTGACGAAGTGACGAGGCAGCTCGCGCTCCGGGCGTCCCAGCCGCGCTACGATGTCGTGTATCACTGCGTCACCCCGTCACTGCGTCACTGTCTTGCTGCTATTATCGCCGTCAGCGTCAAGAATAGGGTGAACGATGGCTCAAATGGTGGACCTCCCGGAATCCGTATCGCCGCAGCCCACCGACGGCATGATGACGCTGACACACGTGCTCTACGGGATGCACGCCTTCAGCGCGCTGATGGGCCTGCTCGGCACCGCCTTCGTCGTCACCGCGTTCCTCTCCGGCTGGCCGTCGATCATCGCGGTGATCATCAACTACGTGAAGCGCGGCGATGCGCGAGGTACCTGGCTCGACACGCATTTCGGCTGGCAGCTCCGCACGTTCTGGTACGCGCTGCTGTGGCTGGTGATCGCCGGACTGCTGATCCTCACCTTCGTCGGCATCGTGATCGCCTATCCGATGTTGATTCTCGTGGGGCTGTGGGTGCTCTACCGCATCATCCGCGGCTGGATGGCGCTGCTGGACCGGAAGGCGATGCCCGTGCCTGACTAGGCGAAGACACAAGTCACAAGACACATAAAAGA
>Ga0247825_10001360_pt1 | contig 16016 bp, 16 predicted proteins | sample 13C_Vanillin_Day_FD_194413 | JGI IMG/M metagenome (GOLD analysis project Ga0247825, IMG submission 194413) | Soil microbial communities from agricultural site in Penn Yan, New York, United States - 13C_Vanillin_Day48 | ecosystem: Environmental > Terrestrial > Soil > Agricultural land | place... | reverse complement strand
CTCCCACAAGGGGAGAGGGCGCGAATGCAGCCGTCAGTGATTGGCGCCGATGCCCAGCATCTTCCGCGCATCCGCGGGCGTCGCGATCTCGTCGCCGAGGATCTGGATGATCTTGCCGGCCTTCTCGACCAGCGCCGCGTTGCTCGGCGCGAGCTTGCCCTTTTCGAGATAGATGTTGTCCTCGAGGCCGACGCGCGGGTGGCCGCCCAGCAGCACCGCCTGCGCCACCATCGGGAACTGCCAGAGCGAGATGCCGAACGCGAACCAGGTGCAGTCCTTGGGCAGCAGGTTGCGCATGTAGGTCATGGCCTCGGGCGTCGCCGGCTGGCCCCAGGAGATGCCGAGGCAGATCTGGAACAGGCCGGGACCCTTCACCAGGCCGTCCTCCAGGAATTTCTTGGCAAGCAGCAGGTGCCCGGTCTCGAACACCTCGAGTTCCGGCGTCACGCCCGCGTCCTTGATCGCCAGCGCCATCGCCTTGAGGTGCACCGGCGTGTTGACGAACACCCGGTCGCCCATGTTCAGGCTGCCCATGTCGAGCGAGCAGATTTCCGGCTTGATCTCCATGACGTGCTGGACGCGATCGGCAGGCCCGCGCAACACCGAGTCCGCGCTCGGCTTCGAGGGGTCCTTCTCGTCGTGGAAGAAGCGAGCGCCGGGTCCCGTGGTCAGGTTGATGATGACATCCGAGTTCTTCTCGCGGATCCGCTCGACCGACTCCCGGTAGAGCGCCTTGTCCATGCTGGGCTTGGTGGTCTTGGGATCGCGCACGTGGATGTGCACGATCGCCGCGCCCGCCTTGGCGGCGTCGAGGCAGGAGTTGGCGATCTGCTCGGGCGTCACCGGAACCGCCGGATTGCGGCCGGGGGTGTCCGCCGAGCCGGTCACCGCACAGGAAATCATCACCTTACGCGCCATATTTTTCGCTCCCTGACCTCGTATTGGGCCGTCAACCTTGCGACCGGTAAATGTTTGGCAGTTCCGCCGCAGGGGGCCATTATAGCCATGGTTTGTTGCGTCTGTAGCGTTAAGGATTGGCCGTGAAGGTCATCATCGTCGGCGGCGGAATTGGCGGTCTCACCACGGCTCTGATGCTGCATGCCCGCGGCATCGATTGCGAGCTGTTCGAGCAGGCCGAGGGCGTGCGTGAACTTGGCGTCGGCATCAACACGCTGCCGCACGCGATCAAGGAACTGCAGCAGCTCGGGCTGCTCGATCGGCTCGACGCGGTCGCCATCCGCACCCACGAACTGATCTACACCAACCGCTTCGGCCAGGAGGTCTGGCGCGAGCCGCGCGGCCTCGACGCGGGCTACGACGTGCCGCAATTCTCGATCCATCGCGGCCGGTTGCAGGGCGTGATCTACCAGGCGGTGCGCTCGCGGCTCGGCGAAAGCCGCATCCACACCGGGCACCGGCTCGGCGATTTCAAGCAGGACGAGGGCGGCGTCACCGCCTGGTTCTTCGACCGCAACGGTTCGCACCGCCACACCGTCAGGGGCGACGTGCTGATCGGCGCCGACGGCATTCATTCGCACGTCCGCTCCGCGCTCTATCCGGACGAGGGCTCCGCGCGCTGGAACGGCTCGATGCTGTGGCGCGGCGCGCTCGACTGGCCGAAATTCCTGACCGGCCGATCGATGGTGATCGCCGGCGGGATGGCGGCGAAGCTCGTGGTCTATCCGATCGGCGAGGGCATCCGCGAGGACCGGCCGCTGACCAACTGGGCGGTGCTGGTGAAGGTGGGCGAGGGCGGCTCCCCGCCCAACAAGGAGGACTGGTCGCGGCCGGGCCGCTTCGAGGACCTGATGCCGCACGTGCAGCGCTTCCAGATCCCCTACGTGGACGCCAAGGCGCTGATCGAGGCGACACCGGAGTTCTGGGAATATCCGATGTGCGACCGCGATCCGCTGCCGCGCTGGTCGCACGGCCGGGTCACGCTGCTCGGCGACGCCGCGCACCCGATGTATCCGGTCGGCTCCAACGGCGCCTCGCAGGCGATCCTCGATGCGCGCTGCCTCGCCGACCGGCTGGTGAGCGGCGAATCCGCGATCCACGCGCTCTGGCAATACGAGCAGGAGCGGTTGCCGTCGACCGCGCAGATCGTCCGCATGAACCGCGGCGGCGGTCCCGAGGGCGTGATCGATGCGGTCGAGGCCCGCGCGCCGGACGGCTTCACCGACGTCAACGCCGTGCTGTCGTTCGAGGAGCGCAAGGCGATCGTGCGTGGCTATGCCGGAGCGGCGGGCTTTGCGCAGAGCCAGGTCAACAGGCCCCAGGATAACCGTCCGGATAACCATCCCGGCAGGGCGGCTTAACCTTCACGGTTAGGGTTGCTTTGCTGATTTCGTTGCGCGGCAAGGGCCGCCGATCCTTAAGTGGCGCAGGCTCACACTCAGAGGTTGCTCCATGCGACGAACCCTCGCTTTCATGGCTGCTCCCATCGCGGTTTTCGGGGCGGCCGTTTCGCTCTCTCTCCTGCTCACCGCCGGCGCCAGCGCCGTGACGGTCGGCACCGCACAAGGCGTCAAGCGCGCGCTGGCGGAGACCAATGCGGTCGAGAAGGTGGTCCGCGTCTGCCGGCACCGTGCCTGGCACAGCGGCCGCGTCTGCTACGTGGACCGCAGCCGCCCGCCGACGGTCTGCCACCACCTGCGCAACAGCAGCCGTCGCGACTGCTACTGACGGCTGCTCACGAATTTTTTTGCGGGCCTCCAAACGGCGAAACCGCGGCTTCACGGCCGCGGTTTCTTTTTGCGACTCGCGCCGGTTGGCCTGCGCGTTTCAGATGCGCGGGATGCCAGCGTTCGAATTCGTCCTGCGTCCGGGGCAGCGGCGGCGGCGCGGGATCGAACGCGGCCCTGCACAGGCGGCCCGCGAGCCGCAGCAGCGTCAGGACGATCCAAACGACCAAGGCAATCGACCCTGCGAACAAGGTCAGCACGGCGACCGACGTCGTGAAGTACATCAGTAAAGTCATGCCGCCGCGGTGGGTGATCGTTGGCGAGGAAGGCGAGAGCGTCGCGTCGTCCGGCCGATTTATGTCAGCGCGAAGGAGTTGGCAACCGTACGATGGAACCGCAGCCGGTTTGCCCGCGTTTCTTACATGCAAGCACGATAAAGCGGCGGCGGGCCATCCCGGGTGCAACAATGTCCGACGAGACGACGGGCCATGAAACCGAGCCCCGTCACGGGATGCCGAGCCCGAAGCTGTCGCGCCAGGAATTTCGCCGCCGCTATCTGGAGCAGTTCACCGATGCAGGCTTCGACCGGATTCGCCCGCAGCTCGACGAAGCCGCCGACATTGCGTGGGACGCCTATCAGGCCGGCCGAAAGGCGCCGCGGACGCGGGCGGCCGGATCCGGGTTTCACGATCCCTCCTATGAACTGGCGCTCGATTGGCTGAATGCCCGCGCCGCGATCCTGTCGGCGCAGCAAAGCCATGACGATGCGGCGGCGGCACGGCGCATCCTCCTGATCAACGCGTCGCCGCGCAGCGAGCACACTTGTCCGGGAGAAATGTCCAAGTCCTGGCGGCTCGTGCAGGTCGCGCGGCAGGCCATCGAGGAGCGGCAGCCCTGCGAGGTCGAGATCCTCGACCTGTCGCGTGTCACATCCGAATACGGCCGGCACATTCACCCCTGCAAGGCATGCTTCTCGACCGCTGCCGCGCTGTGCCATTGGCCGTGCTCCTGCTATCCGAATTATTCGCTGGGCCAGACGCACGACTGGATGAACGACATCTATCCGATGTGGGTCGCGGCGCACGGTGTCATGATCGTCACGCCGGTGCACTGGTATCAGGCGACGTCGCCGCTGAAGCTGATGATGGACCGCCTGGTCTGTGCCGACGGCGGCAATCCCGATCCGACGCGGACCCAGGGCAAGAAGGCGAAGCTTGCGAAACAGATCGAGCTTGCCGGGTGGGACTATCCGCGCCATCTGGAGGGCCGGTTGTTTTCGGTGGTGGTCCATGGCGACGTGGAGGGCGCGGAGAACGTCCGGCGTTCGATTTCGGACTGGCTGTGCTTCATGCACATGGCGCCGGCCGGCGCGAAGGCCGAGCTCGACCGCTACATCGGCTACTGGAAGCCCTATGCCACGAGCCATGGCGAACTCGATCGCGACACGGCGATTCAGCAGGAGGTCGCCAACGCGGCACGAACGCTGGCCGATGCCGTGATGGCCGCGCAGCGCGACACGCGGACGGACGCGGGAAGCGATCTCGCCGAGCCGCGGCAGAAATGACGGCGCCGGCCGGGACACTAGCAGGCTGCTGAAAAACTCATGGCCGTCATTCCGGGGCGCGCCGAAGGGCGCGAACCCGGAATGACGGCCATGAGTTTTTCAGCAGACGGCTAGATCGTGACGCCCGCAGCCGTCGGGTTGCGCGGGTCGAGCGGAAGCCCCGCGGCCTGCCGGCGCTTGAGCACGCGCAACCAGCCGTGCAGCCCTTCGACGTCGAGGCCGTGCATCATCAGCCGATAGCCCGCCTGCAGGGTCGAGAGCGGCACCAGCGGATGGCCGTTCTTCATGAACGCCAAGTGATAGTCGGTGCCGAGGATCTTCGCGATGTAGATCGCGATGATCTCGTCGAGCTGAAGCGAGTTGGCGGCGCGCACGAAATCCTCGCGCGGCAGAAACAGCGCGTACATCGGCGTATAGGCCTCGATCGCGGTCTGCACGTCGATCACGTTGAACGGCCCGTCCGGCAGCGGTTCGAGCGCGATCGGCCCGTCGGTGATCGCGGAGAAGTCGGGGTGCGAGACCGGCATGAGGTCGCGTCCCTGCGCACGCAGGCTGGCGTTGAGCTGGATGATGAAATTGTAGATGTTGAGATCGTGCTGCAGAAAGACGTTGTCGCGCAGATCCGCGAGCCTGGTCGGGCGCAGCGGCCAGCTGTCGATCTCGACCGGACCGGCGTTCGCCTTGATGAAGGCGAGAAGCTCGGTCGCGATCGTGAAATGGCGCAGGATCAGCATGTTCGCTTCCGGCGAGGCGAAATTCTTCAAACCCCAGTGAATGAACCTGTGCAGCGCCACGTTCATGTTCGGCCGGCGCGGTGACAGTCCGCGGAGAATCTTCACGACAATGAAGAACCCGAATATGAAAACCCGCGCGACCGGAAACAGCCAGCGGCGCGAGATCGAGCGGTTGCCGATGAGCAGCGCCTGTTTCGCCGTCTCGTCGATCGGCAGGCTCTGGTCGAGATAGAGCGCAAGCCAGGGATCGGGATCCTTCGGATCGAACCGCTTGAGATCGAAGGTCCGGATGTCGGTCATGCGACGATCTCCTCGATCTGCAGCGCATAGAGGCGGGCCGTCACCCTGGCGCAGGTGACGATCCGGGCCGCGACCGCGTCGTCCGGCAGCACCATGCGCAGCATCTCCTCGAATTCCTTCATGTGCTCGGCGTCGTTCTCGCCGTGGTAGAGCAGGAACTTGAAGGCATCCTCGGGCATGCCGAGGCGGCGTTGCGCCATGCGGCCCCATTCCTGCGCCTTGATGGAGCCGAGACCTTCGATGATGAACATGGCGCCGAGCAGCCCGAACGGATCGGGTTTCGACGCCTCGTTGAACATCCAGGCGGACAGCGCCTCGGAGCCGATATTCTTATCCGCGCCCTGGATGTAGGCAAGCGTCCCGCCGCTCGCCACGTAGTCGGCCTCCAGCATCCGGAAGTCGCGATGCTCGGTGACGGCGTGTTTCATCAGCGTCGAGCGAAGCTCCAGGTGCTCTTCGCCGATGCTGGAGGCGGCGCGCGACATCCACAGCGAGCCGTCCTTCACCTGCTGGCGCAGGTTGACCAGGAAGGCCTGATAGTCGGCCAGTTCGAACCGCCCGCGCGTGAGCTTGCGGATCAGCGGCGTGGCCTGCAGCAGGCCTTCGAAATCCGTCCATACCACGGCGAGCTTGCGCAGCACGTCGGCGACGGCGTTGTTTTGGGCGTTGCTTTGGCCGTCGTCTTGCGGCGTCTGCGTCCGGGCTTCAGCGAGGCTCATGCGACCATCTCCAGCATCATGAATCCGACCATGGCGCGGCCGCTTTCCGGCACGACACACAGAATACGCTCGCCGGATTTAACCGAGCCGCTCTTCAGCAGCGCGTCAAGCATGACCCAGATCGAGGCCGAGCCGACGTTGCCGGTGCGCGGCAGGGTGGTGAACCATTTGCTCTCCGGAATCATCGCGTTGGTTCTTTTCAGAAGATCGACGATTTCCTCACGCAGCGAGCGCGCCGAGTAGTGGCACAGCAGCCAGTCGACGCGGTCCGGATCGATGCGGGCCTGATCCACCTTCTCGAGATAGACGCCGAGCCAGGCCCGGATGATGACCTTCAGCAGGGCAAAATCCTGCAGCAGCGCGATCGCGCCGGCAGCATGCGCGTCCCGCGGTCCGGCATGGCTCCACGCGCTCTTGAGCTCTCCGCGAGCGTCCTGTGCCGCTCCGGCCCACATGCAGGCGTCGAAGCGGCCGGCGAGCGACGTGAGATCGATCCACTCGATCCGCAGGCACGCCTGGTCGGACCGCGGTTTCGGCTCGACCACGACCGCGCCTGCGCCGTCGGAAAGGGTCCAGCGCAGGAAATCCGCCTGCATCGGCAGGCGTCCCTTGGCGTCGAGCAGAGCCGTCCCCTCGTAGAAGCTCGGCCGGAACCAACGGGACGAGAATTCGCCGGCGACCGCCGACGCGCAGTCGGTGTCGCCGGCGCGCACCGACAGGGTGGCGGCCTTGACCGCCATCACCGACGAGGCACAGACCGACTGGAAGCTGGCCAGTTCGAGTGCGCCGCCGCCGAGCTCGCCGTGCACGGCACTGGCATGACCCGGCACGAGATAGTCGCCCTGTGTCGTCGCGGTCGCGAGCATCTGCAGGTGCTCACGGCCGAGGCCTGCATCCTGCAGCGATGCCATGACCGCGGCGGCGCTCATCGAAGCGTTGCTGTGCAGAATGTCGCCTTCGGGGGTGAGCGCGTAGTGGCGGCTCTCGATGCCGTTCCAGCGCAGCGCGCGCTGGCCGACGACGGAACTGCGTCCGCCGACACGCCCGATGAAATCCTCCATCCGGTCGTTGCCGACCGGCTCGCCGGGCAGGAAAATACCGGTCCCCGTGATGAAGGCATCGCGCAGCGCGACCATGCGACCCAACTGTCCCGCCGGAGCGATGGCGGCCATATGACAGCCGGCGCACAACAGCGCCGGCCGGACCGTCAGGATACAGCGTTATTCGCCAGGTGCCTGCCAGATGCCCGTGGCGGCTGTGGACAGCCTCACGCCGGTTTTCAGGCTGCGGTTCTCAAGCCCCGGTTCTTAGGCGCCTGGCGGCGGCGGCAGGAACATCACCTCGTGCTTGGCCGCGAGCGCGACCACGTCGGGCGGGTTCTGCTCCTTCATCGAGTGGATGCCCCAGAACAGATCGTAGAGCCTGCGCGTCGGCGCCACCCAGAAGAAACACTTCACCGTCTGGTCGGACTTGTTGAAGATGCCGTGCGCCTGATTCATCGGCAGGCGGATCAGGTCGCCCGTGGTGGCCGTGAATTCCTTGCCGTCGAGCACCAGATCGAACTTGCCGTCCAGCATGTAGATGAACTCGTCCTGGGTCGGATGGATGTGCGGCGGCACGAAGGTGCCGGGCGGGAAGGTGGCGTGCCAGGAGAACGACTGCTCGTTGAGCGATTTCGGCACGTAGGTCTGGCCGAGGATGTTCCAGACGATGCCGTCGAGGCCGGTGTTGGCCTTGGTGATCCCCGCGATAAGCTGCTGCATTGAACCCGAACTCCCATCCTCTGCTGGCTGGAGCGCATTCAACCATGCCTGAAGTGGCTTAGAAACGATCCCGAACGGCAATGGGGTGCCCCTTTCGGCGGACAGCGTAAACGGCTCCCGAAGCCCCGGCCAATCCCTATTTTACGGGCTTCTCGGGAACGGAATTCCTGCGGTCCGGCGGCGCGAGGCCCTGTTTTGGCCCGTATGAAGGCCTATCTTCGGCTATAATCGAATGAACGCAGAACCGGGTCTGTGCTACAAAGAATCATGATCAGGCGTTGGCAGTTTTGGCGGATCCTGGGAGCGATGGCGGTTCTCGCCGCGCTTTCGCTTGCGCCGCAGGCCGCAAGCGCCCACGCGGGGCATTCGCACGCGCATCACGGTGCCGCGGCCGCCGCCGAGCCGGCTCCGGCCGCGCAGGATGCGGCGATCCGGGTCGCGCAGAAATACGTGATGCAGGAGCTGACCGAAGCCGATCCGGCGGCGCCCTGTGTCGATCACGGTTGCGGAGATCGCGGGTGCTGCTCCAACGGACCGTGCACCGGCTGTCATGGTTTCGTGATCGTGCCTGTCCCGGTGACCGCACCTCCCATTCTGAGCTCGATCGTGCGTCCCGACGATCCGCCTCCGCACCTCGGCGCGGAGACCACCCGCCTGCGACGACCCCCCAAGTCCTTCGTCTGAACCTTTTTCGGCATCCGTGACACTGCGCCTGTGAGCGCGTGCTGCGAGTGCCCTCCGTTCAACGAAGGATTCTTCCATGCGAATTCTTTTCGCCAGCGCGCTTGCAGCCGCAGCCTTGCTTGCAGGCTTGAGCGCCACAGCGGCCCATGAAGGCCACGACCACGGCCCCGCCGCGCCCGCGGCACGCGCCGACGCCGCCCCGCGTGGCGAGGCGACGTCTGACGCCTTCGAGCTGGTCGCGGTCGCGCAGGGCGAAACACTGGTTTTCTATCTCGACCGCTTTGGCAGCAACGAGCCGGTGCGCGACGCGACGCTCGCGGTCGAGGCACCCGGCGGGCCGGTCATGGCGGAGGCCGCCGGCGGCGCCTACCGCATCAACGCGCCGTGGCTCGGAAGGCCCGGCCAAACCGATCTCATCGTCACGGTGACCGCGGGCGCCACCGCCGACATCCTTCCGCTCAGCATCGACGTGCCGGCTCGCGCGGCGATGCAGGCGAGCGGCGGGGTGCTGGAGGCGTCCGCGATCCTGCGGCCGTCCACCGCGCTGGCCGTCGTTTTCGGAGCGCTGCTCGGCGCCGGCCTGATGGCGTATCGCGGCCGCAGGCGCGTTGCCGCGGCGGTCCTGCTCACAGGCGCGCTGCTGGTCGGCGGCGATCCTTCATCCGCGCAGGATATGAGCGCGGGAGACGCCGGCCCGGATCGCGCGGCGCGCAACGCCGACGGCTCGGTGTTCGTGCCCAAACCGATCCAGCGCATCTATGCCTTGCGGACGGCAGCGACCGCCGTGGCGGCGCATCGGCGCACGATCGAACTGCCGGGCCGGATCATCCCCGATCCGAATACCAGCGGCTATGTGCAGGCCTCCGTCGGCGGGCGGCTTTCGGCGCCGGCCGGCGGATTTCCGCGGCTCGGCACGCCGGTCCGGACAGGCGACGTGCTCGCCTATGTAACTCCGCCGATGCAGGCGATCGACGTGTCGGACATGCGCCAGCGCCAGGGCGAGCTCGACCAGCAGATCTCCATCGTGGCGCGCCGGGTCACCCGCTTCGAGACGCTGTTGCCGGGCGGCGCGGTGTCGCGCGTGCAACTCGACGAAGCGAGGCTCGAGCTGGAAGGCCTGAAGGAGCGCCGCGCCTCGCTCGACCATATCCGCCGCCAGCCGGAGGCGCTGATCGCCCCGGTGAATGGCGTGGTGGCCGAAGGCACCCCGGTCGCGGGTCAGATGGCGCAGCCCAACGCGGTGATCTTCCAGATCGTCGATCCGGCGCAGCTCTGGGTCGAGGCGCTGAGCTTTGATCCGGTGGCGGGCCAGGTCGCAGCCTCCGCGATCGCCGCGAACGGCCGGCCCCTGCCGCTTTCGTTCCGCGGCTCGGGGCTCGCCGACCGCAACCAGTCGATCCCTGTGCACTTCGCGGTCGAGGGCGAGACCGGCGGGCTTCGCGCCGGCCAGTTCGTCACCGTGATGGCGACCAACGGTGAGCTGAAGGAGGGCATCGCGATCCCGCGCGGCAGCCTGCTGCGCAGCCCGAACGGGCAGGACATGGTCTACGTGCACACCCGCGCGGAGCGGTTCGAGCCGCGTCCGGTGCGCATCGAGCCGCTGGACGGCGAGCGCGTGCTGGCGGTCGCGGGGCTCGAGCCGGGCCAGCGCGTCGTCGTGCAGGGCGCCGAGCTCCTGCACAACGTGCGGTGACGCGATGTTCACATTCCTCGTCACCCGATCGCTGCGCAACCGCCTGCCGGTGCTGGCGCTGAGCCTTGTGCTCGTGGTGTTCGGCACGTTCGCCGTGCTGCGGCTTCCGGTCGACGTGCTGCCGGACCTGAACCGGCCGACCGTCACCATCATGACCGAGGCGGAGGGCTATGCGCCGCCGGAGGTCGAGCTTCTCGTCAGCTTCCCGATCGAAACCCAGATGAACGGCGTGCCGGGCGTGACCCGCGTGCGCTCGGTGTCGGGCGTCGGGCTGTCCATCGTCTACGTCGAGTTCGACTGGGGCACCGACATCTATCGCAACCGCCAGCTCGTCACCGAGCGGCTCAGCCTGGTGCGGACGCAACTGCCGCCGAACGTCTCGCCGCACATGGGCCCGATCAGCTCGATCATGGGCCAGGTGCTGATGATCGCGCTGACCAGCGACCGCGCCACGCCGATGGAGTTGCGCGAGGCCGCCGATTTCACCATCCGGCCGCGCCTCCTCAGCGTGCCGGGGGTGGCGCAGGTGATCCCGATGGGCGGCGAGGTGCGGCAATACCGCATCGCGCCGCAGCCCGCGGCGCTGCGCGTGCTCGGCGTGAACTACGAGCAGGTGCAGAAGGCGCTCGCCCAGTTCGGCACCAACAGCGGCGGCGGCTTCACCGACCTGCATTCGCGGGAATATCTGATCCGCAACATCGGCCGCACCACCAGCCTCGACGATCTCCGCAACATCGTCGTCGCCAAAACCGACGGCCGCCCAGTCTATCTGAAGCAGGTCGCAACCGTGGAGTTTGCGCCCAAGGTCAAACGCGGCGACAGCGGCTACATGGGAAAACCCGCCGTCGTGATTTCCGTCGAGAAGCAGCCGGGCGTCGATACAGTTGCACTGACGCGCGAGCTCGAGGCCGCCATCGCCGACCTCAACGCCAACCTGCCGCTCGGCATCAAGGCCGACCAGATCATCTTCCGGCAGGCAAACTTCATCGAGACGTCGATCGGCAACGTCCAGAAGGTGATGGTGGAGGCCGCCATCGTGGTGGCGGTCGTGCTGTTCGCCTTCCTGCTGAACTGGCGGACCACCGCGATCTCGCTCACCGCCATCCCGGTTTCGATTTTGGCGACGGCCACGATCTTCTATGCGCTGGGTCTGACCATCAACACCATGACGCTCGGCGGCATCGCCATCGCCATCGGCGCGCTGGTCGACGACGCGGTGGTCGACGTCGAGAACATCTTCCGGCGGCTCCGCGAAAACCGCGCGGCCGGCAATCCGCGTTCGGTGTTCGACGTGGTGGTGGCGGCGTCGCAGGAGGTGCGCTCCGGCATCCTGTACGCCAGCGCCATCATCGTGCTGGTGTTCGTGCCGCTGTTTGCGCTGTCCGGCATCGAGGGCCGCCTGTTCAGCCCGTTGGGACAGGCCTACATCATCGCCATCCTGGCAAGCCTCGTGGTGTCGATCACGCTGACGCCAGTGATGGCGTACTACATGCTGCCGGGGCTGAAGCGCCTCGACGAGCGCGAAAGCCCGCTGGTCCGCGCCCTCAAGCGGCACTATTCGGCGGTGCTCGATCTTGCGCTGAACCGGGGCGGGCTTGTTGTCGCCGCGACATTGATTGCCGTGGCGATGGCCGTGGCCGGCGCGGTGCTGCTGCCGCGGGCGTTCCTGCCGCAGTTCAACGAGGGCACCTTCACGATCAATCTCACGTTCAATCCCGGGGTCTCGCTCACCGAGTCCAACCGCGTCGGCCAGATCGCCGAGCACCTCGCGCTCGAGGTCCCCGAGGTCAAATCGGTCGGACGGCGCACCGGCCGCGCCGAACTGGACGAGCATGCGGAGGGCGTGCATTCGACCGATCTGGAAATCGATCTCAAGCCGGGCGGACGGGCCAAGACCGAAGTGGTCGCCGACATCCGCTCGCGCCTGTCGGTGCTGCCGCTGTCCATCAACGTGGGCCAGCCGATCTCGCACCGGCTCGACCACATGCTCTCGGGCGTGCGCGCCGACATCGCCGTGAAGATTTTCGGAGAGGATCTCGACGCGCTCTACAGCGCGGCCGAACAGCTTCGCCAAAAGCTGACCCGCATTTCCGGCCTGGCCGACGTTCAGGTGGAAAAGCAGGTTCGCATTCCGCAGCTCGAAATCCGCGTCGACTACGGCCGCTCGGCGCTTTACGGCGTGCAGCCTGCCGCCGTGGTCGATCAGTTGAGCCGGCTGTCGAACGGCCGGATCGTGTCGCAGGTGGTGGATGGGCAGCGCCGCTTCGACGTGGTGATGCGGCTGCCGGACCCGATGCGGACGACGCAGCGGCTGGGTGACCTGCTGATCGAGACGCCGAGCGGTTGGATCGCGGCGCGCCAGATCGCCGATATCAAGGAGGCCGACGGGCCGAACCAGATCCTGCGCGAGAACGGCCGCCGGCGTATTGCGGTCTACGGCAATGTCGTGGGCAACGCCGATGCCGCGGCCATCGTCGAGACCGTCCGTTCGGAGCTTCGCAGCCTGAAGCTTCCCGAAAGCTCGTTCACCAGCGTCGAAGGCTCGTTCAAGGCGCAGGAGCAGGCGAGCCGCACCATCGGCGTGCTGGGTCTGGTCTCGCTCCTGATGATCTTTGCGATCCTTTACAGCCGCTACCGTTCCGCGGTGCTGGCGCTGATCATCATGGGAAGCCTGCCGCTCGCGCTGATTGGCGCGGTCGCAGCGCTGTGGCTCGCGGGTCAGCCGCTGTCGGTTGCCAGCATGGTCGGCTTCATCACGCTGACCGGGATCGCGGCACGAAACGGCATCCTCAAGGTCAGCCACACCATCAACCTCGTGCTGCAGGAGGGCATGCCCTGGGGCCGCGAACTGGTGGTGCGCGGCAGCCTGGAACGGCTCACGCCGGTGCTGATGACCGCGCTGTCGGCCGGCGTGGCTCTCGTGCCGCTGATGATCGGTGCCGCGGCGCCGGGCAAGGAGATCCTGCACCCGGTTGCGGTGACGATCTTCGGCGGCCTCGTCAGCGCCACCGCGCTCGATGCGTTTCTGACCCCGGTGCTGCTGCTGCGCTTCGGCCGGCCCGCCATCGAGCGTCTTCGCGCGTCCGCTGCAGAAGGGTCATCCGGCGCCCAAACCGCCGCCCATTCCTATTGATCTCAAACATGAGGAGACCATCATGACCACGTTCCGCTCTCTCGCACTGGGTGCTCTGCTGGCGATCCTGCTGCCCGCGCTTCCGGTATCGGCCCACGATCCCAAGCCGCGCCATGGCGGCGCGATCGTTCTGACCGCGACCTACCACGTCGAAATGGTGATCAAGGACGGGCAGGTGGACGTCTATCTCACCGGCCACGACGACAAGCCGGTCGCCGCGACCGGGCGCAAGGGTGTCGCCATCCTGATGACCGGCGGCAAAAGCGTCCGCGTTCCGCTGGAAGCGGCCGGCGCCGAGCGGCTGACCGGAAAGACCGCCGAAGCGCTGCCCGCCGGCGCCAAAGGCGTGGTGCAGATCACCGAGCCGGCCGGGGGAACCATCCAGGCCCGGTTCAACTGACGCCTGAAAGCGGTTTGCTGAAGCGCAGCTCGCGCCCGTCACCGCGGCCCCAGTCCGGCGAGGGCCTAGGTCGAGCCGCGCATGATTGTGTAACAGGCCATTGCGTCCATATATTTGAGCGGAAGAGGCGAAAATGGCGGAATGCTGCGGCTCCAACGTCAGGTTTGAAGGCTTGTCCGCCGACTACAAGCGGCGTCTTTGGATCGTCATTGCGATCAATGCCAGCATGTTCGTCCTGGAAACAACCGGCGGCGCGCTGGCGCGGTCTCAGGCCCTGCAGGCGGACGCTCTCGATTTTCTGGGCGATGCGCTCACCTACGGCATCACGCTAGCCGCTATCGGCGCAGCGATCACCGTGCGGGCGCGCGCGGCGCTGTTCAAGGGCATTACGCTCTCCCTCATGGGCCTGTGGGTGTTCGGTGCCACCGCGTATCACGTTCTCATCCTCGGTATCCCCAAAGCCGAGTTGATGGGGGCGGTCGGCTTCCTCGCCTTGGCGGCCAATGTCGCGAGTGTTCTGCTGCTGGCCAAATACAAGGACGGGGACGCCAACGTGCGCTCGGTTTGGCTCTGCTCCCGGAACGACGCCATCGGAAACATAGCTGTCATATTGGCCGCGGCTGCGGTCTGGTGGACGGCGAGCGCATGGCCGGACCTGATCGTTGCGGCGATCATGGCAGGGCTGTTCCTGTGGTCGTCCGTCCAGATCCTGCGGCAGGCGACCGCCGAACTCCGCACGGCCAAAATGGGTGCGGTTCCGGCCGAATAACCGGCCGATCCAGTCACGAGCGCGAACCGCCCAAAGCCCAGTGGATGAAAGGCTTTTGCCGCCCGTCCGGGAGGGCTATTCGCCTTGCCACCCTTTGTGCGCTGCGCTAAGCCTCAACACGCCTTTCTTGGAACGAATCCAGTCGGGTTTGGGGGATTTGACAGGCCTTGCGGCGCTGGAACCGGCGCCGGTTGGTCCACGATGGGCGTTTGCGGGGGCGGACGAAGGATCGGCGATGAGCGCGCTGTTGCAGGACTATCTTCCCTTGGTGATCTTCATCGGCGTCGCGCTGGCGCTCGGGCTCGCGCTTCTGGTTGCGCCGTTTCTGGTCGCCTACAAGCAGCCCGATCCGGAAAAGCTCTCCGCCTATGAATGCGGCTTCAACGCTTTCGACGACGCGCGCATGAAGTTCGACGTGCGGTTCTACCTCGTCGCAATTCTGTTCATCATCTTCGATCTGGAAGTCACGTTCCTGTTTCCGTGGGCCATTACGTTCGGCCAGCTTGGCGCATACGGCTTCTGGTCGATGATGGTGTTCCTTGCGGTGCTGACGATCGGGTTTATCTATGAGTGGAAGAAGGGAGCGCTCGAATGGGATTGAGCGATTCCACCCTCATTGCCCCGGCCCCCAGGGGCATTCTCGATCCGCGCACCGGCAGGCCGGTCGGCTCCGATGACCAGTTCTTCGTCGGGCTCAACAACGAGCTTGCCGATAAGGGCTTCATCGTCACCGCGACCGAGGATCTGGTCACCTGGGCGCGCACCGGCTCGCTGATGTGGATGACGTTCGGCCTCGCATGCTGCGCGGTCGAGATGATGCAGATGTCGATGCCGCGCTACGACGCGGAGCGTTTCGGCTTTGCGCCGCGGGCCTCGCCCCGGCAGTCCGACGTGATGATCGTCGCGGGCACGCTCACCAACAAGATGGCGCCCGCGCTGCGCAAGGTCTACGACCAGATGCCGGAGCCGCGCTACGTCATTTCGATGGGCTCGTGCGCCAACGGCGGCGGCTATTACCACTATTCCTATTCGGTGGTGCGCGGCTGCGACCGCATCGTGCCGGTCGACATCTACGTGCCCGGCTGCCCGCCGACCGCGGAGGCGCTGCTCTACGGCGTGCTGCTGCTGCAGAAGAAAATCCGCCGCACCGGAACGATCGAGCGGTAAGTGATGCGCATCGATAACATTCCGTTCGGAACCACCGATTGGACGGCCATTGCACCGACGATGCACAAGGGCGACGCGGGCGTTGCGACATGGCGGACGCAGCAGTTCGGCGACATCCGGGTGCGGCTGGTGGACTATTCGCCGGGCTACGTGGCCGACCACTGGTGCAGCAAGGGCCACATCATCTTCTGCGTCGACGGCGAGATGACGACCGATCTCAAGGACGGCCGGTCTTTCAAGCTCAGGACCGGCATGAGCTACCAGGTGGCCGACGACGACGGCGAGCACCGCTCGCACACCGACACCGGCGCGCGGCTGTTTATCGTGGATTGAAAATGATGGACGAAACGCTGGAACGGCTGGGAGAGACGATCGCGAGCGCGCTGGCGGGCTCGATTGCCGGCCA
>Ga0247825_10001359_pt1 | contig 16018 bp, 15 predicted proteins | sample 13C_Vanillin_Day_FD_194413 | JGI IMG/M metagenome (GOLD analysis project Ga0247825, IMG submission 194413) | Soil microbial communities from agricultural site in Penn Yan, New York, United States - 13C_Vanillin_Day48 | ecosystem: Environmental > Terrestrial > Soil > Agricultural land | place... | reverse complement strand
GGCGGATCGGGCTGCGGCTGGCCCGCGGCACGATCAACAACGCAGCACTGATCAACATGCTGGAGAGCGGAGCTTTCGATGAAGCGCCGAAGCTTCAGCTCGTGGTGACGACGCTGGCATTGGGCGGGCTGATGCTCGCCGGCGGATTCGGTGACGGCGCGCGTATCCGCAGTGACGCGCCGGCGCTCACGCGCCGCCACGTCTATGTCGACACCATGGGCATCAATCCCGTGACGGTGCGCGCCGCAATCGACCTGCTCGGCGCCGACCATGTGCTGATGGGCACCGACTGGCCGATCGTCGAGGAGAAATCGGTCCCCGAGCGGCTCGCCAAGGCGCTCGCGCATTCCGGGCTGAATGCTGCCGAGCAGCAGATGGTCGCGGGCGGCAACGCGCTGCGGCTGCTCGGCGCGTCGTGACGGCGGACGCGCGGCAGCTCCGGCTGGTGTCCCGGACCCGAAGTTCGCACGATTGCCCGGCAAGCACTTTTGCGGACTTCGAATCCAGCGACACTAGCCTGTGAGCTTGACCGGCACCTTCAGGTAGCGGACCCCGTTGGCTTCGGCTGGCGGAAACGCACCTGCCCGGATGTTCACCTGGATCGACGGCAGCAGCAGCGTCGGCGCCGCGAGCTTGGCATCACGTGCGTTGCGCATTGCCGCGAACTCGTCCTCGCTCACGCCCTCGCGGACATGGACGTTGCGCGAACGCTCCTCGCCCACCGTGGTTTCCCAAGCGTAGGCATCGCGGCCCGGCGCCTTATAGTCGTGGCACATGAACAGACGCGTGTCCGGCGCCAGATCGAGGATGCGCCTGATCGAGCGGTAAAGCGTGCGGGCATCACCGCCGGGAAAATCGGCCCGCGCCGTCCCATAATCGGGCATGAACAGCGTGTCGCCGACGAACACCGCGTCGCCGATCTTGTAGGAAACACAGGCCGGCGTGTGACCGGGCGTATGGATCACTTCGACCTCAAGACCGCCGATAGCGAACTTCTCGCCGTCGCGGAAAAGGCGGTCGAATTCCGAGCCGTCGCCCGAGACGTCGCTGGCATTGAAAACCGGCCGGAAGATGCGCTGCACCTCGCGGATATGCTCACCGATGCCGACCATGGCGCCGGTCTTGAGCTTCACATACGGCGCGCCTGAAAGGTGGTCGGCGTGGGCATGGGTTTCCAGCACCCACGTCACCGCGACGCCTTCGGCCTTGGCCGCGGCAACGATGGCGTCGGCCGACGTGACCGCAGCCTTCCCGCTCTTGTGGTCGTAGTCGAGCACCGGATCGATCACGGCACCCTGTTTCGTCACCGGATCCCAGACCAGATAGCTGACCGTATTGGTGGGCTCGTCGAAGAACGCCCGGATCGCGGGCCTGGCGCTGATGGCCATTTTTTCCTCCATGGGTCTCGTTTCGGACTTGACATATATATTAGAGATATCTAATTTAGCAATATCTGATTTATTGGAGAACCGATGCCACAGGCCGTGCGCAAGCAAGACTTCGCGATGGGCAGCTTCGAGCAGAAGGCGGCCGAGGCCGCGCGGCTCCTGAAGCTTCTCGCCAACGAGAACCGGCTGCTGATCCTTTGCCGCCTTGTCGCCGAACGCGAAATGCCGGTCGGCGAGATCGCCGCGGCCGTGGGCCTGAGCCAGTCGGCGCTGTCGCAGCATCTGGCGAAGATGCGCGAAGAAGGCCTGGTCGCAACGCGGCGCGAGGCCCAGACGATCCACTACCGCATCGCCGATCCGGACACGCGCCGGATTCTGGCGGTGTTGAAGAGCATCTACTGCCCTTGAAGCAACAAACGACAACACGGAACCTTGGTGATCCCATGACGCCCCTTCAATCCGTCTCTCCCAAACGCGCTGCCGAATTGGTCCGCCAGGGCGCCGTTCTGATCGACATTCGCGAGGCCGACGAGCATGCACGCGAGCGCATTCCCGGCGCCCGGCATCACGCGCTGTCGAAGCTCGGCACCGACAACCCGGCCCGCGCGGGCGACGACGTGCTGGTGTTCCACTGCCGCTCCGGCGCGCGCACCAAGGCGAATGCGCCGAGGCTCGCGGCGGCGGGCGGCTGCGAAACCTACGTGCTGGAGGGCGGGCTCGATGCCTGGAAACGCGCCGGCCTGCCGACCGTCGTGGACACGCGGCAGCCGATAGAGATCATCCGGCAGGTGCAGATCGTCGCCGGCGGCCTTGTGCTCGCAGGTGCCCTGCTCGGTGCAACCGTGTCGCCCTACTTCTACATCGTCCCGGGCTTCGTAGGCGCGGGACTGATGTTCGCAGGCATCAGCGGCTTCTGCGGCATGGCCACACTGTTGGCCGCGATGCCGTGGAACCGGCCCACCGCCTAAACGCCGCGATCGGCGACTTGCTCCGCGCCCGTAGTTGGGCGCCACGGGAAACCCATGCCGGGACTTCAGGACATTCTGTCGGTGGCATCCGGCGGCCTCGTCGGATTCACGCTGGGCCTTGTCGGCGGCGGCGGCTCGATCCTCGCCTTGCCGCTGATCGTCTATGCGGTGGGCGTGACCTCGACGCATATTGCCATCGGCACCAGCGCAGTGGCGGTGGCAGCAAGCGCCGCCGCGAATCTGATCGGGCACGCGCGCGCCGGCACGGTAAAATGGCGCTGCGCTGTCGTGTTTGCGGTTGCCGGCATGGCAGGAGCAGCCGGCGGCGCCGAACTCGGCAAGATGGTCGATGGCCGCCGCCTGCTGCTTCTGTTCGGCGTGCTGATGGTCGCAATCGGGCTGTCGATGCTGCGGCCGCTCCGCGATCCGGGCAATCCGGAAATCCGGCTCGACCGGTCGAGCGCGGCGCAACTTCTGCCTCTGCTGATCGGATATGGACTTGCGGTGGGATCGCTCGCCGGATTCTTCGGCATCGGCGGCGGTTTTCTTGTGGTGCCGGGCCTGATGGCTGCAACCGGCATGCCGATGATCAACGCCATCGGCTCGTCGCTCGTGTCGGTGACGGCGTTCGGCCTGACCGCTGCGGCGAGCTATTCACTTTCCGGGCTGGTCGACTGGAGGCTCGCTTTGCTTTTCGTGATCGGCGGAGCGCTAGGAGGTCTCCTTGGCATTGGACTCGGCCGCAGGCTTTCAAGGCACAAGCGCGCGCTGTCGCTGGCGTTCTCCGCCATTGTCATCACGGTCGGACTTTACGTGATCCTCAGGTCTCAGATCTGATCGCGTCAAGGGAACAGCGCGATCTGCTCCAGCCCCATGCCCTCGGGGTAGCCGAGCACCAGATTCATGTTCTGCACCGCCTGGCCGGATGCGCCCTTCACCAGGTTGTCCAGCGCCGAGATGACGATGGCGCGGCCCGGCACGCGATCTTTCGCCACGCCAATGAAGGTCATGTTGGAACCGCGGACGTGCCGGGTCTGCGGCGTCTGGCCGAATGGCAGCACATGAACGAACGGTTCTCTCGCGTAGAACTTTAAAAGCGTCGCATGAAGATCCTCGGGCGAAGTGCCCGTGGTGCAACGCAAATAAATGGTCGACAGGATGCCACGGTTCATCGGCACGAGGTGCGGCGTGAACGTCGGGACCACCTCGCGGCCGGCCGCGAGCGAGAACTCCTGGTCGAGTTCGGCCATGTGCCGGTGATGGCCCACGCCGTAGGCGTGGAACCCTTCGGACACCTCGGAGAAGAGCATCTCCTCCTTGGCGGCCCGTCCGGCTCCGGTCATGCCGGACTTGGCGTCGATGACGATCTGGTCCGGCTCGATGGCCCTGGCCTTGAGCAGCGGCGTCACCGCCAGCTGGGCGCAACTCGTGTAGCAGCCCGGATTGGCGACCAGGCGCGCCTGCTTGATCGCCTCACGGTGAATCTCGACGAGGCCGTACACCGCCTCCTTCTGCAGTTCCGGCGCGTGATGCTCGTGGCCGTACCACTTCGCGTAAACGGCCGGGTCGTGCAGCCGGAAGTCGGCGGACAGATCCACCACCTTGGTCTTCGGCGCCTTGGCGAGGAGATCGCTCAAGACCTTCTGGGTCGTCGCGTGCGGCAGCGCGCAGAACGCGAGATCGAGATTGGCCCGGGCCCAGTCGATGCTTTCGATCGAGACCAGCGTCGGCAGCGGAAACGGCGCGAACTGCGGAAACACCGTGCGCATCTCCTGCCCGGCCTTGCGGTCGGCGGTCAGCAGCACGAGTTCGACGCGTGGATGGCGCAGCAGCAGGCGAACCAGTTCGGAGCCGGTGTAGCCCGACGCGCCGAGCACGCCGACCTTCGCCTTTGCAGTTTCGTTCGCAGCCATGGTCTCAATCCTTTGTCGACAGCCGAACAGGACCACCGGATCGAGGCAGGCATCGCGGGAGTTTTGGGAAAACGCGCCGCGGGCCCAGATCCGGCGGCGCAGACAATATCAGGCGCGCGCCGAAACTTCCGTACGGCGGCGGCGCAACGGGATGGTGACGGACCGGGTCATCGCGGGGCGATATAGCGGCTTGCCGCCGGTCTTACAAGGCCGGCCCTTGGCGTCCCCGCGTGCCGTGAGGGGCCGCGCCTACTCCGCCGCCGGGATGGTCCGCACCCAGGCGACGATGGCGTCGAGGTCCTGCGCGGTGAGCTTGCTGAAATAGACCTGCCGGGCCATCGGCGTCTTGAAGGCGCGGCCGTCGCGGCCGACGCCCTGGGTCAGCGCCTTCTTGATTTCGTCATCGGTCCAGGCGCCGATGCCCTTTTCCCGGTGCGCGGTGATGTTCGACACCTTCACCACGCCGAACGGCCCCTTCATCTCGTGGCCGCCCCGGCCCAGCCAACCGACATAGTCCTGCCCGCCCCCGGGCTTCCGGGCATGGCACTCCATGCAATGCGCCAGCGTCGCGAGATAGAACCCGCGCTTCACCGGATCGGCGGGCACTTCGTTGCCGGTCGGCTTCTCGGCACCCGGAATCAGTTCCTGGTGCAGCGCAGCCTTGTAGATCGGCGGCTGCACTTCGTTTCGCACCGGCGCCACCGTCTTGATGTACGCCACCACGGCGTCGAGATCGCCCGGCGTTATGATCTTGTAGAACGCGTAGGGCATCTGCGCGACCGGCACGCCGTTCGGCCGCACGCCGTCGGTCATCATTTTTTTGATGTCGGCGTCGCTCCACGTGCCGATGCCGGTGTCGCGGTCCGGCGTGATGTTGGAGCCCTTCACGGTAAACTGCGGCTCGTCGAACACCTGCGAGCCGCCGGAAAAGCGCCGGCTCATATCAAAGCCGCCCGGCCCGCGCGGCGTATGGCAGCCGTCGCAGCCCATGACCGCGTTGACCAGATAGGCGCCGCCTCGACCGGCGTTTGCGCGACTGCGGACGTCGTCAGCCATGTTGCGGCCAGAACGGCCGCCGGCAAGGATTGCAACAGACGGATCAAAGGCCCCTCCCCAATCAATCAAGAAAATGATTGCCGCACCGAATGCGATTCGCGCGCCCCTGTCATCGGCCTGCGCGTGCGATCATTCACATCCTGGCCAGAATGATTTCGGCGGCGCGTTCGGCCAGCGCCAGCGTCGGCGCGTGCGTGTTGCAGCAGTTCACCTCGGGCATGATCGAGGCGTCGGCGACGCGCAGCCGGGATAGGCCGCGCAGCCGCAATTGCGGATCGACCGGCGCGGACGCATCCGTGCCCATCTCGCAGGTGCCGACATAGTGATAGTAGGTGCCGGCATTGGCGCGAATGTGTCCGACAATGTCGGCACGGCTGGCGCGCGGAATGCTGACCTGCGCCTTGCGCATCCCATCGAACCCCGGACCGTTGCCGATGGCGAACCCAAGCTCCATCCCGGCCACGTAAGCATCGACGTCCGCCGGATCGGCAAAGTAGTTGGGATCGACGACGGGAGCGGCGTGAGGATCGGCCGAGGCGAGCCGCACACTGCCGCGGCTTTTCGGCTTCATCAGCCCGACCATGATGGCGTAGGCCTCGTCGGGCTTCACCTCGGGCACGTTCGGCACGAACATCCGGCCGAAAACCTGGATGTCGGGACCCGGCCGCGACGGGTTGCTCCTGTGCCAGGTGATGCCGGCGTGGCCGGTGTCGGTCTGCGGCGGGTTGACGCCCTTGGTCGAAAACAACAGCCGCGTCAGCAGATGATCGTGCAGGTTTGCGCCGATCCGTGGCTGATCGAGCGCAACGGCAATGCCGAGCTTGCGAAGATGATCCGCGGGCCCGATGCCCGACAGCATCAGGAGCTTGGGCGACATGATGCCGCCGGCGCTCAGTATCACTTCCCCGGCGGCGATCCGCCGCGTCTCGCCCGCGAGGCTGACGAACACGCCGCGGCACTCGCCGCCCGCGATCTCGAGCTTCGTCACCATCGCGTGCGTCAGCAGCGTGAGGTTCGGGCGCCGCAGCGCCGGATGCAGATAGCCGTGCGCCGCCGAGACCCGGCGCATATTCGTATCGGTGTTGACGTCGTTCTGGCCGGCCACATCGCCGACCTGCGCCAAGTCGTTGACGTCGCGCCGCAGGGCCTTGCCGCAGGCTACCGCCGACTCGATGAACGCCTGCGTCACCGGATGCGAACGGTCCGGCGTCCGCGTCGCGATCATGCCGGAGCCACCGCGCATGGCACTTTCGCCGCCCGCGTAGCGCTCGGCCTTCTTGAAGTTGCGGATCAGGTGGTCGAAGCCCCAGTCCGGTCCGGCCGCGGCCTCCCACGCCTCGTAGTCGGCCCGGTCGCCGTTCAGCCAGACGGTCGCGTTGATGCTCGACCCGCCGCCGATCACCTTCCCCACCGGCGCGACGATGCTGCGGCCGTTCAGGTGCGGCTGCGGCACGGTCGAGCAGCACCAGTCGGTGTCGGTGCCGAAGTTGCTCGGCCACAGCCGGGGATCGGAAATCTTCGCCTGGCTGATATCGGTGCCGCCGCCTTCAATTAGCAGCACCGACGACCCGTCCTCCGACAGCCGGTTCGCCACCACGCAGCCCGCAGCGCCTGCGCCCACGACCACATAGTCGTATTCGGGCTTGAGGCTCTCGGGGCGCGCACTTGCGATGAGCGAATCGTCCGCAGGCATGCCCTTAGGTGCCTTGCCCTACAGCGACTGCATCGGGTTGACGCGATAGCCGGTGCCCTGCTTTTCGATCCGGGCCAGCGCCGGGAACGGGAAGTGATAGCCCTGCACCGGAAGTTTTTCGGCGACCAGCATGTCGTAGACGCCCTTCCGCGTGGCGGCGGCCTTCGGCGGGTCCTGGTCGAAGAAGCCGTGCCAGTCCGGATGGGGCGCGAACACCGCGACGTTGTTGCAGACGTCCGATTGCACAAAGATGGTCTTGTTGCCCGAATTGACGAGATAGGACGTGTGTCCGATGCTGTGGCCGGGCGTCCCCACGGCCAGGACGCCGGGCGTGACCTCCTTGTCCCAGGCGTAGGGCGTGACCTTGCGCTTCAGCGTGTCGAACACGCGCCGGTTGTTGGCGAACAATTCGGTCATGCGGCCCTTGGAGGCGCGGCTCATCTCGCCGTCGTCCATCCAGAACTTCCATTCGACTTCAGGCACCTTGATTTCGGCATTCGGGAAGGCTGGCGAATTGTCGGGCATCAGCAGGCCGTTCACATGGTCGGCGTGGAAATGCGAGATCATCACCATGTCGATGGCGTTGCGGTCGATGCCGGCCGCCTTGAGATTGGCGTTGAGCGTGCCGCGCTCGCCCTTGCTCTCGATCGATGCGGCCTCGCCATTGCCGGTGTCGAACAGCAACTTCTTGCCCCCGATCGTGACCACGATCGGCGAATAGGTGTTCTTCATCTTGTCGGCAGGCAGGCCCGCCGCGGTCAGGGCCCTGGCCAGGTCTTCGATGCTTGCGTTGACCAGATAGTTGCCGTTCACCGGCACCATGCGGAAACCGTCCGACAGCACGGTCACCTCGATGTCGCCGACCTTGTAACGATGAAACTCAGCCATTCCGAATTCTCCTTGACGCAAAGGCCGCCCAAGATGGGCGGCCCCGGTTTTTCTTGCAAGCTCCCTGCCGATTACAGCACGGGATTCCACGGCGCGGGGACGAGCCGATAGCCGCTGCCCGCCTTCTCGACCCAGCCCAGCCCCGGGAACGGGAAGTGATAGCCGGAGATCAGCGTCTTCTCAGCCGCCGCCATGTCGTAGAAGCGCTTGCGCGTCGCCACCGCCTGATCCGGCTCATTGTCGAACATCACCTTCCATTCCGGATTTCTCAGGAACAGGTCGGGCACGTTGGCGACGTCGCCCTGGAACAGAAGCTTGCTCTGGCCCGACTGGATCGCAAACGAGCTGTGGCCCGGGGTATGTCCCGGGGTGTCGATCGCGATGATGCCCGGCCCGACCTCGCTGCCGCCCTGATAGATCGTCACGCGGGTCTTGATGTCACCGAACATCTTTCGGGCGAAGCCGAACGACGCCTTGACGAAGCCCTCCGGCGCCTTGGCCATGTTGGCGTCGTCCATCCAGAATGCCCAGTCGTTCGCCGGCACCTTGATCTCGGCATTCGGGAAGGCCGGCGAGCCATCCGGGTTCTTGATGCCGTTGATGTGGTCGCCGTGCATATGCGAGATCACGACGGTATCGATCGACTTGGGATCGACGCCGGCCGCCGCGAGCGACTGCGGCAGGAGGCCTACGGTGGGCGCGATCGGTCCATAGCCGGTGTCGATCAGCACGAGTTTTCCGCCGGTGTTGACCAGCAGCGGATTGAACGGCGCGAACACCGTGCCCTTGGGCATATACGCGGCTTCGGCGGCCTTCAGCACCTCTTCGTTGGGCACGTTCAGCACGAAGCGCGGCGGAAGCGGGATCGGCCGCGCGCCGTCGCTGACCACCGTGAGTTCAAAATCGCCGAGCTTGGAGCGGAAGAAGCTCGGCACCTGTTTGCCGGCGGCGGGCGCGCCCGCAGAGGCTTGCAGAGGAAGCGCCAGCGCCGCACCGGCGGCACCGGCACCGGCCATCAGGCCACGTCGCGTGAGTTCAGTCATCATGATGTGCCTCCCTGCGCGTTAGAGAACCGGATTCCAGGCCGCCGGGATCAGGCGGTAATTCGCACCGTCCTTCTCGACATAGCCCATGGACGGGAAATTGAAGTGGAAGCCGACCACCATGGCCTTCTCGGCCGCCGCCATGTCGTAGAACTTGCGGCGGGTCTGCACAGCCTCCTGCGGGTCGATGTCGAAGGCGACATGCCAGTCCGGATTGCGCAGGAACAATTCGGGGATGTTGGTGACGTCGGACTGAATCAGCACCTTGGCCGAGCCCGAAGCGACCACGAAGGTGGTGTGACCCGGCGTATGACCGGGCGCGCCGATCGCGGTGATGCCGGGTGCGACCTCCTTGTCCCAATCGTAGCGCGTCACCTTGTCCTCGATGCCGGCGTACACCTTCTGAACGTTGGCGAAATAGTTCTTCATCATCGGGTTGGAGTCGGCCTTGGCGGCGTTCTCCTTGCTCGTCCAGAAATCCCAGTCCTTGGCCGGCGCCATGATCTCAGCGTTGGGGAACGCCATCGAGTTGTCGGCGGCGCGGATGCCGTTGGTGTGATCGGGATGCAGGTGCGACATCAGCACGATGTCGATGTCCTTGGGCTGGATGCCCGCGGCGGCGAGATTTCCGATGGTGCGGCCGACCGCACCCTTGCTCGCCTCGAGCTGGCCGATGCCGTTGCCGCAGTCGATCAGCACCAGCTTGCCGCCGGTGTTGATGAGCTGCGGATTGAACGGCACGGTGACCATGCCTTTGGGCCAGCGGGCCGCCTCGGCGGCCGCGAGCGCCTGCTCCTTCGGCACGTTGCGCACGAAGGTGTCAGGCATCGGGAACGTGCGCGCGCCGTCGTTCACCGACGTGCATTCGATGTCGCCGACCTTGTAACGATAGAGGCCCGGCGCCTGCTGGCCCTTGACGGGCGCGGCGGCGTGTCCCGGCGAATGCTGCGTGAATGCGAGGGCGCCCGCGGCGGCTGCGCCGCCCAGCAGATGCCGGCGAGTGAGTTCAGTCATGAGTATCCCTCCCTGATCGGCGCCGCGCGTTCGTTCGAGTTCGCGCTTGGCTGCCTTGCCCATCGTAACCCATTGCCCATCCGATGTGAGAGGCAAAAAAGAAGGCCGCGACAAAGCGCGGCCTTCCCGCCTTGCAAACCGCTCCGATCAGAGCGTCGGATTCCACATCACCGGGATTTCCCGGTAGCCCGATGGCGTCTTTTCGATATGGGCGACCGCCGGGAACGGGAAATGATAGCCCTGCACCGGAATCCTGTCGGCCGCGACCCGGTCGTAGACGCGGCGGCGGGTTTCCTCGGCCTTCGACGCGTCCATGTCGAACATCACGTGCCAGCCGGGGTTGCGCACGAACAGTTGCGGCAGCGTGGTGAGATCGCCCTGGATCATCAGGCTGGAATTGCCGGACGACACGATATGCACGGTGTGGCCCGGCGAATGGCCGTGCGCCGCCATCGAAGCGATGCCCGGCGCCACGTCCTTGCCGGGCTCGTACTTGGTCATCTTGCTGCCGACGATGCCGAACACCCGCCGCACATTGGCGAAGGCGCCCTTCATCGCTTCCGGCGCGCGGCTCATGTTGCCGTCGTCCATCCAGAAGTCCCACTCCGGCCCGGGCACCATGACCTCGGCGTTCGGATAGGACGGCTTGCCGTCGGTGACCAGACCGTTGATGTGGTCGCCGTGGAAATGCGAGATCACCACCGCATCGATGTTCTTGATGTCGATGCCCGACGCCGCGAGGTTGGCCTGCCCCTGCCCCATCGTGCCGTTGCTGGTCGCAAGCGCGCCGGGCCCGAAGCCCGAGTCGATGGCGACAAGCTTCGAACCTGTGTTCACCACCACCGAATTGAACGGCAGCACGAAGCGGTCCGCCGGAATGTAGAGGGCCTGAAGCGCGGCGACGACCTCGTCGCGGCTCTTGTTGCGCACGAAATTCTCCGGCAGCGGCGACGTGCGCGCGCCCTCGGAGATCACGGTCACCTCGACGGTACCGACCTTCATCCGGTACCAGCCGTTGGTCTGCTTGCCGGCGAGCGGCGCCGCTGCACGCGCGATGCTTCCGGAAATCGACGATGCGGCCACGGCGGCAGCCGTGCCCGCTAAGAGCGACCTGCGATTGAGTTCGATCATGACGTCTCCCCCTTGATCGTCGCCACATCGTCCGCGCAGAGCGGCGGCGGCAACTGGAGGAAGTCTATTCCGGCGGGAGCAAAAAAGAAGGCCGCCGCAGCGTGACGGCCCTCCCCGTGTTGCGAGTCGTTCCGATCAGAGCGTCGGATTCCACATCACCGGAATCTCCCGGTAGCCCGTGCCGGCCTTCTCGATATAGGCCATGCCCGGGAACGGATAGTGGAAGCCCTGCACCAGCATCTTCTCGGCCACCAGCATGTCGTAGACCTTGCGGCGGGTGTCTTCCGCCATCTTGGCGTCCTGGTCGAAGAAGGCATGCCAGCCTGGATTGCGCACGAACAGCGCCGGATGGTTGGTCACGTCGGCCTGCACATAGACCTTGCTGTTGCCGGAGGCGACGATGTGCGAGTTGTGGCCCGGCGTATGGCCGTTGGTCGCGACCGAGGTGATGCCGGGTGCAAGCTCCTTGCCCGGCTCGTACGGCGTGACCTTGCGGCCGAGCGCATCGAACACGTTGCGGGCACCGGCGAACACGCCCTTCATGCGATCGGTGGTCTGGCGGCTCATCTCGCCGTCATCCATGAAGTATTTCCATTCCGCCGCCGGCACCATGATCTCGGCATTCGGGAACGACGGCTTCTTGTCCGGCGTAATCAGGCCGTTGATGTGGTCGCCGTGGAAGTGCGAGATGATGACGACGTCGATCGCGTTGCGGTCGATGCCCGCGGCTTTCAGATTGCCGTGATACTGGCCGCCGACGCCCTTGCTGCGCTCAAAGTTGCCTTCGCCGGTGCCGGTGTCGAAGGCGACCAGCTTGGAGCCGGTGTTGACGACGATCGGCGTGTACGGGATCGTCATCGTGTCCTTTTCCATGTAGGACGCGGCGAGCGCCTCGTTCACCTGATCTTTCTTCGCATTCAACACGAAGTTGTCGGGGAATTTGAACGTGTTGCGGCCGTCGGTGACGCAGGTGATCTCGTAGCTGCCGACCTTGTAGCGGTACCAGCCGGGCGCCTGCGTGCCGAGCAGCGGTGCCGCGGCTTTGGCCGGAGCCAGCGGCGTGAGCGCGGTCGCGGCGGAGGCCACGGCTGCGCCGGCCAGTACGGTGCGGCGAGTGAGTTCGGTCATTGGGTCTCTCCCTGGATTTGGTTGGTAGCGATCGTTACCCGGAGCAACGAATGACCGCCGCCCGCGAGGCTGCGGCGGCCGGATCGTCGCCCCTTATGCCTTCACCCCCTTGTGGCGATGACTGATGGGCGGGACGTCCCGATCCCGCCCGATCGATGGCAGCCTAACACCGCTCGCACGATTGTATTCCACCTTGATGACGCGCCGCGGAGCGTTCACGCAATGTTGAGATAGCCGCGCCCGGCCCCTAAGATGCGCCGCTTGCGGGGGCGCATGCATTGGGCACGGGCTTCGCGCAACGATACGACGAGCCGGCGACAGACCGGCCCGGTCATTGGGGAGGAATTCGATGCGTAAGTTAGTCGTGACGTCGGTCGCGTTATGCGCGGCCATCCTGTTCGGCGCCGACGCGCGCGCCCAGGCGCCCGCGCCCTATGGTGAAGCCCTCAACATCGAAACCGCGAAGAAGGCTGCCGCTGCCGCCGCCGACGAATCCAAAAAGAACAACTGGGCGATGTGCATCGCCGTCGTCGCGCCCTCCGGCGATCTCGTCTACTTCGAGCGCATGGACAACTGTCAATATGCGTCGATCGTGATTTCGCAGCACAAGGCGAAGGCCGCTGCGACGTTCCGCCGCCCCACCAAAGTGTTCGAAGATCGCATCGCCTCCGGTGGTGCGGGGCTCACCGCACTGACCTTGGACGGCATCATCGCCTCCGAAGGCGGCATCCCGATCGTCGTCGGCGGCAAGATTGTCGGCGCGATGGGCTGCAGCGGCGGCACCGGACAGCAGGACGGACAGGCCTGTCAGGCCGGCGTCAACGCGGTGAAATAGTCGAAAGCCATATGGCTCTATCGCGGACCTGCCGGGCCAGTCCCGGCAGGTTTTGTTTTGCGGGCCAGTCCTATTGTTTGCCGATCAGATCGACGAACCATTTGACCGTCACCGACGTGACGTCGCCGAGCGAGAGCAGCACCCAGGCCCAGACAAACGCCGAGGAGAAATTGGCGGCCTGAAACCGCCAGTACGGCATCGCGAACACGCCGGCGACGATCGGTACCGAGGCGCGCAGCGGACCCGAAAAACGCGCGATGAAGATCGCCGCCGAGCCCCATTTCCTGATGAAGGCCTCGCCGGCCGGAATGAGGTTGGGGTGCTGCGACAGCGGCCACATGTGATAGACGCGGTTTTCCAGCTTGAGCCCCACCCAGTAGGACAGCCAGTCGCCGAGGGCCGCCCCGAGCGCGCCGGCAATCAAGATCGGCCAGAAGCTGAGCCCGCTCGCGCTGATCAGCGCACCGAGGCCCACGAGCACGCCCCAGGCCGGGATCAGCAGCGAAATAAATGCCAGCGACTCGGCAAAGCAGAGCACGAATACGATCGGCGCGGCCCAGACCTGATGTTCGCGGACATAGTCGATGATCGGCTGGATGTATTGTTCGAGATTCATGAGTCTTTTCTTGACCTCGGGCCGATCTGAGGCCAAGGCACGCAACCGGGGCCATTTGTTTATCGCGGCCGCCGCCGTTTAGCCAGTATCCGGAACAAGGATGGTGGGGAACGCGGCGGCGGCATGAAGCCTCACATGCAGCCCGATGGCCCTTGCCGTGGCATATTCGGCGCTTAACTGATTCGCCTCCCTTCCCATCACCGTAACGTCCGGATCACGTCGAAGCGAAATGGCCAAGACCGCGAACAAAGTCACGAAAAATCCGAAGAAAACCGCAGCCGTCGGCGATCTGTTCGCCGCGATGGACAAGCCACAACAGAAGGCCGCCGCCAGATCTTCGGGCGCAGCGTCCCCGAGTCCGAAGTCTTCGCGTTCGGCCGCCTCGAGCGCAGGCGAATCCGGCTACACCGCCAAGCACATCGAAGTGCTGGAGGGGCTCGAGCCGGTGCGCCGCCGGCCCGGCATGTATATCGGCGGCACCGACGAGAAGGCGCTGCATCACCTGTTCGCGGAAGTGATCGACAACGCGATGGACGAGGCGCTGGCGGGCCATGCCACCTTCATCGAGGTGGAACTGGAAGCCGACGGCTTCATCAGCGTCACCGACAACGGCCGCGGCATCCCGGTCGATCCGCATCCCAAATTCAAGAACAAGTCGGCGCTCGAAGTGATCATGTGCACGCTGCATGCCGGCGGCAAGTTCGATTCCGAGGTCTACGAAACCTCGGGCGGCCTGCACGGCGTCGGCGTGTCGGTGGCGAACGCACTGTCCGACCGCATGGAGGTCGAGGTCGCGCGCGGCCAGAAGCTCTACAAGATGGTGTTCGAGCGCGGCAAGCCGAAAGGCAAGCTGCAGGATGCAGGCAAGGCGCCGAACCGACGCGGCACCAAGGTGCGCTTCCATCCCGATGCGGACATCTTCGGGCCGAAGGCTGCGTTCAAGGCCGAGCGCGTGTTCAAGATGACGCGCTCCAAGGCCTATCTGTTCGGCGGCGTCGAGATCCGCTGGTCGTGCGACAAGGAACTGGTCGAAGGCACCGACGTTCCGGCCGAGGCGACATTCCATTTCGAGGAAGGGCTGAAGGACTATCTTGCCTCGACGCTGGACGGCGCGACGCTGGTGCATCCCGACATCTTCACCGGCAGCGCCGGCAAGACCGGAGCGCATGGCGGCGCGCAATGGGCGGTCGCCTGGACCGCTGACGTCGACGGCTTCCTCAACTCCTACTGCAACACCATTCCGACGCCGGACGGCGGCACGCACGAGTCGGGCTTGCGCACCGCCCTCCTCCGCGGCCTGAAGGATCACGCCGAGCGCATGGGTCAGGGCAAGCGGGCCGCGGCGATCACCAGCGAAGACGTCATGGTCGGCGCAGGCTGCATGCTCTCGGTGTTCATCCGCGAGCCGGAATTCCAGGGCCAGACCAAGGACCGTCTCGCCACCGCCGAAGCGCAGCGCATCGTCGAGAACGCAATCAAGGACCCGTTCGACCATTGGCTCGCGGGAAATCCGATCCAGGCGAGCAAGCTGTTCGACTTCGTCGCCGACCGCGCCGAGGAGCGTATCCGCCGCCGCCAAGAGAAAGATATTTCGCGCAAGAACGCGACGCGGAAGCTCCGCCTGCCCGGCAAGCTCGCCGACTGCACCAACGGAGCCGCAGCGGGCTCGGAAATCTTCATCGTCGAGGGCGACAGCGCCGGCGGCTCGGCCAAGCAGGCGCGCGACCGCGCCTCGCAGGCGGTGCTGCCGCTGCGCGGCAAGATCCTCAACGTGCAATCCGCCGGCAAGGACAAGCTCGCGCAGAACGCCCAGCTGGCCGATCTGGTGCAGGCGCTCGGCTGCGGCACCGGCGAGCGCTATCGCGACAACGACCTGCGCTACGACAAGGTGATCGTGATGACCGACGCCGACGTCGACGGCGCACACATCGCCTCGCTCCTCATCACGTTCTTCTATACGCAGATGCCGGACCTGATCGAGGGCGGCCATCTCTATCTTGCCGTGCCGCCGCTCTATCGCCTGTCGCACAACGGCAAGACCTTCTATGCCCGCGACGACAAGCACCGCGATGAAATCCGCAAGAAGGAATTCCACGCCAACGCCAATGTCGAGGTCGGCCGCTTCAAGGGGCTCGGCGAGATGATGGCGGCCCAACTCAAGGAAACCACGATGGACCCGCGCAAGCGCACGCTGCTGCAGGTCCGCATCGTCGAAGACGACCGCAAGGCCACCGCCAAATCGGTCGAGCGGCTGATGGGCAACAAGGCGGAGGCGCGCTTCGAGTTCATCCAGGAGCGCGCGGCGTTCGCCGACGAGGCCGCGCTGGACGTCTGATCGCAAGAGG
>Ga0247825_10001358_pt1 | contig 16020 bp, 10 predicted proteins | sample 13C_Vanillin_Day_FD_194413 | JGI IMG/M metagenome (GOLD analysis project Ga0247825, IMG submission 194413) | Soil microbial communities from agricultural site in Penn Yan, New York, United States - 13C_Vanillin_Day48 | ecosystem: Environmental > Terrestrial > Soil > Agricultural land | place... | reverse complement strand
TCGCTCAAGAGCTGGCGTTTTTCAATGGCCCGGGTGGCGCCACTTTCGAGCGGCCTTACGGGTGGGCCTGGCTCCTGGAGCTGCAAGCCGAGCTGATCCGGCTCCAGCGCTGGCACTCCGGGGTGGCGCCGCTCGCCGCCGAGTTGGCGGGGCGATTCGAGAAATACCTGCGTACATCGCCGTACCCGGTGCGGGCAGGAACCCACGGCAATACCGCGTTCGCCTGCATTCTCGCGCTCGATTACGCGAGAACCGCCGGCAACGAAGCCCTCGCCGAAGCCATTGGCGCTACCGCGGGACGGTGGTATTTCGACGACCGGGACTATCCGGTGGCCTACGAGCCCTCCGGCGACGATTTTCTTTCCCCGGCGCTGGTGGAGGCGCTTCTGATGCAGCGCCTCCTCGCCCCGTCCGAGTTCGAAGCCTGGTTCGCGCGGTTTATGCCCCAGGGTCCGGGTCCGCTCGGCAAACCACCGCAGATCCTCGATCACACGGACGCGAAGCAGAGCCATCTGGACGGCTTATGCCTGTCGCGCGCATGGTGCTTTCTCAATCTCGGGAATTTCAACCGGGAGGCCCGGCAACACCTCGAAGCGGCGATGCCCCATGTGGCCGGCGGTGATTACGCGGGCGAGCACTGGCTCGCGTCGTTTGCCCTGCTCGCCCTTACCGCGGAAGTTCTGAGAAACCCATGAGGAATTCGTCGACCGCGCGTGCGCACTGGCGGCCCTCGCGGATCGCCCAGACCACGAGCGACTGGCCGCGGCGCACGTCGCCGGCGGCGAACACCTTGGGCACCGAAGTCACGTAGGCGCCTTCGCCATCGGTGGACGCCTTGGCGTTGCCGCGCGCGTCCTTCTGCACGCCGAACTCATCCAGCATCGACTGCAGCGGCGAGACGAAGCCCATGGCGAGGAGCACGAGGTCTGCCGGGATCACGGCTTCGGAGCCTGGAACCTCACTCGGCTTGCCGTCCTTCCACTGCAGCTTCACCGTTTTCAAAGCCTTGAGCGCGCCTTTCTCGCCAACGAATTCCTTCGTCGCGATCGACCAGTCGCGATTCACCCCTTCCTCGTGCGAGGACGAGGTGCGCAGCCGCGTCGGCCAATACGGCCACACCGGATTGCGCTCCACGTCGGGCGGCATCGGCAATAGCTCGAATTGCGTCACCGTCTTGGCGCCGTGGCGGTTGGAAGTGCCGACGCAGTCGGAGCCGGTATCGCCGCCGCCGATGATGACGACGTGCTTGTCGGTCGCCCAGAGGTCCTTGACCTCGTGGTCGCCGGCCACGCGCTTGTTCTGCAGCGGCAGGAACTCCATCGCGAAATGCACGCCGGCGAGCTCGCGCCCGGGTATCGGCAGGTCGCGCGGCTGCTCGGCGCCGCCGGCGAGGACCACGGCGTCGAACTCCGCCATGACGTCCTTCGGCGAAAGGCTCGCCCTGGCATCGCTACCCACGCCGCGCGCGGGCGGCTCGCCTCCGACGAACACGCCGGTGCGGAACTTCACGCCTTCGGCGCGCATCTGCTCCAGGCGCCGGTCGATCACGCCCTTCTCGAGCTTGAAATCCGGGATGCCGTAGCGCAGGAGCCCGCCGATGCGGTCGGCCTTCTCGAACACCGTGACGTCGTGACCGGTGCGCGCCAGCTGCTGGGCGCAGGCGAGGCCCGCCGGCCCCGAGCCAACCACTGCGACCGTCTTGCCGCTCCTGTGCGCCGCCGGCCGCGCCCGCACCCAGCCCTCTTCCCAGGCCTTGTCGATGATCGCGTGCTCGATCGACTTGATGCCGACCGGGTCCTCGTTGATGCGCAGGACGCACGCTTCCTCGCAGGGCGCCGGGCACACCCGGCCGGTGAACTCCGGGAAGTTGTTGGTAGAGTGAAGCGTCTCGATCGCGTTCTTCCAGTCCTGCCGGTAAACAAGGTCGTTGAAGTCGGGAATGATGTTGTTGACCGGGCAGCCCTGCATGCAGAACGGGATGCCGCAGTCCATGCAGCGCGCGCCCTGCACGCCCGCCGACTGATCGTCGAGGCGCAGGTAGAACTCGCGGTAGTGCTTCTTGCGCGTTTCCCCCGGCTCGTGCGGCTCCTCCAGGCGCTCGTATTCCAGGAATCCGGTGATCTTACCCACTCATTTTCCTTTTACGCTGCAACCTTCTTCTGCTGCAGCTCGGCGAGCGCCCTGCGGTACTCCTTCGGGAACACTTTCACGAACTTCGCGCGGTACTGCGCCCATCCGGCGAGGATCGCCTGGGCCCGCTTCGAACCCGTGTAGCGCGCGTGATTCTCGATCAGCCGCCTGAGGCGCGCCTCGTCCTCCGCCTCGGCGAGCGGCTCGAGGTCGACCATCGAGGTGTTGCAGCGCTTGGCGAATTCGCCGTCGAGGTCGAGCACGTAGGCGAAGCCGCCCGACATGCCCGCGGCGAAGTTGCGCCCGGTCGCGCCCAGCACCGCCACCATGCCGCCGGTCATGTACTCGCAGGCGTGGTCGCCGACGCCTTCCACCACCGCATGCGCACCCGAGTTGCGCACCGCGAAGCGCTCCCCCGCGACGCCCCTGAAATAGGCCTCGCCGGCGATCGCGCCGTAGAGCACGACGTTGCCGGTGATGATGTTCTCGGTGGGCTCGCCGCGGAATTTCGGCGACGGCTGCACCGAGATGCGGCCGCCGGAGAGCCCCTTGGCGCAGTAGTCGTTGGTATCGCCGACGAGGTCCAGCGTCACACCCTTGGCTAGGAATGCGCCGAAGCTCTGACCGGCGGACCCGGCGAGACGGATGTGGATGGTGTCGTCGGGCAGCCCTTCGTGGCCGTAGCGCTTCGCGATGTGCCACGAGAGCGTCGTGCCGACGGTCCGGTTGATGTTGCGGATCGGCGTCTCGATGGTCACCTTCTCGCCGCGCTCGAGCGCCGGCTGCGCCAGCTCGATCAGGCGGTTGTCGAGCGCCTTCTCCAGGCCGTGGTTCTGCTTCTCGCTGTTGAAGCGCGCCACCTCGGGCGGCATCTTCGGCATGTAGAAGACTTTCGAGAAATCCAGCCCCTTCGCCTTCCAGTGCTCGATGCCTTTCTTCATATCGAGCAGCTCGGTCTTGCCGATCAGCTCGTTCAGGTGACGGAAACCGAGCTGGGCCATGAGCTCGCGCACTTCCTCGGCGACGAAGAAGAAGTAGTTCACCACGTGCTCGGGCTTGCCCTCGAACTTGCGTCGCAGCACGGGGTCCTGCGTCGCCACGCCGACCGGGCAGGTGTTCAGGTGGCACTTCCTCATCATGATGCAGCCCTCGACCACGAGCGGAGCCGTGGCGAAGCCGAACTCGTCGGCGCCGAGGATGGCGCCGACGACCACGTCGCGGCCGGTTTTCATCTGGCCGTCGACCTGGACCGCGATTCTTCCTCTCAGTCTGTTCAGGACCAGGGTCTGCTGCGTTTCCGCAAGCCCGAGCTCCCAGGGCGTGCCGGCGTGCTTGATCGACGACCACGGCGAGGCGCCCGTGCCGCCGTCGTGCCCGGCGATGGTCACGTGATCGGACTTGCCCTTGGATACGCCGGCGGCGATGGTGCCGACCCCGACCTCGGAGACGAGCTTCACGGAGATCGCCGCCTCGGGGTTGGAGTTCTTGAGATCGTGGATGAGCTGCGCGAGGTCCTCGATCGAGTAGATGTCGTGGTGCGGCGGCGGCGAGATCAGCTCGACGCCGGGCGTGGAATAGCGCAGCTCGGCGATGTACTCGGAGACCTTCTTGCCGGGGAGCTGGCCGCCCTCGCCGGGCTTGGCGCCCTGCGCGATCTTGATCTGCAGCATCTCGGCGCTGGCGAGGTATTCGGCGGTGACGCCGAAGCGGCCCGAGGCCACCTGCTTGATCTTGGACTTGAGCGAATCGCCTTCGCGCAACGGGATGTCGACTTCCACGCGGGAACGGCCCAGCCTTGACTGAAGGGTTTCGCCTTTCTTCACGACTTCGTAACGGCGGCGGTCCTCGCCGCCCTCTCCGGTGTTCGAGCGCCCGCCGATGCGGTTCATGGCGATCGCGAGCGTGGTGTGCGCCTCGGTCGAAATGGAGCCGAGCGACATCGCGCCGGTGGAGAAGCGCTTCACGATCTCGGCGGCGGGCTCGACTTCCTCGATCGGCACCGGCGGTCTCGCGCCGAAGCGGAACTCGAACAGGCCCCGGAACGTCATATGCCGCTTCGACTGGTCGTTGATGATGGCCGCGTACTCCTTGTACGCGGAGTACTTGTTCTCGCGGGTCGAATGCTGCAGCTTCGCGATCGCGTCGGGCGTCCACGCATGGTCCTCGCCGCGCACGCGCCAGGCGTATTCGCCGCCGGCGTCCAGCATCGCCGCAAGCACGGGATCCGCCGGGTCGAAGGCGTCCCGGTGGATGCGGATCGCCTCCTCGGCGACGTCGAAAAGCCCGATGCCTTCGATGTTCGAGGCGGTGCCGGTGAAGTACTTGTCGACCAGCGATCTTGCGAGGCCGACGGCCTCGAAGATCTGCGAGCCGGTATAGGACATGTAGGTGGAGATGCCCATCTTGGACATCACCTTCTTCAGGCCCTTGCCGATCGCCTTGATGTAGTTCTTGACCGCCTTGGTCTTGTCGTTCGAATTGGCGAGGATTGTTTCCACTGCGAGATAGGGATGCACCGCCTCGGCGCCGTAGCCGCCGAGGAGCGCGAAGTGATGCACCTCGCGCGCGCTGCCGGTCTCGACCACCAGGCCGGTGGAAGTGCGCAGCCCCTTGCCGACGAGATGCTGATGGATGGCAGAGAGGGCGAGCAGGGCTGGAATCGCAACCCGGTCCTTGTCGACGTTGCGATCGGAGATCACGATGATCGAGTAGCCCGAGCGCACCGCGTCCTCGGCCTGCGCCGCGAGCGAGGCGAGGCGCGCCTCGACCGCCTCCTTGCCCCACGCCACGGGGTAGGTGATGTCGAGCTCCCACGACTTGAACTTGCCCGAGGTGTAGCGCTCGATGTGCCGGATCTTCTCCATCTCGTAGAAATCCAGCACCGGCTGCGACACTTCCAGGCGCAGCGGCGGGTTGAGCTCGTCGATGCCCAGCAGATTGGGCTTCGGGCCGATGAACGACACCAGCGACATCACCAGGTCCTCGCGGATCGGGTCGATCGCCGGGTTGGTGACCTGGGCGAAGAGCTGCTTGAAGTAGTGGTACAGCGTCTTGTTCTTGTTGGAGATGACCGCGAGGGGCGAGTCGTTGCCCATCGAGCCGATCGGCTCCTCGCCGTTGGCCGCCATCGGCTGCATGATGAACTTCAGGTCTTCCTGCGTGTAGGCAAAGGCCTGCTGCCGGTCGAGCAGCGCGACCTGCGACTTGAGCGGCGGCGTCTTCTCGGTCTCCACCTCGTCGAGCTTCACGCGGATGCGCTCGATCCATTCGGCGTACGGCCGGGCATTGGCGAGCGTGTCCTTCAGCTCCTTGTCGTCGACGATGCGGCCCTTCTCGAGGTCGACCAGGAACATCTTGCCCGGCTGCAGGCGCCATTTCTTGACGACCTTCTCTTCGGGTACCGGCAGGCAGCCGCACTCCGAGCCCATGATCACCAGGTCGTCATCGGTGACGATGTAGCGCGAGGGGCGCAGCCCGTTGCGGTCGAGCGTGGCGCCGATCTGGCGCCCGTCGGTGAAGGCGATCGAGGCCGGGCCGTCCCAGGGCTCCATCATCGCGGCGTGGTACTCGTAGAACGCGCGCCGCGCCGGGTCCATCAGCGTGTGGTTTTCCCACGCCTCGGGAATCATCATCATCATGGCGTGGGCAACCGAGTAGCCGCCCATCACGAGAAGCTCGAGCGCGTTGTCGAACGAGGCCGAGTCCGACTGGCCGTCGTAGATGAGGGGCCAGATCTTGTCGAGGTCGCGCCCGAGGATCGGCGAGGAGATGGCGCCCTGGCGCGCGCGGATCCAGTTGACGTTGCCGCGCAGCGTGTTGATCTCGCCGTTGTGGCAGATCATGCGGAACGGGTGCGCCAGGTCCCACGAGGGGAAGGTGTTGGTCGAGAAGCGCTGGTGCACGAGCGCGAGCGCCGATTCGACGCGCGCATCCTTGAGCTCGAGGTAGTACTCTCCCACCTGATAGGCGAGCAGCATGCCCTTGTAGCAGATGGTGCGCGCCGACATCGACGGCACGTAGAACGCCTTGGCGTGCTGCAGCTTCAGCGCCTGGATAGCGTGCCCCGAGCTCTTGCGGATGATGTAGAGCTTGCGCTCGAGCGCGTCGGTGACGGTGACGCCGCGGTTGCGGCCGATGAAGACCTGGCGCACGACCGGCTCGAGCTTCTTCGCCGCCTCGGCGAGGTCGGAGTTGTCGACCGGCACGTCGCGCCAGCCGAGCAATACCTGGCCCTCGTCCTTGATGGCGCGCTCGATCTCGTATTCGCAGGCGATGCGCGAGGCCGGGTCGCGCGGCAGGAACACCATGCCGACGCCGTACTGGCCCTTGGGCGGAAGCTTCACGCCCTGCTTCGCCATTTCCTCGCGGAAGTACCGATCCGGGATCTGGATGAGCAATCCCGCGCCGTCGGAGAGCTTCGGGTCGTAGCCCACCGCGCCGCGGTGGGTGAGGTTGCGCAGCACCGTCAGGCCCTGCTCGACGATGGTGTGCGATTTCTTCCCCTTGATGTTGGCGACGAAGCCGACGCCGCAGGCGTCATGCTCGTTGGCGGGGTGGTAGAGCCCTTGAGGTTCGTTTGTGGGCTGCAAGTTCATGGCGGAACTGATAAATATACAATTACTGCGTTGCAGCGACAATGGCTTCGCGGATGCGCCGCTCCTCGAGCTCGCCGCGCAGCGCCGCCCGGCCCAGCCCCTCCAGCACCACGAAGCGCAGCTTCCCCTGTGCCGCCTTCTTGTCGCCCGCCATGAGCTCCATGAGCCTCTGGGGAGCAAGCGCCGGGCCCCGCAGCGGCAGCCCGGCCCGTTCGATCAGGCGCCTTACCCTCGCCACGTCGGCTTTTCCTATCAGGTTCAACCCCAGGGAAAGCTCGGCCGCCATCACCATGCCGGCGGCGATCGCCTCGCCGTGCAGCCAGCTGCCGTAGCCCGCACCCGCCTCGATGGCATGGCCGAACGTGTGCCCGAAATTGAGGAGCGCCCGCACGCCGGCCTCGCGTTCGTCGGCCGCGACGATCCCCGCTTTCAGCTCGCAGCAGCGCTTCACGGCATACGTCAGGGCGCCGCGATCGCGCTCGAGCACCTTCTCCATGTTCCGCTCGAGCCAGTCGACGAAGGCAAGGTCGAGGGCGAGCGCGTGCTTGATCACCTCGGCGAGCCCCGCGCGGAGCTCCCGGTCGGGAAGCGTGTCGAGCGTCGACACGTCCGAGATTACGGCGCGCGGCTGGTGGAACGCGCCGATCATGTTCTTGCCCCGCGCGTGGTTGATCGCGGTCTTGCCGCCGACGGAAGAGTCGACCTGCGCGAGAAGCGTGGTCGGCACCTGCAGGAAGGGGATGCCGCGCTGGTACACCGCGGCGGCGAACCCGGCCAGGTCGCCGACTACGCCCCCGCCCAGGGCGACGAGCAGCGTATCGCGCCCGCAGCGCGCGGCCAGCAGTGCGTCGAAAACCGTTTCCAATACTTCCCAGCTTTTGGTCTGTTCGCCGTCGGGGACCACGATCTCGGTAAGGCGCGCGCCTTTCAACGCCTGCCTGACCTGAGAGAGGTAGAGAGGCGCCACCACGGCATTCGTGACGATGGCGGCGCTGCCGCCGGCGAGGTAGGGGCGGTAGAGCTCGGCACGGCCGATGAGACCGGCGCCGATGTGGATGGGATAGGAGCGGCTGCCCGAATCGGGCAACAAGGCTACGCCGATGCTTTCCATTGCTCCTCCAGCCGGTGCACCAGATCCTGCACCAGCAGCTGCACGCTCTGCTCGCCGGTATCGACCACGAGGTCGGCCACGCCGCGATACAGCGCGTCGCGCTCCGCGTGCAGCTCGCGCAGCCGCGCGAGCGGGTCGGGCGTCGCGAGCAGCGGCCGGTTGCGGTCGTGCCGCACGCGCTGGAACAGGTCCTCGGGACTCGCGTTCAGGTAGACCACCGTGCCGCGCGCGGCGAGGTGCCGGCAGCTTTCGGGTGCGAGCACCGCGCCACCCCCGGTGGCGAGCACGATGCCCTCCAGCGCGGTGAGCTCGGCGACGGTCTGCTCCTCGCGGGCGCGAAAGCCGGGCTCGCCCTCGATCTCGAAGATCACCGGCACCTTCACCCCGCAGCGGCGCTCGATCTCCTGGTCGGAATCGAAAAAGCGCAGCTTCAGCCGGCGCGCGAGCATGCGCCCGACGGTGGTCTTGCCGGCCCCCATGAGGCCGACGAGGAAGATGTTCCCCGGCTTCACCCCGGCATTGTAGGGAACAAACGCCGGGGCCTGCGCCCGAGCGGATGTTCGGCGCTCGCGCCTTAGCGGATGGTCAGGCGCTCGTTGACGATCTTCGGGGTGATGAAGACCAGGAGCTCGGTCTTGTTGGCGACCGTGGAGGTGCCGCGGAAGAAGAACCCCAGGAACGGAAGGTCGCCGAGCAGCGGGATCTTGGTGATGTCGGTGCGGTCGTTCTGCTCGTAGATGCCGCCGATCACCACCGTGCCGCCGTTCTCCACCAGCACTTCGGTCTTCACGTGCTTGGTGTTGATCTGCACGCCGGCCGGGGTGGTGGCGCCGGGCTGGTCCTTGTTCACGTCCAGGGTCATGATGATGTTGCCGTCCGGAGTGATCTGCGGCTTCACCTTGAGCGCGAGGTTCGCCTTCCGGAAGGACACCGCGGTGGCGCCCGAGGAGGTGGCCTGCTGGTACGGAATCTCCGTGCCCTGCTCGATCAGCGCCTCGGCCTGGTCGGCGGTCAGCACGCGCGGGCTCGCGATGATCTTGCCCTTGCCGTCGGATTCCAGCGCCGAGATCTCGAGGTTGAGGAACCGGGTGAGGGCGCTGTTGAACAGGATGAACGACATCTGGCCGGCATTGAAGGTGTTCAGGCCGGCGGCCGGGAAGTTGGCGTTCAGGCCGGGCCCGTTGATGACCGCGGTGCCCTGCACGAAGCCCGCCGCCTGGCCGGTGTTCACGAGCTCGGCGCCCAGGTTCATGCCGACGTTGAGGCCGTTGCTGTTGGCCCCGCCGAACGGCCGGCGGTTCGAAGGTCCCACCTCGATCAGGCCCAGGCGCACGCCCAGGTTCTTGGCGAAGGTGTCGCTCGCCTCGACGATGCGCGCCTCGATCATCACCTGGCGCACCGCCACGTCGATCTTGGCGATGAGGCGGCGCACCTCGTCAAGGCGGCTGGGCACGTCCTGCACGAAGAGCGTGTTGGTGCGCGCGTCGACCACCGCGCTGCCGCGCTTGGAGAGCATCCGCTGCGCCGGGTCGGACAGCAGCTTCTGCACGTCGGCCGCCTTCTGGTAGCTCATCTGGAACGACTCGGTGCGCGTCTGCTCGAGGTCGTTGATCTGCTGCGCGGCTTCGAGCGCCAGCTTCTCGCGCGTGGCGAGCTCGTCGCGCGGCGCGATCCAGATGACGTTGCCCGAGCGGCGGCTGTCGAGGCCGCGCGTCTGGAGGATGATCTCCAGCGCCTGGTCCCAGGGGACGTCCTTCAGGCGCAGGGTGATGTTGCCCGTGACCGTATCGCTGGTGATGACGTTGAGGTCCGTGAAGTCGGCGATCACGTTGAGCACCGCGCGGACCTCGACGTTCTGGAAGTTGAGCGAGAGCTTCTCGCCGGTGTAGCGGCCGCGCTGCGTCACGCGCGAGGGATCCACGATGATCGGCTTCACCTCGAGCACGAACTGGGTGTCGGACTGGTAGGCGTTGTGCTCCCACTGGCCGCGCGGCTCCACGATCATGCGCACGTTCTCGCCCTGCTGGAAGGTGTTGATGCTGTTGACCGGCGTGGCGAAGTCGACCACGTCGAGGCGCCGGCGCAGGTTCTCGGGCAGCGCGGTCTTCAGGAAATCGATCACGATGTTCTGGCCCTGGGTGCGGATGTCGATGCCGGTGGTGGTGTCGGAGAGGTCCACCACGACGCGGCCCTCGCCGGCGCGGCCGCGGCGGAAGTCGACGTCGCGGATCTGGTGGCGCGTGTCGGCGCGGCCCTCGGCGAAGTGGGCGACCGGGCCGCCCGGAGTGCCCTGGGCGAGCGGCGCCTCCGCCAGCGTAACCACCACGGTGCGCCCGTCGAGCACCGTCTCGTGCGGCACCGCGCGCCGCAGGTTGAGCACGAGGCGCGTGCGCTCGGCGCCCTGTACCACGTTCATGCTGCGCAGCTCGCCCTGCGAGATGTCCTGGTTCGTGCGGCCGAGCGCGTTGGCCGTGTTCGCGAAGTCGAAAGCGATGCGCGCGGGGTTCGCCACGCTGAAGTTGGGCGGCACGCTGCGCAAGGCCTCCTTGGTCGTGATCCGCACGACGGTCTTGCCGCCCTGGCGCGTCACCTCGAAGCCCTCGATGGCGTTCGCCTGCGCGAGCGCCGTGCCCACGCCGGCAAGCCACAGGACCAGCGTGTAAGCGATTGCGAGCGCTTTTTTCATCTTTTTGTCTCCACCAATTGAAGCGCACTGTTGCGCTCCACCCAATCGCCGCCGCCGTCCTGGACCAGCTCCTTCAGCACCACCTGGCTCTCGTCGATTCCGGTGACCACGCCGAAGTTCTGGCCCATGTAGTTGCCCTTGCGCACGCGGTAGAGGTTCGGCCCCGCCTTCACCAGCGCGAAGATCTCCTTCTCCTGCGAGATGGTGCCCATCATCTGGATCGACTCCAGCGGGAACGCCTCCAGGGGCTCCTTGGGCCGGTCGCGCTCGCGCTCGGCGCGCGCGCTGCTCGCGCTGGGACCGACGCGGCGCTGGGCGACGTCGATACGCTGCGGGCGGAACGGGTCGATCTGGCCCTCGGCGGTGTAGGGGACAGGTTCGTAGGGCTTCACCTGCGGCAGCGGGTCCACCCGCCCGCGGAAGTCCTTGGTCGCCTGGGCGAGCTCCTGCTTGAGGTCGCTGTGCTCCTCGCCGACGCAGGCCGCGAGAGCGATCGCCGCAACGATGACGACGAGGCGTTTCACGGGGCGTTTCACGAGGCGTTTCACTTCTTCCCGCCCTTCTTCGCCGCCGCAGCGGCCTTGCGCTGCGCGGCCACTTCCTGGTCATCGAGGTAGCGGAAGGTGCGCGCGATCGCCTCCATGGCGAGGTTGCCGTCCTTCTGCGCCTCGATCTTCAAGTCGTTCAGGGTCACGATGCGCGAAAGCTGCCCCACGTCGCTCGCGAAGGCGCCCATGTCGTGGTAGTTGCCCAGGAGCTTCACCTGGATCGGCAGCTCGGCATAGAAGTCGCGCAGGCTCTCCTGGGGCGCAGGCTTGAAGAGCTCGAACTGCAGGCCGCGCCCGAGTCCCGCCTGGTTGATGTCGACGAGCAGCGCGTCCATCTGCGACTTGTTGGGCAGCTGGCGCAGCAGCGCGCCGAACTGGGTGTCGATTTCGCGCAGCTGCTGGCGGTGGAGGTCGAGGTTGACGGCCTGCCGCTTCTTGACGAGGTAGTCCTGCTTGAGCTTCTCCTGCTCGGCGCGCCCTTCCTCGAGATGCTGGATCTGGCCCTGCGTATCGGCGAAGAAGCCCGCCACCGGGATGCCGATGAGGGTGGCGAGCAGCACCAGGATCTTGGGCGTCCAGTGCCAGGTGCCGGGATCCTGCCAGTTGGTGCGCTTGAACTCGTCGACGATCGCGTTGAGGTTGATCGCCATGGCTAACCTTTCTTGGCCTCGGGCTTGGCCGGCGGCTTGCCGCCGGCGGCCTTCTCGTCCTTGGCCTGCGGGCGCTTGAGCTCGAAGTTGAGGTTGAACTCCGAGACCCTGCGCTTTTCCACGGTGGACGCCTTTACCTCCACCAGGCCGGGGTTGGCGAGCCAGGGAGAGGACTCGATGTTGCGCATGAGAGTCGAGACGCGCGCGTTCGACTGCGAGTACCCGAGGACCGTGATCTTCATGCCGCGCTGCACCACGGACCTGAGGTAGATCCCCTCGGGCATCTGACGCACCAGCTCGTCGAGGAGGTGCACGGTCTGCGCGCGGTCGGTCTGCAGGGTCTCGATGACCTGTTTGCGCGCGAGGAGCGCCGCGATCTCGTCCTTCAGCTTGTTGATCTCGGCGATCTCCTTGTCGAGCTTCGCGATCTCGCTCTTGAGGAAGCGGTTGCGGTCGGTCTGGTTCTCGATCTTCGCGGCGTAGAACGTGTGCATGGCGAGCACGATGAGGGCGCCGACCACGGCAGTGCCGCCGGCCACGACCAGGTAGTGCTGCCGCGCGCGCTTGCGCCGGTCCTCGCGGTGAGGCAGCAGATTGATGCGGGCCATCATTGGGGGTCGAATCTCCGCATGGCAAGGCCGCAGACGACGATGAGCGAGGGCGCATCGATCATGAGGCGCTTCAGCTGCACGCGCGGCGAGGTCTGCATCGAGGCGAACGGGTTGGCGACGCTGGTGGCGACCTGGGTGCGCGCGTTGACCACGGCGTCGAGGCCCGGGATCACCGCCGAGCCGCCCGCGAGCAGGATATGGTCGATGCTGTGGTACTGGGTCGAGGTGAAGAAGAACTGCAGCGCGCGCTGCACCTCCATGGACAGGTTCTCCATGAAGGGCCGCAGCACCTCGGCTTCGAAGTCATCCGGCAGTCCCCCGGAGCGCTTGGCGTTCTCCGCCTCGTCCGGGCTCATGCCGTAGCGGGTGGCGATGTCCTGCGTGAGCTGGCTGCCGCCGAAGGCCTGCTCGCGCGTGTAGATCGACTGGTCGTTGCGCAGCACCGTCACGTTCATGACGTTGGCGCCCACGTCGACCACGGCGACGTTCTGGTCCTTGCCGCCGTTCGGCAGGCTCTGCACCACCAGGCCGAGCGCCGCCTGCTGCGCGAAGGCCTCGACGTCCATCACCAGCGCCTTGAGGCCGGCGGACTCGGCCACCGCCACGCGGTCCTCTACCTTCTCCTTGCGCGTCGCCGCGATCAGGACTTCCTGCTCTTCCGGGTTGTTGGGCGCCGGGCCGAGCGACTGGAAATCCAGGTTGACTTCCTCGAGCGCGAAGGGGATGTACTGGTTCGCCTCGGTCTCGACCTGCAGCTCGAGCTCCTCTTCGCGCAGGCTCGCGGCGAGCACGATCTTCTTGGAAATCACCGCGCCGGTCGGCACCGCCATGGCGACGTGCCTGGTGCGGGTGGCGAGGCGCTTGTGCGCCCGCCGCACCGCCTCCGTCACCGCCTCGAGGTTGTTGATGTTGCCGTCGACCACCGCGTCGCGCGGCAGCGGCTCGATCGCGTAGCGCTCGACCCGGTAGGCGGCGCGGCCCGCGTCCACGATCTCCAGCATCTTCACCGACGACGAGCTGATATCCAGCCCAAAGAGCGGCGGCGCCTTCGGCTTGAACAGGTCGAATTCCATTCGGGCTAGGGTCCCTTGGTTTCGCGGCGCTTTTGGTTTATCTTTGTTCTTATTTTCTTTTGTCTTACCGAAACTTAGACGCGATAAGTAGAATTTGCGTTAAATGCTAGCAACAACGCCCAGACGGTGTCTAGGCAAATTTCCACAGCGGCAAGGGGGTATCATGGTCGCGGTGCAGCATGTTCGATAACAACTCCGGGAAACGGGTTAGCCGTTGAAGTGGCTTCGCTTTCTGAGCTTCCCGCTGATCCTGGCGGGGGGCTTCCTGGTGACCGCGCTGCTGGTGCTGGCGCTCACCATCGCGCTGGCCTATCCGAACCTGCCTTCGCTGCAGGCGCTTACCGAGTACCAGCCGAAGATCCCGCTGCGCATCTACACCGCCGAAGGCGTGCAGATCGGGGAGTTCGGTGAAGAGCGCAGGGCGGTGGTGGCGATCGGCGAAGTGCCCGCAGCCCTCAAGAACGCGATCATCGCAGCCGAGGACGAGCGCTTTTACGAGCACGCGGGGATCGATTACATCGGCGTGCTGCGCGCCGCGTATGCCAACCTCATGGCGGGCGGCCGGCGCCAGGGCGCGAGCACGATCACCATGCAGGTGGCGCGCAATTTCTTCCTCTCCACAGAGAAGACGCTCACGCGAAAGCTGTACGAGGCGCTGCTCGCGTTCAAGATCGAGCACAGCCTCACCAAGGAGCAGATCCTCGAGCTCTACGTCAACCAGATCTATCTCGGACAGCGCGCCTACGGCTTCGGCGCGGCCTCGCAGATCTACTTCGGCAAGTCGCTCGACAAGCTGACCCTCGCCGAGACCGCGATGCTCGCCGGCCTGCCGAAGGCGCCCTCGCTCTACAACCCGATCGCCAACCCGCAGCGCGCAAAGCAGCGCCAGCACTACGTGCTCAGGCGGATGCAGGAGCTGGGCCACATCACGGCGGCCGAATACGAGGAGGCGAACCAGGCTCCGATAAGGCCCAAGAGGGAAGTGAACGAATACTCCGTGCACGCGGAGTACGCCGCCGAAATGGTCCGCCAGGCGATCGCCGAGCACTACCCCGAAGAGGTCTACAGCCGCGGCTTCCGCGTCTACACGACCATCCGCAAGGCCGACCAGGAAGCCGCCTACGTAGCCCTGCGCAAGGGCGTGCTCGACTACGACCGGCGCAACGGCTACCGGGGGCCGGAAGGATTTTCCGAGCTGCCGGCGAAGCCCGACGAGGACGACTACGAAGATGCGCTCGCCGAGCATCCGGACAACGACGATCTCCTGGCCGCGATCGTGGTCGCCGCCGACCCGAAGCAGGTCGAGGCCGTCCTGCGCACCGGCGACAAGATCACGATTACGGGAGAGCCGTTGCGCTTCGCCGCGCGCGCGCTCGATCCGAAAGCGGCGCCGCAGAAGCGCATCCGGCGCGGCGCGATCATCCGCGTGCAGCGCGACGCGCAGACGAAGCCCTGGCAGATCGCTCAGCTACCCGAGGTGGAGGCCGCGTTCATCTCGATCGATCCGCAGGACGGCTCGGTGCGCTCGCTCGTGGGCGGCTTTGATTTCAACCGCAACAAGTTCAACCACGTCACGCAGGCGTGGCGCCAGCCCGGGTCTTCGTTCAAGCCATTCATCTATTCGGCATCGCTCGAGAAGGGCTTCACGCCGGCCACCGTGATTCCCGACGAGCCGGTGGTGCTCGAAGCCGAGCAGACCGGCAGCCAGCGCTGGGAGCCCAAGAACTATGACGGCAAGTTCGAGGGGCCGATGCGTCTGCGCACCGCGCTCGCCAAGTCGAAGAACATGGTCTCGATCCGGATTCTCGAAGCCATCGGGCCGAAGTACGCGCAGGAGTACGTCACCCGCTTCGGCTTCGAGCCGGAGAAGCATCCGCCGTATCTCACGATGGCGCTGGGCGCGGGCTCGGTGACCGCCTGGCAGATGGCGCGCGCCTACGGAGTGTTCGCGAACGGCGGCTACCTCGTTCAGCCCTACTTCATCCTCAAGATCGTCGACGACCGCGGCAACCCGCTCGCCCTCGCCAACCCCAAGCGCGCCGGCGACGAAAGCCTGAGGGTGCTCGACCCGCGCAACGCCTTCATCATGGACCACATGATGCAGGACGTGACGCGCTACGGGACCGCGGCCCGCGCGACCCGCCTGGGCCGCAGCGACCTCGCCGGCAAGACCGGCACCACCAACGAATTCGTCGACGCATGGTTCGCGGGCTACCAGCCGAACCTCGTGGGAATCGCATGGATGGGCTTCGACCAGCCCAAGAGCCTCGGCCGGAACCAGACCGGAAGCGTGGTCGCGCTGCCCATCTGGATCGGCTACATGGAAAAGGCGCTGAAGGAAATTCCGGAGTCGTCCCGCACCGTTCCGCTCGGCGTCGTCAGCGTGCCGGTCATGGGCGCGCTCGGCGAAGGCAAGCTCGCGCCGGAGTTCTTCTACCAGGAAGCCGTTCCGCCGCCGGAGGTTCTGCAGCCCATAGCCCCGTTCGCCCCACCGGCGCCCCCGGACAGCGGACCCCCGCCCTAGGAAGGCTGCTGGGGAGACAGGATCACGCCGGTCCCGGTCTGGGCGGATACAAGCTTGGACAGGGCGGCGAAGAGCTCGGTCCGGTCGCGGGT
>Ga0247825_10001357_pt1 | contig 16023 bp, 17 predicted proteins | sample 13C_Vanillin_Day_FD_194413 | JGI IMG/M metagenome (GOLD analysis project Ga0247825, IMG submission 194413) | Soil microbial communities from agricultural site in Penn Yan, New York, United States - 13C_Vanillin_Day48 | ecosystem: Environmental > Terrestrial > Soil > Agricultural land | place... | reverse complement strand
GACCAGTCGCCCGTCCGCAGCACCCAGTCTCCCGCCGAGGCGATCCGCGAGACCCTGGCCCTGGCCGGCGCCGCCGACCGTCTCGGCTATTACCGCTACTGGCTGGCCGAGCACCACTCCACGCCGGCCCTGGCCGGGCCGAGCCCCGAGGTCCTCATCCCCCAGGTTGCCGCGGCCACCTCCGGGATCCGCGTGGGCTCGGGCGGGGTGATGCTCCAGCACTACAGCGCGCTCAAGGTCGCCGAGCAGTTTCGCGTGCTGGAGACCCTGCACCCGGGACGCATCGACCTGGGCATCGGCCGCGCCCCCGGCAGCGACCAGCTCACCGCCCGCGCGCTGGCCGGCCCGGCCGGCGTCGGCGTGGACGACTTCGTCGGCAAGGTGGCGGACGTCCTCGGCTTCCTGCACAGCGACCTGCCGCCCGAGCACCCGTACGGTCACGTGCTCGCCATGCCGACCGGGCCGACGACGCCCGAGGTCTGGCTGCTGGGCTCCAGCGATCAGTCGGCGATGCTCGCGGCGCACTTCGGGGTGGGCTTCTCGTTCGCGCACTTCATCAACGCCGACGGCGGGGCGGAGGTGACGCGCGCCTACGCGCGGGCCTTCAAGCCGTCGGCGGGGCTGGCCGCGCCGTGCGCGAGCGTGGCCGTCTTCGTGGTCTGCGCGCCGACCGAGGAGGAGGCGGTGCGCCTGGCCCAGAGCCGCGACCTCTTCATCGTGCGGCTCTACACGGGCCGCAGCGGCCGCTACCCCAGCGTGGCCGAGGCCGAAGCCTACGCCTATAACCCGCGGGAGCGCATGATCGTCGACCACGCTCGGCGGCGCCGGATCGCCGGCACCCCCGCCCAGTGCCGCGAGCGGCTGGAGGCGCTGGCCGCCGAGTACGGTGTGGACGAGGTGGTCGTGGTGACGATCACCGAGACCTGGGAAACGCGGCTGAGATCCTACGAGCTGCTGGCGGGCGCGTTCGGGCTGACGCCGCGCGGCTAATTAGCGGGCGTCGAGGCGCAGGCGGAGACCGGCAATCGCCTCGGTGTTCGCGACGACCATCTCGGCAACGGTCTGAACCTCGTGGCGAACCTGCTCGACCAACACACCGAGCTGGACAACCCGGCGATCGGCGCTCTCGAAGCGCTGGTCGACCCCGTCGAGGCGGTGGTTGATCTCGCGGCGCATCTCGTCCAGGTAAGCGCGGGTCTCGGGATCCATGCGGGCAATGTACCCGAGGCACCCTGGCTCGACAATGTGCGAATATTGGTACGGTTCACACCCCTCAACGGAGAGGACACCCATGAGCGTGAAGCGGATCAATGCGGGACCCCGCATGAGCGGGGCGGTCGTGAACGGCAACACCGTCTACCTGGCCGGCCAGGTCGCCGAGGGCGCCACCGTCAAGGCCCAGACCGAGGCGATCTTGAAGAAGATCGACGACCTGCTCGGTGCGGCCGGCAGCAGCAAGGCCAATCTCCTGTCGACCGTGATCTATCTGTCCGACATCCGCACCTTCGACGAGATGAACGCGGTGTGGGACGCCTGGGTGTCGCCGGGCAACACGCCGGCCCGGGCCACGGTGGAGGCGCGGCTGGCGAACCCCAAGTACCTGGTGGAGATCATGGTCACCGCGGCGGTGTAGAGTCGCGGGAAAGGAGGTCGTCATGGCTGACGCGGTCATCGTCACGACCGCCCGGACCCCGATCGGGCGGGCCTATCGCGGCGCCTTCAACAACACGCACGGTGCCGTCCTGGGCGGCCACGTCATCCAGCACGCCGTGCAGCGCGCCGGCCTCGAGCCGGGCGAGGTCGAGGACGTGATCCTCGGCTGCGCGCTGCCCGAGGGCGCCACCGGCCACAACATCGCGCGGCAGTCGGCGCTCCGCGCCGGCCTGCCGGTCACCACCGCCGGCGTGACCCTCAATCGCTTCTGCTCGTCGGGCATGCAGGCCATCGCCATGGCCGCCCACCGGGTGATCGTCGATCGGGTGCCGGTCATGGTGGCCGGCGGCCTGGAGTCCATCAGCCTCGTGCAGAACGAGCACATGAACCTGCACCGGTTCCGCGAGAGCTGGCTGGAAGAGCACAAGCCCGAGATCTACATGTCGATGATCGAGACAGCCGAGGTCGTGGCCAAACGCTACTACATCACCCGCGAGACGCAGGACGAGTACGCGCTGGCCAGCCAGCAGCGCACGGCGGCCGGTCAGCGCGAGGGCCGCTTCGATCGCGAGATCGTCCCGCTGCCCACGACCAAGGTCGTGCAGGACAAGGCCACCGGCGAGACCCGCGAGGAAGCGGTCACGCTCACCAGGGACGAGGGCAACCGGCCGGACACCACGGCGGAGGGGCTGGCGGCGCTGAAGCCGGTCGCCGGCGAGAAGGGCGTCATCACGGCGGGCAACGCCAGCCAGCTCTCCGACGGGGCCTCGGCGTGCGTGGTCATGGATGCGAAGCTGGCCGAGCGCCGCGGGCTGTCGCCGCTCGGGATCTTCCGCGGCTTCGCGGTGGCGGCGTGCGAGCCCGACGAGATGGGCATCGGCCCGGTCTTGGCGGTGCCGCGGCTGCTCGAGCGCACCGGGCTGCGCATGGACCAGATCGATCTCTGGGAGCTGAACGAGGCCTTCGCCGTGCAGGTCGTCTACTGCCGCGACCGCCTGGGCATCCCGATGGAGAAGCTGAACGTCGACGGCGGCGCCATCTCGATCGGCCACCCCTACGGCATGAGCGGCGCCCGCATGGTCGGCCACGCGCTCCTGGAGGGCAAGCGACGGGGCGCCCGCTACGTCGTCTGCACCATGTGCATCGGCGGCGGCATGGGCGCCGCCGGCCTCTTCGAGGTGGCGTAGCCGTCCGCGCCGGCCGGAGCGCCCGACCGGACGGGCGCTCCGGCCTCACCCCGGCTCTTCCTTCCGCTTCGCCCCGGCCCCCGACCATCGTACAGTCTCGCGGGGAGGACCGATGCCCGACCAGGGGCTGATCCGCACGGACCCGCCGCTCGACACCGGCCGCCTGGCCGCCGAGATGGACCGGGCGATGGTCCGCAACGACGCGCTGATCGATCCGGCGCTGATCCGCGGCTGGCTGCTGTGGGGCTTCTTCTGGCTGATGCTGGCGCCGACGGTGGGCGTGATCGTCTCCACCAAGTTCAACTACCCCGAGCTCTTCGGGGAGCAGGCGTGGTCGACGTTCGGTCGCCTGCGTCCGGTGCACGTCAACGGCGTCATCTGGGGCGCGTTCTCGACCCTGTTCATCGGCCTCGCCTACTACGTCACTCCCCGCCTGGCCGGCGTCCCCGTCTGGAACCAGCGCTGGGCGTATCCGCTCCTGTGGCTGTGGAACCTGAACCTGGTGGCCGCCTTCATCGGGCTCACCGTCTTCGGGACCAATCGCGGCTGGGAGGCCGGCGAGCTGTCGCTGCCCAACGTGATCGTGCTGACCGCCTGCGTGCTGGCAGTGTCGCTGCAGCTGCTCATGACGATCGCCCGCCGGGTGCAGCACGATCTCTACGTCAGCCTCTGGTACCTGATCGGGGCCCTGGTGTGGACCGACATCAACCTGCTGCTGCTGATCATCGGGCCCTACGGGACGGTGCCCGGTATCAACAACGCCGCGCTCCACGGCCTGTTCATCCACTACGTCGTCGGCCTCTGGATCACGCCGGCGGGCTACGTGCTCATCTACTATTTCCTCCCGACCGCGGTCCGGGCGCCCATCTACAGCCACAAGCTGTCCCTGATCGGCTTCTGGTCGCTGGCGTTCTTCTACCCCTTCGTCGGCATCCACCACTACCTCTACAGCCCCATCGCCGACTGGGCGGAGACGATCGCGATCGTCTCCTCGATGATGCTCATCATCCCGGTGTGGACGGTGCTGCAGAACTTCTTCGGGACGATGCAGGGCCACTGGGGCGGGTTCTCGCGGAACCTGTCGGCCAAGTTCCTGATCATGGGATCGCTCATGTACCTGGTCGGGTGCTTCCAGGGCTCGGTGGAGGCGCTCCGCTCGCTGCAGGAGCCCACCCACTTCACCGACTTCGTCGTCGCACACTCTCACCTCACGGTGTTCGGCACGTTCGTGGTCTGGGCCATCGCCGGCGCGATCCACGTGTGGCCCCGGATCGTCGGCCGCGAGCTGTGGAGCTTCCGGCTGGGCAACTGGAGCTTCTGGCTCATCACGCTCGGCATCGCCACGATGGGGCTCGTGCTCTCGGCCCAGGGGCTGCAGCAGGGCTACATGCTGATGGCCCGCGCGGAATGGGTGGACACGGTGGTGACGATGAGGCCGTTCTGGCTCGTCCGCACGCTGGCCGGGCTCGCGATGGACATCGGGATCTCCTTGCTGATCTACAACTTCATGCAGACCGCGCTGGCCCCGGCGGCGGCGTCACGATGAGGATCTACGCGCTCGGCGCCGGGTTCCTCTGCATCTCGCTGGCGATCTTCGTTCAGGGGCTGCTGCCCATCGCGATCCCGGAATCGCGGGAGACCCGCACGACCCGGGCGGTCCGCAACGAGGCCGGCGAGATCAGGTGGGTCTGGTACCCGGCGACGCCGTACAGCCCGCGGGAGCAGGTGGGGCGCGGCGTCTATCAGCGTGAGGGCTGCTGGTACTGCCACAGCCAGTACGTCCGTCCGGTCGCCGGCGAGGATCAGCGCTGGGGACCGGTCGCCGAGGTCGGCGAGTACGCCTACGACTGGCCGCACCTGCTCTCCACGCGCCGGATCGGGCCCGACCTCTCCCGGATCGGACTGAAGGTCTCCGACCACTGGCACTACGCGCACCACTGGGAATCGGAGCAGCTGGTGCCCGACTCGGTGATGCCGGACTTCCGCTGGCTCTACCGTACCGTACAGGTGCCGGTCATGGTCCGCGAGGGGACCGTCGCCCTCGCCGACACGCCGGCCCTGCGCGCGCTGTTCAGCTTTGCGGCGGGTGCGCGCATCGATCTCTACCCGAACCCCGATGGCCTGGCGTTCGCGGCCACCACCGACGGCACCCCGGCGCTCGACGTCGGCAGCCTGCCGGAGCCGTACGACAAGGCCGAGACGTGGACCGGCAAGACGCTGACCGTGGTCACGCCGACCGAGGAGCTCCGGGCGCTGGTCGCCTACCTCCAGAAGCTCGGCGGCAACCGGGGCGCCTGGCGTGACGCGTTCGAGCCCCAGGCGGTGTCGGTGAGCGTGATGCGTCTGCCCGACAGCCCGGACCAGATCGGGCGCGGCAAGACCGTCTACGAGCGCCGATGCGTCGGCTGCCACGGCGACCGGGGCGATGGCAACGGGGCGGCCGCGACGTTCCTGGACCCCCGGCCGCGGAACTTCACGCTCGGCGTGTTCAAGTTCCGCACGACGCCCTCGGGGTCGCTGCCCACCGACGGCGACCTCTATCGCACGCTCACCCGGGGTGTTCGCGGTACGGCGATGCCCACGTGGCACGAGCTGCCCGAGAAGGACCGGATGGCGGTGATCGCCTACATCAAGACCTTCTCCCCGCGCTGGAAGGAGGAGAAGCCGGAGCCCGCGATCGTGATCGGTGAGCCGCCGGCACCCACCCCCGACCTGTTCGCCCGCGGCAAGGTCCTCTACGCCCAGGCCAAGTGCGCGCAGTGCCACGGCGACGGCGGCAAAGGGGACGGCCCGTCGGCGAACGAGCTGCAGGACGACCTGAAATTCCGGATCCGACCCGCCGACTTCACCCGGGGCCAGTTCAAGGGCGGCGGCGACGTGCGCGACGTCTACCGCGCGATGACCACCGGGCTCGACGGCACGCCCATGCCCTCGTTCGCCGACTCCATGACCGACGATGAGCGCTGGGCGATCAGCTACTACGTGCTGTCGCTGTCGGCGTTCATCGACGCGCTGACGGGTGAGCCGCTGCAGCTCGATGCGGCCGTCAAGGCCCGGCTCAACGCGCCGGACGGCGGGGCCCACGCTACCGCGCGCCTGGCCCTCGATCCCACGGCGCCGCCGGCCGCCGCCGACGCACCGAAGCCGCTCGTCCGCTTCTACAGGGGCATCCTCGGGGAAGGACGCTAGCCATGCACGAGCTCCAGTACCTCATCCTGGGCCAGCTCGTCGTCGCCACCCTCATGGGACTGGCCGCTCTCTGCCTGTTCCTGTGGGCGGCGGCGGCCGGCCTCTTCCGCGACGTCGAGCCCGTGAAGTACCAGGTGCTCGACAGCGAGGGGATCGACCATGACCACTGAGCAGGACGACGCCGAGGCGTTCGCCGGCGGGGAGATCCGCAGCCACCACGGCAGCGTGAACGCCTGGCTGCTGGTCGTCTACGCCGTGCTCGCGGTGTGGGGCGTGTACTATCTCGTCAAGTTCTGGGGCGGGCTCGGCCCGGGGCTGGCGCGATGACGGGTGTCCGCCTCCTCCGGGCGCTGGCGCTCGTCAACCTGCTCATCCTGCTCGGCGACATCCTCTACAACGTCCTCGGCGGCCTGCTGCCGATGCTCCGTTGAGGGAGCGATGATGGGTGGGATCGAGCGGCTCGCGTTCGCCATCTTCCTGGTCGGCACGGTGGCCTTCTTCGTCTGGGTCGCGGTCCTCGCCTTCCGCAAGTAGGCGCGTCCGCCCCGGCGTGACGGGCGTCCGCGCGCGCCGCCGGCTATCGTCCGCGACCCCGCACGATCGTCCAGCCGGCGTCGGCCAGCGGCCGGGCACGCTCGCCGCGACTGCGAGCGTGGGGATCGTTGGCGGTGCCGGCGATGACGCGACCCATGATGCCCTGAGCGATGGCGGCGAGCCGGAACATCGCGAACACGATGTACCAGTCCCAGTCGGGGATCGACGACCGCCCGACCCGGCGGCAGTAATCGGCCACGAAGTCCCGTTCGCTCGGGATGCCGAGCGCTTTCAGATCTTTGCCGCGGAAGCCGTCCCACTCCGAGCCCAGCCGGTACGGCATGCAGAAGTAGGCGAGGTCGCCGAGCGGGTGGCCGAGCGTGGACAGCTCCCAGTCGAGCACGGCGGCGACCCGCGGCTCGACCGGGTGCATGATGAGGTTGCCCGGCCGGTAGTCGCCGTGCACGAGCGTCGTGGTGTCGTCGGAGGGCAAATGCGCGGGCAGCCACTCGATCAGGTGCTCCATCGACTCGAACCGCTCGGTCTCGGAGGCGCGATACTGCTGCGTCCAGCGATGGATCTGGCGGCTGAAGTAGTTGCCCGGCCGGCCGAAGTCGCCGAGCCCGACCGCCTGGGCGTCGACGGTGTGCAGCCGCGCCAGCACGTCGTTCATCGAGTCGTACATCGCCGTCCGCTCGGCCGGCGTCGCGTCCGGCAGCGCCGGATCGGAGAACACGCGCCCGTGCACGCAGTCCATCACGTAGAACGCGGTGCCGATGACGGCGTCGTCCTCGCACAGCACGAAGGTGCGCGGGACGGGGACGTCGGTGCGGCCCAGCGCGGTGATCACGCGATACTCGCGATCCACCGCGTGCGCCGACGGCAACAGCTTGCCGGGGGGCTTGCGGCGCAGGACATACTCCCGGCGGCCGGCGCGCAGATGATAGGTCGGGTTCGACTGGCCGCCGCGGAACTGGCTGACCTCGAGCGGTCCGCTGAAGCCGGCCACGTGCTCGCGCAAGTAGCGCTCAAGCGCGGCCACGTCGAATCGGTGCTGCTCGCGAACCTCCGCGGTCTGCGCGATCATGCCGTCTCCCTCACATCCGCGACTCCCTGGCAGTCGTATTGCATACCACGATTTCTCGATGCGTATCGCCCAGGTTGCGCCCCTCTTCGAATCGGTTCCACCTCGGCTTTACGGGGGGACCGAGAGGGTCGTCGCCTACGTGACCGACGAGCTCGTGCGCCGTGGTCACGACGTGACGCTGTTCGCCAGCGGCGATTCCCGGACGACCGCGCGCCTGGTGCCGGTCGTCGAGCGCGCCACCCGGTTCGACGCCGTCAGCCACGATCTCCTCGGCGCCGGGTTCATTCGTGAGCTGGGCCTGGTGTTCTCCCGCGCGCGCGACTTCGACGTGATCCATTGCCACGTGGACTACCTCGCCTTCCCGTTTCACGATCTGACGCCCACGCCGACCGTGCACACGATCCACGGGCGGCTCGACCTGCCGCATCTCGGCGCCGTGTATCGCCAGTTCCGCACGGTCCCGCTGGTGTCGATCAGCGATGCGCAGCGGGCGCCACTCGATCCGCTCGGCGTGCGGTGGGCGGGGACGGTGTACCACGGTCTGCCCGTCGAGCGCTACGCCTTCGCACGCGAGGACCGCGGCTACCTGGCGTTCCTGGGGCGGCTGGCGCCGGAGAAGCAACCCGAGCTCGCCATCGAGATCGCGCGCCGGGTCGGACTGCCGCTCAAGATCGCCGCCAAGGTGGACGCGGTCGACCAGGAGTACTTCGACCGGGTCGTGGCGCCGCTGCTCGACGACCCGCTCGTCGAGTTCCTGGGCGAGATCGGTGACGACGACAAGCCCGCGTTCCTCGGCGGCGCCCGCGCGCTGCTGTTCCCGATCGACTGGCCGGAGCCGTTCGGCCTGGTGATGATCGAGGCCATGGCGTGCGGGACGCCGGTCGTGGCCCGGCCGTGCGGGGCGGTGCCCGAGGTGGTCGTCGACGGCCGCACCGGCTTCCTGGCCTCGACGCTGGTCGAGCTGGCCGAGGCGGTGAAGCGGCTGGACGAGATCGATCGGGCCGAGTGCCGCCGTCACGTCGAGCAGCACTTCTCGGTCGGCCGGATGGCCGAGGACTACGAGACGATCTACCGCCGGCTCGCGTCCCGTCGCCGCGCGGCATGAACGGCGATCCGCGGCGGGGCGAGCCGAGGCCGGAGCCGCCGCACGGCGACGTCCTCGTCGGCGAGCAGTACTACATCCTCGCCTCCGAGGTCGCCGCCGACCTGCCCAAGCTCGTCCTCAAGCACGACGAGGCGTTCCTGGTCACCAACCGCCGCGGCGACCTGCCCAACCTGCCCCACACCGAGTTCGGCTTCTACGTCGACGGCACCCGCTTCCTGCGGCGTCTCGAGCTGCGGCTGCACGGGCACCGGCCGCTCGTGCTGAACGCCGGCGTGTCGGAGGACGCGGCGCAGGCGGCCGTGGACCTGACCAATCCCGACGTGGCCCTCGGCCCCCAGGTGCTGCTGCCGGGCCGCTCGCTGCGGATCGCCCGGCGGCTCACCGTGCACGGCACCCAGCTCTACCAGCAGCTGCTCGTCGAGGCCTTCAACCGGGAAGCGCTCGACCTCTCGCTGAGCGTGCACTTCGCCGCCGACTTCGTGGACGTCTTCGAGGTGCGGGGCCACCCCCGCGAGCACCGCGGCCGGGTCCTGCCGCCGGAAGTCGACGGCGCCTCCGTCCGGCTGGCCTATCAGGGCCTCGACCACGTCACCCGCACCGCCACGCTGACGTTCTCCCCCCCACCCGACCGGCTCGACGAGACCGGCGCCGAGTATCGGCTCTCGCTGGCTCCCGGCACCACGACCGAGCTGATCACCGTCGTGAATGCCGCAACGGCGACAACGCCGCCGCCGAAGGTCCTCGCCTACGGCGAGGCGCTGCGTCGGCGTCGCGCCGTCGCCGACCGCCTCGGTGGCGCCGAGGTCCGGAGCAATCACGACCTGTTCGAGGTCTGGGTGCAGCGCTCGCGCCGCGACCTGCACCTGCTCCTCACCGAGACGCCCGACGGCTTCGTGCCCTACGCCGGCATCCCCTGGTACGTGGCCGCGTTCGGGCGGGATGCGCTCATCACCGCGCTGCAGGTGCTGCCGTTCGAGCCGGCCATCGCCGCCGGCACGCTGCGCTTCCTGGCCCGCCACGTCGGCCGCGCCGACGATGCCTTCACCGACCAGGAGCCCGGCAAGATCATCCACGAGCTGCGCCGGGGCGAGATGGCCGCGTGCCGCGAGATCCCGTTCGTCCCCTACTACGGCAGCGTCGACGCCACCCCGCTCTTCCTGATCCTCCTGGCCGAGTACTGGAAGTGGACGGCCGACGTCGCCCTGGCCCACGAGCTGTGGCCGGCGGCGGAGCGGGTGCTGGAGTGGATGCTGCGCTCGGCGGACGCTCACGGCGGCTACCTCACCTACGCCCGGCGCTCGCCGCGCGGCCTCGTCAACCAGGGCTGGAAGGACTCCCACGACGCGATCATGCACGCCTCCGGGCACCTCGCCGAGCCCCCCATCGCGCTGGCCGAGGTGCAGGGCTACCAGTACGCGGCATTGCTGGCCGCCGCCGACCTGGTCGAGGCGCTCCGCGTCCCCGACCGGGCCCCCGCGCTGCGCGAGCGTGCCCGCCGGCTGCGGGATCGGTTCGAGGCCGACTTCTGGCTGCCCGACGAGGCGTACTCCGCGCTCGCGCTCGACCGGGCCGGCCAGCCCTGTCGCGTCATCACCTCCAACGCCGGCCATCTGCTGTGGACGCGCCTGATCAGCGAGAGCCGGGCGCACATCGTCGCCCGCCGGCTGATGGCCGACGACATGTTCACGGGCTGGGGCGTGCGCACGCTGGCCCGCGGCGAGCGCCTCTACAACCCGATGAGCTACCACAACGGCTCGGTGTGGCCGCACGACACCGCCATCGCCGCGGTAGGCATGCGCCGCTACGGGTTCGCCGACCCGTTCATCACCCTGAGTACCGGACTGTTCGAGGCGGTGTTGCAGTTCGAGAACATGCGCATGCCCGAGCTGTTCTGCGGCTTCCCGCGCGTGGACGGCTACGGACCGACCCAGTACCCGGTCGCCTGCTCGCCCCAGGCGTGGGCGGCCGGCGTCGTCTTCATGCTGATCTCCGCGATGCTCGGCCTCTCTCCGGATGCCGCCGACAACCAGCTCACGCTCAACCGCCCTCGCCTGCCCGGCTGGCTCGCGTGGATCGAGCTCCGTGGCCTGCAGCTCCGGACCTCGCGCATGACGCTGCGCGCGTCGCAGGGCCAGGACGGCGCCGCCATCGAGATGCTCTCGCGAGATGGCGACGCCGAGCTCGTCGTCCGTCGCTAGTCTGGGCGGGTACCGCCACGAAGTAGCGCCGCCGCCTGGGCCTCGGCAGGCCTGCCGCACCGTATCCGCGCAGGCGCGGCCGCGGACCCTCAGCCCCCTGGTCCCCGCCGTCCAGTGAGCCCGAGGGCCACCGACGATTGACCCACCGGGGGGCGGGGGCTAATCTCGCCGGCAGGGACGAGAGGAGAGCAGCATGCATGTCGGGATGGCGGCGGTATTCCAGAATCCGCAGAAGGGCCGGACGGATCGCGAGGTCTATCGGAGCGAGCTGAGGCTCGCGGACCTGGCCGAGCCGCTCGGGTTCGAGTCGATCTGGGGCGTGGAGCACCACTTCACGGACTACACGATGTGCCCCGACGTGCTGCAGTTCCTCACCTACATGGCCGGCCGCACGCAGCGCGCCCAGCTGGGGTCGATGGTGGTCGTGCTGCCGTGGCACGATCCGATGCGGGCCGCCGAAGAGATCTCGATGCTCGACAGCATCTGCGACGGGCGGCTCATTCTCGGCCTCGGGCGCGGCGCCGCCAAGGTGGAGTTCGACGGCTTCCGCCTGTCGATGGACGAGTCGAGGGCACGCTTCGTGGAGAGTGCCGAGACGGTGCTGCGGGGCCTCGAGACCGGGTTCTGCGAGTACGACGGCACCTACGTCAAGCAGCCGCGCGCGGCCATCCGGCCGGCGCCGTTCAAGTCGTTCCGCGGCCGCACGTACGCGGCGGCCGTGTCGCCCGAATCGCTGCCGATCATGGCCAGGCTCGGCGTCGGCATCCTGATCATCCCGCAGAAGCCGTGGCACGAGGTGGCCAGGGAGCTCGAGACCTACCGCGCCGTCTACCGGCAGGTGAACGGCGTCGACGCGCCGCCGCCGATCTCGGCCGGCTGGACCTTCTGCGATCCCAGCGCGGAGCGGGCCCGGGCGATGGCCCGCCGCTACATCGGCGGCTACTATCAGACCGTGCTCGATCACTACCAGTTCGCCGGCGACCACCTGGCCACGACGAAGGGCTACGAGTACTACGGCAAGATGAGCGAGAAGATCGCCACCTACGGCACCGACACGGTCATCGACTACTTCGTCAACCTGCAAGTCGCGGGGACCCCGGAGCAGTGCTACGAGCGCATCGTCGACATCCACCGGCGCACCGGCAACAGCCATTATGTCGGGGTGTTCTCGTATGCCGGGATGCCCTACGACGAGGCCGAGCGCAGCATGCGCCTGTTCGCGGCCGAGGTGATGCCGCAACTGCGCACGCTCACCGTGACGCCGCCGGCGCCGCCGGAGCCGGTGGCGGCCGCCGACGCCAGGGACGTCCGGGCGCTCGGCTTCTGAGATGGCCTTCGAGACCATCCTCTACGACCAGGTCGATGGGGTGGCCACCATCACGCTCAACCGGCCCGAGCGGCTCAATGCCGTCAACACCACCGTCATCCGCGAGCTGGTGCAGGCCTTCGACCAGGCCGACGGCGACGACGGCGTGCGGGTGGTGATCGTGACCGGGGCGGGCCGCGCGTTCTGCGCGGGCGCCGATCTCGGGGGCGGCGGCGCGACGTTCGCCGGCGGCCCGGGCCGGAGCGAGCGCCCCGAGGACCACCGCGACGGCGGCGGGCTCGTCACGCTGCGCATCTTCGACATGACGAAGCCCGTGATCGGCGCCATCAACGGGCCCGCCGTCGGCTTCGGCGCCACCATGACGCTCGCGATGGACCTGCGCATCGCCTCCAGCGCGGCCAGGATCGGCTTCGTCTTCGCGCGCCGCGGCGTCGTGCCGGAGGCGTGCAGCACGTGGTTCCTGCCGCGGCTGGTCGGCATCGCCCAGGCCGCGGAGTGGGCCTACACCGGGCGCGTCTTCTCCGCCGAGGAGGCGCTGGCAGGGGGACTGGTGAGCCGCGTGGTGGCGCCCCACGCGCTGCTGCCGGACGCCCGCGACCTGGCCCGCGAGATCGCCGACCACACGTCGGCCGTCTCGGTGGCGCTGATCCGCCAGATGCTGTGGCGGATGCTCGGGGCCGAGCATCCGCGCGAGGCGCATCGCCTCGACTCGCTCGGCATGTGGTACACCGGCCGCTCGGCCGACGCCCACGAGGGCGTGACCTCGTTTCTCGAGAAGCGGCCGCCGAACTTCACGGGGAGGCCCAGCACAGACATGCCGCCGTTCTATCCGTGGTGGTCATGACGACGCCGCTCAGCGTGCACCTGCCGTTCAACCGCGACATCCTGGGCGCCGAGTTCACACCCGCCAAGCGCGGCGACAAGCCCGCCGGTGAGCGCGGGCACTGGCTCCTCGTCCAGGGCCAGAATCTGCTGGTGGCGCCCGAGGGCGCCGGCTTCCGGCTGCCGACCGGCGACTGCCCGATCGCGCTCGGCGACACGGCGCCGTTCTGGCTCGGCACCTACCGGCAGGCGCCGGTCTGGGTGGTTCCGGTCACCGCCGACGTGCCGGTGCCCGACGGCCTGGTCCGGGAGACCATGATCCCCATGCGCGGCGCGCGCATGACCGACGAGCTGCTCTCCCTGGGCGGTATGGCCATGCAGGCCCTCTGGTGGGAGTCGACCAGCGGCCACTGCCCGCGCTGCGGCACCGCCACCACCCGCATCGAGAACGAGTGGGGCAAGCAGTGCCCGCGCTGCCGCTACGAGCACTATCCCCACCTGCACCCGGCCACCATCGTGCTCGTGCGCGACGGCGACCGCGTGCTGCTGACGCGCAAGGCCGAGTGGGCGCCCAACCGCTACGCGCTGGTCGCCGGCTTCGTGGACAACGGCGAGTCGCTGGAGGGCTGCGTGGCCCGGGAAATCAAGGAAGAGGTCGGCGTGGACGTGAAGGACATCCGCTACGTCGGCAGTCAGAACTGGCCATTCCCGAGCCAGATGATGATCGGCTTCGTCGCCACCTACGCCGGCGGCGACGTCGTGGTCGACCACGAGGAGCTGGAAGACGCGCGCTGGTTCCCGTGCGGCGCGCTACCCAGCCTGCCGTCCCGCCACTCGATCTCCCGCTACATCATCGACCACTTCGCGCAGCCCTGAGCCGGACGCGGGCCCGCCGGCCGGCTCGGCGCCGGCCGGCACGGGCAGGACCGCGCCGCACCGCCGACACGCCCGCAGGGCCGGGCTCGCGTTGAAGCGCTCGATGATGGCCCTCAGCTCGCGCTCGATGTCGGCGCAGGCGAAGCGCTCCTCGTGCAGCATGGCACCGCAGCCCTCGCAGAACCAGGCCAGCGCGTCCAGCTCGTCGGGGCGCCGCTTGCGCTCGATGACCAGCCCCCACGTCCCGGGCGGGCGGATCGGACAGTGCGGCGTGCCGGCGCGCACCAGCATCGCCTCGCCCTCCCGCACACGGACGTCGCGCATGCGGCCGTCGGCCTCGCGGCAGCGCACGGTGATCTCGCCCTGGAGCTGGTAGAAGATCTCGTCGCCGGGGTCGAGGTGGAAGTCGTTGCGCGCGTTGGGGCCGCGGACGATCTGGTAGATGAACTCGCTCTCGGGAAAGACTTCCTTGTTGGCGACCGGCGGGGCGAACGCGTGCCGGTTCGCCTCGATCCAGCGCAGCAGGTGAACCGGCTCGAGCTCGGCCATCGTCCGTCTCCCTCCGCGGTGCGTCGCCATTGTACGACGGCCCGGCCGGGCCGCCGCGGACCGGCCTACCGCGTCCGCCGGGCCATCGCGAAGGTGACCGGCCGTACGCCCTCCACTTGGGGTACGTGCGCACCCATTCCCGGTAGCCTTCGTACGGAGGGCCCTGCGCCCCGTCAAGCGGCGCCGGCGCCGCGGTGTCTCCCCCGCAGCGGCCAGACGAGCTGGCGCAGCCATCCGTCGGGCACCGGGGCGCCGGCCAGCCCGTACGCGGCCGGCCACCGCCCAGCCGGGAAGTAGCAGGTACCGAACAGGCGGTCGATGATCGGCAGGTGGACGGCGAAGTTGCGGTCGACGGCCTCGAGGGCGGCGGCGTGGTGCCAGTGGTGGAAGCGCGGCGTGACGACCAGCCACTCGATCGCGCGGAACCGGAAGCGCACGTTGGCGTGGATGAAGACCGCGTGGAACGACACGAACACGAGATAGGCGTACACCGCCGGCGCCGAGAAGCCCAGCACGTAGAGGGGGACGAACGACAGCCCGCGCGTCACCACGATGTCGACGAGGTGCAGCCGGGAGGAGGCCAGCCAGTCCATCGCCCGGGCCGAGTGGTGGATCTCGTGGAAGCGCCAGAGCCACGGCACCCGGTGGAACGCGCGGTGCACGGCGTACTCGGCCAGGTCGGCCACGATCATGACCTCGACGAACTGCACGATCAGCGGCTGACTCTGCACGGCCTGCTGCAGCCCGGGCCGCACCGCCCACGCGAAGAACAGCGTCGCCGGCGCCAGCGTGAGCAGCACCGTCACCTGCACCAGCAGGTGGCTGGCGGCGAAGTGGGCGAGATCGGTCGGCCACTCCGGCCGGAAGATCGGCTGCGACGGCAACCGGGCGAACAGCCGCTCCATCGGCACGAAGAGCAGCGCCAGCACCAGCACGTTGAGGAGGAACCAGTCCAGGCCGAGGTAGCCCGTGGCCCCGTCGACGTCGCCGACCGCGGCGCCGGAGCCGCCCAGCACGGTCGCCGCGGTCGCCAGCGCGAGCGCGGCCAGCCCGAGCGTCTTGGCGCGCCGCAGGATCGCCGAGAGCGCGCCGAGCACGAACCCGGCCACCAGGAAGGCGTAGATCAGGAAGCGTACGGCGCCGAGCGGATAGTGCCCGCGGGCGTCGGGCGACGTGAGCAGCCAGGGGAACAGCAGGCACAGCACCCCGCCGAAGGCGAGCGCGGCGAACGTCACCGCCAGCACACCGCTGATCCAGCCGGACCCGAACACCGTCCCCTCGCCGCGCCCGAGCTCGGTCGCGCCTGCCATCCTCCGACTATAGGGCGGCGACTGCCCCCACGCCTCGTGCAGAGTGCGCCGGGCGCGCCCGAGCCGCCGCCGGCTCAGACCGCCGTATATCCCCCATCCACCGGCAGCGCGACGCCGGTGATGAAGGCGGCCTCGTCGCTCGCCAGGTACAGGATGGCCGCCGCCACGTCGACGACCGTGCCGAAC
>Ga0247825_10001356_pt1 | contig 16024 bp, 31 predicted proteins | sample 13C_Vanillin_Day_FD_194413 | JGI IMG/M metagenome (GOLD analysis project Ga0247825, IMG submission 194413) | Soil microbial communities from agricultural site in Penn Yan, New York, United States - 13C_Vanillin_Day48 | ecosystem: Environmental > Terrestrial > Soil > Agricultural land | place... | reverse complement strand
ACCAAGCATGTATCTCAAACAAGCAAACACGTCCACGGGGCGGCGCACGCTGCCCCGTGTGGTGTTTGCTTTCCACCTCAACCAACCAAACGGAGAATGACGATGGCTGACAACGATGGGATGACGCGGCAGACGCCTGAGGCGCTTCGCATGTCACCGTTCAGGGGCACGGTCCGCAGCAATGGCGTTCACGTCACCACATGGGCCGCGATCCACAGCAGCGGACTCGAGGTTGAGGTATCGACCAGAACCTACCGCAAGGGTGCGACCATGCGAGACACCACCCCGGTGCCCAGCCCGTCAGATTGCACGTGGCTCGTGCCGACCGGCGCGTGGTGCTGACCATGAGCATCACATGGAGCAAGGCCCGATCCGGCGCGCGCTGGATCGGCAGCGTAGGCCACAGCTACCCAGAGGTTGAGGCTTACACCATCAACAAGGTGAAGCCGCCGACCGCACCGAGGCCGCGGCTGGCACGCATCACCGGCCGCGAGTGGCATTACGAATACGTTTTGTTCACCCGCATGAACGGTGATGGCTTCGTGCACCGCGTTGGCACCCGGTACACGACCATCGCTGCCGCGCAAGCGGCGGCTGCCGCTCACCTAGCTAGCCGCTAACCACCACCCCCAAACACACAAAGGGCACTGACAATGATCGACATTGAAGCACTGAAGGCGAAGCACGCGGCCGAGGTTGAGGCTGCCGTTCGCGAGAACGACATGGAGCTTCGAGTGAAGGCGGTGTTCGCTGACGCCACCAAGGTCAGCCGGCACGCCTACCGCTCCGATTGCTTCGTTGAGATAGCAGCGGACACGCTGCCTGACGCACTGCTGAGGTGCGAACGCAGCAACCCGATCAGCGGCGCGCGCGTCAAGGGTAGCTGCTTGTCATTCATCCCTGAGCGCAAGGTGACTGAGAAGGAATACGCCGAGTGCGACGTGCGGCTGGTGCCGTACTTCTACACCATCGACGGTCTGCGGCAGCACGCTGAGGACAAAACGCTGACGTGGTTCATCGACATTGACGGCCTCACGGTGGAAGTGCGGTGCAAGGTCAAGAATGACCCGCTCACCCGCCGAGACTACCACATCACGTTCGACAAGCACGGCAACGGAAGCCGCGCGCGCAACGACTTAATCAACGGCAGCGGCGAATTCCCTAACCGGGATCGGTTCTGGTCTAGCAATGACCAGCCTAGCCGCTGGGTTGTGTACCCGTAACGGAGAGAGCCACGATGACCACCACAGAGTTTGCCAAGATCAAGCCCGGGTCACGCGTCACCATTGTGACGCGGCTAGGCCAGCAACGGACAGGCCGCGCGGTAATGCGCGGACCGGCCGGCTGGGTTCTCAACATGGGTGGCCGGCACGGCACGCCGGCCATCGCAGATGAACGCAACACGGTGAAGGCCACCGCGCCTCGCCGGCTTTACCCCACCATCTGAAACCACCAACCCAGAAGGAGACTTGACCATGACCACTCACAAGCACGACCCCCGCACCGCTGCCGCCGCCAAGGGCTGGGCCGTCCTGAAGCAATGCGAGGTGCACGGCGATGGCGTGCAGGCCCCGGGCTTCGTCACGCTGTGCAACAATGGGAGCGTGCACCACCCCTACGTGGTGCACTTCTTCAACTCGCAGGATGGCGGCTTTCACAGCGGCTTCTACCGGGCCGACCTGATCGGCGCTGAGGCTGAGTACAGTCGCCAGTGCGAGCGCATGACACGCCACCACGCGCGCGCGTGACCCATGCGGTACACCCTGAAGGATGACGGCTTCGCGTGGAAGAACATTTACGCCGGCCGCAAAAAGGTGGGGCGGGTTTACCGCAACGCCGCCGGCCTGTTCTGCGGCGTCATAACCGGCGGCCACACCAGTGAGGCACGCACCGAACGCGATGCCTTCCATGAGGTGGCGGCGCAAGCGCTGGGCTTCAACACCGCCGCCGACCTTGACGCTAACAACGCTGCCGCTCGCCAAGCGCGTGCCGCCCGCAAGCGGCGCGCGCAGGCAATCGCCCACGACTACATCAACGCCCCGACCATCGAGGCAAAGTTCGCGGTGCTTGACCGCATTTTTAAGAGGTGACCCATGACTACCGATAACGACGGCTTTCGAGAACTTCGGGTAGTGTTCTGCGGCAAGTGCGAACTCTACGACAAGAGCAAGCCGCTGGGCTACGCCATAGCGCCGCTTGACGCCATAGACGCAAAGGTGAACGCACGCCGCAATGACGGCGGTGCTGTCAGCCCAGATGACGTGGCCACCGTCTACTCGCCCTTCGTGTTCAAGGAAGTGGAGCGCCCCCGCATCGTGGGTGGCATTTACACTGTGCGAGCCAAGTGCGGTGATGACGGCCGCATTACCAACATACGCGGCGATCTGAAGTTCTCAGGCGACCGGCACGGCAGCGAACAACTGCTGACGCTGCTGGACACCATGAGCAAGGCCGCTGAGGTGGCGCGGCGTGCCCGCAAGGCGCACGATGAGTTGAGCAAAGACAGTGCGCTTGAAGCTGCCCTAGCGCCTATCAAGCGGCGCTACTTCGCAACTGACGCAATCGGCCGGCAAGCCATCGAGGTGGTGGTTCTGCACGCGCTCAGGAGAGGACTGTAGCCCCATGGCAAACCACGGCCCGAAACCCTGCCCCTGCGGCTCTGGGCAGGATAGCTACTGGCAACACGACGCGCGCGGCATACCACTGTGCCGCACGTGCACGCAGTGCCACCAGCGCCAGATGGCGCGCTATCGGCCTGACGTGCTCACTGACAGCAACTACTGGGCCGACGAGCCCATTGAGGCTGACTAACCCCACCCACCCCCAAGACTGAAAGGACACAAGACTATGCGAAACAAGCGAACATATTACGTGGTCGAGGGCAGCGGATCGTTTCCCTGCGATATGCTGAGGTACGACCACGCGTGGCCACACAGCGAAGCTCACGATAGCCACGCAATCGAACAGGCCGCGTTCTCTGAGCCCAAAGGTATGCGGCGCATCATGCTGGCCACCGACACGGCCAGCGGCCCTAACCGCGACCGATGGAAGTCATTTACGTGGCGCGTTGTGGCCGTTGGATCGGACCCCTACGCGCTGGAGCAGTGGCGCACTAACAGTGCCTACCAGTACGCCTGAGAGTGCAGCGAAGCGCGCCGCCCGGTGGACGGCGCGTCACGGTGCACTTGAACCAACAGCACCAGAAGGAGACTTCTATGACTATGCACGTTCGCACCACCTCAATTCGCGCCAAGGCGAATGAGGTGCTGACGGAAGACCAGCTTCGGCAGGTGGTGCCGTCGCTGTACGCTGACGCGCCGCACACCTCTCGCAGTGAGCGCTACGCGCACATTCCGTCCACCGCCATCATGGCCGGCCTTGCCGACGCCGGGTTCATGCCGGTGGCGGCCATCCAATCCCGCAGCCGCGAGGATGACCGCCGCGGCTTCGCCAAGCACCTGATCCGCTTCCGTCACCAGAACGCCACCATGCGCGCGGTTGGCGATACAGTGCCCGAGGTGGTGCTGAAGAACAGCCATGACGGGTCTAGCTCCTACAGTCTCATGGCCGGGCTTTTCCGTCTGGCCTGCCTCAACGGCATGGTGATTGAGGCCGGCGAGATTGCCGCGGTGCGGGTGAAGCACACCGGCCGCGACATTCTTCAGGAAGTCATCGACGGCGCTAAGCAGGTGCTTGATGCCAGCGTGCGCGCGCTGGAAGGCCCGCGTCAGTGGTCACGCATCGCCCTCAGCACACCTGAGCGCGTGGCGCTGGCCGAGAGCGCGCACACCCTGCGGTTCGCTGACGCGGACGGCAACGTGGACACGCCCATCAAGCCGGCTCAACTGCTGGTGCCTCGCCGGCACACCGACAGCGGCCACGACCTCTGGACCACATACAACGTGATCCAAGAGAACGTCATCCGCGGTGGGCTTCAGGCCAGCACCCGCGGCGCGAACGGCCGCTTGCGGCGCGTCACCACCCGCCAGATCAACGGCATTGACCAAGACGTCAAGCTGAACAAGGCGCTCTGGCAGCTTGGCGCGAAGATGGCCGAACTGAAGGCCGCCTAGTGCAGGGGCCTCAGTACCGGGACATGGCATGTCCCGGCTGTGACGGTGTGGCGGCTGTGCCTACAGAGGGCAGCCGCCACATCGAGTGCCATGATTGCGGCGCGATCATGCGACCGCTCAACCCAGAAGGAGACGACAGTGACGAAGACCCGACCTAGCTTCAGCGCCGACCGCGAGACCATGCGGCTGGTGGAGCGCATTGCTGACCGGGCAATGGCGCTTCAGCACAAGGCTGAGCCGATCCAGCGCTACAAGCGCGGCAAGGTGGCGATGCAGTGGCACATGGACATTCTGGCCACGCACAACGCCATGCCGCTCGACCTCAGCAGGCTGTTGGCTGCCGATGACGGCGAGTTCGCGCATGACGTGTTCGGCATTCGCCGGCACCTCAACCGCGACACGGGGCAACTGGAAGATTGCTTTGTGCCCCGCCATGTTCACCGTGCCATCGTCACCACCGGCAAGGCCGGCCAGCCCGCCAATGGCTGACCGCACCCGCGAGCACTGTGCAGTGGCGCGCGAGTTGGCCGCCGCTCACGGTGCCACGGTGACTTTCGAGCAGGGCCGCAAGCACATCAAGGCACGCTTCACCCTTCGCGGGCGAACGGCGCTGGTGGTGTTCTCGCGGTCAACCTCAGCACGTAACGCTGAGGCTCAGGTGCGCCGCCAGATAGGGCGCACACTGAGAGCCATGAAGGCCGCCGGGCCGCCCGCACCGCCGTTCGATCAAACCACCTCTTGGAATACGCCGGGCTTCGTCGAAACCTTTCGTGTTCACAAGGGCTGACCGCAACCTAGGCCGGCGGCGCGCTGCCGCCGGCACGGGGTGCAGTCCAGCACCACCAAACCTCAACCCAGAAGGAGACTGACCATGAGTAAGCGTACCGCGAAGAAGCACCGCAAGAACCCGGCGCAGTTGGAGTTGGACTTGCCTCAGCGCGGCGTGTTCACGCCGAAGATCGTCGCCACGGCGATGGGCATGCTGAAGGGCAAGAGCGGCACCACGCGCCGCACCTTGCAAAAGCGCTTCCGCTGGAATGAGAAGCGCGCGCGGCGGTTTATCGACCGCGTTGTGATCGACGGCTACGGCTATTCGATCGAACAGAAGCGCGAGGGCATGGACACTCGCTACACCATCGCGCGCTGAAGGCACTGACCCGGCGGCCGGCAATCACGCCGGCCGCCGCTCACCCCCAGCGACAGGAGCGCGCCATGACGACATGGCTAGCAGGCTACCTAGTGGGGCACGGCACCGGACTGGTGACAGCCGTGCTGCTTATGCGTTGGCTCAACAGAAGGAGACAGCCACGATGAACTCAATTCTACCGAACAGGTTTCCCGGCAAGTGCTGTATATGCGGCGGCGATGTTGCTGCCGGCAAAGGCCACCTATCACGCTACCCGAACACGGGCGGCTGGCGCGTTCAGTGCGTACCAGCGTGCAGCGCTGTGCTCGATGAAAGCAAGCGCATCCAGCCCCGACAAATTGGCGACCTTAGCGGGCTGCTGCGATTGTTTGACAGGGCTGCCGGTCACCTGAAGCGCCCCGCCATTCGGCTGACGGTGCCGGGCGGCGACCTAAGGCTGACCCTAGCAGGCGCGAAGGCCAGACAGCCCGGCACCGTCAACGTGGTGGATGGCGATGACGCCACCAAGTGGTTCGGGCGGGTGCAGCGTGATGGCACCTATCAGCCCACCGGCAACGCGAGCACGCGCATTGATGCAATCACGGCGGCGCTCAGCGCGCTGGCCACCGATCCTGAGAAGGTGGCCACCGCCTACGGGCGATTGAACGGGCGGTGCTGCTTTTGCAGCCGCCCGTTAACTGACGACCGCAGCACAGCCGTGGGCTACGGCCCAGACTGTGCCGACCACTTCGGTCTTGCATGGGGCGACCGGCCGGCTGAGTTCGCAGGGCCGGCCGTGCGGCCCGCCGCCATCGACACTTCCGACATACCAGAAACCGGCGAGGACTGGTTTGCCTCAGCCAAGCTGAGGTGAAGGCCGATGCTCACCGTCAACGCTGCCTCAGCACTGCTGCCCGTGCTGTGCGTCAGCCTCATCGTGGTTTGGGCGGCTATCTTCACCGACACAACAGAGGACTAGAAGCCAATGAATGATACGCCCAAGCCCGGAGACGCCGGGCACGTGAACCTCTCCATCCCCGCCGCCAACACGATTAAGAAAAAACGACGCCAGAAGCCCATGGACGCCGCCGTGTCGGCGTTCATGGCCGCTGAAGGCGGGCAGCGCGACAAGATACACGCGGCGGTGCTCGCCTACGGCAAGGCCGCCGATGAAGCCCACAGAGCGCGCATGTCGCGGGCGACACGACCTGAGCGGTGGTCTGACGCAGCCTCAAAAGCGGTGGCAGCGCTCAGCGACCTGTGTGAGGTGCAGCAAGAGTATCAGGACTGGTACGACGCGCTTAATGATAGCGCGCAATCCAGCCCCATGGGTGAAAAGCTGGACGCCATAATCAACCTTGACCTCAACGGCGCGAAGGACACAGCCGAGGAAGCAGAGAGCGCCGAACTTCCTATGGGCTTCGGCAAAGACTGAGAGTTACTAAACCCAAACCAAACACCGAAGGAGTGACGACAATGGCTAAGACCATCACATCAACTGACCGCCACGTGGCGGGGCGCATCCGTCAAGCCCGGCTCATGGCCGGCATGACGCAAGAGGCTACAGGTGACGCGCTGGGGCTCACGTTCCAGCAAATCCAAAAGTATGAGAAGGGCACCAACCGCGTCGGCTCTGGCAAGCTGGCGGCGCTGGCGAAGCTCTACGGCAAGCCGGTGGCTTGGTTCTTCGAAGGCGTCGATGGCAGCGGCGATGCTGCACCAGACTATGTGACCGAGTTTGTCACCAGCCGTGACGGCCTCACGCTCGCCAAGTGCTTTAGCAAGATGACGCCAGCAGCGCGGCGCACGGTGGTCGAACTGTGCCGGGCTCACACCAAAGTCGCGTAGCATGTCGCTCCGCGTTTACGTGGTCACCGCTGAGGAACGCGCAACCTTCGACCCGCAGAACTGCGTTGCGGCCATGAAGGCGGCAGGCTTCACGTTCCTCAGTGAGGTGTGTCCGATCAAGCTGACCCAGCCTTGGGAATTGGTGGAAGCTGGCAACGGTGCCATGGCCTTCCGTCAATGGGACAGCACTGATCCGGCACCTGAGCCCCTGAAGCCCTGACACAGCAGCGAAGCGCCGCCCACGGGCGGCGTCACGGTGCTGTTCGCTGTGAACGTCACCACCAACCGCGAAGGAGACTGACGATGCAAGCTACTACACCAACCAAGGCCGATCAGGTGCGGGCTCTGAGAGAGAGCAACGCCAAGGCCGTCAACGCGACCAAGCCCACCCCGCTCAGCGCGTTGGCAGCCAAGCTGGACACGAGCATCAGCCCCAACGGCCTGCCCATGTTTCTTGACCGCAAGGAGAACGGCATTAAGCCCCAGCCGCCGGCACCGCCCAAGACCACGGCCCGCCCCGCCGTACAGGTCACCTCAGTACCGACCAGCGCAACCGTGGCAGCGGTAGGCACCGGGGGGGCGCTCGGGGGCACTGCCAACCCGCCGGCCGCGCCGGTGCAGGCGAAGGGCGCTGAGGCCCCGAGCAAGCCCGGCAAGGGCAAGAGCACCCCTGCCGGTAAGCCGGCCGGCAAAGGCCCCGCCAAGCCCGCCAGCAAGCCCAAGAGCAAGCCGGCCGGCAAGCCGGCACCTGCCAAGCCTGCCAAGGCCGGCAAGCCCACCAGCGCCCCCGCCAAGGCCGGCAAGGCCGGCAAATCGGCCGATGATGGCAAGCGGTCGAAGTACCTGCCTGAGGGCGTAGCCCAGCCGCGCGGCGCGTTCAGCGCTGAGGCCACCGACCGCGCGTTTGATCTGATCGGCCGAGCCAGCGGCGCGCTCAGCACGGAGATCCAGAAGGCCAATAAGTGGAACGCCAAACGCGTAGCCCGCTTCGTTCGCACGATGGCACCGCTGTGCAAGCTGAAGGTGACGACAGAGGGCGAGGGGCAGGATACCCGCTTCAAGGTGAAGAAGTGAAGCGGCGTTCCTCGGCAGCGGCAATGCTGCCGGTGAAGCGCCGCCGTTAGCCTTTCGTTAACCCTTGCCGGCGCACGTTGCGTGCGTGGCTCACCAACACCGAAGGAGCAAGGGCTATGCGGGCTTACATTGAAGAACTGGCGGCGCTCACAGCGTTGGGTCTTTTCGTGAGTGTCGTCCTGCTATGGGTTGCAATCCTCAACTGAGTTCGGGGTATCTAAATGCGTAAAAACTACCGAGGCAAACTGCCGACAATGTGGGCCGTGACGTTGAGCACGGGCAGCCACCTCCGCGTCAAGATCAATGGCGCGGCGTTCTGTGTGTTGCACTCAACTGAACGGCTAGTGCCGAACGGCAGGGCGCTGCCGCGTGCCAGCGTAAAGGCGGGCTACAAGCTGAGACTACAGGGCATGAAGTTCGCCACCATCTTAACCGTGAAACCGATGGAGAACCTTATTGGCTGACGACAAAACCACGGGGATACCTGAGCACCTACTGGACGGCTTGCGCCAGTATATCGACAGCGGCATTCCGCTGGGCAGCTTTCTGGAAGCCGTGGTGAGCAACGACTTGCGCACCGCGCTCCTAACTGCCGACCCTCAAAGCCTCACTTCGCTCACCGCCATCGTGCTGTTTATGGCGCGACACGCCCCAGCCCCGTGCTGGGGCAGCGCCCACGCCTACAGAAGGTGGGTCAGGGGTGGCGGCCTGCGAGGCATGGCCACTTGAACGGGCCGAGATACAGGCTTGGTTTTCACACCTCACCCCGGGCCACCCAGCCCGGGGTTTTTTGTTGCCGTGAGCGCGCGTCATGCGCCCATGTTGCTGCCGGTCCAGTCATCCGCGCCGGGTATGTCATACAGATCGTGCGCGTCCTCACCGGGCAGCGGGCCGCAATTCTCATCGCGGTTGCCGTCTGCCAGACCGCTGCTGGCCGCGCCAAACAGACAGCGCTTGTAGCCGATGAATTGATTGCCGGTGATACGCACGCCGCTCTGATCGGCACCGACCCACACCGCCATCGAGCGCGGCAGCCGCACCTTGTTCTTGATAATGTTGCCATCCACCAGCGCACGGTGAGCGCCGGCCGTAAGCGACACGCCTACGCTCTCGCCGGCCCCGTTGACTTCAAGGATGGTGTTCTGGCGCACGATGGCGTCAGGGCCATACACCTCAACGCCGAAGCAATACAGATCAGCGCCCCACGCCGCACCGCCAACATCGCGAATAAGGTTGTCCAGCACCATGTTGTCGCTGCCCTCCACGCGCACGGCGCGGAAGTTGGCTGACAGCTTGTTGCGCTCAACGACATGGCCGCCTGAGGCGAAGCCGTCCGTGCTCTTGAGGTGCACGTTGTGACGCCAGCCGGCACCGAAGCAATTCAGCCCGTGCACGCGTATGCGGCTGACGTTCTCAGCAAAGAACGCCACGCCCTGAGCCTGCGGCCCCGCTGAGTTGATAAGCCAGTGCCCGTTGCCGAACAGGTCCACGTCAGGCACAAGTGACGTTATGGCCGCCCCCGGGCACGCCCACGCATCCATGTCCGCACCCAGACGCCAAGAGCCACCTGACGTAATGACGAACGGCAGCGAAGTGATAATGCGGTCCACGGGGCAATCTCCTTCTGGCCTAGGCTGGCTCCCAGCCCTTCCCAAACTCTGCACCAGCGCCGCGCTCCGTCATGCCTGACGTGTCACGCAGGCGCTCAACTTCTTCGTCCTCCATCCCGAGGCGCTTCATAATCTCAGCCTCAGGCAACTTCAACTTGTCGGCCAGCGTGCGGACGATATTGCCCATGGGCAGCACGCGGTGTGTGCCGCGAGCGCGGTTATGTCGCACCGTGCTCATCATCTGGTGCGCCTCGTCGGCCGGGTTGAGGATGGCCACCGGCACAAGCCCGCCGTAGCGCTTCAGAAGGTCAGCATCTTTACTGCCCAGCGTCCATCGGTGAAAGCCGTCAACAATCTCACCGCTGGGCTTGACCACGATGGGCTGAGTAAACCCGTCCTCCATGATGCTGATTTTCAGCAACTCCATTTCGGGCGGGGCAACATGGTTTGGGTTATAGCCGTTGGCGAACAGGTCGGTGGCCTTCACCCACCGCACATCGGACACAGGATCGCCAGTCTGCGGCGTGGGGTGCTCAGCGAGTACGGTGCGCTTTTTCTTCATAGCTCAATCTCCCGGCGTGGCGTTGCGGCAATCTCCGCATCGTAGCGAGCCTGTAGCTTGGCAGGATCGCCCGACACGTTGACTTGTTTGCGGTCTTTGTAGTCACCGCGGATGGCGATGAACAGCAGGAAGTCCCACGACATGCCCGTTATGGGGTGAGGTGCCTTCGGTGCTATTAGATCGCCGGTTTTTTTGCAGTGATTGTCAATCCAAGACTTCACCCGCTTGGCTATCTGGCCGCGATACGGCTGCGGGTGCTTCTCAACCTGAACGCGGATGAACTGCGGCCACGTCATGCCCTCAGGCTTCGCCGGCCGCTCATCGAAGCTGTATAGCTCCGTGCGCGAGTACCGTGCGGCGGTGGCAGCACCGGGCACGCGGTAGCACATTTTGTCCCAAATATCGGGGAAGCACATAGCGAAGGTGTAGAGCCCGCGCATGGGTTGCTCACCATACGGCGGCGCACAGCGCTGATCGTCATGCGACATACCCGCCATTTCCATGAGGTCATAGGCGCGGTTATAGTCCCAGCCCAGCACCTTGGGCGCGGTCCACACGTCTTGCGTCAACCAATCGTAGATTGGATAGACCTTGAACAGGTTGCCGCCCTGCCCCCACGGGCGAACCCAGCCGCGGTTATCCTGAGAGGCCATCAAGATGGCGCGCGTTCGCGTCAGGCTCTCGCTGGCGCGTATGCCCATCATCATGCCGACGCGGCCATGCTTGAGCGGATCAAACAGCAGTTGCACGCTATCGGGCATGTCGGGGCGGCGCTCACGCTCAACCGGCCAGCCCGGCACCATGTCAGCCGTGATCGCCTCAGGCGGCAGCGGCCGAACCCACTTGTCCTGATCCTCAGGTGCCCACGGCCACCAATACGGGAAGCGGCGGCTGCACGCGTTGCGGTGCTGCACCGGCAGACAGTACCAGCGCAGGTCAACATCGCCCTGCTGGGCCACCCGGCGCACGTAATGCTCAGTCTCATACGGTATGGCTTCCTCATCGTAGTGGAAGGTGAGCACGGGGCCGCGCTTGCGGCGGCGCGCTTCTTCCAAGGTGAGGTTAAGCACCACCGTGCTATCCTTGCCGCCGCTGAAGCTGACAGCCACCGTATCGAAAATGTCAAACGCCTCGTGCACGCGCTCACGCGCAAGGTCCAGCACGTTGCGGTCAGTCGCTTTCTTTTTCTTGATACGACCAGTGCCCAGCGCAGTGCGCGCGGCGTCAGCGACCAGCTTGTCACCTGAGAACCCGGCTTCATTTCCCACGGCTCTTGCCCTTTCGTTTTTTTGCCGGCGGCGGTGCCGGCTCAGCGGCGGGTGGCTCTTTACGCGTGGCAGCCCAGCCCACAGATTTGCAGAACTTGCGCAAGCTGTCCGCGTGCCAGCCGACGATGAACGGCATGGCCTCGGCCTCGGTCACGCGGTCACCAGCCACCAGCACGTCAACAGTGAACGCCTCGCGCCCACCAAGCTGAGGCGCGTGCAGCGTGACGTGCGTTGCCTCACTTGCCACGCAGCTTCCCCTTGCGCTCACGCTCAGCGCGACGGCGCTGGGCCATGTCCATTTCCGCGCTGATAGCGCTCTGATTTAGCTCTAGTGCGGTGACGCCGCGACCGCAGTGAGGACAGCACGGCACCATCGCTTTTCCCAGCCACATGCTGTGCAGGTAGCGAACCGCGCGCAGCAAAGGCACCCACGCTCTTAACTCATCGCGCTCAGCCTTCAGTGAGTGCATCTGCCGGCGAAACAGCCCTTCAGACCGGGCGGTGGCGCACAACGCGTGAAACGCTGACACAGGTTCCTCGCACTCGGCGCACTGCACCGTGCCGTGCTCCTGATCGATGATAAACCGCTGGTGCAGGTGACCGCACGGCCGGCCGCGCTTGTTCGCCTCATGGCGAAAAGACAGCACCTTGGTGCTGCCCAGCTTCTCAGCCACATCTTCTTCGCTTGGTATCTTCACGGCACACCCCGGCGCTTGCCTGTGATCCCGGCGGCAACCTCTATAGCCTCCCGCCGGCACGCCTGCCAAGCCAGTTCGGCCTTACGCCAGCAAAACGCCGCAAGCAGCTTGTCCCCGCGCTTCTCGAAACGCCGCGCGTGGCGCTCCCATTTCCGCTTGCGGCGCTTCGCCTCATAGCTGACCGGCTGCCAGTGCTCACCGCATACCCATTGCTCACCGCGCCGGATGGCCGGCTCGCCGCGCCGCCGGCCGCGCGTGCGGGTGCAGAACGGCACCTCGCACGCCAGCCGCCCGTTCGGCAGCAGCGTCACTCGCGCAATTCCTTTGTCTGAATTGCCGGCAGCGCCGCCGCCGACACACCGTCAACGATGGTGCGGTTGAGCATGGGGTGCGCTTCGTGCGTAGGACCGAAATCGCTGTCAGGATGAAACACCGTCAGGTCCATGCTGCGATCCTCAGTCATAAACGCGTGCTCCGCGTCAGGGGCGAGGATGAACAGCTTGCCGGGCAGCAGGTCCTTGACGCCGGCCGCCGTCCAGCACTTGCCAGCGCCGCCATGGATAAGCCCGGCGCGTATAGTGGGGTGGGTGTGTCGCGTCTGAGTGATGCCGGCCGGGAAGTGCAGCAGGTTGAAGCACGGATCGCCCTTCAGAGGCGGCGCGATCAACAGCGTGTCAGAGCAGCCATCGATATACTTCAGCCGCCCCATACGCTCCACCGGGCCTCCTACCTGTGCAAGGCCAATGTAGCGCGAGCGCCACACAAAGAACGCCTCGGTGGTGCCGGCAGGCCAGCCCATCATTGAGAAGCTGGTGCGGGCCGGCAGGCTGAAATACTCACCAGCGTGCAGAAGGTACGGCCGGCCATCGGCAACGATGGTGCACTTGCCACCGCCCACGAACCCGAACGCGGTGCCGCTCTCATCGCGCAACCGCACCGGCGCTTCAGCCCGCACGCCGTACACGCGCGCCGGGTGAGGCGTGTTGCTGAAGTCGGCCATAAGGCCGTGGTCTAGGTCAAGGATCATTGCAGCGGGCTGCATCGGCTGTCTCCATCTGTTTGCGTTGCTCATCTAGCATCTTTAACGCCTGCACCAGAACGGCCGCGCCCTCAGCATTACCAGAACGCTTGATGTGCCACATTGAGCGCGCGAGGTGTGCCCACACCTGATTGAGGCCGGCGGCGGTGTGGACCCGCCGCCGCCGGCCCTTGGCTCGGCCCCTCGATCTTGCCGAACCAATTTGATCGCTGAGGTCCTTAGCTGTCTCAGCGGTCCGTGGTGACGGCGAAGCCGCCAACGCTTGCGGCGGTAGCTGTGCCGCAAGTGTACCTGCCACCCGCTTCGCAACCGAAGCTGCGAAGCCGTGCGGCACATTCCAGTTAGGGTGAGCCTCGCGCACGTTCTTCACCGCGCCGCAGACCACGCGCATGATCCAGCGCTGTGCCGGCGTGGCCCTATTTGCCAGCGTGGTCATAGTCCAGCACCCGCCGCGCAACCTCAGCCCACGTGTTCTGCCGCGCCACGTCTCGCACCAGAGCCCAGCGCATGCGCACCATACGGCGAACCCGCTGCCACGGAATGTGCCGCGGGTCCTCATACTCTATGTGCGGCACCGTGCGCAGAAGCACCGGGCTGATATGGCCCGCGCGCACCAGCGGGACCGCGCCGCTCACCGCGGCCTCCAACACACACAGCCCCACGCTCTCATGGTGCGTTGACATAAAGACGTGCGCGCTGCCTAGTTCTTCAGCCCACTTGGTGACCGGCACGTGCTTGCGGGTAAACTTCTGACGGCCTTGCTCAGGCACCTGCACATCAATGCACCCGCCGTCCACGACATGCCGCACGCTGACCGCCACCCCGGTCAGCCGCAAGCTGAGCGCCGCCCGTATGGTTTCCTCGGTGTGGTCAACGCCATCGTGGTAAAGCCTGTGATCCACCAGCACCCTGAGCGGCGCATCGTCATTCTGGCGCGGGTAGAACAGCGCATCGTCAGCAGCCCATCCTATCTGGTGGGCCGGCGGGTTGTGCTTCCAACCGTCAGCGCCGCGGACCGTGAATGTCACCTGTACCGGGCCGGCCACCGGCTGATCGTGAATGTGGGCAACGTAGCCCCGGCAGCGCTTAGCCAACTCACGCGCGCACTCCGGTGGCACCCGCAGGAAGTACCGGCTGACGCCCAACACAATATCAAACTGATCGGCCGGCACTGACCGCCAGTAGCGCACCGCTCGCGCGTCCTCACCCGCTGGCGGCGGGCTGGCGTACTGCACCTCCGCGCCGGCCTCGGTGAGCGCACGCGGCAAGAAGTACGACCACATGGCACCGAAGCTTTTGATTTGATCGATCGCGCCAACGTGAGGCCCGACAAACAGAACCCTTCTCATTAGCTTACCCTCCCTGAGGCAAAGCGCTCAGCCGGTGTGCCATATAGGCGCACGCAATCCGCGCGCACTGATACGGCCTCGGCGTTGTCTCCGTAGTCACTGTCTCCACACCGCGTGCAGGTGTGCACCGGCACGGAGCATGAGCAATCAGCATGACAGCAGGCGTTGCGGCCACCCACGTGCCGCATGTCATGCCCGTTCTCACAACCTACAAAAAGCCAATCCCGGGGCACGTCACTCCCCCTTTTTCTTCAGACCTTCACGCGCTATGGCCACCAGCGCCTCAGCAGCGGTGCGCAGTTGCCGGCGGTCGCGCTCTTGTCCCAGCCACATAACCACTGCATCGCGGTCAGCGGCCAGCACATCGAACTTTAGCGCCACACCCTTGCCGTTGAGGCGCAAGCCGCCGCCTTCGCCACCCTCACCGTCATCGCCGGCCAGCAGGTCTGACAAGAAGCCACCAGACTTGAACGCCGCGGCCAGCGCCTTGTCATCGAACCCCAGCGTGGCAAGGTTGATGCCGTCCTCATCGCGCACCTTGCGCAACTCGGCCGCCAGCGCCGCTGCATCCCAATCACCGAGAAGCGGTATCTGGTTATCGGCCAGACGGAAGGCACGCGCTTGTGCCGGCGTCAGGTGGTCAAGGCGTATGACCGGCACGCGCTCAAGCCCCAGCTTCTCAGCGGCCAACAGCCGGCCATGACCGGCCAGCACCACACCCACCTTGTCCACCAAGATGGGCACGTTGAAGCCGTTGGCCGCAATTTGCTCGGCCAGCGCCGCCACCTGATCGTCAGGGTGTTTCTTTACGTTCTGCCCGTAGGGCCGCACGTCAGCGATGGGCCACCACTCCAACCCCTGTGCCCCGAGCCCCTCGATTGCGGTCAGCACGTTTCGCTTTTTCTGTGACGCCGCGCCGCCAGCTTTCGCGCCGCGCTCACCGCGCGGCTTCGTCGTCTTTGCCTTGGTGCTCAGAGCCTTAGATGCCTTTGCCATCGGCCTTACCCCTTCAATATGCCCGTCCGATACGGGCGAAGCGAAATGCGATTTGAACTCTTGGTGCTAGCGGTGTCCCGCGGTGCCGCGTTCCCCGTTCCCCCTACCCCGGTTCACAGTACCTTTTAGCCGGTGGGGTGCATGCCAATGCGCGATTAGTGGTTCCCTGTGCTGGTGCCGTGTTGGTTTGAGAGCCAACGCGGTGCGGCTGATCGGTAGGGCGTGCAGAGGTAACGCACGGTGGCGTGCGGGGTGCTCTGCGGTGTTGCGTGCGAGGTGACGTAGCCACTGCTGGTGATGGTGAGTGCGAGGGCGTGACAGTCGCGCTCAGTGTCGATCATGGGCACCGTGACGGTGAGGAAGCCCACGGTGTAGGTGAGT
>Ga0247825_10001355_pt1 | contig 16026 bp, 14 predicted proteins | sample 13C_Vanillin_Day_FD_194413 | JGI IMG/M metagenome (GOLD analysis project Ga0247825, IMG submission 194413) | Soil microbial communities from agricultural site in Penn Yan, New York, United States - 13C_Vanillin_Day48 | ecosystem: Environmental > Terrestrial > Soil > Agricultural land | place... | reverse complement strand
CTCCAGGCGCCCCCTGACTACTGAATCCTGACTCCCGATCCCTGCCTTCAATTGGTGCCGACGGTGAGATTCGAACTCACACGGCTTGCGCCGCCACCCCCTCAAGATGGTGTGTCTGCCAATTCCACCACGTCGGCCATCACTTCCGTGAATCGTGACTCGTGAATCGTAATTCGAGGAAGCCGCTTCGATGAATGACGAAAAACGCATCACGACTCACGCCTTACTTCGGTACGTCCTGCGCCTTCGAACCGGGTTCCCCGACCGCCTTGCCAGCCGGAGCGGGCTGCCCGCCCGGCGCCGGCACCGTCGGCGGGATCTGCCCCGGCAGCGACTTGTCCTGCGCGGGGGGCGGCGTCGCCATCAATCCCTTGCCGTCCGGCTTGCTGGTCGAGAAATAGGTCAGGCCCAGGCTGGTCAGAAAAAAGATCACCGCCGCGATTGCGGTCATCCGGCTCAGGAAGTTCGCCGAGCCGGAGGATCCGAAAACGCTGCCCGCCGAGCCGCTGCCGAAGGCCGCGCCGACGTCCGCGCCCTTGCCGTGCTGCAGCAGCACCAGTCCGACGATGGCCAGCGCGGCCAGCACATGTATCACCAGAATCAGGGTTTCCAAGAGCTCTAGGTCCTTACGGTTTCACCGACGTGCTGCGCTGCCTTGCAGATCGCCACGAATTCATCCGCCACCAGGGAGGCGCCGCCAATCAGCCCGCCGTCCACGTCCGGCATCGCAAATAGCTGCGCCGCGTTGCCCGCCTTGACGCTCCCGCCATACAAAATGCGCACTGCCGCACCCACCGGCCCATCGCCGTTTGCGACTCGCCCGCGGATGAAGGCGTGCACCGCCTGCGCCTGCTCGGGCGTCGCCGTCTTGCCCGTGCCGATGGCCCACACCGGCTCGTAGGCGATCACGCCGCGTCCCAGCGCCCGGACGCCGCAATGCCGGATGACGGCATCGAGTTGACGCGCCACCACCTGCTCGGTCGCCCCGGATTCACGCTCCGCCAGCACCTCGCCCACGCATAGTATGGGCACCAGTCCATGTTTCAGCGCGCGCTCGAACTTCAAAGCCACCACATCATCCGTGTCGCCGAAGAGGCTGCGACGCTCCGAATGCCCGACAATCACGTAGCGACAGCCGCAATCCGCCAGCATCGTCCCCGAAATCTCGCCGGTATAGGCGCCGTCGTCGAACTGACTCAGATTCTGGCCACCCAGCTCAACGCTGGAACCGCGCAGCGCAGCCTGGATCGCGGTCAGGTACGGAAAGGGAACGCACACCGCGTAATGTGCGCGGGTCAACGGCGCGAGCGGCGGCAGGATGGCTTCGACCAGCGCCCGGCTCGTGCCCAGGGTGCCGTTCATCTTCCAATTGCCCGCTACGAGCTTGACGCGCATTCCTTGGCGAGGCCCAGCCTAAACCGTTGAATTTTACAGGCTCGCGGGACTTCGGGTCAACGAAAGGGGTGCGGCCTGCGCGCGACAGCGCCCTGAATGAAAATGGATTTCTCCCACGCGGGCGGAAATGCCGCGGCCGCGTTTGATGACGACCCGACGCTAGGCGGCGCCGCGCACGGCCGCGGCGATGCGCTCAGCGCCGCGACGCACCTTCGCGCCGTCACGGCCTTCCACCATCACGCGGATGACGGGCTCGGTGCCCGAGGCCCGCAGCAATACGCGCCCGCGCCCGTCGAGATCGCCTTCCACGTCCTTGACCGCGCGCTTCACCGCTGCGCCCGCCAGCGGGTCGCGGCCGGGGCGGACGGACACATTGATGAGAATCTGCGGATAGAGCACCAGCGCGCCCGCTTCCTTCGTGAGCGTCGTTCCGCCCTCGCAGAGCGCGCGGAGCACCTGCAGCGCCGAGATGATGCCATCTCCGGTGGTGTGTTTGTCCAGGCACACGATATGGCCGGAATTCTCGCCTCCCAGCTGCCATTTCCGCTCGAGCAGCAGCTCGAGCACGTAACGGTCTCCCACCTTGGCCCGCGCGAACGGAACCTTGAGGCGGCCCAGCGCGTGCTCGAGCGCGAGGTTGGTCATGAGCGTGCCGGCCACGCCGCCGCGCAAATCGCCCTTATGCCGGCGGTTGCGAGCGATGACGTACAGCAGCTGGTCGCCATCGTACAGGCGGCCGGCGCTGTCGGTCATGATCAGCCGGTCGCCGTCGCCATCGAGCGCGATACCGATGTCCGCCTTATGGCGCTTCACCGCCGCCTGCAATCGCTGCGGGGCGGTCGCGCCGACATGGTCGTTGATGTTGAAGCCGTCCGGGTTCACGCCGATGGACTCGACGTCCGCGCCGAGCTCGTGAAAGACGTGCGGGGCCACGTGGTAGGCAGCGCCGTTCGCGCAATCCACGACCATTCTCAGGCCGCGCAGGTGCAGGTTTCCGGGAAAGGTCGTCTTGCAGAACTCGATGTAACGGCCCGCCGCGTCGTCGATGCGCCGGGCCTTGCCGAGCAGGCTGGAAATCATGCACCGAAGCGGGCGAGCGAGCTGGCGCTCGATGGCCCGCTCGGTGGCGTCCGGCAGCTTGGTGCCGTCGCCGGAAAAAAACTTGATGCCGTTATCGTCGTAGGGATTGTGCGAAGCGCTGATCACGATGCCCGCGGAAAGACGCAGCGCCCGCGTGAGATAGGCGACGGCCGGCGTCGGCATGGGTCCCACCAGCAGCACATCCACGCCCGCAGCCGAGAGTCCGGCCTCGAGCGCGGACTCCATCATGTAGCCCGATACCCGCGTGTCCTTGCCGATCAGCACGCCGGGCCGCTCGACTCCCTTGTGCCGGATGCCTGCGAGGACCTTGCCCGCGGCATAGCCCAGTCGCATGACGAATTCGGGCGTAATCGGCTCCTGCCCCACCTTGCCGCGCACGCCGTCCGTCCCGAAGTATTTTCTGGTCATAGAACCCTATGGAACTGCCTAGACGCCAGGAAGATACAAAGAATAGCAATAATTGCGAGGAGCGGCCCGCCCGCATCTGCGGTAGCACGGACTTCACCGGTTTAATTATGAATGATTTCCTGGGCGGCCTCGGCGTGTTGGGGGTTGATCCACGCCTTTCACGGCCTGCCATACGGCCAGCGCGTCGCGCGTCGCCGCGACATCGTGCACCCGCACGATCTGCGCGCCGTTCGCCACCGCGAGCAGTGCAGCCGCCACGCTCGCGTGCACGCGATCTTGGGGCTCCCGGCCGGTCAGCCGGCCCAGCATGGCCTTGCGGGACACGCCCGCCATCAGCGCAACATTGAGCATGCGGAACTCGGACAGGCCGCGCAGCAGGGCGAGATTGTGCTCGAGGGTCTTGCCGAAGCCGAACCCGGGATCGGCCACGATGCGGTCAGCGCTGATGCCGGCAGCGGTGGCGGCGGCTACGCGCCCCGCCAGGTAGTCGCGGACTTCCCGCACGACATCCTCATAGCGGGGATCGGCCTGCATGGTGCCGGGATCGCCCTGCATATGCATGAGACACACCGCAGCGGTACTTGGCGCCACCGCCTCGAGCGCCCCGGCGGCGGACAGCGCGGTAACGTCATTGACCATCGCCGCTCCCGCCTCGATCACCTCGCGCATGAGTTCGGTCTTGCGCGTATCCACCGATACCGGCACCGGGCCGCCGGCGAGCGCTTCCAGGACGGGCAACACGCGTCGGCGCTCCTCGTCGAGCGCCACCGGTGCCGCGCCCGGACGAGTCGACTCCCCGCCGATATCCAGCAGATCGGCACCCTCGTCGATCAGGCGCCGCGCGTGGGCAATCGCCGCACCGGCGTCGGCGTGCAATCCGCCGTCGGAGAACGAGTCGGGCGTGACGTTGACCACGCCCATGACGAGCGGGCGCGACAGGTCGAGCCTGAACCTGCCGCACTGGAGAAACATGTGAGAAGCGAGGCGAGAGGAGTGGTGAGGAGCCAAACAAGAAAGGGGTGGGAAGTTACTCCTCACCCCTCACACCGCACTCCTCACGCTGACGTCAGGCGCCCTGCGAGGGCGCGGGCGTGGTCGTCGGCGCCGGTTGCGAGCCGGGATCGCGCGGCTGCGAGGAAGGCGGCTGCGTCGGCTTGGGCGGCCGCGGCGGGCGGCCTTCCATGATGTCGTTGATCTGGTCGGCGTCGAGCGTCTCCCATTCCATCAGCGCCTTCGCCATGGTCTCGACCTTGTCGCGGTTTTCCTCGATCAGCCGGCGCGCGAGCGCGTACTGGCCATCGACGATGCGGCGAATTTCGGAATCCACCTTCTGCATGGTGGTCTCGGACACGTTCTTGTGCACGGTGACCGAGCGACCGAGGAAGACCTCGCCCTCGTTCTCTCCGTAGACCATGGGGCCGAGCTCGTCGCTCATGCCCCAGCGGGTGACCATGCTGCGCGCGAGATCAGTCGCGCGCTCGAAGTCGTTGGAAGCGCCCGTGGTCATCTGGCCCATGAAAACTTCTTCCGCGATGCGACCGCCGAACAGCACCGCGATGTTCTGCAGGATCTGCTCGCGGTCCATGCTGTAGCGGTCCTGCTCGGGCAACTGCATCGTCACGCCGAGGGCGCGCCCACGCGGAATGATCGTGACCTTGTGCACGGGATCGGTGCGCGGCATGAGCTTCGCGACCAGCGCGTGGCCGGATTCGTGATAGGCCGTGTTCTTGCGCTCGTGCTCGGGCATCACGATCGAGCGCCGCTCCGCGCCCATGATGATCTTGTCCTTGGCCCGCTCGAAATCGTCCATGTCCACCAGCCGCTTGGTGGCGCGCGCGGCGAACAGAGCCGCCTCGTTCACGAGGTTCGCGAGATCGGCGCCGGAGAACCCGGGCGTGCCGCGCGCGATAATGTCGGCCTTCACGTCTGGCGCGATCGGCACCTTGCGCATGTGCACCTGCAGGATCTGCTCGCGGCCGCGGATGTCGGGCAGCGGCACCACGACCTGGCGGTCGAAGCGGCCCGGGCGCAGCAGCGCCGGGTCGAGCACATCCGGACGGTTGGTCGCGGCGATCACGATCACTCCGGAATTGGTCTCGAAGCCGTCCATCTCCACCAGCAGCTGGTTGAGCGTCTGCTCACGCTCGTCGTTGCCTCCGCCCAGCCCGGCACCGCGCTGGCGGCCCACCGCGTCGATTTCGTCGATGAAGACGATGCACGGCGAATGCTTCTTTGCCTGTTCGAACATGTCGCGCACGCGGGCGGCGCCCACGCCGACGAACATCTCGACGAAGTCCGATCCGGAGATCGAGAAGAACGGCACTTTCGCCTCGCCCGCGATCGCCTTCGCGAGCAGCGTCTTGCCTGTCCCGGGATTGCCGACCATCAACACCCCACGCGGAATGCGGCCGCCCAGCTTCTGGAACTTCGACGGGTCACGCAGGAACTCCACCAGCTCCGCGACTTCCTCTTTCGCTTCCTCGCAGCCCGCGACGTCGGCAAAAGTGATGGTGTTGTTCGACTCGTCGAGCATGCGCGCCCGGCTCTTGCCGAACGAGAACGCGCCGCCGCGCCCGCCGCCTTGCATCTGCCGCATGAAGAAGATCCACACGCCGATCAACAGCAGCATGGGGAACCACGAGACGAAGATGTTCATGAGGAGCGAAGGCTCCTCCTCGGGCTTCGCCTCGATGATCACGCCGTTCTTCAGCAGATCGGAGACCAGCCACGGATCCGACGGCGAATACGTCGTGAAGCGCTCGCCGGTCGTCTTGACGCCCTTCAGGACGCGGCCTTCGATGGTGACTTTGGCGATGCGTCCCTGCTTCACCTCTTCGATGAACTGGGAGTACTCGACCGCTTTCTGGGCGGCCTGGCGCGTGCTGAACTGGTTGAACACGGTCATCAGGACCAGCGCGATCACCAGCCAGATCGCCACATTCTTCACGAGGTTATTCAAATCAACTCCTCAAGTTTCACGAAGCCGTCTTGGAAGCACGAACGGCCCCCGATTCGCGCGAGAACGCATCATCCCCGCTCCTAACCGACTCAATTCTAGACTCTTTCAGCGTCGCTGCCATCCAAGCCAGACGGGAATTCAAGCACGCAATCCCTTCCCGAGCAGATAAACTTCGCTTGATCGGCTACGGGAGGCTTCGGGCTTGCGAACGGCGACCGAAGCGAAGCGGCTTCTCAGGGTTTTCAGGAAAGGCTCGAAACCGGCACCCTGAAAGACTTTGACCAGAAAATTACCCTGTGGTTTCAAATGCTTCAGGGAAAACTCGAGCGCCAGCTCCGCCAACTCCAGCATGCGCGCCTGATCGCTGCTGGGGATACCACTCAGGTTGGGGGCCATGTCTGAAAGAACAAGGTCCACCTTTTGTCCAGCCAGCACGCGGTCCAGTTCCGCCGCGACCGCTTCGTCCCGAAAATCGCCCCGCAGAAAGGTCACTCCGCGCACTGGCGCCATGTCCAGGAGGTCGACGGCGATGACCCGGCCGCGCGGGCCGATCCGTCCGGCCGCGACCTGGGACCAGCCGCCTGGCGCAGCACCGAGATCGACCACGACGTGCCCCGCCGCCAGCAGGCGGTCGCGGCCCGCGATCTCCTCGAGCTTGTAGGCCGCGCGCGATCGTTTGCCCTCCGCCTGCGCACGCTTCACGTAGGCGTCAGCGAGGTGTTCCTTGATCCAATCTTTGCCGCGCACTCGCCCCATCGGCTAGACTCCAACGCCTGAAACATCAATAAACAACCGCGCATGGGCGCCGACCCACGCCGATGAGGAAACGACACACTCGATTATTGCGAAGCATGATCGGCATGCTTTCGCGTTTATCGGCAATCTCGACATGAAGCCCTTGACAGCGGACGAGCGGCGCGCACTGCGCGCCCGGGCGCACCATCTCCATCCAATCGTAATGATCGGGGAGGCCGGCCTCACGCCTGCGGTCCTTCACGAGATCGATGTCGCCCTGCGCAGCCACGAGCTCGTCAAGATCCGCGTGCTCGGCGACGATCGCGAGCGGCGCGCACGCATTGACGGCGAGATCTGCGCAGCGCTGGACGCGCATTCCGTGCAACAGATCGGCAAGATGCTGGTCTTCTACCGTCCGCGGCCCGAGGCGCCCGGCGAGCCGAAGGCGGCGCCGCGTCGGCGCAGGAAAGCAGGTTTCCGTCCCAAGCGCAGCTTTCAGGGCTAGCGAACAGCAAACGCTCAACGCCAGGCGTTGGGTTCACCGTTCACGACCCACGTTCAGATGTACTTCACGTCGAGAATTTCGTACTCGCGCACGCCGCCCGGGGCCTGAACCTCGGCGACGTCACCCGAGAACTTGCCGATCAGGGCGCGCGCGATCGGCGAGCTGATCGAGATCTTGCCCTGCTTGATGTCAGCCTCGTCGTCGCCGACGATCTGATAGGTCACCTTCTCGCCGCTGCCCATATCCTCCAGATCGACGGTCGCGCCGAAGACGCAGCGCCCATCATTGTCGAGCAGCCGCGGATCGATGATCTGGGCGTTGCCGAGCTTGCTCTCCAGCTCGGCGATGCGGCCCTCGATGAAGCCCTGGCGCTCCTTCGCGGCGTGATATTCCGCGTTCTCCGACAGGTCGCCGTGCGAGCGCGCCTCCGCGATCGCGGTCACGATGTCGGGGCGCTGCACGGTCTTCAGCTCGTGCAGCTCGGCGCGCAGCTTCTCGGCGCCGGCAACGGTGATGGGAATCTTGCTCATGGCTTCCTCCCGAAACGTTCAGGATTCAGTGGGCTTCAATCAACTCGCGATTCGCGGCATGCTCAGGCGGCGTCCGGCAAGCGGGCGTGCAGCCCCTGCATGACGTAAGGGCGCAGCTCCTCCGCGTGCTCCATGCCGGCGCACGCGGCGCGCGCGCCATCGAGGGTCGTAATGAGCGCCACGCGTTCCTGCAGCGCGGCGCGCCGGATGGCGTAGGAATCCCGCACCGCCGTGCGCTTTTCCTCGACAGTGTTGACGATGAGCGAGACTTCGCCGTTCTTGATCATGTCGACGATGTGCGGCCGGCCTTCCTGCACCTTGTTCACCGGGGTCACGGACAGGCCGGCAGCGGCCAGCGCGGCCGCGGTGCCGCGCGTGGCGACCAGCGCAAATCCGAGCGCAATCAGCTTGCGCGCGATCTCCACGGTTCTCGGCTTGTCGGCATCGCGCACGCTGATGAAAACCTTCCCGACGCCCAGCGCGGGCAGGTCGTCCCCCGACGCGATCTGGGACTTCACGAAGGCTTCCGCGAATGTCCGGCCGACACCCATCACTTCGCCGGTCGACTTCATCTCGGGGCCGAGGATGGTGTCGGCGCCGGGGAACTTGATGAACGGAAACACCGCTTCCTTCACCGAATAGTACGGCGGCACGATCTCTCCCGTCACGCCCTGGTCGGCGAGCGAGCGGCCCGCCATGCAGCGCGCGGCAATCTTGGCGAGCGGCACACCGGTCGCCTTCGAAACAAAAGGAACCGTGCGGGAAGCGCGCGGGTTCACTTCGAGCACGTACACGACATGCTCGTCGTCGCCGTTCTTCTGGATCGCGAACTGAACGTTCATGAGCCCCGACACCTTCAGCGCCTTCGCCATCGCGATGGTCTGGCGCCGCAGCTCCTCCTGAATCTCGCGGCTCAGGGAAAACGGCGGCAGCGAGCAGGCCGAGTCCCCGGAATGCACGCCGGCCTGCTCGATGTGCTCCATGATGCCGCCGATCACGACTTCCCGACCGTCGCTGACGGCGTCTACGTCCACCTCGATCGCGTCGTTGAGAAAGCGATCCAGCAGGACCGGCGAATCGTTGGACACCTTTACCGCCTCGCGCATGTAGCGCTCGAGATCGCTCTGCTGATAGACGATCTCCATGGCGCGGCCGCCGAGCACATACGAGGGGCGCACCACCAGCGGGTAGCCGATCTCCTCCGCGACCGTGAGCGCCTTCTGCGCGCTCCTCGCGGTGCGATTGGGCGGCTGCTTGAGCTTGAGGCGGTTGAGCAGCTTCTGGAAGCGCTCGCGGTCCTCCGCGATGTCGATGGAATCGGGCGAAGTCCCGATGATGGGGACCCCGTTCGCTTCGAGGTCCCGGGCGAGCTTCAGCGGCGTCTGACCGCCGAATTGCACGATCACGCCGTTCGGCTTCTCCACATGAACGATCTCGAGCACGTCCTCGAGGGTCAGCGGCTCGAAATAGAGCCGGTCCGAGGTATCGTAGTCGGTGGAGACCGTCTCCGGGTTGCAATTGACCATGATGGTCTCGAAGCCGTCCTCCCGCAGCGCAAACGCGGCGTGCACGCAGCAGTAGTCGAACTCGATGCCCTGCCCAATGCGGTTCGGTCCGCCGCCGAGCACCATGATCTTCTTCCGGTCCGTGGGCTGCGCCTCGCACTCCTCCTCATAGGTGGAATACAGGTAAGCGGTGCCAGTCGCAAATTCCGCGGCGCAGGTGTCCACCCGCTTGAACACCGGGCGGATGCCGAGCGCGTGGCGCCGCGCGCGCACCTCGCCCTCCTTGACCTTGAACAGGTGCGCGAGCCGGCGATCGGAGAAGCCCTTGCGCTTGAGCTCGCGCATGGCCGCGGCATCGATGTCTTCGAGACGGCGGTCATCGAGGTCCATCTCGATGTCCACGATTTCCTTGATCTGCGCCAGAAACCACGGGTCGATGTGCGTCAGCTCGTGCACTTCCTCGAGCGTGAATCCGTTCTCGAACGCATCCCCCACGTACCAGATGCGATCCGGGCCGGGGTCGCCCAGCTCCACTTCGATCGCCTCGCGGTCGCGCGTGCGCTGGTTGAGGCCGTCCACGCCCACTTCGAGCCCGCGCAGCGCCTTCTGGAACGACTCCTGGAACGTGCGGCCGATGGCCATAACCTCGCCCACCGATTTCATCTGGGTGGTGAGGCGATCGTCGGCCTGAGGAAATTTCTCGAAGGCAAAGCGCGGCACCTTGGTGACGACGTAGTCGATGGTCGGCTCGAACGAAGCCGGCGTGGCGCCGCCGGTGATCTCGTTTTTCAACTCGTCGAGCGTGTAGCCGACCGCAAGCTTGGCCGCCACCCTCGCAATCGGGAAGCCGGTTGCCTTGGAGGCGAGCGCGGATGAGCGCGACACGCGCGGGTTCATTTCGATGATGAGGAGCCGCCCGTCCTTGGGGCTCACGGCGAATTGCACGTTCGAGCCGCCGGTGTCCACGCCGATCTCGCGCAGGCACGCGATCGACGCGTTGCGCATGATCTGGTATTCCTTGTCTGTCAGTGTCTGCGCGGGCGCCACCGTGATCGAGTCCCCGGTGTGAACGCCCATGGGATCGAGGTTCTCGATCGAGCACACGATGATGCAGTTGTCCTTGCAGTCCCGCACCACCTCCATCTCGAATTCCTTCCAGCCGATGACCGATTCCTCGATCAGGACCTCGCGGGTCGGGCTGGCGTCGAGCCCGCGATCGACGATCGCGATAAATTCGTCCTTGTTGTACGCGATGCCCCCTCCGGTGCCGCCCAGCGTGAACGACGGCCGTATGATCGTCGGAAATCCGACCATCTCCTGCACCTGCAGCGCTTCTTCCATGCTGTGGGCGAGCGCCGAGCGCGGGCTAGCGAGACCGATCTTGGCCATCGCTCGCTTGAACTTCTCGCGGTCTTCCGCCTTGTCGATCGCCTCGCGCTTGGCGCCGATCATCTCCACGCCGTACTTCTCGAGCACGCCGTTGCGGGCGAGATCGAGCGCGCAGTTGAGTCCCGTCTGCCCGCCCATGGTGGGCAGCAGCGCGTCCGGGCGCTCGGCGGCGATGACCTTTTCCAGCATCTGCCAGCTCACCGGCTCGATGTAGGTCGCATCCGCCATGTCCGGATCGGTCATGATGGTGGCGGGATTGGAGTTGACCAGGATGACCCGGTACCCTTCCTCCTTCAGCGCCTTGCACGCCTGCGCCCCGGAATAGTCGAACTCGCACGCCTGACCGATCACGATCGGCCCGGCGCCGATGATCAGCACGCTCTTGATGTCGGTGCGCTTTGGCATGGGCGACTCAGCGTTCCGCGGCCAGCAGGCGGTCCTTGTAGAGCGTCTCGCTCCGCATCAATTCCACGAACCGGTCGAAAAGGTAATCCACGTCGTGCGGGCCGGGGCTCGCCTCGGGATGGCCCTGGAAGCAGAAGGCCGGGCGGTCCGTGCGCCTGAATCCCTGCAGGCTCCCGTCGAACAGTGAAACGTGTGTGACCCGCGCCGTCTGCGGCAGCGTAGCGGGGTCCACCGCGAAGCCGTGATTCTGACTCGTGATCATCACCCGCCCGGTTTCGAGATCCTGCACCGGGTGGTTGGCCCCGTGATGGCCGAACTTCATCTTCATCGTGCGCGCGCCGCTGGCCAGCCCCATGAGCTGATGACCGAGGCAGATGCCGAACGTCGGCACGCCCGCGTCGAGCAGCCTGCTGACGGCGCGGATCGCGTAATCGCACGGCTCGGGATCGCCGGGACCGTTGGAGAGAAACACGCCGTCGGGCTTCATCGCCAGCGCTTCATCAGCCGGGGTCTGCGCGGGCACGACGGTGACGCGGCAGCCGCGGGCGACCATGCTTCGCAGAATGTTGTGCTTGACGCCGAAATCATAGGCCACCACATGAAAACGGGGTTTCTCGAGGCGGCCATACCCTGCACCGAGCGCCCAGACGCTCTCGTCCCAGGCATACGGCTTGTCGCAACTCACGACCTTGGCAAGGTCCATGCCCACCAGGCCGGGAAAGCCGAGCGCTGCCTTCAGCGCTTTCGCCTCGTCCACCTCGCCGGCCATCAGGCATCCGTCCTGCGCGCCCTTGTCGCGAAGGATGCGCGTGAGCTTGCGCGTATCGATGTCGGAAATGGCGGGCACCCGGTGCTGTCGCAAATACTCCGGGAGCGGCTGCTGCTTGCGCCAGTTCGACGCCAGGCGCGGCAGGTCCCGAATAACGAGGCCGGCGGCATGCACGCGGGTCGATTCGACGTCGACGGCATTGACGCCGGTGTTGCCGATATGGGGATAGGTCAGCGTGACGATCTGCCGGCAATAGGACGGGTCCGTGAGGATCTCCTGGTAGCCCGTCATCGCGGTATTGAAGACCACCTCGCCGACCGCAATGCCCTCGGCGCCGATTGAGGTACCGCGGAAAACGGTGCCATCTTTGAGCACCAGGATGGCAGGAACCCGCGGCACGCTAATCTCTTGATTTCCGGAGTATATACACAAAGGCGGGAGAGGCTTTCCAGCCCCTCCCGCCAACCGATCAAATTATACGGGAAGCGGTCACATACGGCAATGCGTGACCGGCACGCGAAGGACGCCGGGGACTACTTGAAGCCCAGCACGTCGGCCATGTCGTAAAGGCCGCTTTTCCGGGTCATCGCGAAACGCGCGGCGCGCAGCGCGCCGTGGGCGAAATTGGCTCGACTCGACGCGCGATGGACGATCTCCAGCCGCTCGCCGGTGCCGAGAAACAGGACGGCGTGATCACCGACCACGTCGCCACCGCGCACGGTCGAGAATCCGATGACGCCGTCCCTGCGCTCACCGGTTACACCTTCCCGCGCATACACGGCATCCTGCTTCAGGTCGCGGCCGAGCGCGTGCGCCACCACCTCGCCCATCCGGAGCGCCGTTCCCGAGGGCGCGTCGACCTTGTGCCGATGATGCGCTTCGGCAATCTCGACGTCGTAGCCGCTGCCGAGCGCCCGCGCGGCCACGTCCAGCAGGCGAAACGCCACGTTCACGCCCACGCTGAAATTCGGCGACATGACGATCGCGATATCGCGGGCTGCCGCGGCGATCTCGCGCTTGTGCGCCTCGCTGAACCCGGTCGTGCCGATGATCATGCGCGCGCCGTGCCGGCGGCACTCGGCGAGGTGCGCCATCGCGCCTTCCGGCCGGGTGAAATCGATCAGCACGTCGCAGTCCGCCGCGACGCTCGCGACGTCATCGGCAACGCGCACGCCGCACGGTGAGCCGGCAAGCTCGCCGGCATCCCGGCCCACGGCGGGATGCCCCTGCTGCTCGAGCGCACCGGCAAGCTTCATGTCGGGCAGCGCAAGGATTGCCTCGATGAGCGCCCGGCCCATGCGCCCGGCGCTGCCGGTGATCGCGACTTTGAGCGACATGACTATTTCTTTTGCGGCGACCGCGCCGGCGGCTTGGCGGCGGGCGCCTCGGGGATGGGACGCGCAACCGTGGCCGGGTCGACAGCCACGACGTCGCCCTCGATGCGCGACATCCGGTCATCCTTGAAGAACACGGCGATGCGGCGCTGCTCGACGACAGTGCCGGCTTTCTGGAAAAAATAAACGTAGTCCCAGCGGTCCTGGTGGAATGCGTCCACGACGAGCGGCGTGCCCAGCGCAAAGCGGACCTGGCTGCGCGTCATGCCCGGCTTGATCTTGTCGATCATTTCCTGCGTCACCACGTTGCCTTGCTGGATATCCATGCGGTACGGCGCGAGCGGCCCCAGCGGCAAGGCAGGCATGACGCCGCCCTGGCAGCCCTGGAGTAGCACGACGATCAGTAGGGTCTTGAAGGATCGCATGAGCGAGAGTCCGGCGGGATTCTTCTACCGGGCGGGCAGCGCGCCGCGCGGTTTGCAGGGTCGTTAAATGCGAATATGATAACCGACGCGCCTCCATTCCGACAGGCGCACGGGCACAGCACCGGCGTGAGTTCCCCCAGCGATCTCAAGACGATAGGCCTCAAGGCGACACTTCCGAGGCTGCGCATACTCGAGCTGTTCGAGAAAAGCCCGGTGCGCCATCTCTCGGCCGAGGACGTCTACCGGATGCTCTCCAAGGACGGCACCGACACCGGCCTGGCCACGGTTTACCGCGTGCTGACGCAGTTCGAGCAGGCGGGCTTGCTGGTCCGCCATCACTTCGAGACCGGCAAGGCGGTGTTCGAACTGAACCAGGGCGGGCATCACGACCATCTGGTTTGCGTGCAATGCGGTCATGTAGAAGAGTTCTTTGACGCCGAGATCGAAAAGCGCCAGGAGCGCATCGCGCGCGACCGGGGCTTCAAGATCCACGACCACTCGCTGCAACTCTACGCCGACTGCACCAAGCCCAGCTGCCCTTACCGCCGCGCGGTCGCCCCCGGCGGCCAGTAAGGCTCCGCCCGTGCCGTACGGCGATTCCTGCCATCCAGGCGGAACTTCGCCAACTCGCGCTCTGTCTTTGCTGAACGGGCACGCTGCCGCCGGCTGAAGAGGCCGCTTCCAGGCGCCTCCTGCTCCCGTCGGCGCGCGCGCCGTTTACCCCAATCGGAGCTGAGATGAGCGCTCACCTGTCCGGATCGGCCGTTCTGGTCGCCTTGATCGCCATGATGCTGACGGGTTGCTCGCCGGAACGCGAGGCGAAGCCGGTTGCGCAGCGGAACAGTTCGGCCGGGGGCAGTGTCACGACCGCACAGGGCCAGGCGCCCGAGGCCCCGGCGCAGGACGTCCCCGCGCGCGCCAGCCGCGGCCCGGCAGGCCTGCCCGATTTCACTTCGCTGGTCGAGAAGCAAGGGCCGTCCGTGGTCAACGTGGTCGTCACCCGCAAGGCGCGAGCGGGCGCGGCGCAATCGCCCCAGATGCCCGACGATCCGTTCTTCGAATTTTTCCGCCGGTTCATGCCCAACCCGCCGGAAGGCGAGGCTCCCGAGTTCCGCGGTCAAGGCCTGGGCTCGGGCTTCATCATCAGCGCGGACGGCTACATCCTGACCAACGCCCACGTCGTGGCGGGCGCCGACGAGGTCAACGTGCGCCTCGCCGATTCAAAGACCGAGTACAAGGGCAAAGTGGTCGGCACGGACGCGCGCACCGACGTGGCGCTGCTCAAGATCGAGGCATCGGGACTGCCGACGGCGACTCTCGGCGATTCCAACCAGCTGCAGGTCGGCGAATGGGTAGCCGCGATCGGGTCACCCTTCGGCTTCGACAATACCATCACCGCAGGCATCGTCAGCGCGAAAGGCCGCAGCTTCCCCAACGAGTCTTTCGTTCCGTTCATACAGACCGACGTCGCGGTCAATCCAGGCAATTCCGGCGGCCCGCTGCTCAACATGAAAGGCGAAGTCGTCGGCATCAACTCGATGATCTACAGCCGCACGGGCGGCTACATGGGCGTGTCCTTCGCCATTCCGATTGACGTGGCGATGGACATCGGCAACCAGCTGCGCACGACCGGCAAGGTCACGCGCGGCCGGCTCGGCGTGACGATTCAGGAGATCACGCCCGAGCTGGCGAAATCATTCGAGCTGAAGGACAAGAACGGCGTGCTCATCGCCGGCGTGGAGCCGGGCAGCCCGGCGGACAAGGCCGGGCTGCAATCGGGCGACGTCATCCGGCGGTACAACGGCAAGACCATCGAGGAGCCTGCCGAGCTTCCACGTCTGGTGGCGAGCACCCAGCCCGGCGCGGTCGCGACCGTGGAGGTGTGGCGGCAGGGCGCAAGCCGCCAGCTGAAAGTCACCGTCGGCGAATTCCCGCAGGAGAAAACGGCGGCGGCGAAATCCACCGGCCCGAAGGACAAGCCGGCAAACCGGCTGGGCCTGGTCGTGCGCGAGCTGACGCCCGAGCAGCGCAAGGAGCTGGGCGTGAAGAACGGCCTGCTGGTCGAGTCGGTCAGCCAGGCCGCGGCCGAAAGCCCCATCCGCCGCGGCGACGTCATCACCGCAGTCGGCCGCACCGAAGTGACCAGCGTCGAGCAGTTCAACAAGCTCGTGCAGCAGCAGAAGCCGGGCAGCACCGTGGCGCTGCTCGTGCGCCGCGGCGAAAACGCGATCTACGTGCCCGTCGAAATCGCCGCGGGCTGACCGCGGCGCACGGCGCGTTAACTCGCCGCGCCTTCCCTGCACCAGGTGTAGAGCGCGTCGTAGATGACCATGCCCTGCCGCAACAGCTCGTGGTCGTCCGGGAAATTGCGCGACAGTCCGAAAGAAACCGCGAGCAATCCGGGCGCTTGCGGAGCAAGATCCAGCCGCGCGGTATCGGCGCCACGGACGATCACCGCGAGCCGCGCGAGCGCGGGTTCGCTCAAGCGGAACGCCTTCATGAACGCGTCGAAGCTGCAGCGCTCTCCGTCGTGTCCGAACGGGACATCGGGGACGTCGTAAGCGGT
>Ga0247825_10001354_pt1 | contig 16031 bp, 17 predicted proteins | sample 13C_Vanillin_Day_FD_194413 | JGI IMG/M metagenome (GOLD analysis project Ga0247825, IMG submission 194413) | Soil microbial communities from agricultural site in Penn Yan, New York, United States - 13C_Vanillin_Day48 | ecosystem: Environmental > Terrestrial > Soil > Agricultural land | place... | reverse complement strand
CTCCCGGGGCCCGCTTCGTCACCACGGCCGTTCGCTGCCCATCGGTCAGCCGCAGCTCCCGCCAGATGAGTCCGACGATCGCGAGGATGAACGACGTCAGAAACGCGGTCACGTGCGCGGCGAGCCATCCTCGCGGATTGGGCAGGAACATGATGGCAAGGCCCAGGCACGGCGCGATGAACAGGAACACAAAACCGTGGCGGAGCAGCATCCGCCGCTGCCGTTCGAGCCTCATGATGGCCTCCGGTGAGCGGCCATTCTACTGCCGTTCCCGCCACGTTTGTCTTCCGAACGTGGACCTTCGCACGGCGCGGCGCGCCTTGAACCACAACTCCGATCTTCGGTCCTGGTATTTCATTTGCCACGTGTTCACGCCTGACCGAACTTCCCATGCGACTCGGGTACAACCTGCCGACCGTCATGTGGCGAATGCACCGCGCGGACGCGTCGTGCCACGCGGTGATTGCGCCGCGAACGGACGGTGCGCTCCTGGTGTGGTTTCTCAACGACCGCCCGCTGGGACATCGCGACTTCAGCGACTGGGGCGCCGCGCTCCGCTGGAGCGAGCAGCTGCAGGCGCAGAACTGGGCGGCAGGCTGGCGTCTCTCGTCCGACTAGATCCCTTTCGACTGTTCTCCCCGCCTGGTTGGTGCTGATAGTAGCGATACACTCACCCGCGGCATGTCCCTGACGCCTGGCACGATTCGCGTGATCCATTCCTGGCTCGGCTCTTGAGGGTGCTGTTAGGCTGATTCATGCCGATTTCACAGCCTCGCTTCAGGGGTCTGCTGGCCGCAGTTCTGGCGCTGGCGTGCACCGCCGCCCCGGCCTGCAACGATAGCCCCACCGCCCCGTCCGCCGTTACCGTTGTCGCCTTCGGGGACAGCATCACGGCGGGCGTCGGGACAACCGGCGACAACGACTACGTATCGCGGCTTGCAGATCGCACCGGAGTCGCGATCATCAATGCCGGCCGGTCCGGCGACACGACGGCGTCGGCGCTCGCCCGGATCGACAGCGCCGTCCTTGCACGAGACGCGGACATCGTCATCGTGTTTCTCGGCGGCAACGATCTGCTGCAGGGCGTGCCGGTGCAGCAGCGCATCACCAGCATCACCTCCATCGTCCAGCAGATTCGGGCCGACGGCGCCGCCGTCATCCTCGTCGGCGTTGGAAGCGGAGCGATCGATCCGTTCGAAGGCGCCCTGGCAGGCATCGCCAGCCAGACGTCCTCGACATTCGTGCCAGCCGTCCTCGACGGGATCTTCGGGGTGTCGAGCCTCATGGCGGACTTGATTCACCCGAACAATGCCGGTCACGCCATCATCGCGGACCGAATCGAGCCCGCGCTTCGTGCCGCGCTGGCTGTCGTGGGTTCCTAGCAGCTGCGATGCGTAAGCTGATCCCGCAGGAGCCCGCCCCGCGGGTCAAGAACTACATCACCCCGAGCGGGCTGCAGCGGCTCATCGACGAGAGACGATTTCTGCTGACCAGGGAGCGGCCGGCGGTTACGCAGGTCGTGGCGTGGGCCGCGGGCAACGGCGACCGCAGCGAGAACGCGGACTATCAGTACGGCAAACGCCGGCTGCGCGAGATCGACCGCCGCATTCGATTCCTGACGAAGCGAATCGACGCCGCGGAAGTGGTGGACCCGGAAGCGCGCAGAACCGGGCGCGCGGCGACACACGTCTTCTTCGGGGCAACCGTGCGGTACGTCAACGCTGGCGGAGCGGAGAAGACCGTCAGGATCGTTGGCGTGGATGAAGTCGATCTGCATCGACACTACATCAGCTGGGTATCGCCGCTGGCGCGCGCGTTGATGAAATCCGGCCCGGGAGACCGCGTCGTCCTGCGCGCGCCCGGCGGCACCGATCACCTGGAAATCCTCGACGTGAGTTACGAGCGCATTCCGATTGACGCCTTCAGGGAGCCGCCCGGCGCCGAGGCCGCGCCCAAGGCGGACTGACGCGCGAGTGCCAGCGTGTGCACGCTGCGCCAAATCTGAACGCCACTGTTCGAAGCTGGGGCATGGATTGACGGGCGGGAGTGCGCGGCGCGCCCCGCCGGCGAAACGAACCGCTTGCCGGCCAGCACTTTAGCGGTGCGGAGCGCGCAGGAGTTCCGCAGGCACGGAACGTGATACTGCCGGGGCACCGTGTCCAGGCTACTTGTCGTTCAACCAGATCCGGCTCAGGCCGATGCCCTGCGCGAGGCGCTCCGCGCATACATTTCAGCCGACGTCGCCGTCGCGCAGTCGCTCGACGAGGCACTGGCCTGGATCGACCACTGCCTTCCCGACGTGATCCTGCTGCCGACGCTGATACCGGCGCTGGTCGAGGACTATCTCGTTGCGTACCTCGCCACGATTCCGGGCGCAGGACATGTGCAGATCCTCGGGGTGCCCCGCCTCGAACGGGCGGAGGTTGCCGTGCAGCGCGAAGAGCCGCGCCGGTTTTCCTGGCTGCGGCGCGACTGGCCGATCTTTCCGTGGCGCCGACGCCGTCAGCCGCGCCAGGCGATCAGACCTGTCTGCGATCCTGGAGTGTTCAGCAAAGACGTCGTTGCCTACCTCGCCGCCGCGGACGAGCTCCGGCGGAGCGTCGATTTGCTCGGCGCCGATGCGCTGAGCGGCAGGAACCGCCGCACCGAGCAGCGATTCGGCTACGACGAGTTGCCGTGGATCTCGTACGTGCGAATGGGAGGCGAGCAGGCCGCCCTCGTCAATCTGTCTGCCGGAGGCGCGCTGCTGCGAATGGGTTCCCGGCCGGAGCACCGGTTCCTCAAACGCGCCGATCCTCATGTCGCGCAGCAGGCACGGCTGACTTTGGAAGTCGGATCCTTCCGCCAGGTCCACGCGCTGGGACGCGTCATCCGGTGCGTACCGATGACGGCGAACCCGCAAACGCAGTATGAAATCGCTTTTCTATTCGACGACAAGGCCGCTCGCGCTGAAGCCGTGCTCGAACGGCTCGAGCTCCCGCGCCTGATCGGCACGGGCAGCGAGATCGTCCTGGTGCGCTAGCTATTTCTGAGCTCCACCCGCTCCACCCGCCCGTCCGCCGGCGCCGCCACCGCGGAAGTTCGACTGCAGCAGATGCGTGAGCGTGTGCACGTAGCGCAGCTTGCCGCCCTCCACGCGGAACAGATGCGTGTCTGGCGCGCCGCTGCCGCCGCCGGCGCTGCCGGCGCCGAATGTACAGAACACCACCACCGACCCGATCGTTTCGTCGACGACGAAACGGCGGTTGGCGATGTTGACCCCGCTCGGGACACCGACATCGCAGCTGTCGGTCGGTGATCCCTTGCCGGTGTACATGCCGCCCTCCGTGCGCACGCACGGGTAGCCCCAGGGCACCAGATCCTTTTTACCTTCGAGAAACGCGTCGAGATAGGCGTTGGCGGCAGAAACCAGGGTGTTTCGCGTGTCGCGCTTGTCAGCGGGAATCGTGCCCCAGTTCTCCGACGACGAATACTTCAAATAGTTGTCGGCGTTGAACAGCCAGTAACCGGTCGTCGTCCACACGATCTCGATCTCGGCGATCTTGTCGCGATTGACGCGCAGCCGCGTGCCGAGCACGTACGGCTTTTCCTTGTTCGTGATGATCACTTCGGTGAACGTCTGGCACGACGAGGGATCGAGCAGGCTGCGATGGTGATCGATCTTCATCGCCGTCTTGATTACCCCGTTGTTGATGTTGACCGGCGCCATGTTCTCCACATAGCCGACGCCGTTCGGCAGCGGCAGGCCCGAGGTGTCGCCGGTGCTCTGGGCGGCGATGTAGAGGTCGACCGCGCGCTGCAATCCTTCGCGCGAACACGAAATCTGGGCGACGCTCTCTGTGGGTGCGAGCAACGCGCCCGTGAGGACGATCACCGTGACAGCCAGGCGTTTCATCGAATTCCTCCCGCGCAGGTCTGCGCCCGATATGAATACCACCATCGCGTGGCTCGAACGAAACGAAATCAGTGCCCGCGATTACAGATGTGGAAGTGTCGTCGCCGCGTCGTGTCTGCCCTCAGCGGACCTGTCACGATCACCGTCGGGGGCACATCATTTGCTCCCGCCCCAGCGAATGCGATCCTTCTCCCGCATCGCCTCGGTTCTCCTCGTCGTCTGCGCTGCCGTTGTCACGTCTGCTGGCGCCGCTGAACAGTCAGGCAAAAAGGCGTTTCTCAACGCCTGGCAGGATCGCGGCGTCGCGCTCAAACGGACGCTGTTCAGCGTGGTCTACGACGAGCGCCGGCGTTTCCTGCCGTTGACGAAACAGCAGGGCAGGGTTGCCGGATTGACGGTGGCGACGCCCAGCGACATCTACTATCTCTTCGAAGCGCGGCGTGACACGGAAGACGACATCGTCGGACGCGATCCGAACGCCGTCGTCACGACTTTGCGCGAACAATATCGCCGCTCCACGCACCTCGAGATCGGCAACGTCAAGGATGTCGAAGCAGTGCTGCTCGTCCGCTACGAGCCCGGCGTCGTGTTGTTCGTGAAGAAGGTTCAGATCGAACGGGACCGCGTTCGCCTGATGCTGCACAACCAGGCGGGGGACGAAGCGACGACGCTGACCGTCAAATGGCCCGTGCCGCTGTCGAAGGATCTCACCGAGTCCGCGGTCATCGAAAGCATCCTCGACAAGTTCCTGATCAGAAGCTAGCGCGAGAGCTCCTGGACCTTGCGCTGCGCATCCCGGTATTTGGGCGACGTGGACGGCACCCTGGAATACGCCTCGGCAGCCCCCGCGCGATCTTTCAGCCGGCGCTCGCGGACTTCACCCAGCTTCCACGCCGCGTCGTGCTTCGTCTCCGGAAAACGCGTGGTCAGGTCGTCGAGCGCCTGGGCCTGGAGCGGGTAGCGGTTCAGGTCCTCGAGAATCTCGCTCATCTTCCATAACGCGTTCTCCGACATCACGGGGTAGCGTTCGGCAAGTGCGCGATAGGTGGGGAATGCGAGCGGCACGTAGGCGCCGACCGTCTGGTCCATGACGCGCTCGCGCATGCGTTCCTCGATCTCGGCGCGGAGGATCAGCGCACGCGGTGCCCAGTCCGACTTCGGGTATTGGTCTGCGACCTGGCCGTACGTCTGACGCGCCACCTGCTCGCGCTGCGGCTGGCGCGACGCCATCACGCGTTGAGCCTGCCGGAACAGCGCTTCCGCCGCACGCGGGCTCGTTTTGAATCGATCCGCCACCGCCGCATACGCGCGGAGCGCCTCGTCGTCGCGCTTCGACGCTTCGTACGCCTGACCGAGCAGCATGTAGGCGTCCGGCGTCAGACGATGTGCCGGATTGCGTTCGATGAACGAGTTGAGCGCGACGATCGCCTGACCATTCTGGCCCGCCGCCAGCTGGCCGCGCACGTCCTCGATCTCCGCGGCGATCGCCGCCTCCTCTTTGGCAGCCTTCGCGCGGCCGTCTTCCGTTGCGGCCGCAACCGGCGGCGCAGGCGGACGGCCGGGCGCCGGCGTGATTGCCGTCGATCGGGACGGCGCAGTCGATCCCTGCACCGTTGAAGGAGCCGGCGCAGCGCTTGCGGCAGCAGGTGCGGCCGGCGTTGTTGGCGGCGGCTCTATCGCGGCCGGTGGTGTGGCAGGCGCCGCGGCGGGCGCCTGTGCCTGTGACGGAACGGGGATGCCGAGCTGCTGCATACGCCCGCTCATGTACGCGACCACCGCGACGAGCACGATGATGACGGCCAGGGCAGCGAGCATCAGGCCCTTCGACAGCCTGCTGGTGGCAGCCGGAACCGTTGCCGACGAGACCGTCTGCGGTGCGGCGGCTGGTGTGGTGCCGCTTGGCAGCTGTGCGGCCGCGATCCCCGAAGACGAGGCGGGGACGTAAACCGGCGTTGCCGTGGACGAGGGCTGTGCGACCGGAACCCGCGTTGACGATGAATCGCGCCGCAGACGCTGCAAATCAGCACCAAGATCGAGCGCGGTCTGATAGCGGAGCTGGCGTTCCTTTTCGAGCGCCTTGCCGATGATTCGATCGAGCTCCGGCGGCAGATCAGGATTCACCTGGAGCGCCGGCGGTGGCATCCGGTTGAGGATTCCGTCGAAGACGACGGCCGTCGTCGTGCCGCCGAACGCGCGGCGTCCGGTCGCCATCTCGTAGAGCACGAGCCCGAACGAGAACAGGTCCGTCCGCGCATCGAGCGGCTCGCCGCGCGCCTGCTCCGGCGACATGTACGCGATCGTCCCGACGGTCATTCCCGGCGTTGTCGTCAGCGCTTCCGTGCCGAGCGTCAGGCTGTCGGAAAAATCGCTCGAGGCTTTCACCAGCCCGAAATCGAGAATCTTTGCCTGCTGCCGTTTGGTGATGAAGATGTTCCCAGGCTTGATGTCGCGGTGGACGATGCCGTGGCTGTGCGCGGCTTCGAGCGCGTCGGCGATCTGCAGCGCGAGCGGCAGCAGTGTGGCGAGCGGAAGAGCACCGGCAGCGATCAGGCTCGACAGCGGCTGGCCGTCGACGAACTCCATCGCGATGAACTGCTGGCCGTCGCGCTCCTCGATTGCGTGGATCGTACAGATACCCGGATGGTTGAGAACGGAGGCCGCACGCGCTTCGCGCCGAAGCCGTTCGACGGCATGACGATCGCCGGCAAGCGATGGCGGGAGGAACTTCAGCGCGACAAGGCGGCCGAGCGTCAGATCTTCGGCCTTGAAGACCTCGCCCATTCCGCCGGCACCGAGCTTCTCGATGATCCGGTAATGCGCAATCGTGGTGCCGACCATGGAAGAGCCGATTTTACGTCGCCGCCGCGCACCGATGTAAGGGTCACTGGGCCCGCGTCCAGATGTAAACCAGGACGCCGATGGCGATCAGGACGACCATGCACCCGATTGCAGATTTGTACGTCGGAGTGGGCGCGGCGCCGGGCGGCTGCAACCGCTCGACATATTGCTTGGCCGCTTTCAGATCGAGCCCGGTGCGCTCGCGAACGATTTTGATCGCGTCGATCTTGTTTCCTGCCTCGAGAAGAACAACGACTTCCTGATCAAGGGCGGAGCCCGATGGGTTCTTCATCGCTACACTCAAGGGATGCCATTCAAGTCACAAGCGCAACGGCGCAAGTTTGCTGAGCTGCTGGTCGAGGGGAAGATTTCACCAGAGACCTACGAAGAATGGAACCGTGAAACCGGTGGCAAGCGCCTGCCCGAACGCGTCAAGCGTTCGAAGTCCACAGCGAGCAAGAAAAAGGCTTCAGCTAAGAAACGCTGAGGGATTACGGCAGGGCTCCGGCCGGCTGGAACGTGTCGTGCACACTTCTTCACGAAAGTCCGCCTGAAGGTGGCCGCTACGTACGAAGGGGGAACGCATGAGGCGAATTCTTTCGGCCTGTGCCGTTGCGATGACGATGAGCGTCGCCGCGTCCGCACAGGACAGCACGACTCGAACCCGCACCGACATCAAGACGGACGACGCCAAGATCTTCAGCATGACTGGCTGTCTGCAGCGCGATGCCGCCGGTAACTTCACCTTGCACGGGACCGCCGTGAGGAGCCGGGAAGGCATCACGACGGAAACAAAGGTTGAGACAGAGACCGACAGGGACGAGCAGAAGGTCACGACGACTTCGCGGACCAGAGCGGAAGATGGCCGCGTCGGGACGGCCGGGGTGATGACCACGTTCATGCTGACGCCGCGCGAAGGCGTTGTGCTGAACCAGCACGTGGGGCAGCAGGTTCAGCTCTCCGCGATCATGATCGACCCGGACGCGAAAGACGCGGAAGTGAAGATCGAGGACAAGGTCCGCGTCGATCCGGAGAACGCCGACAGCAGCACCAAGCGGACGAAGACCGAAGTCGAAATCGAGCGCGGCGCCGCCGGCCATTACACCGTCATGACGGTGAAGCCGATGGGCGGGGCTTGTAAGTAAATCCCAAAACCCAAATCCCAAAACCCAAATCCCAACGTTTCTTGGGGTTTGGGTTTTGGTCATTGGGATTTGGGATTTTCATTCCGCGTGTCACCATACGCGGCGTGCGATTCCCACATCCGCTGACGCTTCTCGTCGGCTGCGTGATCCTCGCGGCCGCCCTCACACACATCGTTCCCGCCGGTGAATACGACCGGCGCGAGGATCCGGCGACCGGGCGGATGGTGGTCGTGCCCGGGTCGTATCACGCGGTGGAATCAAATCCGCTCGGCGTGCTCGAGACCGGCCTGGCGTTTCCAAAGGGATTGATCGAAGCCGCCTCTGTTCTGGCGGTCATCCTCATCGGCGGGGGAGCGTTCGTGGTGGTCGACCGGACGGGCGCCTTCCGCGTGGCGCTGGCCCGTCTTGTTCGCCGGCTGGGAACGCGCCGCAGCCTCGCGCTCCCGATCACCGCCTTCGTCTTCGCCGCCGGCGGCGCGCTCGAGAACATGCAGGAAGAGATCATCGCGCTCGTCCCGCTGCTGCTCGTCTTCATGGGCCGGCTTGGCTACAACAACGTGACGGCTGTCGCCGTCAGCGTGGGGGCCGCTGCCGTCGGCTCGGCATTCAGTCCGATGAACCCGTTCCAGGTTGGCATCGCGCAGCAGCTTGCGCAGGTGCCGCTCTTCTCCGGCGCCGCATTCCGATCGGTCGTGCTCGCGATCGCGTTTGCGATCTGGGTCGCCTATACGATGCGCTACGCCGCCCGGTCGGCGGTCCCGGTTCGTGATGATTCGACGGTCGCGGCTCACGCGGACGAGCTGAGCGGTAGGCGTACGGCGTTGATCCTGATCATTGTCCTCACCGCCTTCGCGATCTTCGTCGCCGGGCTGATCCAGTGGGGATGGGGATTCGACCACCTGACGGCAGTCCTGTTCATCGCCGGCGTCCTGGCCGGACTGATCGGCCGGCTCGGTGTGAACGGGACAGCCGACGCCTACGTGCAGGGCTTCCGCGACATGGTCTTCGCCGCGGTGCTCGTGGGATTCGCGCGCTCGATCTCCGTGGTGCTCACCGAAGGGCGCATCATCGACAGCGTCGTGCACGGCCTCTTCACGCCGCTCAGCGGCCTGCCGGCGGCGGGCGCGGCGATCGCGATGATGCTCGCGCACAACGTCATCCACGTTCCGGTTCCCAGCGTGAGCGGGCAGGCGGCGCTGACGATGCCGATTCTGGTGCCGTTGTCGGATCTGCTGATGATCAGCCGGCAGGTGACGATCCTCGCGTATCAGTACGGCGCCGGGTTGTGCGAGATCCTGACGCCGACCAACGGGGCGCTGATGGCGGTGATCGCTGCGGCGAACGTGCGCTACGACGAGTGGATCAGGTTCGCGTGGCCGGCGTGGCTGATTCTGACCGCGCTGGGCGCTGCCGCGATCCTGATCGGCCTCGCGATCGGCCTCGCATGAACTTGTTGCATGGTTGCTTTTACACGGTTACACAGTCACGCCTTCCAGCCGCTGCCGAAATTTCAGAAAACGACGTGTAACAGATGGGGAACGTTGTTTGTATGACGGCCCGCCAGTTCTCACTCAACCCAAGGTAACGCACGCTCGGCACTGTGCGAGGTCTGTCCACCGCGCGGGCAGCAGGCAGGAGGAGTGTGCGTAAAAAGCCCAATCCCAATGGAGCGCGATGCTTTTCAGTCGCTGCTGGAAATCGATCCTGTACGCCCTCCTCCTGTGCATCGCAGGAGCCCTTGATGCCACCGCCGGCGTTCTAACCCTTCAATGGGACCCAAGCCCTGATATCTCCGTAGCCGGCTATCAGGTCTACGTCGGGACCGAGCCCGGTCAATACACGACGAGCTTCAAGGTCGGCAATGAGCTCCGGTTCGTCTACCCGGAGGCGCTACCGGGCCGGCTCTATTACTTCGCGGTCGCCGCCTACAACGGCAGCAACCTCGTCGGACCGCTGTCGGCGGAGGTATCGGGGCGCGTTGACCAGTCACTGCAGCTCGCGAACCCCGGCAACATCACGAGTGTCGCCGGAGTACCAGCGACCGTGCAGCTGTCGGCACGCGCGTCCGGCACGGGCGCGCTGACCTACGAGGCCAGCGGGCTGCCACATGGTGTCGCGATTGATCCCGACACTGGTCTGATCACCGGGACTCCCAGAACCGAAGGGTCGTATCGCGTGACCGCTTCGGTAAGCAGCGGGCTCAACACGGCGTCCGAGTTGTTCCTCTGGACGGTCACGCGGCAACAGGCCGAAACGCCAGTTGTGGTTATTACCATTCCCACGTCCACGTCGAGCTTCACGACGTCGAAATCATCCGTGGTGCTTGGCGGCGTTGCCACGGACGATCAGGGCGTCGTGGCGGTGCTGTGGAAGAACGATCGGGGCGGTTCCGGGCGCGCGACAGGCACCGATCACTGGCTGGCTGGCGTGCCGCTGCGGCCGGGCAGAAACGAGATCACGATCGAGGTCGTAGACGGGAGCTCCAACCGCAGCTCGATCAGCGTGTCCATCTACCGCGAGCAGACGTTCCGCCCGCTGCCGCGTCGGGGGCCGCCAACGGACTAGCGCATTCTTCGAATGCGCGAGAGCGCGGGTGTGGCAAGCTTGGGACGCGATCGTCCGTCTTGCCTGCCCGACACCTGACCGCCGCCGCGCTCGTCGCGACTCTCGTCGCTGCCGTCTGCGGTTCTATCGCCACGGGCCTGTTCGCCGGGTCCAGTGATTTCCGTTCACACCTCACCGTCGCGCTGCACCTGTACGAGACGGCGCGTCCGATAGCGCCGCACTTCCTGTATCACGGCCTGACGGCGGTGGTATACGCCCTTCAGCCGGGTCCGTCCATTTTCGTCGCCGGCGCTGCCGTCATCGTCGCGGCGTACTGGCTGACGGGGGCTGTGACGTACGCCATCTATTGGAGGGTGTTTCGCCAGTCGCGCCTCGCGGTACCGTGGGTGATCGCAGTCATCAGCGTCGCCACACTGCTGGCCCAGCCGATCACGACGGTGCACACGTACACGATCGGCTACCTGTGGCCCGACCCGTATCACAGCCCGACATTCACGATGCTCAAGCCATTCGCGCTTGCCGGCTTCGCGGGGACGGTCTGGTTTCTCACGCGCCATCAAGCGGCTGGCGCCGGGCCCGGAGTGCTGTTCGCCCTCGTCACGCTGGCGAGCGCACTCACCAAGCCGAGTTTCGTGATCTGCGCGCTTCCGTCGACGGCCCTGATGATGGCCTGGCGCCTCTGGCGGCGACTGCCGCTCTCGTCGTGGGCTCTCATCGGCGGGCTGTATGCACCCGCCGGTGCAGTCCTGGCGTGGCAGTTCCTCGCGGCCTTTTCAGGGGCCGGCGGCGACGAGATGTATCAGGACTCGGTGTCGTGGGCGCCGTTGAAGTTCATGAGTCACTGGGCGACGGGCCTGCCGGCGAAGTTTGCGGCGAGCACGCTGTTTCCGTTGACCGTGGCGGCGGTGTACTGGCCACCAGCGCGCCGCGACACCCTGCTGCAGTTTGCCTGGCTGTGTTTCGGATTCGGCGCCGTGTACAGCTACGCGGTGGTCGAAACCGACCACTGGGCCGCAGGGAATTTCGTGTGGTCCGGGTACATCACGCTCTTCACGTTGTTCGTGGCGACGACGATCTTCTGGCTGCGGCAGGTCGCCTCGTCTGAAGGGCGATGGTCGACGCGCGCCCTGGTTTGCGGCGCGGCGTTCGCGCTGCACGTCATGTCCGGGCTCCGTCTGACCTGGCTGTATCTGCGGGAATACGGTCCCTAGTTGAACGTGACGGTATGCGAGTGCGGGCCAAACTGGGGAGAATTATCTGTCGTCGATGTCGTCGTTACGCGCCGCCCGCTGCGAACGTCAACCACTTCGGTGCCGCTCAACGTTATGGTGTGCGTATGGTCGGCGCTTCCGCGCATGTCTTTCGTCACGGCATTGCCCGCATCCAATTCCGCGGCGGTTATGGTCACCTCGTGCCCATGGTTGGCGGATATGCTTCCGGTACGTGCGGTAGTTCCTCCGGGTCCGACCCTGACCGGTCCTCCATCGTCGCAAGCGGCCACCGTGATGACGACGAACAAGGCCACCATGTTCGCGACTGCGAAGCGGCCCTTGGAGAGTTGCCGAGTGTCAGTTCGACTGTTTGGCATGGCGCTTCGTCGTGCAAACAGGATGCTGCAAGCGAGCGGATCTCGCAAGCGCAGCGGGTTGTTGCGGATCCGGCCGCCGAGCACCTAACATCAACAAGCGGCCGGCAGTTGTTGCCTGCAAATTGTTGATTCGTTTGGGCCCCTAGCTCAGTGGTAGAGCACCTGACTTTTAATCAGGGTGTCCCGGGTTCGATCCCCGGGGGGCCCACCAAATCCTTGCGGTTTCAGCAACTTAGTGGCGGTGAGTGGTTCAGCCTCGATCAACGAGGACTACCTAATCATGGCCACGCGATTAGCCGCCGGTCCCGGCACTGAACAGTTCCTCCAATACGGCCTTTACGTCCGCAACTGGAGCCCGCAAACAGTCACGACCTACAGGTTGGCGCTACGCTATGTGCCCGCGACGATCACAAAGGCCAGTCTCAACGCCGACGTGATCTCAATGCGTGAACGCGGGCTGACACCGGGCGGCATCAACCTCCGGGCGAGGACCATCAACTCATACCTATCGTGGCTCCACGAAGAAGGACACATCCCGGAGCGTTTCAGAATCAAGCTGCTCAAGAACCCGGCCAAACCGATCCAGACCCTCACCGACAAAGAGATTCAACGGCTCGCAGCGTTCCGCCCCGAGGGACGGATTCAGACGCGAACCTGGATGCTGGCGATGCTGCTGCTCGATTGCGGTCTGCGGATTGGCGAAGCGCTGACCCTTGAGCGCGGCAATGTCGATCTCGATAACCTCGTGCTGCGGGTGCTGGGGAAGGGAAGCAAGGAACGGCTTGTGCCGATCTCGTTGGAATTGCGGAAGCACCTTTTCAGATTCCTGCGTCAGACTAGCGGGCGCTACGTGTTCGCCGCATTCAGCGGCGCAGCGCTGGAGCGTCACAATGTCTACACGGAGCTGCAACGCCTCTGTCGAGCAGCCGGAATCACCGTTCTTCATCCCCACGGGTTCCGCCACGCCTACGCCGTTCACGCGACGAAGAACGGCCTCGATGTGTTCAGGCTGTCGCGCATCCTCGGCCACTCAAGCATCAACACGACGCAGATTTACTTGCGGTCGATTGGCTTCGAGCATCTGCAGGCAGGCGCGGAGTGTTCACCGTTGCGGCGAATAGGAAAGTGAGCTACCTTGCGGCCCGGTTTCGCGCTCGACCCCGGATCTGCCTGGCTGTAGCTTCCTGTGACTCAATCAGTCTGGCGTCGGGCGTTCCACCGAGTCAATTATCAAAACTTCAGCCGGTGCTCGGGCAGCATCCAGCTTGAGGCCGACTTGTTCCTGTAGGGCCGTGAACAACCCCGGCGCATTCACTTCAACGTCGGGGAATCCTAACGGCGACGGCCCGGCAGGCCGAGAGCGTTCCTCCGGCATATAGGACACACTGAAGTCGAAGTTACCGGCGAGCCCCGTGCGATCCGTCACCGGCCGTCCGAGATGTTGGCTAAGAGCAGTTGCGACGGCGGACATCGGCTGGCCAGCGCCCATAATCCAGCCGGGCGTGCGCATCAAGCGGCATCCAGTCACAATACCTTTGCGGAGCGATGCTGGTAATACCGGCACTCCCGGCGCGGCGGGCGATAGCGGCCGTCCGGTCGGTCCACATTGCTCGGCAGACACTCGCAGACCTGCTGCGATTTTGCCGTCCGGCCGCGCCAGGGTCAGGTTGTAAGCAGCGACCTGGCGCGTTTCACGATGAACCGAGAGACGGAATCGCGCCGCGAGTAACGATTGCACCATCTGATCGAACTGCGCAGGTGTGGTGTCGGCACCCGCTCTCGCCGTGACATCGAAGCGATCAACTTCTGTCCACCGGGGTCCATCCTCTAACTGAAACGATTGGAGCTGATACGCACGAAGGATAAGGTCCCGCACTGTGATGTTCGTCGCAGCGAGGCGACCGCCGGGCTCGGCGCGGAAGAACGCAATTTCCTCGCCCGTCTTGTTCGGCTTGATTGACGCCACTTCGAATGCCGGAGCAGGAGGTTGTTGCGCAGCGAGTGAAGCAGTGAGGCTACCGAGGACGAAGAACACGAAGAAGCGGTTCATCGGCGGCTCCTGAGGAGAGGAAGTCGGTTCATCCTACTTCTGACTAACGGGATCAGCATTCAAAAAAGGGTAGTGGGCTACTTTCAGGTCGATGAGGTTTGGACGTTCAATTACTGCAAGAAACGGAACGTGACGCCAGAGATTGCGAAGAAGCACCCTGACGCCGGAGACGTTTGGCTTTGGTGCGCCATCGATGCCGACAGCAAGTTCGTCGCTTCGTGGCGCGTCGGGCAGCGTGACCTCGGGACGGCGTACGACTTCATGCACGATCTGGCGGACCGCCTGAAGAACCGCGTGCAGCTCACGAGCGACGGTTTCCGCGTCTACCTGGAGGCCGTCGAGAGCGCATTCAATATGGACATCGATTACGCGATGCTCCAGAAGATTTACGGAGCGGACCAGAACCCTGAGAAGCGTTACAGCCCTGCGAAAATCCTGAGCAGCACGACGGAGGTTATACAAGGCAACCCGGACCCGAAGCACATCTCTACGAGCTACGTGGAGAGGTTGAACTGGAGTCTGCGCACCAGCAACCGTAGATACACGCGGTTGTCGAACGGCTTCTCGCGCAAGCTCCGCAACCACGAAGCCGCCGTCGCGCTCAACTACTTCGCGTATAACTTCGTCAGGATTCACCGGACGTTGCGCGTGACGCCAGCGATGGCGGCGGGCGTCACTGATCGTCTGTGGGACGTGTCGGACATCGTGGCGGTGCTGGAAGCCGCCGAGAAGGGCGATCAACAAGCCGCCTAGGCCGTGATACCCTCGGGCCGAGGTAAGCCAAGGCGCGCCATGCGTGTTCAGACGTCTGCCCTGTTGGTCGTTGGAGCGCTGTTGTCGGTCCCAGCCTTCGCGCAGGTGTCGTTCACCGGCGAGTGGATCGCGCTCGATGAGGCGGCGAGCATTGGCGCGTCCTATCGGAGCCCGCTTGGGGACAAGGGCTCGATTGTGCAGGCCAACGGCGTCATCACGTTTCGTACGGTTGACGGGCGAACTGGGGGAGCAGTTGAGCGGACCTACCGACTCGACGGCTCAGAGACGCGATATGACGCGACTACTGATGGTGTGACTCGGAGCTACAGCGCACGTTCACGCTGGATGGGTGCCGCGCTAGTCATCACGACGATGACGGCTGCTCAGAACGGTGGCTCCCTGGAGTCTATGGTTACGCTCTCACTGAACCGAGGTGGGCGGATCGAAATGTTGGTGCTCCATCACTTTCCGGAGTCACCAAATACGCCATCCACGCATCGGTTCGTCTACCGCAGGATAGTTTCAAAGTAGCCCACTACCACCTGACGCTCGACACACTCTGCAAGGTGTCGCTGGGATTCGGCATGTCCCTCTCAACACTATTCGACGGAATCGAGATTCGGAGCCAACGACGCAAGCCGACACGTTGAACCTCTCAGCGAATCCTCAGATCGCACGCGAGATTACCCCCGGCCGTCCGATTTTTGACCCCCCTGTCAGAGAATTGACCCGGATTAGGCGCACGTTGATGCCAAGTCATTGACACCGGATTTCGATTCAAGCGGTGTGTCCTGGATTCATTCGGGCGGGTAACGAAGGCAAGCAACGATCAAGCGCGGGCGAGCGACGGGGGAGGCCCAACGGGCTATATCCGTCCACCAAGCCGCCAAGGTGGCTCAGAGTCCAGCATTTCGCGTTGACTCGGAACGGAGGCCCGGTGTTCGGAATCCCGCACGACGCCCCCCAAAACGTCAGGTGGCGCGCGCCTAAGGGAATCCGTGTAATTTCCGTGTGATCTCACGGTGCCGCTAAACGACAAAGCCCCGAAATCCCTTTGAGGAAGTCGGGGCTTTCCATCTTTGGTACCGGTACGGGGATTCGAACCCCGGTTTGATGGCTGAGAACCACCCGTCCTAACCCCTAGACGATACCGGCACGTGGGGCTTGCCCGCCGTAGCGCGAAGGCGGGAGTAACCC
>Ga0247825_10001353_pt1 | contig 16033 bp, 11 predicted proteins | sample 13C_Vanillin_Day_FD_194413 | JGI IMG/M metagenome (GOLD analysis project Ga0247825, IMG submission 194413) | Soil microbial communities from agricultural site in Penn Yan, New York, United States - 13C_Vanillin_Day48 | ecosystem: Environmental > Terrestrial > Soil > Agricultural land | place... | reverse complement strand
CCTCACGAGGAAATCCTCGCCAGCACCGACGACGTCGACATGATCGTCATCTCGACGCACGGCCGCAGCGGCATCGCCCGCTGGTGGTTGGGCAGCACCGCCGACCACGTGATCAAGGAATCGGCCTGCCCCGTTCTTGTCATCGGGCCCAACGTCGACATCGACCTGGGGACATATAACCTTTCACGCATCCTGCTGCCCCTCGATGGTTCGCCCGCCGCCGAGCAGGCCTTGCAGCTCGCGGTGTGGATTGCGGACCAGATGGGCGCGGAGCTCGATGTCGTGCGAGCGTTGTCCCTGACCAACGTGACCTACGATCCGGGCATGGGCATGTACAGCGGCGAGCTGATCACAGCGATGGAAGACTCTGTTAAGGCCTACCTGCAGGAAGTCGCGGGCAAGCTCGGCACCCGCAAAGCGACGACCACGATGATGATCGGCAGTCCGGGCGAGGCTCTGCTGGAGCATCAGAAGGAGACGCCCTGCGACCTCGTCGTCGCCACGACTCACGGGCGAACGGGCGTGAAACGTGCGACGCTGGGCAGCGTCAGCGACCGCCTGCTGCACGGCTCGGCGCCGGTATTGCTGTTCCGTCCCAGCGACGAAGAGCCGGGCGATCTCGTGGCAGCTGCTCGCAGTGCGATTCAGCTATAGTCGCGTCAATAGTTAATATTTACACGGCAAACATTGTGCACTATCCTACGCGGGCACTGAGCCGAGCCGCGCCTGGGCTGTCTCAAAGGCGGACTACGACTTGGGGAGTTTCAGGAGGCGTTCGAGGTGCCACTTCCAGACAAGACTTTGACCTGCTCAGACTGCGGGCAGGAGTTCCTGTTTAGCGGGGACGACCAGGAGTTCTACGCTTCGCGCGGCTTCACTGAGCCGAAGCGATGCCGCTCCTGTCGCGCCCAGCGACGCAGCGAGCGCGAGGGTGGAGACGCCTCAGCCTCCTTCAGCCGCCCCCCACGCCAGGACCGCGAGATGTTCGATGTCACGTGCAGCAGCTGCGGCCAACCGGCGAAGGTCCCCTTCCAACCGCGGGGTGATCGGCCCGTGTATTGCCGCGACTGCTTCGACCGTGTCGGCGGAGGTGGCGGTGGTGGCCGCACCTCTTCGTACGGCTCACGATAGGCCCTGACACAGCTTCGACGAGATTGACGGGCCCGAGCAGCCGATGATATGCTCGGGCCCTATCTGTATTGATCGGCCCGACTAAAAAAGAACTAGGACGCCTCGCGATAGCCCGAGAACTTCGAATCAACGACCGCATCAGAGCCAGAGAAGTCCTGCTCATCGATGATGAAGGAAACCGGCTCGGTACCATCCCGCTCCCACAAGCGCTGGAAATGGCGCGCGAAGCCGACCTCGACCTCGTAGAAGTTGCGCCGAACTCCGTGCCCCCGGTCTGCCGCTTGCTGGATTACGGCAAGTTCAAGTACGACCAGGCGAAAAAGGAGCGGGAGTCCCGCAAGGGTCAGCACGCGTCTGTCTTGCGCGAGATTCGAATGCGCCCCAAGATCGATACGCACGACCTGCAGATGAAGGCGCGCAACGCGGAGAAATTTCTCAAGGGCGGAGACAAGGTTAAAGTCACCGTCATGTTCCGAGGCCGCGAGATGGTCCACCCCGAAATCGGACGGGCCATTCTCGATGCGGTGGCTGAGCAACTGAAGGAAGTCTCCGTAATCGAGAAGCCGCCAAACATGGAAGGTCGCTTCCTGTCCGCCATCCTGGCGCCGGGACACGCAAAGACTGCAACATCAACAAGAGAACCGGCCGCCGAAGGCGCCGGCGCTGAAGACGGACGGTAACAATGCCAAAGCTCAAGACTCACAAGGGCGCCAAGCGGCGCTTCCATATCACGGGCACGGGTAAGGTGATGCATCGCAAGGGCAGCATCAGCCACCTACGCACGCGCAAGTCGACGGCCGCACGCCGCGCCCTCGATAAGAAGATGGTCGCGTCTGACTCCATGCAGAAGCGCGTACACCGCCTTCTCCCTTACGGCCTCTCCTGATACGATAGCCCGCGTGCCCTGAGAAGAGGGCCGCAAGGAGCAACCGATGAGCCGCGTAAAGCGTGGCGTCACCGCAAGACGCCGTCACAAGAAGATTATTGCTCTGACCGCAGGCCACAAAGGCCAGCGTCACCGTCTTTTCCGTCGCGCCAACGAGTCTCTACTCCACGCGATGGAGTACTCGACACGCGACCGCTACGACCGCAAGGGCCAGTTCCGCCGCCTGTGGATCACACGCATCAACGCGGCGGTCCGCCCGCACGGCCTTTCCTACAGCCAGTTCATCCACGGTCTCAACAAGGCCGGCATCACTCTCGACCGCAAGGTCATGGCGGACCTCGCAGTGCGTGACGAAGCCGCGTTCGGCTCGCTGGCATCGGCCGCGAAGGCCGCACTGGCTTAGCACCACTCACTCGACATGTACATCCAGACCGGGTCGGTTTGACCCGGTCTCTTCGTGTCTGGCCTACTGTGGTGCTTGCTGGTCCGTGGTCGACTTTGATGTCACCCGCAGCGCCTTCTCCAGCCGTCGCCTGGGCGAAGTCAGGCCCGTCAGGCGGTTAGCGCTCTCGATGCGCATATCTATCGCGCCCTGCACGGGATAACGCTCGCCATGTTGCTCGAGCCCAGAGTGCCGTGCTTCCTCATACCGACGTCGCGTAATGTAACCCGCCCGCCCGACCAGTTCGACAGCATCACCCGTCGCCAGATCGAGGATCAGGAGTGCCACGTGGCCGGTGGCACGCACGTTGCCGGCGCTCTTGAGCATCCCATCGCCCACGTACTCCTCCCATCGTAGCGTCCCCATGTCGGCGTCCAGCTGCAGGAAGCCGGGCAACCCACCCCGATGCGACACGTCCGGCTGGCCATACGGGCTAATTGAGGCGAGGAAGCTCGTCTCGGCGCCGGCCACCACTTGCTCTAGCCATGAGTCGCTGATGCTGATCGGCTCCCGGCTCACCGGTCCGGCGTGAGGCGTCTCGCTGAGAGCAACGGATGGGGCGAGGTACTTGCGACAGTTGGTGAAGGCTTCATCAGCCTCGAGGGTCCAGCCCTGTTCATCCAGGCTGACGCGCCCATTAAGCCGGGCTCTGCGAAGCTGCGCCAGGCTGATGGCAATGCCCCCGGCCAGACTGCCGTCGTCATCGTAGGGAAGTTCGAGGTTCGGGAGGCTGATCGCGCTGTCACCCACGACATCCACCAGCGGGGCCGGGCCGGAGACTGATGCGAACCGAAGCTCCCCGGTTTCCCGTTGCGTAGCGAGCACGATCAAGTCGGCGACGCTGGCGAAGAGACCAACGGGGCCGACCCAGTGTGCCAACATGTCGGCCACCGGGCGTGTGTTCGCCTCTTCCTGCACTTCGATCTGTCCCGGGTGATAGTGCAACGCCATGGCTCTGGCTCCTCCGCGAACGCCAAGGGGGCGCTCGAACGAGCGCCCCCTTGGTCCGTTAGACCTCAGCGTAGTGCGTGGCGCCGAAGAAGTCGACGATGACGACCGGATCGTCACCAAGGACGTAGGCGTCGTGACCGGCGGGGAGGCTCGTGACGTCCCCGGGGCGAGCGTCGATCTCACGGCCCTCCGCCGTGACGATGCGAAGCGTGCCGGAGACGTGGTACTGGAAGTGGGGCGCCTCGCACAGCTCCGTGCCGGCGAGCGGCTTCACCGACTCCGACCAGCGCCAGCCCGGCTCCAGCACCAGGCGTCCCACGACACCTTCGCCAATGTTCACCATCTCGAGGCGGCCCTTGTCGAACGTCCGCACCTCGTCCGGCTGCGCGAACTGCTTGTGCTCGTAACCCTTCATCGTCCGGTTCATTGTCATGCTGTCCTTTCGTCCACTCGATGCGGCTCGATTGCCGTGCTCATAGATTGCCTCGGTGCGAGATCGGCGCCATCACCTGAACGTGTGAACTTTGAGGGCGCGAATGTGGCTCCGAGAGAGCCTCTGGGGGCGCGCGATAACACGAACTTGTTAGTTAGTTCTAGTTTGCCGGTCAGAGGAGGCCGTGGCGGGCCGCGAAGGTCGCGGCTTCGGCACGGTTGGCTGCGCCGGTCTTGACGAAGATGTTGCTCACGTGTCGCGCGACAGTGTTGAGGCTGATCACGAGCGCATCGGCGATCTGCTGGTTGCTGCGACCGGACGCCACTAACCTCAGGACTTCGATCTCGCGCGCCGAAAGGTCCGCGTGCTTCGATGTGTCGCTCGGGCTAGGCGCCGGCGGCATCGCTTCGCCGGCAGCTATGTCCTGGAGAAAGCTCTCGAGAGCAGCGACACCCTGCGCCGGGTCGCCGAGCGGCAGGAGCCCATCGATCAGGCTGAAGCGTGCGTTGGGAATACGGGACGCGAGCTTTACGGACTCGGCCGCGGGTAGCCAGAGGAACTCGCGCGGGTGCAGTACCAGGGTTGGCGTCGCCAGGCGGTCGACTACGTCGTCGACATCTGAGCGGGTGAACACGCGGGCTGCGGTCAACCAGTCTTCCTGTGTACGCGTCTCCTTGAAGAAGGCCAGGTAGGCCGCCCGTTCATCCGAAGTGGTGTCCGGCGGCACCCAGTTGTAGAGCATCGCCTCCCAGTTCCGCTCGGCCATCCGCAGCAAGCTGTCCAGGGGCCAGTCGTCGATGGCGATGGAGGTCGCTACGAGGACCAGAGCTTCCACGCGCTCCGGGTGCGCGAGGGCGTATCGGATGGCGACGTGGCCGGTGTAGAAGTAGCCGATGAGCACGGCCTTCTCGATGTGAAGGCGGTCGAGCACGGCATCAAGATCCGTCTCGTAGTCGGCCATCGTGTGGGACGGCTTGAGGCCCCGGCCGGACATGCCCTGGCCGCGGGAGTCGTACTGCACGAGGCGAAAGCGTGACGCCAGCGCCTCCAACCAGCCGTTGATCCGGCCATCGTTACGCCAGGCGAGCTGAATGTGGTTGAGACCGAGGGGCAGGAAAACGACCGGCTTGCCGGAGCCCACGGACGAGTAGGCAATGCTGTAACCGTCCGAAGTCGTCACGTACTGGACCTGCGGCGGTTCCACGTCCGTATTCTACGAGCCTCGCGGCGCTCGAGCGACAAGATTGCTAGATGCGAGGACCTACCCCGCCGCGGCCATCGCCTTCTCGAGAGCGTTGGGGAATCGGTTGTGCGCGACGTCGATCAACGAGACCCACTCGGGCGTAATGGTAAGTTGAACGACGGTAGGGCAAAGCTTCCGGTACATCGCGCGCCAATCGTCGGTGCCGTCTCCCAGATACTTGCGGACCATTTCGTCGTAGAACTCGGCTTCGCCTTCGATGGATTGCGTAGTTGCTGTGCCTCTCACTGAAAGCAATCGTGCAGGCCAGGCCTCGTAGTCGATCGATACGGTGACTGGTGTGCCGTCCTTTATCACCTTCAATTTTGAGGAATCCGGAGGACAGACCATCGCGATCGCATCCCCGGTCCAGTGGAACCACATCGGCACGACCCGGGGAGTTCCATCCTTCCAGGTGTATGCGAGATGTGCTGGGATTCCCGCCGCCAAAAGTTCCAAGGCCAGCGGTTCTTGAAGGAGAGCGACACTTCCTTGCTTGGGCACTGCATCCTCGCTTTGTTAAAGAGACGTCGGGGTGGCTGAAGCGACGGGTTTTTCGCGTGGGAGCAACTCTAATACGCAAAATCAGAATAAGGAAGTCTTCCGCATCACTCCAGGGACGAGTTTTGAAAATATAGGGCTGGTTAGGATCATCCCCCGCGGAGTTCGGCGCCGAACTCGTGGGCGAGGCGGCGGACGATGCGTTGACGGGCGTCTGCGACTTCCTTATCGGTCAGTGTGCGATCCAGGGCCTGGAACTGCACCTGGTAGGCGAGGGAGCGCTTTCCCTCAGGGAGCGGCGCGCCCTCGTACACGTCAAAGAGTCGCGCTTCAACCACGAGCGCGCTGCCCGCGATGGCCGACGTGACCGCACCTGCGCTGACACTGGCATCGACCAGCAGAGCAATGTCCTGGATCATGGCCGGGAAGCGCGACAGGGGCTTGTGGAGCACGCGTTCGCGAATAGTCCCCAGCAGCGCATCGATGTCCAGCTCGAAGAGGAAGACCGGCGCCTCGATGTCGAACTGCGATGCGACCTGAGGATGCACCTGGCCGTAGATGCCACAGCGCACTTCGCCGGCGAATACGACGGCTGTGCGGCCCCGCAGCAAACCGTACTCCTCACCCGAACCGAAGCTAACTTCAGCGCCGATGCGCTCGAGGGTTTCCTCGACCAGTCCCTTGCCGTCGTAGAAGTCGATGGCTTCATCCGTGGGCTCGCCCCAGCGTCCGGTGCGGTTGCCAGCGATGGCGCCGACGATCAACTCTCGCTCCGCCGGCAAATCGTTCTGGTTGGTGAGGTAGACGCGCGCCGACTCGAACACGGCAACAGTACCGCGTTCGCGTCGCAGGTTGGCGACGACGCTCTGGAGCACGCTTGCCCGCAGCGACGTGCGCATCACCGACTGCTCCTGGTTCATCGGGTTCGCCAGCTTCAGCGGCGGATGGACCTCGAGAGCCTCGGGCGGGGCGACCTTGAGCAGGGTCTCGGTGGAGGTCAAAGGGTATGTGATGATTTCCTGAAGGCCCGCGGCAATCGCGGCGTCGCGAATGAGCTCTCGCAGCTCGCGCACGGGCTCGTGGTACGGCGGGGGGATGGCACCGGCAAGGGGCCGAGCCTCCAGTTTGTCGTAGCCCGTGACGCGCGCAAGCTCTTCGACGACGTCATCTGCCTGCAGGACGTCGGTGCGCCAGTAGGGCGCTCGGACGACGTAGCGGTCCGGTGGCACCCAGCGCGACCCGAATCCGAGGTCGGTGAGGGCCGTGCGCACGGCGGTCGTCGGCAGGTCGACGCCAAGCACCTGCTCGATGCGCTTGCGGGTGACGACGACGCGCGTGTCCTGTCGCTTTGCCGGATACGTGTCGACGAGTCCCTTGGCAGCGCGTCCGCCGGTGATCTCGACCAGCAGAGCCATGGCGCGCCGGGCTGCGTTGGCGGCCAGCTCGGGATGGAGGCCCTTCTCGAACCGGATCGATGCTTCCGACCGCAGCCCCAGCGCGCCGCTCGTGCGACGCACGCTGATCGGGTCGAAATTCGCCGCTTCTAGCAGAATGGAGGTGGTCCCCTCCCCTACTTCGGAGTCGAAGCCTCCCATGACACCGGCTACGGCGACGGGCTTGTTCGCGTCGGCGATCACCAGCATGTCCGGCGTCAGCTCGCGGTCGACCGCGTCGATGGTCTTGATCCGCTCGCCTTCTCTGGCGCGCCGGACGACGATACGGCCGCCGCTGAGCTTGCGCAGGTCGAAGGCGTGGAGGGGTTGGCCCATCTCCAGCATGACGTAGTTCGTTATGTCGACAATGTTGTTGATCGGCCGCATGCCCGCAGCGGTCAGGCGCTCCTGCATCCACGCGGGAGACGGCCCGACCTTGACGCGCTCGATGACGCCTGCGAGGTAGCGCGGGCAGAGGTCTTTGTCATCGATGGTCACGGACGTCCTCTGGGACGCGGCCTGCGTGCCCGTCTCGTTGTATATGCGCTCCGGCTCCTTCACCTTGACGCGCGTCTGGGCCGCGACCTCCCAGGCGATGCCGAGCATGGACATGTGGTCGGGCCGGTTGGGCGTCACCTCTAGCTCAAAGACCGTGTCACCGTAGTAGTCGCCGAGTGGCTCGCCTACCGGCGCATCCGCCGGCAACTCCAGGATGCCTTCATGCGCTTCGGATAGCCCCAACTCCTTCTCGGAGAGGACCATGCCTGTGGAATCGACACCGCGAATCTTCGCCGCCTTGAGCACAGCCATCTCGCCGGTGTGACCGTCTCGAAGCCGAGTACCGATCTGCGCGTAGGCAACCCGAAGCCCCACCGCCACATTCGGTGCGCCGCAGACGACGGTAGGGTTCTCGCCGTCTCCGACGTTCACCGTAACCAGACGGAGGCGGTCAGCGTTGGGGTGCGGGTTGACCTCGAGCACCTCGGCAACTCGGACGCCATCCCACTCGTCGCCGTGCGAGAGAATGCGCTCGACCTTGGCGCCGGCAATGCTGAGACGCTCCGCCAGCTCCTTGGGTGGCAAGGAGAGCGGCACGTACTCAGACAACCATTTCAGTGATATCAGCATGGCGTTGGTCTAGAACTGGCGCAGAAAGCGCAGGTCGTTCGCGTAGAAGTGGCGGATGTCATCGATGCCGTGGCGGAGCATGGCGATGCGCTCGACGCCGAAGCCCGCGGCGAAGCCCGTGTAGCGTTCCGCGTCGTAGCCGACGTTCTCGAGGATCTCGCGGTGAACCATGCCGGCGCCGCAGATCTCCAGCCAGCCCTCGTTGCCGCAGGACCGGCAGCCGGCGCCGTTGCATATTCCGCACTGAATATCGACCTCTGCGCCGGGCTCGACGAAGGGGAAATAGTGGCAGCGGAAGCGTACGGGCCGATCGGCGCCGAAGAGCGACTGCGCCAGCTGCGTCAGGGCGCCTTTCATATGCCCCATATTGATGCCCTCGTCGACCGCAAGCAGCTCGATCTGGTGGAACATCCACTCGTGCGTCGCGTCCGTAGCCTCGTAGCGGTAGACGCGCCCAGGGACTGCTACCCGAATAGGAGGCTGATGCTTCTCCATGAAGCGAATCTGGTTGGGCGACGTCTGAGTGCGCAGGAGCGCACGCCGGGGGTCCGGCCCGTTTTCCTCGAACCAGAAGGTGTCCTGGGAGTCGCGCGAAGGGTGGTGGGCAGGTATGCGCAGGGCGTCGAAGTTGTAGTACTCCCACTCGACCTCGGGGCCTTCGGCGACCTGAAAGCCCATCTCCTGCAGCGCCGCGAGCATGTCGCGCACCGTCTTCGTGATCGGATGGAGGCGGCCGACGAGACCGCGACGCCCGGGCAGCGACACGTCGATCGAACCGGCTTCGAGGGCCTCGAAGGCGCTCTGCTCTACTGACGAATTGCGAACCTCCAGCGCGGCTTCGAGCTCAGTGCGGAGCGCGTTCGCGGCGGCGCCGACTTTCGGGCGCTCCTCTTGCGGCAGCTCGTGCAGGCCACGCAGGACCTGTGTGACCTCGCCCTGGCGCCCCAGGTAGGTGAGCCGCCACTGGTCGAGCGTGGCTGCATCCTCAACGCCCGCGAGTTCGTCGAGGGCGCGGGAACGAAGGGCGGTGAGATCGGGCAAGAGTCGCTCCTGAAGGCGGGAGAGGTACGAGGTGAGTGGAAGGCTATTATCGCGAGCACGCCAACGCGGGTCAACGGCGAACGGCGTTCTCAGCGAACTCTTGCAGATTCGGGAAGGTGCTTGAGCGCTACTTGAACAGCTCGCCGATGAGGTTCGCCGGCACGATCTGGACTTCGTTGCGGCGGATGTCGCTGAACACGAAACCGCCGTTCGCCGTCGCCGCCACACCCACGGGCATCGAGTTCACGAGGGGCTGCCACTGGCCGATGCGGGTGCCGGTCGCGCTGTAGAGGACGAGAGTGCCCGACTCGGGCACTGACACGATGACACGGCCGTCGCTGAGGATGGTGATGTAAGGCTTGGACAGGACATCACGCGACGTCCATCCGGTCGGGAAGCTCGATACTGGCTGTGCACTGGCCGTCAGCTTCTGGACGCGAGCATTCCAGGCGTCAGCGACCAGCAGATTGCCGGATGCGTCGCGAGTGAGTCCCACCGGCTCCTGGAACTGACCCGGCTCAGTGCCGCCCGCGCCGTACACGCCCAGCGACTCGCCGCTGTTCGAGAAGTGCAGCAGGCGCTGGTTGCCCGTGTCCGTCACCCACAGCGTGCCATCGGCGGCGACGAGGATGTCGCGCGGGCCGAAGAGGTCGAGCGGCCCCGGGTTCTGCGCGCCCGGCTGCCCCCACGACGCAACGAAGGTGAAGTTGGCGTCGAACTTCTGGATGCGATGGTTCCAAGTATCGGCGACGTAGATGAAACCCTGGTCGTCGACGGCGACAGACCACGGTTCGTTGAACGTACCCGGCGCCGTACCCGCGCGCCCGAAGGAGCCAACGAAATTACCCTGCCCGTCGAACTTCTGGATACGGTGGTTCAGCGCATCCGCCACCCATACATTGCCGGACTTATCGACATAGGCGTCGCCCGGCTGCGAGAACTCACCGCGCGTCCGTGCGCCGGCAGCCGCGGCCTCGGCGCCGAGGAGGATGCGCCCATCTGCGAGTACCGTGGGTTCGCGAGGCGCAGCCTCCGGGCCGGGGCCGTAAGCGAGCGGAAAGAAGGCGACGGCGTCGGTCGTGCCGATGGTGCCGGGCACTTCAGCCGGGCGGCGATGCAAGAAGAAGCTCGCCAGTCCTTGCAGCTTGTCTGGATTCGTGATGATGTCGTTCGCCTGCGAGAAGGTGAGACCGCCGTCCACGCGGCACTCCCCGTTGGGGTCGCGATAGCTCTCGCAGAACCACCAGCGGTGAACATACGGAGTCTCACTGTAATCGCCGGTGATCTTGGCTTCGTTCGTCCGGCTGACCAGCAGGACGGCGCCTTCTTTCGGCTTGTAGTCGGCGCCGATGCTGATGTACGCGACGTCGTTGTAGTCGCGCAGGTACCAGGCCCACGGCCACGTGTAGGCATCGGTCGCATCGACGACGACGGGCAGGTTGGACCCAAGGCCGGTGCGTTGGGCGATGTCATCGATGCGATCGCGGAGGGCCGGAATATCGGGAGAGGTCTGTGTGTAGACCAGCATGTCGACCGGCGTGTCGTCGTTGGTGAATGACACAGAAATGGCCGCGCGCGCCGTGAGCGTCATCATCGCCGCGACGCCAACCACCACGAACGCCCGCCCGAAGGCCCTGCTGCTTCCGCAAAGCGCCGCCAGGAGGTGACCGACGATCGCCACCGGCACGAGAGCCAGTATCCACACCCCGAGGAACGGGTCGATGCCGGTGGGGGCGAAGGAAAGCAGGAAAGCGCCGCCAGCAGCGAGGACAATAGCGCCAAACGTGTACAGAAGCTCACTCGAGACCTTTGGAGCCACCGGCCGCAGAACAGACTTCGGGGCATCTCGGACGAGCTCCAATACCACCCAGCCGATGAGGATGCCCGCACCCGCAAACCCTAGCAATCGCAACGTCCCGTCACCCTCAACCATCAGCAGCACAGCCGTGACGGTGCAAGCGGCCGCCCCGCTTGCCGTCATCCACCGTGAGCCCGTTAAGTCGAGCCCCTCGATGGCGCGGGCAAGCGTGAGGGACGCGATCATGATCAGCGGCAGGGCGATGTGGACTTCCAGCCAGGGCATCTTCTCGCCTGCGATGCTGAGGCCGACGAACATGCCGCCCAGCCAGAACAGCAACATGCGACGCGGTGCATCGCCCCGCAGCGCGATCCAGACCGCTCCGGCGGCGGCGATTATCAGGGGCAGGAACTCGTACAGCGGTGTGAGCAGCCCGTAGTAGTAAGCCGGCTGGTTGCCGCGCCGGACGTCGTGCTGACCCAGCCAGTAGTCGAGCGAGCCCCAAATACCGCTGAAGAAGCCATCCATGTTGAGGAAAAATGTCGTGAACAGCAGCGTGAACGGCACGAAGAAGAAGGCGGCAGCGATCAGCCACACCTTCGGCTTCCAGAGCAGCCCGATGTAGGTCGACACCACCAGCAGGCTCGCGACGGTACCGATCCGCAACTGGTCCTCGGAGTCGACGTCGTAACCCCTGTCTCCGATGCCGGGGAGCATCTGGATACCTGCTGCGAACTGGGGCAGCGCAAGTGTGCCCACCACGACGAGCAGGTCGCCGACGCGGGGCATGCGCTCCCTGCCGAAGGGTGTCTTGCCGAGCAGCGGCCACAGACCGGCGATGACGAAGGCGACCGGCGCGTAGGCAAGCGAGCGCAACCAGACTCGCCTATCGTCGATTTCCTCGCCTTCGCGCCTCTTCCCAAGCTCGAAGGCAAGCGCCAGGTCGAGAAACAACAGCAGGACTGCAACGGTGATGAAGGTGACTTCCTTCGTCGCATACGCAAGGGCCATCGCGGCCGCGAGCCCGTACAGGAATCGGTCCTTGCCTTCGTCGATGTAGCGCCAGACGCAGATGAAGATCGCGAAGGTCCAGACAGTCGTATAGATGTCTTCGCGCAGGAATCGCCCAAAATAGAGGATGGACGGCGATATCGTCAGCATGACCATGGCGATGATCACAGCCGTCATGCCGATCTGCTTCTTCAGCAAGTACGGCATACCAACGAGGATGGTGCCGAAGATCGCCGCGATCATGCGTACCGTGAAGTCGGTGTCACCGAAGAGGAACATCATCGCCGCGGCGCCGTGGAACTGGAACGGTCCGTGCATCAAGGGGTTGTGCTGATAGCCACGCCCTTCATAGAGATACCAGCTATAGGTCGCATGCAGACTCTCGTCGTGATGGAGGGCCTTGTTCCCCAACTCGTAGAAGTGCAGAAAGGCCGCGATCACCATGATCGTGCCGACGATGAGCACTTCGCGGTGGGCGATCACCCACTCGAGGGCTGCGTCTCGCTGGGTCACGGCCATGTCGCGACCGTATGTGACGTCAGCCACGGGCAGCGCCTCCGGCGATGGGCTTATGGGCAGGTCGGCTTATGGGCATTGAGGACGTTGCGGTCTTAGGGTGACGAACGCCCCGTATTGCCATCCTGAGCGATTGAGAAGGATCTCGCCTTCCACCGAGACTGCCTGAGAGTTCTGACTGTTCGGCGGGGCGGCTGAGAAGACCGGCAGCGTCGTGGCCAAGGCGAGATTTTTCGCTCCGCTCAGAATGACAATAGAGCGACTTCGTCATGGCGTTGCGACTCCGGCAAGCGCGTCCGGGTCGAGGATGGGAGGGACGCGGTAGACGATCGTCTGTCCCGACGAGAACACGACAGTGAGGGGGCCGGTTTCGAACTTCTGCAGACCGGCTGGGGCGTACATGGCACGCTCGATGCTGCCTATTACGACATAAGTCACACCATATTGTTGCAGGATCGGCATAACTTCTTCTAGGGATGCGCTCTCATAGATCGTCTTGACGGCCTGGGTGCGGGCGGCCAAATCGTCGTCGGCCCGGCCCCACTGCTTCTCGTGGCCAGGCCAGCCCAAGATCGTCGGGATACCCGTCCAGGCCGAGATGCGTCCCGCCGGCGAGTACTGACCCCCGACCGCCTCAACGATGCGCTCACCCGGGTCGGCGTTCTTGTGCAGCCACTTCGCAGCGGCCGTGTCAGTAGATGCGCCGGTGTATGCGAGACCGTCGAGGCTGCGCGGTGATTTCGCCAGGCCCTCGGTGCGCGAAAGGGTGGCGCCAAGGGGATAGAGAAGCGCGCCTCCTATCAACAGCACGGCCATCACTGAAGTCGCGAAGCGGAAGGCACGCCACGATGGGGCGGTTTCGTCCAGCAAGCGTGTGACCAACCACCAGCCACCGGCAGCGCCCGACACGCCGAGCAGCAACCAGGCCTGGTAGTAGAGCTTGAACACGGTGTTGAGACGCGAGTTGAACACGTCGCTGACGAAGAAGAGTTCTGCGCCGAAAATCAGAAGGTACGCCGTCGTCATCATTGCCAGAACGGCCACGACTCCGCGCTCGTCCTCGTCGCGCCGCTCGATCGCACGCCACAACGCGAGCAGCGTCGCAACCAGGGATGCTGCGAAGAACAGGCCGACCAGCCAATTGATGCCGCGCTCGCTGATGGCCTCGTTGAGGTTGCCACCCTTGGCCAACAAGAGGACCGCCCAGGCCAGCACCAATACGACAACGACATTCGCGGCGGTGAGCAAGCGCGTTGGTGTCCGGGCGCCGGCGTCGCGTACCAGGAGATAGACCGGCAACGGCAGGCTCACCGCGAACAGCGGCCCCCAGAAGAGGATGGCCTGCGACGGGCTCGTAGCGCCGGTCGCAACGGCGTCGATGCCGGAGGCCTGGCTGCCGAAGCCGAGGTAGAAGGGCGCATAAAGCACGACGCTCAGCGCCGCGAGGGGCATGAGGAAGGTCGCAGTGTCTTGCAACGCCCGGAGGGGCGGCAACTCGCGCAGGTTGCGGGCGAGAGCGAGCAGCGCGAACAGGAAGCCAAAGGTCGGCAGGTCCCAGGTGTTGATGAAGCCCATCGAGCCCACGATCACGGCAGATAACCCCAGGAATGCCGGCGACTCGCCCCAGGTCGCCAGGGACAGGGGCCTCGCGCGACGCCAGAACGCGAGCCCAAGTCCCGCCACGAGCAAGACAAACGGGATCGACATCACATGGGGATGCAGGTCGCCGAGGATGAAACTGAAGAACGGGAACTCCGTGATCGTGCCCGCGTCAGGCGAAATGCGGGTCGCGCGCCACCACCACCAGAAGCTCGTCTGGTCGGAGGGATAGTTGATTCCGATGACGGGGAACTCGGCGTTGCTCTCGGGCGCCTCCGCGAGGTTGGCGACGTCCGCCGCATCGGCCATGCTGTCCGGCAGGGCCCCATTCGCGGCACCGAACTCGAGGACGCCTTCCAGGTTGCCCATGATCGCGACCAGCAGGATGGCGCCAATGCCGGCCGCGACCGCTGCACCGAAGCTTGCCCTGGCGAAGCCCTTGACCAACTCGTAGCCCAGCCCGAAGGCTGCGACGGCTGCCAGGGCCGCTGTGCCGGCTAAAGCCAGGTTGAAGGCGATCGCAGTGGAGACGCCGGCCAGCTTGCCTGTCATCGCCTGAATGACATAGCCAAAGTAGTAGTAGCTGACATCGAAGCCAGACATCCACGGGTCTTCAGGCGGGTAGAATTTGCTGCTGCTGGCAGCGTTGAGGAAGAGGAAGTCCATCGGCTTCTCGGTGCCATTGATCTCCGGAATGAAGCTCTTGACGTGCGCGGCCGCGAAGAAGGCGACGAGGAATACGAGCTCGCTTGCCACGAACAGCGTGGACCTCGACTCAACCGCCTCCCGTAGTTCGCCCCAGTGCCGCCGCAGGATCAGATAGTCGACTGCGAGGATGGCAAGCAGGATGAGGACGATGCTGCCCGGCCGGTTAGGCAGGACGTGCAGGGTCAGGGCAATCCAGAACAAGTAGCCCGTTAGCAGCAATCCGAAAGGCTTGGCGAAGGCGATGCCGCGCCCCGGCAACGTCCGGAAGAGGATGAGCGCAGTCGGTAGCGCGATCAGCCCGATGGCCTCGACGGCTAGCCACCATTGAATTGTGTCCTGGATCATCGGTTACTGGTATGCGACCCGTGAAGTTTGCGATGTCACTCGAACAGAGCCTCGACGAATGCCTCGGCGTCGAAAGGGCTGAGGTCGTCCTCGCCCTCTCCCGTGCCGACGAAGCGGACAGGCAGCCCCAGTTCGTCGCTGATCGCGAAGACGATGCCGCCCTTTGACGTACCATCGAGCTTCGTCAAGGCGATCGCCGTAACGTCGACGGCCTCCGCGAAGGCTTTCGCCTGGATGAGGGCGTTCTGGCCGGTTGTCGCGTCGAGGACAAGGAGTACCTCGTGGGGCGCGGTGGCATCGCGGCGCTCGATCACGCGGCGCACTTTGCGCAACTCCTCCATGAGGTTGAATTTCGTGTGCAGCCGTCCGGCCGTGTCGATGATCGCGACTCCTGCTCCCCGGCTCTGGGCGGCGCCAATGGCGTCATATGCCACGGCGCCGGGGTCTGCGCCCTCCTTGTGCGCCACGACCTGCGCGCCTACCTTTTCTGCCCACATCGTTAGCTGGTCGATGGCCGCGGCGCGAAACGTATCGCCTGCAGCGACGACGACGCTCTCGCCCTCGCTGCGGTACAGGTGCGCGAGCTTGGCGATGCTCGTGGTTTTTCCTGTGCCGTTGACGCCGACGACGAGGATCACACCCGGTCGCGGTACAGTTTCGACCTCATCGCCCCAGAGCTGGCCCTTCAAGGGCACGGACTCGAGAATCTCGATGAGTTCATCCTTGAGCAGTTCGCGCACCTCATGGGAGTCGCGCACATGTTCCTTCTGCACCCGTTCTTTGACGGCAGTGAGGATCTTGTCGGTGGTACGCACGCCAACGTCGGCGCCGAGGAGCACCTCCTCGAGGTCGAGCCAGAGGTCCTCATCG
>Ga0247825_10001352_pt1 | contig 16040 bp, 13 predicted proteins | sample 13C_Vanillin_Day_FD_194413 | JGI IMG/M metagenome (GOLD analysis project Ga0247825, IMG submission 194413) | Soil microbial communities from agricultural site in Penn Yan, New York, United States - 13C_Vanillin_Day48 | ecosystem: Environmental > Terrestrial > Soil > Agricultural land | place... | reverse complement strand
TCACCAGCGCGAGGGTCAGGGCCACCACGAAGTGGCCGTTGATCGCGGGCAGCTGGCGCCAGAGGACGGCGTGGTTTCTGAGCGCCAGCGCCAGCGCCCTCACTGATCGGCCTCCACCACCAGCTTCGGATGCGGCTCGGCTTCGGTCGCGGTTTCCGCGATGCGCACAAGCGGCGGCATGACCGTCATCATGATCTGCTGGCGCAGCGCCACCAGCGGTCCGTGCCGATCGCCCGCCGGCCGGGGCAGATTGCTGATGTAATAGGCGATATCCCTGCACTGCTGGTTCGAAAGCGTGTTCTCCTGCCCGAGCGGCATGTTGCGGCAGATGAAGCCGGGAAGGATCGTGGAGACGTAGTTGAAGTAGTTGCGCGACTGCATGTTCCAGGAATTCGGCCCGGCCAGGGCCGGAGCGAAGAGCTTGCCTTCGGCCACCTGGCCGAGCCCCTGCGGCCCGTGGCAGCTCTGGCATTTCTGCTTGTAGAGCGCCTCGCCGCGGATATAGTCGTCGCCCTGCTTCTGCGTGTCGGAGGCTGCGATCTCGTCGGTGCCCTGCTCGTCGTAGCGGTTGCCGATCCTCAGGTCGAGCGCGGCGGTCAGGAAGCGGCTGTACGCCGTCACGTCGCGGATCACGTCGTCCGCGATGTTCGGCTTGTAGCCGTTGGAGGAATTGATGTAGCACTGCATCTGCTTGAACTCGAACGGCAGGATCAGGCCGGTAAAGCGGTCGTACATGTCCGACATCGTCCAGGAAGCGGCCAGGCTGATCGAGCCCTTCAGCCGGTTGCCGGCCGCGTCCTGCTTGTCGCCGATGCCCTGGTGGCAGTGGTCGCAGCTCAAGTGGCTGCCCCGGATGTAGCGGGTCGCGGTCCATCGCTCGCGGTATCGATCCTTCGCGAGCTGCCCCTGCGTGTCGTCGATGATGTTGCAGCCGCGCTGAATCGCGCGGATGTCCTCCTCGCTGTAGCCCTGCAGATCGATCCGGTTCCCGGTGCGCTGCAGCACGTACGGGGATGCGTATTGCGGGCCGGCCGCGAGCGCGTAGCGCGCCAGCTTTTCGGTGCAGCCCGGCGTGAGCGTCACCGCGGCCCGGCGGATCTCTTCGCGCTGCGCATGCTTGTGCACGGCGAGAACGTAGAGACCGGCGAGCGCGAGCACCGGCACGGCGATCTTGGCGAGTTTTCGGGCGAAGTGTGCCATGGCGTGGCGTGGCCTTATTTCTGGGGCTTGCGGGCGCCCTCGCCGAGTTGCAGGTGATGCGCAACCGCGCGGGCAAAGAGGCGAATGTCGCGGACCGCCGGGTCGTAGACCGTCGGCACGAAGCCGGCGATGGAACGGGCGTAGCACCAGCGCACGCGGTCTTCGAACGAAAGCCGCTTGCCGAGCGCCGGATCGAAGCGGTCCGAGTTGACGAAGCTGTAGGCGAGATCTTCGGCCGTATGGCACGAGGCGCAGGTGTTCGCCGGTTCGGCCGCGGTCCTGCGGGTGAAGCGCGGCGCGTACTTGTAGGTATGGAAAACGAGGTTGTAGCCGTTCTGCACCGCGCGCACGAACTGGCCGTCGTCGCCGAAGTAGCCGATCCCGTAGTCGGCGCGGAACCTGTTCCATCCCGGCTCGGCGGTCACGGCGGCGTGGAACACCGGAACGCCGGAGCCGAAGTGGGCCCACAGCACGAACGCGGCGATCAGGCCGAGCGCCGCGAGCTTCCTTCCGTGCGCATCGATAAGCGCTTCTCGAGCACTATCTTGCAATGCCGCTCCCTCCGAATACCGCGGTCATCATCCTGCGATGCGGGTTGTAGTCCTTGTCCTCGGCCTTTCCCATGCCGGTCGCCTCGGCCGCGGTCAGGATCTCCTTGCCCGCTTCGCTTCGGCCCAGGCCGGTCAAGATGGCCTGGATGGACTCGCGCAGCTTGGCGGGGAGGCTCCGCTTCACCGCCCAGGGCAGGAAAAGCAGCGGCTCGGTCACCGCCAGGACGCTGAGCTCCTGCGCGTTGATCGCGTTCTTCACCACCGGCTGATCGATCAGCGTGTCGCCACCGCCGGCGGCGTCGGCCTGCCGGTGATAGAGCGCGAGCAGCGCGTTGGGCGGGTTCACCGCAAACTCGCTCTTGTAGTCGCCGTCGTTCAATCCGGCCTGCATGAGGAGGAAGCGCGGCGCGATATAGCTCAGCATCGCGTCGCGGCCGCCGCCGAAGATGATGGTGCGGCCGCGCAGCTGCGAGAGGCTGGTGATGCCCGCGTCCCTGCGCACGAAGAGCGCCCCGCCCACCGCGTGCCTGCCGGACTCCTGCTGGTGCGCGATGACTACGTAGTTCTGCGCCGAGTGGATGTAGTGGTACGCGTTGTAATGGACGATGTCGTAGCGCTGCTCGGTCACCGCCTTCCAGAAGGCGTCGAAATCCTTGGCCGTGACCAGCGCCACCTTGCGATGGAGCTGCTCGCCGAGGTGCTCGGCGAGCGGCTTGAACATGGTGGTGGTCACGGTCGCCTTGTAGCGCGGAAAAATCCCCAGCGTCAGCGCATCCTCGGCGGCCTGGAGCGCGGGCGGGGCCGCGAGCGCGCCGACGAGGCACAGGAGCCGGGCGAGGCTTTTCATCGGGCACCGCTCGTGCGCATCGCGTGGATCAGCGCCAGGCTGGAGGCATCGCCGTTGGCGTGGCGGTGCCCCAGGTAGCCGCGGTAGGCGTCCTCGCTCATCGGCCTGGCGATCAGGTAGCCCTGCACGAAGTCGCAGCCCTGCGCGGAGAGGAACTCGAGCTGCGGGCGGCTTTCCACGCCTTCGGCGAGGACCCGCAGGTCGAGGCCGTTCGCCATGGCGAGGATCGCCTTGACGAGCGACACGTCGTCGGCATTGCCGGGCAGCCCGGCGACGAAGCCGCGGTCGATCTTCAGGACGTCGAAGCGGAAGCGCTTGAGGTAGCTGAGGGACGAATAGCCGGTGCCGAAATCGTCCAGCGCGAGCCTCACGCCGGCGGCGCGCAGGCTGTTCAGCTCCTCGATCACCTGGTGGTGGTCATCGAGCAGCACGCTCTCGGTGATCTCGAACTCCAGCGCGTGGGGCGGAATGCGGTAGGCCGACATCAGCTCCGCCACCCGCCTCGAGAAGCGCTTGCGGAACTGGATGCGCGAGACGTTGATGGCCAGGAAGCCGGGGTTGAGGCCGGCGTCCTGCCAGGCGGACCAGCAGCGGCAGGCCTGCTCCAGGACCCAGTCGCCGATGCTGACGATCTGGCCGGTGGCCTCGGCGAGCGGGATGAACTCGGCCGGGCTGACGAATCCCTTGTCCGGGTGCTGCCAGCGCAGCAGCGCTTCCGCGCCGCGATGGCGCGGGCCGGCGGTGTCGACGATCGGCTGGAAGTGCAGCGCAAGCTGCCCCAGCTCGATGGCGAGGTTGAGGTCCTGCTCCATCTGCATGCGCTCGCGCAGGCGGATGTTCATCTCTTCCGTGAAGAAGAGGGCCGAGCCTTCCTGCGCCGCTTTCGCCTGGTACATCGCGTTGTCGGCGTTCGCCATCAGCGCCTCGACGGTCTCGCCGTTTTCGGGATAGAGCGCGATGCCGAGGCTGGAGTGGATCACGACCTTGCGCGCTTGCAGCTCGCGCGGCTCGGACACCGCCTGCAGCAGCCGCTCGGCGATGCGCTCCACCTCGATCTCGCTCACCACGTCGGGAACCAGGATCAGGAACTCGTCCCCGCCCAGGCGCGCGACCGTGTCGGCCTCCCGCAGGCTCGCCTGCAGCCGGGCGCCGATGGCGATCAGAAGCTCGTCGCCGACCGCGTGGCCGAGCGTGTCGTTGACGTTCTTGAAATTGTCGAGATCGATGAACAGCACCGCGAAGCGCTGGCCCGAGCGCCGCGCCCGGTGGATTTCGAGATTGATGCGGTCGAAGGCCATCATCCGGTTGGGAAGCCCGGTCAGCGCGTCGAAGTTGGCCTGGCGGTGCAGCTTCGCCTGCTCCTCCTTCACCTCCTCGGCCATGGCGTTGAACGCCTGCGCGAGCTGGCCGAGCTCGTCGGCCGTCTTCACCTCCACCGCGGTGTACCGGCCGCGGCCGACCTCGCGCGAGGCGGCGATGAGCCTGCGGATGGGCTCGAGCACGTTGAAGCGGAACGCCGCGTAGATGGCGCCGCTCAGGAAGAGCACGATCGCGCTCATCACCAGCGCCTGGAGGAGGAGCTGGCGTCGCAGCTCGTTCTGCAGCGACTCGCGGCTCAGGCCGACGAGGAAGCGGCCGAGCAGCACGTCGTTGTGCGTGATGGGGAACTCGAGCTGGATCAGGTCCTCCGCGCCCTCGCGCTTCTGCATGAGCTGCGCCGCCTCGATGGAGCGGCCTTCGCGCGCGCGGTTCTTGATGAATGGCTCGGAGGTGTCGACATGAAAGCTGATCGGCACCCCCTGCGGGCTCACGATCACGCCGTAGACCACATCGGGCTGCGACGACACCTCGCGGGTGTAGTCGTTGAGCAGCAGGTAATCGAAGCCGAGGATCGCCTCGGGGCTGACGAGCGAGATCAGGCGTCCGAGCGCGCGGCCGCGCTCGAGAAGCTGCTGCTCGTGCAAGCGGCTGGAGGTGGCGAGGAAGTACAGCGTGTTCGCCGTCATGGTGCACACCAGGATCGCCAGGACGGTGATCGTGAACTTTGCGCTCAGTCCCAGCCGCATCAGCGCTGCCCGGCCTTCCGGCTGTGTCCTCGTCCTCTGCGTGCTGGGTGCCCCATGTCCACCCTTGTTGTCGTTATGTGACTACACCGTACAGTGTATATGCACGACGGCGCAAATATAAAAGAGCCTCGCGGCCGTGCGCGTACCGTTTTGTTGCGCCGGGAACATTCTGAGAAAAAAGTCACACTTGAAAAAGTTCTAGACCGTTTCTCAGCCAGAGCGGTGGCCCAACCGCGATTTCGCGTATCTTTTCGGCCCATGTTCCTCAACATGAAGCTGCTGGCCCACCACAGCCTCAACGGCTTCGGCGGGATGGGCGAGGGCATGTCCATGCAGCTCGCCAAGGATGGCCGCAGGATTCTCTGGCTCGCGCACGAGAGCGCGCCGAAGAACTTCACCGCGGTCGACGTAACCGATCCGCGCGCGCCCAAGGTCGTGGTGCAGACCGACCTGCCGCACGCGCAGATGCGCTCCAACTCGCTCGAGGTCGCGGGCGATCTGATGGCGGTGGCCTACCAGGTCACGAAGTTCGGCCTCAAGCCCGCGGGCTTCGAGCTCTTCGATATCAGCGAGCCCGAGCGGCCGCGCTCGGTGTCTTTTTTCGACGCGTCGGGGCCGCATTCGCGGGGCTGCCACCAGCTCTGGTTCGTCGACGGCAAGACGGTGCACATGGCCTGCGCCGACCCGGAGCTCAAGCCCCGCAACCCGAAGGACGACCAGATCTATCGCATCGTCGATGTCTCGAGCCCGGCCAGGCCGCGCGCCATCGGACGCTGGCATCTGCCGGGAACGATGGAAGGCGACGACGCGCCGCCGCCGCAGCGCCTGCCCGCGAATTTCGACGCCGGCTTTCGCGCGCACAACACCAACGTCTATCCGCAGCGCCCCGAGCGCTGCTACCTGGGCTATATCGACGGCGGCATCATGGTGCTCGACATCTCGGAGCCGAGCCGCCCGAAGCTCGTCTCGCGCTGGTCCAACTCGCCGCCGTACCACGGCTTCAACCACACCGTGCTGCCGCTTTTCGAGCGCGGCCTGCTCCTGGTCAGCGACGAGTCGGTGCGCGACAACGGAGCCGACTGGCCCAAGCTCGTCTGGATCCTCGACGCGCGCGACGAGCGCCACCTCGTGAGCATCTCGACCCTGCCGCTGCCGCCGGTGGATGCGTTCAAGGGCCGCGGCGGGCGCTACGGCGCCCACAATCTGCACGAGAATCCGCCGGTTCCGGGCGCCTGGAAGTCCGAGACCGTGGTCCTGGGCACGTTCTTCAACGGCGGCGTGCGTGCCTACGACATCTCGGATCCCTATTCGCCGCGCGAGATCGCGTACTTCGTGCCGCCGGCGCCCGAGGGCTCCAAGATCGGCGCGGTACAGATCAACGACGTCTTCGTCGACGACCGCGGCATCGTCTTTACCGTCGATCGCCACGCCGGCGGGCTCTACGCGCTCGAAATGAACGTGTGATTCCGGACGGACGCACACCCGTCTTCGTGGTGACGGGCTTTCTGGGCAGCGGTAAGACAACGCTGCTTAACCGGATCATCGGGTCGCCCGGGTTTGTTGATTCGCTCGTTGTAGTGAACGAGTTCGGCGAAGTCCCGGTCGACCATCACCTCCTGGAAAGCTCCGAAGAGCGCACTGTCGCGCTGCCGAACGGGTGCCTCTGCTGCCACCTGCGCGGCGACCTGGAGGAGACGCTGATCGGCGCCGCGATGCGCCGGCGCCGCGGCGAGATCGCCGGCTTCGACCGCGTGATCGTCGAGACGAGCGGCCTCGCGGACCCTGGACCCGTGGCGCAGACGCTCTTCGCCGACCAGGCGCTGGCGCGCGACTTCAAGCTCGGACCGATCGTGACGGTGGTCGACGCCGCCGACCGGGAGAACCGGGCCTCGGGCGCCGAGGTGGCCCGGGCGCAGATCGCGGCGGCCGACGTCGTCGTCCTGTCCAAATCCGATCTGGCGGATCGCCTTGACGCAGTTACCGAAGAGGTAAAGTCCGTCAACGCCGGCGCGCTCTGCGTGCCGGCCCGCTACGGCGACGTCGATCCCGCAATCCTGCTGCAGCCGACCCGCAAATCAGGGCCGGCCCCCGTTTTTTCTTCCACCGCCGCCCACGCAGGCGGGATGGCGAGCTTCGTCCTGCGCTTTCCCGCGCCCGTCTCCAAAGCGCTGCTGGAACGCTTTCTCTCGGTGCTCGTGGAGCTGCGCGGCGCCGACCTCCTGCGGGTGAAAGGGATCGTGGCGCTCGATAATGGCGAGCACGTGGTAGTGCAGGGTGTGCGCCATGTGTTCGACCGGCTGCGGCCGGTTTCGCGCGCGCCGCAGACCGGGCTGGTTTTCATCACGCGGCATGTTGGCGAGCGCGAAGTCGATGCGCTCTGGCAGGCTATATCGTCCCTGAAGGGAAGTCCATGAACAGAAGCCTGGTAGCCATAGTGGCGTTTTTTTGTGGGTTTGCTTACGCGCAAAGCGATTACCCCAACAAGCCGGTGCGCATGGTGGTGGGCTTCGCCGCCGGAGGCATCTCCGACGTGCTGGGCCGGGCGATCGCCATCCCGGTGGGGAAGCAGCTCGGCCAGCAGGTCATCGTCGAGAACAAGCCCGGCGCCGGCACCACCATCGCGGGCGATTTCATCGTCAAGTCGGCGCCGGACGGCTACAACATCTGGCTGCAGGACATCACCACCCACGCCATCAACAACACGCTGTATCCGAAGCTGCCGTACGACTCGATGAAGGACTTCACCTTCGTCGCCATGGTGGCCTCGACGCCCCTCATGCTCGTGGTGCACCCCTCCACGCCTGCCGGCAATGTGCGCGAGCTGATCCAGCTCCTGAGATCCGGGCCGGGCAAGTATTCCTACGGCTCCTCGGGCAACGGCACGATCGTGCATCTCTCGGCCGAGATGCTGAAGACCGCGGCCGGCGTCGAGGTGCTGCACGTTCCCTACAAAGGGAGCAACCCGGCGACGCAGGCGATCCTCGGCGGCGAGGTCACGTTCGTGTTCTCCACCATGCCGCCGGCGATCTCCAACGCGAGAGCCGGGAAGCTGCGAGCGCTCGCGGTCACGACGCCCAAACGCGTGTCCGCGGCGCCCGAAGTCCCGACCATGCTCGAGGCCGGGGTGCCGAACTTCGAGATCGTGCTCTATTCCGGGATCCTGGGGCCGAAAGGCATGGATCGCGCGGTGGTGCGCAAGCTGAACGCGGAGTTCGCCAAAGCGGTGAAATCGCCGGAAATGACGCAGGTGTGGCAGAACATCGGCGCCGACCCGATCGTCATGACGCCCGAGGAGTTCGAGGCCGCAACCGCGCGCGAGATCGCCAAGCTCGCGCCGATCGTGAAAGCTTCGGGAGCCAAGCTCGAGTGAGGCTGCTGCCATGAGCACCAAGCCTCTCCTGCCGCAGCACAGCCGCTACGACTTCGTGCCGCTCACCGAGCGCAAGGACTACAGCTGGCCCCAGGGAAAGCGCCTCGCCTTCGCGCTTACCACCAACGTGGAATGGTTCGCCTTCGGCGCCGGCCTCGGCCACGATCCGGCGAAGACCGGCGAGCCGCAGACGCATCGCAACTATTCGTGGCGCGACTACGGCAACCGCATCGGCGTGTGGCGCCTGCTCGAGCTCTTCGACGAGCTGAAGCTTCCCGCAGCGCACAATGCGAACTCGCTGCTCTACGAGTACGCGCCGCAGATCATGGCGGCGATCCGCAAGCGCGGCGACGAGGTGGTGGCGCACGGCCGCACCAACGCGGAGAACCTGCGCGGCCTGTGGCAGCCGGACGAGGAGCGGATCCTGCGCGAGGTCACCGAAACCATCGCACGACACGAGGGCTCCCCGCCGGCGGGATGGATGGGCACCGGCGCGTACGAGACGCCGAACACACCCGATCTGCTCAAGGAGCTCGGCTACAAATACCTCATGGACTGGCCGATGGACGACCAGCCGGTGTGGCTGCGCACGCGCTCGGGTCCGATCCTTTCGGTGCCCTATCCCATCGAGCTGAACGACGCCCAGGTCGTCATCCACCGCAAGCAGGACGCGGCCGACTTCTGCGACATGGTCGTCGACCAGTTCGACGAGATGATCGAGCAGTGCGGGCGCCACCCGCTGGTGATGAGCGTCTCCGTGCACACGTACGTGTTCGGACAGCCGTTCCGGCTGCGCCGCCTGCGCAACGCGCTGCGCCACTGCAGCTCGCATCCGCGCGCGTCGCAGGTGTGGTGGACACGCCCGCGTGATATCGCACGTTTTTGCGAAAGTTTGCCGCCCGGAGTGATTCCCGGCAGCGCCGCGTGAACTCGTAACGTGAGTGTTTGTCAGTCGGCGCGGGCGCCCTGCGCCCGGCGGGTACAGTTGCAGCCCCATGCTTGCCGCCCGGCCGACCAGGCAGCACACCGCGGACCCCGTCCGCGTCCTGCTCATTGAGGCTGACGCAGCGTGCGCCGAGCGCGTCCGCGACGCGTTAGCGCGCATCGACTGGGCCTACACGCGCCTTGACATCGCCGCCAGCTTGCCCGAGGCGCAGGCGCGGCTGAAGCTCGAGAAATTCGACCTCGTCATCGGGGACGAGAGCCTCGGGCTGCGCGAGCTGGTTCTCGACAACGGCGCCTTCGACCTCGTGGCGAAAGACGGGCTCGACGAGGCCGCCCTGCAGCGGTTCCTGCGCCTCGCCAACGCGCACGCGACGGGCAGCGTGCGGTCTCTGCGACGCAGCGAGCCGCGTTTTCGCAAGATCTTCGAGCTCGCGCGCTGCCAGGAGGCGCTCGCCTGCTTCGGCCAGGCGGCGCTCGCGCTGCACGAGCCCGCGGCGCTGATCGACGAGGCGGTGCGCACCGTGACGCATGCCGTCGCGGCGCGCGAGGCCTGCTACATCGAAGCCGGCGCTCCGTCTGGCGCGAGCGCCGCGCTGGTGGATGTGCTGCATTGCGGCGTGCACTTCGTCTGCGACGGCACCTGCATCGTGCCGGTGCGCCGCGAGGGCGCGGTGCGCGGGGCGCTGTCCGCGCGGGGCGAGGGGATCGGCGTCGAGACGCTGCCGTTCCTCGATACGCTGGCGAGCCTTCTTTCCACCGCCCTGCAGCGCATCGACAGCGAGCGCAGGCTGAACTTCCTCGCGCAGTCCGATGCCGCGCGCGGCAGCCGCGCCCGCGGGCACCTCGCGCAGGAGCTGCAGCGGGCGCTCGAGCGCGAAGAGTTCCGCCTGGTGTACCAGCCTAAGGTCGACCTGCGCTCGAGCCGCCCGTGCGGTGCCGAGGCGCTGCTGCGCTGGCAGCATCCCGAGCGCGGCATGCTGGCGCCGGCGCAATTCGTGCCCGTGCTCGAGGAAACCGGGCTCATCGTGCCGGTCGGGGAGTGGGCGATCGCGCGCGCCTGCGAGGACCTGAACGACTGGCGCCGCGCCGGGGCAAGCCTGCTGCCGGTCGCGGTGAATCTCTCGGCGCGCCAGTTCCGCCAGCCGGGCCTCGAGCAGCGCATCGGCGCGCTGGTGAAAGCCGCCGGCGTCGACCCCGCCTTGATCGAGCTCGAGATCACCGAGAGCGAGCTCATGGAAGACCCGGACCACGCGGTGCGCACGATGAACGCGCTGCGCGAGGCGGGCATCCGCGCCGCGATCGACGATTTCGGCACCGGCCATTCGAGCCTCGCCTACCTGACGCGCCTGCCGGTCGCGGCGCTCAAGATCGACCGCTCGTTCGTCGCCGACGCGCTCACCGACAGCGCCGACGCCGCGATCGTGCGGGCCATTATCGACATGGCACATACGCTGGATTGCACCGTGGTGGCCGAAGGGGTCGAGACCGTCGGCCAGATGGTTTTTCTGCGCCAGTTCGGCTGTGAGCAGGGGCAGGGATTCCTTTTCGCCCGGCCCATGAGCGCCGCCGAACTGCGCGCGCTTCTCTAGAGCGGCCGGGCATGTGGCTCGCACCGCAGCTCGAGCAAGCCGCGCACACGGTGCGCATCCTGCTGGTGGAGGACGACCCCGACTTCGCGGCGCTGGTGCACCTGTACGTCGCGGGCCTCGCCGGCCGCCCGGTGCTGAGCGCGGCGCAGACGCTGGGGCATGCGCTCGAAGCGCTGCGCGCCGCGGCCTTCGACCTGGTGCTGACCGACCTCGGGCTTCCGGACTGCTCGGGCCTCGAGACGCTCGAGCGCATCGCCGCGGTCACGGCCTGCCCGATCATCGTGCTCACCGCGGCCGACGAGCCGGGGATCCGCGAAACCGCGCTCGAGGCCGGCGCCTACGAGTTCCTGCAGAAGTGGGACCTCGACTCGGCGATGCTCTCGCGCCTGGTGCGCCTCGCCGCCATGCAGGCGCGGACCTTCCGCTCGCTGCGCCAGAGCGAGGCGCGCTTCCGCGGCCTGACCCAGCTCTCCTCGGACTGGTACTGGGAGCAGGACAGCGAGTTCCGGCTCACCTTCATGTCGAGCCACATGGGCGAGCGGACCGGGCTCGCCGCGGCCGACTACCTCGGGCGCAGGCGCTGGGACCTGCCGGCGCTCAACCTCACGCGAGCCGACTGGGAGCGCCACCGGGCGCAGCTCGAGCGCCGCGAGCCGTTCCGCGAGTTCGAGATGCAGCGCAGGAGCGACGACGGCGGCAGCGTGTGGCTCTCCATCAGCGGCGAGCCGGTCTACGACGCCGACGGCCGCTTCCTCGGCTACCGCGGCGTCGGCCGCGACATTACGGCGCAGAAGCGGGCGCAGGCGGCGCTCGAGCGTTTCCGTACGGCGCTCGACCGCTCCGCAGACATGTTCTTCCTGGTGGACATGAAGGAGAACCGCGTCCTCGACTTCAACGAGACCGCCAGCGCGGCGCTGGGCTACAGCCGCGAGGAGCTGACCGGAATGAGGTCGGACCTGATCCTCGCCGGCCGCACCCTGGAGGAGATCCGCGCCTCCCACGAGGAGCTGCTGCGAAAGCGCATGCAGACCGGCGAGACGATGTACCGGCGCAAGGACGGCTCCACCTTCCCGGTCGAGGTGCGCCGCACCGTTCTCGAGACCGCCGATGGCGGCCAGATCCTGGTGATCAATTCACGCGACCTCACCGAGCGCAGGATCGAGGAGGCGCGCAAGTCCGCGCACCTGCGCTACCAGCAGCGCATCGCGGCGTTCGGCCAGTCCGCGCTCGCCTGCCGCGACTCCCAGGAGCTCGCCGAGGTGGCGGCGCAGCAGGTGCTCCTCGCCTTCGGCGGCGACACCGTGGCCTACGTCGAGCGTGGCCCCCATCCGGGACAGCTCGCCGCCCGCGCCCTCGTCGGCGAGGCGGCCGGGGGCCAGCGCACGGCCGAGTGCAGCATAGACCCGCTTACGGCGGCTTCAGCCGACGATCCTATCTCGCGCGTGCTCGAGACCGGCACCCGGTTTTCCGCCGACGGCCGCTTCATGCCCTTCGAATGGGCACGCAGGGCGGCCGCGGCCATCGTCCCGGTGCCGGGCGATTCGGGCGAGCGCGGCGCGCTGTGCGCCGTTTCGTGCATACGAAGCTTCGGCGACGAGGAGCTCAACTTCCTCGACGCGGTCGCGGCGGTGCTTTCCGCCGGCCTCAAGCGCCTCGAAAGCGAGCAGCGCCTCGCCTTCCTCGCGCAGTTCGACTCGCTCACCGGCCTGCCGAACCGCGCGCTCCTGGCCGACCGCTTCGCGCAGATGATCGAGCAGACGCGCCGGCGCGGCCTCATCCTGGGCGTGCTGTTCGTGGACCTCGACGACTTCAAGGCCGTGAACGACACGCTCGGCCACGCGGCGGGCGACGAGCTCCTAAGGGAAGTGGCCCGGCGCCTGGGCGAGACGGTGCGCCCGGGCGACACGGTCGCGCGCATCAGCGGGGACGAGTTCGCGCTGGTGCTCGCGGACCTCGCGCGCCAGGAGGACGCGGCGCTCGTCGCGCAGAAGGTCGTCGAGCAACTCGCCTCGCCGTTCCAGGTCTCGGGGCACGAGGTGCTGGTGACCGCGAGCGTCGGCATCGCCTTGTATCCGGCCGACGGCCACGACGCCGAGACCCTGCTCGGCGCGGCCGACGCCGCCATGTACCGCGCCAAGCAGTCCGGCCGCAACGCCTTCCAGTTTTTCACCCCCGAGATCAACCAGCGCACGCGGGCGCGCGCGCTGCTCGGCGCGGAGCTGCGCCGGGCGCTCGAGCGCGAGGAGTTCACGCTCGCCTACCAGCCGAAGTACGACCTCGCCACCCTGCAGCCCTGCGGCGCCGAGGCGCTGCTGCGCTGGAACCATCCCGAGCGCGGCCTGGTGCCGCCGTCGCAGTTCGTCCACGTGCTGGAGGAAAGCGGGCTTATCGTCCGCGTGGGCGAGTGGCTGCTGCGGCGGGCCTGCGCCGACGTCAAGGCCTGCGCGGCAGCCGGCGTACGGCCGGTGCCGGTTGCGGTCAACCTTTCGGCGCGACAGTTCCGGAGCCACGACCTCGGTGCCTGCATCCGCGGCGTGATCGCAAGCGAGGCGATCGCCCCGCAGCTGATCGAGCTGGAGATCACCGAGAGCCACCTGATGCACGATCCGGTGCAGGCGACCAACGTCATGCGCGCGCTGCGCGACGAGGGCATCCGCATCACGATCGACGACTTCGGCACCGGCTATTCGAGCCTCGCCTACCTCACCCGCTTCCCGGTCGCCGCCCTCAAGATCGACCGCTCGTTCGTCGCCGGCATCGGGCGCGAAACGAGCGACCCGGCGATCGTGCGCACCATCATCGAGATGGCGCGCACGCTGGGCTTCACGGTGATCGCCGAGGGCGTCGAGACCCAGTCGCAGGTCGCCTTCCTGCGCCGCTTCGGCTGCCACCAGGCGCAGGGCTACTTCTTCGCCCGCCCGATGCCGATCGACCAGTTCATCGCCCTCATCGGCTCGGACACCGAGCCCGTTTCGGGGAAGCTCCGCAGCGCCTGAAAATCGGGATGAGCATCGGCGGTCGGACCCCGATTCCCAGGTTCAGACGCATTCGTACTTCCTGAGGCTCGCGATCATCGAGGTCTTGAGCATGTACTCGCGCGCGAGCCGCGAATCGGCCGCGGTGCGCGTCATCTCGGCTTTCCAGCGGCGGTGCTCTTCGGGGTCCTTCGCCTCCAGGTTTCGCTTGTTGGCGATGGTAATCGTGTTCACGTACTCGAGGGCGACCGGGCGGCGTTGCCGCTCGTAGCGGTCGAGCTCGCGCTCATCGGCGCGCTTGCAGATCACCGCGGCCAGGCCCGCGCGGTCGCGGTATTGCAGGCGCGGCGCGACCCGCCCCATTTCGATCAGCGGCCGGGTGCAACCCAGGGTCGCGAGCATGTCGAGCGTGGGCGGCTGGAACGTCGAGGCGCGCAGGTTTTCCGGCAGGCGCGGTTCGGCTTCGAGCACCGTCACCGCCACGCCGGCGTCGGCGAGCACGTTCGCGGCAGCGAGACCCACCGGGCCGGCGCCCGCGATCAGGACCATGACGCATAATGCCGGAGTAAACTCGCCCGCGTCATCCGCCAGCCACAGGGGAGGTCCATGAAAATCAGCCTGCGCCGCCGTCAGTTGGTTCTCGCATCGAGCGCCGCCGTCATCGCTCCGTTCGGCCTTGCGCGCCCGGTCTTCGCCCAGTCAAAGGTCTCGGTGCCTGCAGTCGACAGCCTCACGATCCGGGTGCTCGTCGACTCGAGCTACGACACGCCGCGGCCTGCGGAGTCGAAGTGGGTCAAGGTCACGCGCGCTCCGACCAATTCGCGCACCGACTTTCGCAAGGCGCTGCATAACCAGTGGGGCCTGTCGCTCGGCCTCGAGTCGCGCATCGGGGCCGACACGCGCAACCTCCTGCTCGACTTCGGGTACACCTCGGATGCGCTCCTCAACAACATGGAGCTGGTGGGCCTCGACGGCAACAAGATCCAGGGCTTCATCATGAGCCACGGCCACTACGATCACTTCGGCGGCCTGATCGGCTTCCTTGAAAAGCACCGCGCCAGCCTCCCGGCCGACCTGACGCTCTACGCCGGCGGCGAGGACAACTTCTGCCTGCGCAAGCAGGCGACCGGCACGCCGGGGCATTTCAGCGACTGGGGCGTGCTCGACCGCAACGATCTCGCGAAATTCAAGGTGAAGGTGGTGACCTGCGAGCAGCCCACGGTCGTGATGGGCCACGCTTTCACCACCGGAAACATCAGGCGCACGAGCTTCGAGCGGGTGTTTCCGAACACCCAGGTCGAATACTTCAAGCGCAACGGCGTGGGCTGCGACCTCCCGGATGCGAACGCCAAGGCGCAGGGCAAGGCGGCCGCGGACGAGCACATCCACGAGCACGGCACCTGCTTCAACGTCCGCGACCGCGGCCTGGTGGTCATGTCCTCGTGCGGCCATGCGGGCATCGTGAACACCACGCGCCAGGCGATGGAAGTCTCCGGCGTGAGCAAGCTCCACGCCGTGCTTGGCGGCTTCCACTTGTTTCCCGCCGGCGAGGAGTACCTGCGCCGCACGGTGGCAGAGATCAAGGCGCTCAATCCCGACGTGGTCATTCCGATGCACTGCTCGGGGCCGGGCCTCACCGTCGTCCTGCGCGACATGCTCGCGGATCGCCTGGTGAGCTCGACGACCGGCACCACGTTCCAGTTCGGAGCCTAGGTGCGGCTGGCGGCCGCGATCGCGGCCCTGGCCGCGGCTGCAGGCGTGTCCTTCCAGGTCTCCATGCGCGCCGATGCGCCGCGCGAGGGTGGACGGGAGGAAGCCGCGCGGCTCATGGGCGAGCTCATGTCGGGCAGGGCCACGGTAGGCGGGGCGTTCACCTTGCTCGATCAGAACGGCACGCGTCGAAGCCTGTCGGACTTCCGCGGAAAGCTCGTGCTCCTCTACTTCGGGTACGCCTACTGCCCGGATGTCTGTCCCACCGACCTCATGGCGATGGGCCAGCTCATCCGATCGCTCGGCAGAGATGGGGAAGAGCTGCAACCGGTGTTCATCACACTCGATCCCCAGCGCGATACGCGCGAAGTGCTGCGCGACTACGTCGCCGCCTTCCATCCGCGCTTCGTGGCGCTGAGCGGCACCGAGGAGGAGATCCGGCGAGTCGCGACCTCGTACAAGGTTTCTTTCGAGAAGGTGCGACCCTCGGGCGCAGCCACCTACCTCATCGATCACACGGCGTACGTTTTTCTGCTCGACCGGCAGGGCCGCTTCGCCACCCTGTTTCCGCCGGGCACGCCGGCCGAGCGCATGGCGGTCATGGTGCGCGAGCAGCTCGTGCTTCAATGAGAACCGGGGCTAGACCCCGATTTCGGCCTTCAGGGCGCGGATCTCTCCGGCGAGCGGCGGCGCCTCGCTGAAAGGCGGCCGCCCGGCCTTGCGGTACCAGTAGCGCGCGTTCGAGAGGTCGCCCTCCATCAGGTGCACGATCCCGTGCGCCCAGCAG